>Ga0307415_100001498_pt1 | contig 11200 bp, 8 predicted proteins | sample DK1Cmetagenome_FD_204524 | JGI IMG/M metagenome (GOLD analysis project Ga0307415, IMG submission 204524) | Maize rhizosphere microbial communities from greenhouse at UC Davis, California, United States - DK15-C-2 | ecosystem: Host-associated > Plants > Roots > Rhizosphere > Soil | place: USA...
ACGGTCGGGGCCTTGCCCATGACCGCGTCCCAGGTCGTCACCTGATCCAACTCCCCGAAGATCGTCTCGGCCTCGGTCGCGAACAATTCCACCAGAGCCGGGTCGAGCTGGCCGCCGCTGCGGGCGAGGGCCACGTCAACCGCAGCCCTCGCGCCACCAATGTGATGGAACACTTCGACAACATCGGCGAGGTGCACCAAACGAGCCGACGGCAGCACCTCCTCGCGCTCAACGCCGTCAGGCTCGCCCTTGCCGTCCCAGCGCTCAAAGGTCTGTCCGACGCTGTCCCGAACTGCGTCGGACAGCCCGAGGTCCTCGCTGAGGGCGGACGCGGCACGCCAATGGTTCATATACATCTGATCAAGGTCGCGCCTCCCGTCGGCGAGAAACCCGACGCCGGCTTTGATGCGCCCAGCAAGTGGCCGACCATCACCGATGTGTCGCAGCAGGAAGGCGAGACTGCCAGCGGCGTCGCCGATGTCGAGGTAAGCGGCATCGTGCTTGAACGCCTGGTCGTCGCCGAACCACTTGGCCTGTTCGTAGGCGTCTATGTGGCATCCCAGCCAGGCCAGCATGGAGGCGTAATACACAACCTCGCGTTCCTGCTCGTCCATCCCGAGACATTCGGCGAGGCGCAACGCTATGTAGGTCTGCCGGAGCACATGCTCGGTCGGGTGCCCCAGTCCAAGGTCGGCGCCGAATGACAACGCGCCGAGGAGCTCGGTCACCTTCACCCCTGCAGCGGCAGCTTCCACGCCCCGATTGTCATGCCGCACGGGAGCTTTGTCATGAGGCGGAGCGGCAGCGGCACCACGAAGTCGGCTAGGCAAGATCACGTCGACCTCGAAGACGGTAGGGCGGCATCGCTTCCTTCCGGTAAAGTCTATTTCTATCCGTCACGGAGGAACTGAGCCATGACAGTCACCACCTTGCCTCCCCACAGTCGGACCGTCGATGTGGAAGATGACCGCCCTAGCTGGCGGGTCAAGCGCCGTCGTACCCGACAGCTACGGCTTCAGGACGAAACTAGTGCACGGCTCGCCGAGCTCGATCACATGAGCGAAATCCTCAACCAAGCCGCTGACCTGATCGGCGGCGGTTGGCTGCAGCACAGCTGGTTCGCCTATCTCGACGACCACGGACGGACCAGAACTGTGACCGCCCACAATGTCGACAGGCTGGCTGGTCGTCCGGTGGTCGGGGCTTGCCTGGTCGGTGCGATCGTTCAGGCCGGTGGAGGTCTGTCGAACGTACGGAGCCAGGCTGTCCAACGCGCTGTTGACCTCACCTGGCACACGCTGCATGGGATCCAATTACGAGAGAACCATTGGACGGCTGCGCCTGAGATTCGTATGGACCGCGTGCGCGACCTCACCCGCTGGAACGACCACCCGACCCGGACGGCACCGCAAGCGGAGGCACTGCTTCGTCGCACCGCGGCCGCAGCTACGTCCGAAGCAGCCCGGGTATCCCAACGCTCCGACGTCTACCTCTGAGGATTCGCCCGGCTGACTGCCACCGCGTCGTCGATCACTTCATGTGCAGAGGCACGCGATAGACCACGTCGCCGACATTGTCGCTCAACCAGATCGAATCGAAGGCAGTGTGTATGCCGCCGCATTCGGCGTTGGCATCTAGGCAGCTCGCTAGGTCCGGAGCTGCGGACTGCGCGCGGCGCCACCGCCGTAGACCCCTCGGCTTTCCGCTGCGACCTGGCAAGAAGAACGATCGCTGTCGCAAAACAGACCAGGCCGATCGGACCAATGGGCGGCCCATGCATTAATACGATGGCGGATAGCCCCAAGAGCAGCGAGACCGCGAGCGGTGCCCCCACACGGTGATAAGCGACAGCCGCGGCGAGTGCCGCCACCCCCCACGCCACTGCTCCGAGGAAGAGCAACACGTCGCCGGTGAGGAAGTTGTCCCAGAGCAACTGAGCCGCGTCTACGGCGGCCCCACGTTCGGCCGGTGATTCAGCGTTGGCATATTGCACGAGCACCCTGACGGCGATGCCCAAGATCGCCTCGCCGGCACCGCAGAACAAGACGAACGGCCTACCGCGATCCGGCTGATCTTGGCTGCCGTCCCAGGCAAGTCACGCACCAGCAGGTAGAGTGCGGCGCCCATCAGGCCTATGAAGATCAGCGTCAGACAGTGGACGACCAGCCACTGTGTCACCTCGTCCTCCAGGCTCCCGTGAATGTGATCAGGGTCAGGGGCCGGATGAAATATCAACACGACGGCCCAGGCCAGCGGCACCCCGATGAAGAAGGGGAGCAGACGTCGGTTGAGTTGTGGAACAGGCATCATCGCTCCCTAGGCATTCGTCGGGTTCTCCACGGTGCATACGCGGGCGCTGAGTGTCAGGCGCTTCTCGGCTTGGTGGATCCGCACCAGTGAAGACCGGTGGGCTTGCGTTCCGGCCACCAACCGCTGACCGGTGCGGGCACATTGCTTGCCCGGCGGCGGTCCGATCGCCGGCCGGAACAAACGCCGCGCCAGGCACGTTCGGCCCACGATCACCCCGAAACGTTGCGCCGCGCCGGGCATGGCAAGCCCCCAAAGGTGACTGTCGCTGCTGGCGGGATTCTACGTCGAACAACCCCGCCCAAGTCGAAACCTGGGGTCACTCCCACCCGAAGCGGGATTCATCCCACCCGTTTCATGAACCCGGCGGCCTCAGTCTTGAAATTCACCCAAAGTTTTGGGAACACTCGGCGCCCTGACATAGTTGAGCCTAGTACGCTCAAGTAATAAGTTGAGTGACACAGACTCAAGGACAACCCAAGACTTCCAGCTGGAGGAAACACATCATGGCTCGTGCAGTCGGCATCGACCTCGGAACGACCAACTCAGTCGTCGCCGTATTAGAAGGTGGCGAACCCACCGTCATTCCCAACGCCGAGGGCTCCCGGACCACCCCGTCGGTGGTCGCATTCGCGAAGGGTGGCGAGGTTCTGGTTGGCGAGGTCGCCAAGCGCCAGGCCGTCACCAACGTCGAGCGCACCATTCGTTCCGTCAAGCGCCACATGGGCACGGACTGGAAGGTGAGGATTGACGACAAGGACTATCGCCCCCAGCAGATCAGCGCCTTCGTTCTGCAGAAGTTGAAGCGGGACGCAGAGGCCTACCTGGGTGAGCAGGTGACCCATGCGGTGGTCACCGTTCCCGCGTACTTCTCCGACGCGCAGCGCCAGGCCACCAAGGAGGCCGGTGAGATCGCTGGCCTCGTGGTGGACCGGATTATCAACGAGCCAACGGCCGCGGCGCTTGCGTACGGTCTGGACAAGACCGATCAGGATCAGACGATCTTGGTCTTCGACCTCGGTGGTGGCACCTTCGACGTTTCTCTGCTTGAGATCGGCGACGGCGTTTTCGAGGTCAAGGCCACCAATGGCGACAACCGGCTCGGTGGTGATGACTGGGATGCCAGAATCGTCGACTGGCTGGTCAAGCAGTTCAAGAACAAGAACGGCACCGACCTAGCACAGGACAAGATCGCACGCCAGCGGCTCCAGGAGGCTGCCGAGAAGGCCAAGATCGAGCTCTCCTCTGCGAGCGAGACGCAGATCAACCTGCCGTACATCACACTTGGTCAGGCCGGTCCGCTCCACCTGGAGGAGAAGCTGACCCGTTCGGAGTTCCAGCGACTCACCTCTGATCTGCTCGATCGTTGCCGGGCGCCGTTCCATGCGGTGATCGACGACGCCAAGATCAGCGTTGGCGCGATCAACCACGTGATCTTGGTCGGTGGCTCGACCCGGATGCCGGCGGTCGTTGACCTGGTCAAGGAGTTGACCGGTGGCAAGGAACCGCACAAGGGCGTCAATCCCGACGAGGTCGTCGCTCTGGGCGCCAGCCTGCAGGCCGGTGTGCTGAAGGGTGAGGTCAAGGACGTGCTGCTGCTCGACATCACGCCGCTGAGCCTGGGCATCGAGACCAAGGGTGGCGTGTTCACCAAGATCATAGAGCGGAACACCACGATCCCCACTAAGCGCTCCGAGGTCTTCACCACAGCTGATGACAACCAGCCGTCGGTGATGATCCAGGTCTACCAAGGCGAGCGTGACTTCGCGAAGGACAACAAGCCCCTTGGCAACTTCGAGCTGACCGGATTGCCGCCGGCGCCACGCGGAGTGCCGCAGATCGAGGTCGCCTTCGACATCGACGCCAACGGCATTGTGCACGTCCACGCCAAGGATCTGGCAACTGGCAAGCAGCAGTCCATGCAGATCACCGGCGGCTCCGCGCTCGGCAAGGAAGACATCGACAAGATGATCAAGGAGGCCGAGGCACACGCCGAGGAAGACCGCAAACGGCGCGAAGCCGTCGAGCTTCGCAACGAGGCCGACAACCTGGTCTTCCGTACCGAGAAGCTGCTCAGCGAAAACGCCGACAAGATCACCGACGACGTCAGGCAGCCGGTCGAGGAGGCAATGGCCGAGCTCAAGACCGCTCTGGAGGGCGAGGACAACGACCAGGTCAAGGCCGCGGTCGACAAGTTGAACACCACCAGCGCCCAGCTTGGTCAGGCCATGTACGCAGCTGCGCAAGCCGCTCAGCAGGCTCCGTCCGAGGCCGGCGAGCCAGGTGAGCACGCCGAGTCCAACGGCGAGAGCAGCACTGGTGAGGAAGATGTCGTCGATGCCGAGATCGTGGACGACGACCAGACCTCGAGTGAGGCCCGGTGAGCGTACCGGAACAGGAACCTCGGCAGAACGCCGAGAGTGAGTTTGAGCAGCGCGGCCCAACCATCCGGGACCGGCGCCGCATCGATCCGGAAACCTATGAGGTACGGGAGCCGCAGGCAACTGCGGCTCCTACCACAGCCGGCCCAGAAGAGGCCGCCAGTTCAGTTACGGAGGCTGACGCACAAATGATCGAGCTCGAGGCCGCTCTTGCGGAACGGACCTCTGATCTGCAACGGCTTCAGGCCGAATACGTGAACTACAAGCGCCGCGTCGACCGCGATCGTGATCTTGCTCGGAAGGTGACGATCGAGGGTGTGCTGAAGGACTTCCTTTCAGTGCTGGACGATGTGCGTTCGGCTCGCGAGCACGAGGAGCTGAACGGCGGCTTCAAGGCTGTTGCCGAAGAGATCGAGCGGGTCACCTCCAAGTACGGTCTGGAAACCTTCGGGGAGGCGGGCGAACCCTTCAATCCGCATATCCACGAGGCGCTGCTGCATGGGCACGCAGAAGGCATTGACGGCCCGACGTGTGTGGAGATCCTGCAGCCCGGATATCGAATCGGGGATCGCATTCTGCGGCCAGCCCGGGTCGCGGTCGCTGAGCCCGAGCCCAACGCTCCAGCTCCGGTCGCGGATCCGGTGGAGGTGGAGACGGCCGAGCCGATGAGTCCCGAGGCTGCCGAAGAGTCTTCGTCGGGCAGTGGCGATGAGTCGGTCGAGGCGGCAGGTGAGTCGGGGAAAGATGAATCGGCTACCACCGATCAGGCGTGATCGTCTCAGGAACATCCACCCAGCATCGGTAGTTGATCATCGCGAAGGGAGGTGTCAGTGAGTACCAAGGACTGGATCGAGAAGGACTACTACAAGGTCCTGGGTGTCTCCAAGGACGCCACCCCTGAGGACATCAAGAAGGCCTACCGCAAGCTGGCTCGAGACAACCACCCTGACCAGAATCCCGGCAACACTGCTGCGGAACAACGCTTCAAGGAGATCTCCGAAGCCAACGACGTGCTGTCGAATACGGCCAAGCGCAAGGAGTACGACGAAGCCCGCCGGCTGTTTGGAAGCGGCGGTTTTCGCTTCCCGCGCAGTGGCGGGGCTCGGACGAGTGGTCCGTCTGTCGATGACCTCTTCCGTAATGCCGGAGGCGGCCTGGGCGACATCTTCGGCGGCCTGTTCAACGGCGCTCCCACCACACAGACGACCCGGGTCTCCACCGCCCGCGGACCCCGTCGCGGCAGCGATGTCGAGGGCGAGGTCACGGTTGATTTCGTTCAGGCGATCGAGGGTGTCACGGTCGGGATGCAGATGGTCTCGGACACGGCGTGTGACGCCTGTCGCGGCACCGGCGCTCGGGCAGGCACGATCCCGCGGGTCTGCCCTACCTGCGAGGGCAGTGGCATGCAGACCTCGACATCGGGCGGTGTCTTTGCCGTGACTGAGCCGTGCCGGGAGTGCCGCGGACGCGGGATGGTCGTCGATGACCCATGCCCGGTGTGCCTGGGCTCCGGCCGGGGCAAGTCCACCAAGACCATGCAGGTTCGGATTCCGGCGGGTGTCACCGACGGCCAGCGGATAAGGCTCAAGGGCCGCGGTGGGGCTGGAGAGAACGGTGGTGCCGCTGGCGACTTGTACGTCATCGTGCACGTACGCCCGCACCCGATCTTCGGGCGCAAGGGCGACAATCTCACCCTTACCGCACCGGTCACCTTCCAGGAGGCCGCTCTCGGTGCCGAGATCGAGGTTCCGACGCTGGGTGGCCAACCGGTCAAGCTGCGGCTGTCGCCCGGGACGCCGAATGGACGCACCCTGCGGATACGCGGCAAGGGTGTCCGCAAGCGCGACGGCACGAAAGGCGACCTGCTGGTCACCGTCGAAGTGCTGGTGCCGCAGGCGCTCAATGATCAGGCCAAGCAAGCACTGAACTCCTACGCCGAGGCGGTTGGCACGGTGAATCCGCGGGCGAAGCTCTTCGCGGCTGGATGAGGTGCAACGTGCCTGCATCAGAGCTGCCGCAGCGAATCGATCATGACGCGCCGGTTTTCGTCATCTCCGTGGCTGCCCACCTCGCTGGAATGCATCCGCAGACGTTACGGACCTACGACCGGATGGGCTTGGTCTCGCCACGGCGTACGGCCAAACGAGGCCGGCGCTATTCAGCGCGCGACATCGCGCGGCTCCGGCTGATCCAGCGGCTCTCGCAAGACGAGGGCATCAATCTGGAGGGCATCCGCCGTATCTTGCACATGCAGGATGAGATCGACGACCTGCGAGTCCGGATGCAGGAACTGAGTCAGCTGCTCACTGCCATGCGTGCTGCCCCACCCGCATCACGCTTGTTCACCGCCGATCCGCTCGGTGGGGTACATCTGGGAGGCGCCCGAGTCAGGCCGACGCCACGGGCGCTGCCGGGCCCGCGCAACTAGATTCTCGATCCGGGCCGGACTCAGTCCACTGGAATCTGCAGCGCCGCCCGCACTGTGGGCGCAGGCAACGGAACTCTCATTTCAGTTGGGGAGGTAGGACGATGGTCGACAGCACCGTCCGCGCGATGACCTGGAACATCTGGTGGAGGTTCGGACCACGGTGGCGGGACCGGCAGCCAGGCATCGAAGCGACGATCACCCGTTTCAGCCCGGACGTCGTTGCCCTGCAGGAAGTCTGGAGCAGTGAGGAGATGACCCAGGCCGATGAGCTGGCGAAATCTTTGGACATGTACGCCGTGTTCGCATCACCGTCGTATCCGCCCGCGCCAACAGGCACCGATGTGCCCGACTTTGCCGGAGTTGACCTCGGCATTGCGGTATTGAGCCGCTGGCCAATCCTCGATCAGGACACGGCGGTGATGCCGGCCCGGCACCGCAGCTGGGATCCTGTGTCGCTCGCGGTCCGTGTCGACCACCCGACCGGTCCGCTGCCGATCGTCGCGACGTGCTTGGACTACGGGGTGCCATACACCGATGACCGCATCGCCCAGGCAAGGTTTGTAGCGGCGCTCGCAACGGACCCCCGCTTCGACGGTCCGTGCCCAGTTTTGCTGATGGGCGACATGAACGCAGCCGTCAACTCGCCAGTGTTGCGATCAGTGGGGGATGTCTTGGCCGACGCGTGGACGGCCGGCAATGGTGCCACAGACGCAGTCACCCTTCCCTCCAGCCATCCCTCGGCGCCGCTCGAGGCCGGACCGGAAATGGTGGACCAGCGTATCGACCACATTTTCTTCCGTCCCGGGCGCGAGGATCAGCGCGTGCTCGTCGAGGGCGTATATCTCGCCGGCGACCCAGTCGAGGGCGTATATCCCTCCGACCACCGAGCAGTTGTCGCGGATCTACGGTGGCGTGGCTGACCCGCCATTCGCTGACCTTGCGCACCTGACCGGTTTCCGTCGTAGCCGGAATAGAAGGAATGCACTAAAAGTTGAGTCTGGTGCGCTCAAGTTTGTACGACAGGGACTAAACTGTCGCACAGTTGAGTGATGCGTACTCAAGTTTGATCCCAGAGGAGACATGGATACCAGCAAGCTGACCACCAAGAGTCGTGATGCAGTCTCGGCCGCGTTGCGCACTGCCCTGACCGAGGGCAACCCGTACGCCGAGCCGTCGCATCTGCTACACGCGCTGCTGCAAATGCCGGGTAACACTGTTGCGCCTTTGATCGCCGCGACAGGCGCCGACCCGACTGTCGTTGCGGCAGCGGCGCAGGGCGCGATTGCCAAGCTGCCCTCGGCGAAGGGGACCTCGGTCAGCCAGCCGAATCTTTCCGGGTCTTTTGCCCGGGTGTTGGCAGACGCCGAGGTCCGGGCCGAGCAGCTGGGCGACGCGTACGTGGCCACTGAGCACCTGCTGATCTCGTTGGCGACAGTCGACTCGGACGCCAAGAAGGTGCTGGCTGCATTGAACATCAAGCCGAACGTGCTGACGCGAGCCTTCAACCAGGCTCGCGGTAGTAAGCGGGTGACCAGCCCCGAGGCTGAGGCAACCTCCTCGGCCCTCGATCAATACAGCGTCGACCTCACCGCAATGGCCCGCGACGGCAAACTCGACCCGGTGATCGGGCGGGATGCTGAGATCCGTCGCGTGATCCAGGTGCTCGCCCGGCGTACCAAGAACAACCCTGTGCTGATCGGGGAGCCCGGCGTTGGCAAGACCGCAGTTGTCGAGGGTTTGGCGCATCGACTGGTCGCCGGCGACGTACCGGACTCCCTCAAGAGCCGCCGTTTGCTGGCACTCGACCTGCCGTCGATGGTGGCCGGGGCCAAATTCCGCGGAGAGTTCGAGGAGCGTCTCAAGGCTGTGCTCACCGAGATCCGCGACGCAGCGGGCCAGGTGATCACCTTCATCGACGAGCTGCACACCGTCGTCGGCGCCGGCGCCGCCGGGGACTCCTCCATGGACGCGGGCAACATGCTGAAGCCGATGCTGGCGCGTGGTGAGCTGCGCATGATCGGCGCCACCACCTTGGACGAATATCGCGAGCGAATCGAGAAGGACCCGGCCTTTGAGCGGCGCTTCCAGCAGGTCTTCGTCGATGAGCCGAGTGTCGAGGACACGATCGCGATCTTGCGCGGCCTGCGCGAGCGGTACGAGGCGCACCACAAGGTGGCGATCACAGATGCTGCACTGGTCGCGGCCGCCACGTTGTCGAACCGCTACATCACCTCTCGGCAGCTGCCCGACAAGGCGATCGACCTGGTCGACGAGGCAGCTTCCCGGTTGCGGATGGAGATCGACTCCTCGCCGGTGGAGATCGACGAGTTGCGCCGCACCGTGGAGCGGATGCAGATGCAGAAGTTTGCACTGGAGAAGGAGTCCGACCCAGGTAGTGTCGAGCGGCTGAACCGGTTGACCGAGGACTTGGCCAATGCCCAGGAGCACTTGCGATCCCTTGAACTGCGCTGGGAAGCGGAGAAAGAGGGTCTCAACCGAGTCGGGGAGCTGAAGAAGCAGATTGACGAACTCCGCGTGGCTTCCGAGCGGGCTCTACGGGAAGGAGACCTGGTCAAGGCCAGCGAGATCAACTACGGCGAGATTCCTGCTCTGGAGAAGGAAATGGAGGAGGCCGCCAAGGTTGAAGGTCAGTTGCCGTCGATGGTCTCGGAGGAGGTCGGCCCGAACGACGTTGCCGAGGTCGTGTCCAACTGGACCGGCATACCGGTCGGCCGGCTGCTGCAGGGCGAGACCGAAAAGCTGATGTCGATGGAATCGCGGATCGGGGAGCGGTTGGTCGGTCAGTTGAAGGCCGTCCGTGCCGTGTCGGATGCGGTACGCCGCTCCCGCGCCGGCATTTCCGATCCGAACCGGCCCACCGGCTCCTTTTTGTTCCTCGGTCCGACCGGCGTCGGCAAGACCGAGCTGGCCAAGGCACTTGCGGAGTTCCTGTTCGATGACGAGCGCGCCATGATCAGGATCGACATGAGCGAATACTCCGAGAAGCACTCGGTGGCTCGGCTGGTCGGTGCACCGCCCGGCTACATCGGCTACGAGGAGGGCGGCCAGCTCACTGAGGCTGTCCGTCGCCGCCCGTATTCCGTGGTCCTCTTGGACGAGGTGGAGAAGGCCCATACCGAGGTCTTCGACATCTTGTTGCAGGTTCTCGATGACGGCCGACTGACCGATGGCCAGGGTCGTACGGTTGACTTCCGCAACACCTTGTTGATCTTGACCTCCAACCTGGGCTCGCAATACCTGGCGGATCAGACGCTGGATGCTGAGACCAAGCGGAATGCCGTGATGGGCGTAGTGCGTGGGGCATTCAAGCCGGAATTCCTGAACCGGCTCGATGAGGTCGTACTTTTCGACGCCCTCGGCACCGAGGAGCTCGCCAAGATCGTCGAGATCAATTTGGCGCGGCTCAACAAGCGGCTCGCCGATCGTCGCATCACGGTGGAGGCCACTCCGGCGGCCAAGGAATGGCTGGCGCTCACCGGCTTCGATCCAGTCTTTGGCGCTCGCCCGCTACGGCGTCTGATCCAGACCACGATCGAAGATCAACTTGCGCAGCGTGTGCTCGCCGGCGAGGTACGCGAAGGCGACACTGTCACCTTCGACGCGGACGAGAGCCGCGATGGGCTGATCATCCTGCAGTCACAGCCCGCCATCGCCTGAGTGATGATCGGCTGAGCACCGACAGAGTCCGGAGCTCACCACCAGCCCTGCTTGTGCGCCCACCGCAGCAAGACCACCGATATCGTCAACATGATCAACAGCAGGATGGTGAGAGGTATCCAGCGGGTGGACTCGTTGACGATGACGTTCATCCCGATGACCGAAGAAAGGGAGGTGATCGGGAGGGTGACTGCCGCAATGACGGCGAGGCGCTCGGCGGCGATGGTCATCTTGGTGTCGGTACGCGCCCGGTAGAACTCGGTGACACCCATCAGAAAGACGAGCTGGGAATCACTGATGTGGGCGACGGTCTCGTACTGGTCGAGCACATCCTTCATTAGTTCCAGGCCCTCGGGCGGTGCGAAGGCGGTCAATTTGATCGCCCGCCGGTAGATCTCACTGCCCT
>Ga0307415_100001499_pt1 | contig 11197 bp, 7 predicted proteins | sample DK1Cmetagenome_FD_204524 | JGI IMG/M metagenome (GOLD analysis project Ga0307415, IMG submission 204524) | Maize rhizosphere microbial communities from greenhouse at UC Davis, California, United States - DK15-C-2 | ecosystem: Host-associated > Plants > Roots > Rhizosphere > Soil | place: USA...
GCATCGCGCGATAGCCGAGCGCCGCCGCGGCGTGCAGCGTCCAGTACGGGTCCGCGAGATGTGGCCGCGCGATCGCGCACAGGTCCGCGCGGCCGGCCATCACGATGCTGTTGACGTGGTCGGGCTCGAAGATCGCACCCACCGCCATCGTCGCGATCCCCACCTCGTTGCGGATGCGGTCGGCGAACGGCGTCTGGTACATGCGCCCGTAGACCGGCTTCGCGTCCCGCGTCGTCTGGCCCGACGACACGTCGATGAGGTCCGCGCCCGCCTCGCGGAACAGGCGCGCGATGACGACCGCGTCGTCCGGCGTGTTGCCGCCGGGCGCCCAGTCGTGCGCCGAGATCCGCACCGACATCGGCCGCTCGGCCGGCCACACCGCGCGCAGCGCGGCGAACACCTCGAGCGGGTAGCGACAGCGGTTCTCGATCGATCCGCCATAGTCGTCGTCGCGACGGTTGGTGAGCGGGCAGAGGAACGCCGACAGCAGGTAACCGTGCGCGCAATGCAGCTCGAGCCAGTCGAAGCCGCACTCGGCGCCCCAGCGCGCCGCGCGCGCGAAATCGGATCGCACGCGCACCATGTCGTCGCGTGTCATCGCGTGCGGCCGCTGGTTGCGCGGGCCGTAGGCGATCGGCGACGGGGCGATGAGCGGCCAGTTGCGCTCGCCGGTGATCGGATCGCCTTCCACCGGAAGCGGCTCGTCGGGTGCCTCCCAGCCGCGCTGCGTCGAGCCCTTGGGCCCCGCGTGGCCGAGCTGCAGCGCGATCTTCGCCGGCGTGCGGCCGTGCACGTAGTCGACGATGCGCCGCCACGCGTCGCGATGCGGCTCGGCATAGAGGCCGGCGCATCCCGGGCTGATGCGGGCGTCGGCGGACACGCAGACCATTTCCGTGAACACGAGGCCGGCCCCGCCGTGCGCGCGGCTCCCGAGATGGACGAGGTAGTAGTCGTCGGGCAGGCCGTCGACGCACGAGTATTGCGCCATCGGGGAGACCGCCACGCGGTTGGGCAGCGTCACGCCGCGCAGCGTGAACGGCGTGAACATCGGCGGGACCGGCTCGGGCGGAAGCGCCGCGCGCGCCGCGAACCAGCTTTCCATGCGCTCGACGAACGCACGATCGCGCAGGCGCAGGTTCTCGTGCGAGATGCGCTGGCTGCGTGTCAACAGGCTGTAGGCGAACTGCTCCGCCTCGAGCGCCGTGTAGCGGTCGACGTTCTCGAACCACTCGGTCGAGTTGCGCGCCGCGTTCTGCAGCTTCAGCACCTCGACGCTGCGCGTCGCCTGGTACTCGCGCAGCGCGGCGGCAAGATCGTCCGGACGCGCGGCGAGCGCATCGGCCAGCGCGATCGCGTCCTCGAGCGCGAGCTTGGTGCCGGACCCGATCGAGAAATGCGCGGTATGCGCCGCGTCGCCCATCAGCACGAGCGGCACGCGGCGCGCAGCCGTCCCGGTCCAGTGCACCCACTGCTCGCAGACCACGCGCGGAAAGCGGATCCAGATCGCCGAGCCGCGCAGGTGCCGCGCGTTGCTCATCAATCCGTGTCCGTCGAGGTAGCGCGCGAACAGGCGCTCGCAGAAGGCGATGCCCTCCTCCTGCGACATCGCGTCGAGGCCGGCGCGCCGCCACACGTCCTCCGGCGTCTCGACGATGAACGTCGAGGTGTCGGCGTCGTACTGGTAGGCGTGCGCCTGGAACCAGCCGAACGGCGTCGGCTCGAACGCGAACGTGAACGCCGGAAAGCGCTTTCGCGTGCCCAGCCACACGAAGCGGCACTGGCGCACGTCGACGTCGGGCCGGAACGCCTCGGCATGGCGGGTGCGCACGCGGCTGTTGATGCCGTCGCAGGCGACGACCAGGTCGGCCCCGAAGCGCTCCGCCTCGGCCGCCTCGTCATCGACGTCGTGCTCGAACACGAGCTCGGCGCCGAGCGACGCGGCACGGCGGCCCAGGATGTCGAGCAGGCGCCTGCGGCCGATGCCGCAGAACCCGTGGCCGCCGGAGGTGATCGTGCGCCCCTTGAAATGGACGTCGATGTCGTCCCAATGGTTGAACGCCTGCTCGATCTCGCGCGCGACCGCCGCATCGGCGTTCGCGACGTTGCCCATCGTCTGGTCCGAGAACACGACGCCCCAGCCGAACGTGTCCTCGGCCCGGTTGCGCTCGAGCACGCGCACCGTATGCGCCGCGCCGCCGCGGCGCAGCAACGCGGCGAGGAACAGGCCGGCGGGACCACCACCGATGACCAGGACGCGCATGCGGATCCGCCGGGAACGAAGCTTCCAGTATAAATAGTTCCAGTTCGAAGTAAAGCGCCGCGCGCGCCTTGCGCAATGCGTCGCACGGACTAGGCCGCCCGTCGCATCGCCGGCACAGCGGCGAGCGCGCGACGCTCGCGGGAATGCCCCGACCTCGAGGGGCGCCGTGGAGGTCGCATGCCGTGGCGGCGCTGCCGGTGCGATGCCGGATTCACGCTGGTCGAGCTCGTCATCGGGCTCGCGGTGCTCGCGATGCTGCTCGGGTTCGCGCTGCCCTCGATGTCGCGGTTCCTCGCCGAGCAGGAGCTCCTCGGCGAGGCGCGGCGGCTGTCCGAGGCGGTGATGCTCGCGCGAAGCGAGGCCGTCAAGCGCAACGGGCACGTCGTCATCTGCGCGACGACGCCGACGCAACCGTGCGGCAGCGCCCGGCACTGGCACGAGGGCTGGCTGGTGTTCGTCGACGCCAATGCCGACGCCGAGCCGGATCCCGGCGAGCCGATCATCGGCCGCGAAGGACCGGCTGCCGTCGGCGTGACCGAGATCGGCAACCGGCCCGTCGCGCAGTACTTCCGCTTCGACTATCTCGGCCAGGCGCGCCTCACCAGCGGGGCCCTGCAGATGGGGACGGTGGACGTCTGTCGGCCCGGCTTGCGCGGCTATCACGTCGTGCTTGCCAATTCGGGCAGGACGCGGATCGATCGCGCCGCCGGCATCTGCCCCTAGCGGCCGCCCGTTGTAATGCCCGTCGACAGTGTCTTTTCGCGGCTGGCACGACGGATGCTAGGGGGCGCAGCCGCTTGTTCCCCGCCCGCATCCTTCGATCGGGTGTTCGTTGTTCCGCGCGGGGGCGTTCCGTAGCATCGCCGCCGTGACCGAGGAGAAGACGATGCCGCGCGCCCCTTTCACGCCCGATCCGGCGTGGCGACGCTGCCACGCGAATCAGGCGGGATTCACGCTGATCGAGCTCATGATCGCCGTCGTCGTGCTCGCGATCCTGACGACGATCGCGTACCCGACGTACAACGAGTTCATCATGCGCTCGCGCATCACGGAAGCGACGTCGGGCATGAACGACTTCCGCACGCGCATGGAGCAGTATTTCCAGGACAACCGCACGTATGCCAACGCCGGCGCGTGCGGGCTCGCCGATCCTGCCTTCGTGCCGGGCGAGTCGAGCTTCCAGATCCTCTGCTCGGCCGCGAGCGCCACCGGCTACCAGCTCGATGCGAACGGCAACGCCGCCAAGGGCATGAGCCTGTTCCGCTACCGGATGCTGGTGAGCCCCGCGGGGGTGGTGCGGTCGTCGACCATCACCCAGCCAGGGTGGTCGGCGTCGGCGAACTGCTGGACGGTCCGCAAGAACGGCAAGTGCTCGTGACGTCGACCGTCGACCGCAGCGCGCGCGGCTTCACGCTGGTCGAGCTGATGATCGGCCTGGCGATGATCGCCATCCTGATGCTGCTCGCGCTGCCGTCGTACAACGAGTTCATGGGCAACTCGCGCATCCGCAACACCGCCGACTCGCTGGTGAACGGCCTGCGGCAGGCGCAGGTCGAGGCCGTTCGGCGCAATCGCAGCATCGAGTTCATCCTCGATCCGGCGAACGGCTGGCGCCTGTTCGATCCCACGGACAACGCGACGTTGCACACCGAGCCGTTCTCGGACGCCAACGGGCAGATCGTCGTCGACCCGAATCCGCCGGGTACGACGAAGCTCACCTATACCGGGCTCGGCCAGTACGTACCCGGGGCCAATCCGAGCGACGCGACGCCGGTGATGACGTCGATCCGCATCACCCACGCTTCGCTCGCCTCGCCGCACGATCTTCGCGTCACGGCCGACCCCGCATGGGGCGCCGGCGTGCGCGTCTGCGACAAGCGGTTCGCGACCACCGACCCGGTCGGTTGCCCAGCGGGAGTGCCATGACCATGACCGCTTCGCGCGTCCGCGCCCCGCGTCGACAGCACGGCGGCTTCCTGCTCGAAGCGCTGGTCGGCATCCTCATCTTCACGCTCGGCGTGCTCGGCCTGGTCGCGCTGCAGAGCCGCGCGATCGCCTACAGCAGCGACGCGCAGTATCGCGGTGAGGCCGCCTACCTTGCGAACGCCTATGTCTCGAAGATGTGGGCGGATGCGCGGGCGAACATTCCCGCGCGCTATGTCGCCGCCGGCCAGCCGGAGTACGACGCGCTGGCCGCCGCCGTCGCCCGCCTCCCCGGCGCCGCGGCCATCGCCGGCAACCCGAGCGTGACCATCGTGCAGCCGGCCGCGGGCGCGGAAACGAGCGACGCGCGCGGCGACGGCGGCGCGATCGCGCTGAGCGCCACCGGAACGCTAGTAACGATCGTCATCCAGTGGCAGCCGCCGAGCAAGGAAGACGTCCCGTCGCCCGTCCACAACTACACGCTGTCGACGATCATCGCGCACAACTAGCCATGGCGCCCACCTCACGACAACGCACCCACGCGCTGCGCCGCCGCGCGTCCGGCTTCGGGCTGGTCGAGATCCTCGTCGGCGTCACGATCGGCCTGCTAGCGCTCCTCATCGTCTACCAGGTGCTGTCGCTGTCCGAAGCGTACCGTCGTACGACGACGGCGGGTGGCGACGCGCAGTCGGCGGGCATGATCTCGACGTACATGCTCGCGCAGGACATCGGCAACGGCGGCCACACGATCGCCGACGCCGGCACCGAGCTCGACGTTTGCCCGAACACCGGCGCGTTCGCAACGACGTGGCGGCCGGTCCCGGTGCTGATCACCGATGGCGGCGCGGACGACGTGTCCGACTCGTTCGCCGTCGTCGCCGGCATCAATCGCCGGCTGGTGACGCCGCTCGACATCACGACCACGTACAACCCCGGCGGCAACATCACCGTCCAGAGCCCGCTCGGCTTCCACGGCAGCCACGATACCGAAGCGACGCACCTCTTCGTCATGGTCGACCAGGTGGCGCGCAACTGCGAGGTCGCGACCATCGGCAACTGGGGCGGTCCGACGGACGCGTTGCGCCGCCGCACGCCCGGATTCGATGCGGCCACGGGCATCGTCACCATCACACCCAACCCGGCGCTGGCGAACACCTATCCGCAGGGCCAGTCGTGGCTGGTCAACCTCGGCCCCAGCGACCGCGTCCGCAAGGTGAACTACGACGTCGCGGGCAGCGTGCTGCGAAGCACCGACCTGATGGCGCTCGCCCCCGTGCCGAACCCCATCGTCAGCAACGTCGTGCTGATGAAGGCGCAGTACGGCATCGACACCGACAACGACACGTTCATCGACACCTGGGTGTCCGCGCGCAACGCGCCGTGGGACCCGGCGACGGTGCTCGCCGCGCCGCTCGCGCAGCTTCGCCAGATCAAGGCCATTCGCATCGCGCTCGTCATGCGCAGCTCGCAGTTCGAGCGGCTGAAGGATGCCGAGGGCCGCAACGTCGTCGGCACCGAAGCCGGGTCGGCGGTCGACCTGTCGGGCAATTTCCAGACGACGCTGTTCAACTGCTTCGGCGTCGCCCCGCCGACCTGCACCGGCGAGATTCCCGCGGTCGTCATTCCCGGCACCGCGAACTACCGCCATCGCGTCTTCGAGCAGGTGATTCCGCTCACCAACCAGATCTGGAACGCGTCGTGAGCCGCCGCACTTCCTCTTCCGCCCGCCGCGCGACTGGCATGGCACGCCAGCGCGGCATCGTCGTGTTCGTCGCCCTCATCGCGGTCGTGCTGCTGAGCCTCGCCGCCGTCGGCCTGATGCGTTCGGTGCACACGAACACGCTCGTCGTCGGCAACATCGCCTTCCGCCAGGCGGCGCAGGCGATGTCCTCCGCCGCGGTCGAGCGCGCGATCTACGACATGTTCCCGCCGACCAAGACGATCGCAGACCTCAAGAACAACAACCCGACGCGCAACTACTACGCGGTGCTGCAGCCCGGGCAGGACCAGTACGGCATTCCGGCCGCGCTCCAGGGCGGCGGGCTCGCCACCGTTCCGCCGCTCTATCCGGCGGGCGGGCAGGTGATCCGCGACAAGGACGCCGGCGGCACCGACGCGTACGTGGCCTATTACGTCATCGAGCGCATGTGCGACCCGGACGCGATCGGCAAGGACGCGAGCGGCATCGACTGCGAAATGATCCCCCCCAAGCAGGGGCTCGGCAAGGAAGAGCAGCAGAAGAAGGGCATCCCGCTGCCCCGCATTCCCTATTACCGGATGACCGTCCGCGTGGACGGCCCCGGCAACTCTGTCGCCTTCTCCCAGGCGATGCTGCGCTGACGTCGAGGTCGAACATGAACAACACGAGACCGATCCACTTCCGCCGCGCGATCGTTGCGCTGCTGTCCCTGCAGATGGCGCTCGGACCGCTCGCCTCGCCTGCGTATGCCGCGCTCACGCTGCTCGCCGACGAGCCGATCGGCTTCTCGCCCTCGGCACCGCCGAACCTCATGCTCACCGTCGACGACTCGACGAGCATGCTGTCCGACTTCCTGCCCGATTACGTGATCGGATCGGTGCCCGGGGCGGCGCCGGCGGTCGGCGGCTTCTGCCGCGACAACACCGGACTGATGTCCATCGCCTGCGGCAACGCCGGCTCGCCGACGACGCCGCCGTACGTGTACTCGGCGGGCGCCACGCTCGGCGGTCTCGCCATTCCGTACCCGCGCTACAACGCATCGTTCAGCGCGAGCACCGTCCCCGACTGGATGCGTGCGTGGCCGGCCCCCGTCCACAACAACGCGCTGAACCGCATCTACTACGATCCCTCGATCACCTATCGCCCGCCGGTCAAGTACGACGGCACGTCGTATCCGGACCAGTCGGCGGTCGTGACGACCAACTGGACCAAGGTGGTCGCCGACCCGTGGGCCCTCGTGCCGAAGTACGAGAACCTCGCCGCGCAGGTGCGCGTCGGCATGTGGTGCAACTCGGACTGGCCGACCAACGTCGACTTCGACCCCACGGCGGGTGGCGGCGTCGGCGGCGGTGACCAGTGCCGGATCAACGGAACCGACTATTCCGGCGTCGCGCCTGCGGCCCCGGCCGATTACCAGTACCCGTGGCGCAAGAGCTCCGGCGCAGACGACGTGAAGTATTTCCAGGTCGGCGTCGGTGGCGTGGGCAGCGGCACCGGCAACTGGAACAAGGTGCTGTGGTGCGACGCGACGTCGGCGAAGTGGCCGAAGAACCTCGGCTCGTGCACGACGACGTACAGCTGTCCGGTCGGGCAGACGTACACGCCGCCGCCGCCGTTGGCGCAGGCGTGCTTCGATGGCGGCGTGAAGAACGGCTGCACCGGGCCGGTGACCTACACGCCCGCCGGCTGCAACACGAATCCCGCCTACGGCTCGCCCGGCCCGTGCGTCGGCGCGGAATGCCTGGTCTGCACGCAGAACGCATGTCCGACAGGGCCGGTCGGCCGCGTCGGTCGGTGCCACATCGCCTCGACCGGCCTCGGAGGCAGCAACGCCAATTGCGACTGCACGCCGGCGGGCTGCTCGATCAATCCGGCGAATGCGGCCTGCACCCCCTACCCGCAGTCGGGTGCGGGAACGTGCTCGGGCGGCGCCATTCCGACGCCAACGACGACCTGCCCGAACGCCGCCGGCGGTTGCGGCGTCAACCTGTACGACCCGGTATTGAAGACCAATACCGGCCCGACGATGCTGGCCGACGCCAACGGCAACGGGGACGTGTGCCGTCACAACAACCAGGCCTATCCGGACGGCACGGTCGCGCTGCCGTTCAACTACTCGGCGGCGCACGCGAAGTACAAGACCGCCATCACTTCCGGCTGTCCGGCGGTGAACGGCTTCGGCCAGATCCCGCGGCACTACTGGAAGACGAGCGTCGAATGGTGCTCGTCGAAGATCACCACCAACAACGACAAGTGGCGCGGCTTCGGCCTCGCAGGCACGTGCCAGGACGAGCACGATCTCGCGCACCCGTATCCGCGCTTCTACAAGTGGGGCGTGCCGAAGACCGACGCGGCCTACCTCGACAACTATACGTACGGCGCGTTCCAGCGCGTCGACCTGCCCGCGCCGCCTTCCACGGTGACGTACACGCACACCTACTGGAAGAGCGGCGCGTTCACGACGATCACCCGCACGCACGCCGAGGAATGGACGAACTACGCCAACTGGTTCGCCTACTACCGTACGCGTATCCAGGCGGCCAAGACGGTGATCTCGCAGAACTTCTCGTTCCTCGACGACACCTATCGCATCGGCTTCCACACGCTGTCGAACAACCCGACGACGTCGTTCGTCAACGTCGCGCCGTTCGACGCGCCGGCCGGCGGCCAGAAGGACCGCTGGTACACGCAGCTGTTCGGCATCCAGATCCGCATGGGCGAGCAGACGCCCAACATCAACGCCGTGGTGCGCATCGGCGAGCTGTTCAAGAACGGCTCGCAACCGGCGCTGATCGGATCGACCGATCCGATCGTGCTGTCGTGCCAGAAGAACTATCACATGCTCTTCACCGACGGCATCACCAACCAGACCGCGCTGCCGGCGATCGTGCCCGGCAACCTGGACAACACCGTGCCCGCGCTGCCGCAGCCCATCGTCGTGGCGCCGCCGATCGTCACAGGCGCGCCGTGGCCGCCGCTGTATCGCGAGAACGCGACCGCGCAATCCAACACGCTGTCCGACTACACGACCTATTACTGGGTGACCGACCTTCGGCCGGCGATGACGAACAACGTGCTGATCGGCAAGGACCCCGCGCCCTGGCAGCACATGAACTTCGCGGCGCTGTCGCTCGGCACCGAAGGCACGCTGCCGGGCGTGTCGCCGCAGACGGTCGAAGGCGAGATCAGCGCCGGCACGCGCACGTGGCCGACCGTGCTGCCGAACACCTGGCAGCCGAACGCGACCGGCGTCGACGACCTGTGGCACGCGGCGGTCAACGCGCGCGGCCGCTTCGTCAACGCGAAGACGTCGCAGCAGCTCGGGCGCGGCATCGCCGCGATCCTGTCGGACATCACGAGCCCGGCCGGATCGAACTCGGGCGCGTCGTTCGCCAACCCGAACCTGACCGTCACCAACAACTTCACCTACGTTCCGCGCTTCGTGCAGGGCTGGGGCGGCAACGTGCAGAAGATCCAGATCGACCCGCAGACGGCCGCGCCGCAGGCGGTGCTCTGGGACGCGGAGTCGGCGCTCGTCACCCAGACGACGCCGGACATCGTCAATCCCTCGCCTTGGTACACGCGACGCAAGATCGTCACGATGAACGAGAGCGGCGTCGCCGTTCCGTTCCTCCGCGCGAACCTCGGGCCGACGCAGCTCGCGACGCTCGGTCCGGACTCGACGACGCAGGACTCGGTCATCGAATACCTGCGCGGACGTCGCAGCAACGAAGGCGACGACGACGGCCAGTATCGCGTACGCACGAGCCCGCTCGGCGACATCGTCGATTCGCAGCCGCAGATCGTCGGCGCGATGTCCTGGGATTACTGGGACTACATCGAGGGCAACGACCCGGGCTACAGCGCGTTCCGCGCCGCGTATTCCGGCCGGCCGGGACGCATCTACGTCGGCGCCAACGACGGCATGCTGCACGCCTTCGACGATACGAACGGCCAGGAGGCGTGGGCGTTCATCCCGCGCGACTTCTACCGCTCGGCGCCGCCGGTCAGCAACGACAAGGCGGGCCTCGTCGGCCTCACCTACCAGCCGGGCGGCCTGCCGATCTACGCGCACCGCTTCTACGTCAACGCCACGCCGCGGGTCGTCGATGCGGACCTGGGCGGTGCGCTCGGCTGGCGCACGCTGTTGGTCAGCGGGCTCGGCAAGGGGGGCAACAGCTACTTCGCACTCGACGTGACCGATCCCGCGGCCGTGGTCGACGAGAACGCCGCGGCAGCCAAGGTGCTGTGGGAGTTCCGCAACGCGGACCTCGGCTACACCTACGGCCGCCCGATGATCGTCAAGACGCGCGCCTTCGGCTGGACGGTCATCGTGACGGCCGGCTACAACAACCCGAGTGGCGAGGGCAAGCTCTTCTTCCTGCGCGCCCGCGACGGTCAGCTGCTGAAGACGATGACGACGAGCTTCGGAACGCCAGGCAGCCCGAGCGGCCTCGCGCACATCGCCGGCTACACGAAGGACTACCGCAACCAGCTGACCGAGCAGATCTACGGCGGCGACCTGTACGGCAACGTGTGGCGGTTCGACGTGTCGGATGCCAACGACGCCAACTGGGTCGTGAAGAAGTTCGCCTACCTCACCGACAGCGGTGGCCAGCCGCAGCCGATCACGACGCAGCCGCGCATCGACATCGACGTCACCAACGGCGTCGATCGGTGGATCTTCGTCGGCACCGGGAAGCTGCTGCACGTCGACGACCTCGACGACACGCAGTCGCAGCGCATGTACGCGATGCGCGACGGCACGCACCTCACGCCGACGCCGCAGGCCAACCCGCCGCTCACCGTCGCCGACCTGGACCTCGTCAGCGGCGTCGCGGGCCTCGGGCCGGGCGTCGTCGCGACCAAGGGCTGGTACGACGACCTTCCGCCGGGCCAGCGGATCGTGAAGACGCCGGTGACCGCGGTCGGGCTGATCGGCTACATCTCCACCGGCCTGCCGCTCGACCCGTGCACCGTCGGCCAGCCGGTGAACATTTACGTGCGCCAGTTCGGCAATGGCGAATCGCGCCTGCAGAGCGGCGGCAGCTACGTGGAAACGATCTACGAGCCCACCGGCGGCGCCTCGGTCGACGTCGTCGCGACCTACGATCCGACCTGCACGGCGAACTGCGTGCCGAACATCAAGATCGTCGTGACGTCGGCGACCAACAGCCAGGTGCTGCTCTTCGACGCGAAGCTGCCCGATATCCTCGGCCAGCACAGGTTGTCGTGGAGAACGCTCTCGCAATAGCGGCCGCAGCGCGGCCGGTGGATGGCCCCCCGGAAGCGGGGGGCCATTTTTTATCGCGCAC
>Ga0307415_100001500_pt1 | contig 11197 bp, 8 predicted proteins | sample DK1Cmetagenome_FD_204524 | JGI IMG/M metagenome (GOLD analysis project Ga0307415, IMG submission 204524) | Maize rhizosphere microbial communities from greenhouse at UC Davis, California, United States - DK15-C-2 | ecosystem: Host-associated > Plants > Roots > Rhizosphere > Soil | place: USA...
ATCCCGCTGGGTCGGACCGCCCAGGTTCTCGGCCACGTGACGTTCTCGGTGTCCTATGTGGTGGTCATCGTGCGGGCCCGGCTGGAGTCGATCGGCTCGGAGTACGAGGCGGCCGCCCGTGATCTCGGCGCCAGCCCTGTCCAGGCGCTGCGCACCGTCCTCCTGCCCCTGCTGACCCCGGCCGTCCTGGCCGGGGCGCTCATCGTGTTCGCGTCCTCGATGGACGACTTCGTGATCAGTGCCTTCCTCTCCCCGGACGCGTCGTCGGCGACCGTCCCCATCAAGCTGTACAGCGCCGCGCGCTCCGCGCCGTCACCGGCGCTCAACGCGTTGGCCACCCTGCTCCTGCTCGGATCGACCCTGGCCCTCGTGCTGGCCTGGCTCGTCCTGCGCCGCCGGCGCGGCAGCCGGTCGGCCCTCGACGAGATGGCCTCCATCGACGTCTGACGCGTCGCGCAGGCGCAGCAGGCCGGCGGTTCCCCTTTTGATCATCTCGTTGGCGACGGCGATGCGCTGGATCTCGCTGGTGCCCTCCCAGATCCGGTCGACCCGCAGCTCCCGGTAGAGCCGCTCGACCGGATAGTCGCGCATGTACCCGCGGCCGCCGAAGATCTGCACGCACCGGTCGACCACCCGCCCGGCCGCCTCGGATGCGGCCAGCTTCACCAGCGCCGCCTTGGCGTGCAACGTCTTGCGGTCCAGGCCCCGGTCGGCCTCCCAGGCCACCTGGTGGACCAGCGCGCGGTTGGTCGCGATGTCGACCGCACAGTCGGCCAGCATGCCCTGGATGAGCTGGTACGCCGCGATCGGAGCGCCGAACTGCTCGCGGCCGCGGGCCCAGTCCACGGCCAGCTCGAGCGCCCGCTCGGCCGCCCCGATCGTCCGGGCGCCGATCATCAGCCGCTCCTCGACGAACCAGTCCCGGGTCAGCTCGTAGCCCTGGCCCACCCCGCCGAGCACCTGCCCGTCCGGCACCTCGACCCCGGTCAGGGCGAACTCCGGGTGCTCGTAGACGAACGTGTGCATGTACCGCGGGGTACGGGTGACCCGTACGCCCTCGGTCGCCTTGTCGACGAGGAACAGCGTCGGCTGACTGTCCGCCGCCATGGCCAGCACGATGAGGAAGTCGGCCACGTCGCCGGCGGTGACGAACCACTTCACCCCGTCGATGACCCAACCGGTGCCGGACGCGTTGCGGCGGGCCACCGTGCGCACGGCGCGGGGATCGCTGCCGGCGCCCTCCTCGGTCACCGCGAAGCAGTCGCGCCGCTCGCCGCGGATGCACGGCAGCAGGTAGCGCTCCCGCTGGGCGGCGTCGCAGGCGCGCAGCGCGTTGGCCGGGCGCCACACCGTGTCCCAGAGCGCGTTGGTCAGCCGCCCCAGCTGCTCGGAGACGACGACCTGGGCCAGCACGCCCAGGCCCTGCCCGCCCCACTCGACGGGCATGTTGATGGCGTTGAGCCGGGCCCCCCGCACGGCGTCCGCCACCTCGGCCAGGTCGGCGGCGGAGAGTCCGTTGTCGCGCTCGCACCGGTCCTCGTACGCCTCGATCTGGTCGGCCAGCGCGCGGGCCCGGGTCCTCAGCTCGGCCAGGTCGGCCGGATAGGCGAAGTCCATGCCGGTCAGCCGATCACGGCGTCGACGCCGCGCCGGTGCAGGGACCGGGCCACGATCAGGCGCTGGATCTCGCTAGTGCCCTCCCAGATCCGGTCCACCCGCAGCTCGCGGAGGAAGCGTTCGGCGGCGTACGTGCGCACGTACCCGCGCCCCCCGAAGGCCTGCACCACCCGGTCGGCGCAGCGGTAGGCCGCCTCGCTGGCGAACAGCTTGGCCAGCGAGGCCTTCGCGTGTACCACCTTCCGGTCCGCGCCCGAGTCGGCCAGCGTGGCCACCTCGTACAGCAGCAGCCGGGCGGCGGTGGCGTCGGCCGCCGAGTCGGCCAGCGGGAACGACACGCCCTGGTGTTCGGCGAGCCGGCGCCCGCCCTGCTCGCGGGTCGCGGTCCAGGCGACCGCCTCGGTGAGCAGGCGGCCCATGGCCCCGACGCAGTGCGCGGTGATGCCGAGCCGCTCCTCGACGAACCAGTCCTGCTGCAGCGCGTCGGCCCCGCCCGGCTCGCCGAGGACCGCCCCGGCCGGGACGCGGACGCCGGTGAACCGGATCGTCGGGTGCCCGTGCGGGAAGGTGTGCGTGAACGGCGGGTCGTCGACCACCGCCACCCCGTCCCGGTCCGCGTCCACGATGAACAGCGTCGGGCCGTACCCTTCGGCGTTCGCGACGACCACATGGGCGTCGGCCACGTCCCCGCTCGTGACGAACCACTTCTCGCCGTCCAGGACCCAGTCCTCGCCGTCCCGGCGGGCCGTCGCCCTGATGGCCGACGGATCGGAGCCCGCCCCCTCCTCGGTCACGGCGTACGAGACGACGACCTCGCCCCGCAGCGCCGGCTCGAGGTAGCGGCGGGCCTGCTCGTCGCTGGCCGCGGAGAGCACGTTGTAGGCGTCGGGGATCCACCACCACAGCCCGTTGGTGTTGCGACCGAGCTGCTCGTGGACGGCCGCGTAGTCGACCGTGGACCAACCCTGCCCGCCGTGCTCGGGGCGATGCCGGCCGCCGTTGAGCCCGGCCCGGATGGACGCCGCCCGGATGCCCTCGACGACGTCCGGGGGCAGCCGACCACCGGACCGTTCGGCGGCCACCTCGTGGGGCACCAGCTCCTCGTCGACGAAGCGACGCGCGCGCTCCGCCAGCTTCTGTTGCTCGGTCGACAGGCGGATCAGTGACGCCATATGTCGCTCCCGGCGCTGCGTACCTGACTGGTCACTCAGTCAATCTTGCCGGCGGTGGCCCTGTCAACGGTTTCACGCCGGGAACGCCGACCGGTCGATCCCGACCTCCCGGGCCGCGGCCGCGCGCGCGTGGGCCAGCACCCGGCGGCGCGGCAGGGCCTGCGGATGCAGCGTGCACCGGATCACCAGCCCGTCGAGCAGCGCGTCGAGCCGCTCGGCCGCCCCGGCCGGGTCGTCGCACACGAACTCCCCCGACTTCACGCCGTCGCCGATGACCGCCTCGATGGCGCCGATCCAGGCGGCCTCGAGCTCCGCGAGGATGTCGCGCAGCACCGGCGCGCGCAGCCCGGCGGCCCACGACTCGATCCAGAGAATCCAGCTCGAGTCGGTACGGCTCCGGGGAGCGTAGTGCCGCAGCACCTTGTCCAGCCGCTCGACCGCGCTGCCCGGCCCGGTCACGATGGCGTCGAGCTGGCGGATCTCGCCATCGCTGGTGGCCCGCAGCATCTCCGCCATCAGCTCGTCCTTGGTGGCGAAGTGGTAGTGGATCAGCCCGCCGCTGACGTTGACCGCCTCGGCGATGTCGGCCACGCGGGCGTTGGCCATCCCGCGCTCCAGGACCACCTGGCGGGCCGCCTCGAGAATCTCGGCCCGCCGGCGGTCCGCGTCGTGGGCCCGCCGACCGCCGCTGTCGTTCCTGGCCACCGGGTAAGGCTACCGCTCCCGGGCCGGACATCACTAACTGGCGGTTCAGTCAGGTGGGCGCCTACACTCCGGCCATGACCCGCAACGGCGGCGCGGTCGAGCTGGTCGGCCTGCGGAAGGTGTACGGGGACGCCGTCGCCGTCGACAGCATAGACCTGAGCGTCACGCCCGGAGAGTTCTTCTCCCTGCTGGGCCCGTCGGGCTGCGGCAAGACGAGCACGCTCCGGATGATCGCGGGACTCGACCCGCCCACGAGCGGACGGATCCGGCTCGACGGCGTCGACCTGGTGGACACGCCCGCGCACCGGCGACCCATCAACACCGTGTTCCAGAGCTACGCCCTGTTCCCGCACATGTCGGTGACCGACAACGTCGGGTACGGGTTGCGCTGGCGCAAGGGTCTCGATCGCGCCCAGCGGCGGGCCCGGGTCGACGAAGCGCTGCGCCTGGTCCGGCTGACCCGGCTGGCCGACCGCCGACCCGACCAGCTCTCCGGCGGCGAGCAGCAGCGCGTGGCGCTGGCCCGGGCCCTGGTGTGCGAGCCGTCGGTGCTCCTGCTCGATGAGCCGCTCGGGGCGCTCGACGCCAAGCTGCGCAAGCATCTGCGCACCGAACTCACCCGGGTGCAGCGCGCCGTCGGCACCACGTTCATCTTCGTCACGCACGACCAGGAGGAGGCGTTGGAGATGTCCGACCGCCTCGCGGTTATGGACGGCGGCCGGGTGGTCCAATGTGGTAGCCCCCGGGACCTCTACGAGGCGCCCCGGACGGAGTTCGTGGCCGACTTCCTCGGCGTGGCGAACCTGCTCACGGTGACCTGCCTCGCCGCCCCCGGCCCCGGCCGCGCCGACATCCGTCTCGGCGAGCTGCCGCTGACGGCAACGTGTTCCGGACCGGTCACCCCGGGCGAGGGGCGGGCGGTGATCCGGCCCGAACGGGTCCGGCTCGCCGCCGGGCCCGACGCCCCCGAGGCCCGCAACGCCGTCGCCGCCGTGGTCGACGCGTGGACGTACGTCGGCGCCACGACGCTCGTCACGGCGCGCCTGCCCCACGGTCCCGAGATCAAGGCGCTGGTGGTCAACGACGCCCAACGGGACGAGCTCCGGCCGGGCACCGCGGTGACCCTCACCCTTCCGGCCGACGCGCTGCGGCTGCTCGACCACGCCTGACCGTGGACCTCACCCGCCTGCTCGCCCCCCGTTCCATAGCCGTGGTCGGTGCCTCGACCCGGCCGGGAAGCTACGGCAACCAGGCGGTCGCGAACCTGGTCGCGGCCGGCTTCGACGGCCCGGTGTTCGGCGTGCATCCCCACGCCCCTGAGGTGCACGGCGTGCGTTGCGTGCCCCACCTGCGGGACCTGCCGTCGGCCCCGGACGCCGTCGTCATCGCCACGCCGGCCGACACCGTCGCCGACCTCATCGCCGAGGCGGGCCAGCTCGGCTGCGGCGGCGCGGTCGTCTTCGCCGCCGGCTTCGCCGAGGTGCCCTCCGGCCGGGCCCGGCAGGACCGCCTGCGCGCGGCCGCGCTCACCGCCGGCCTGCCGGTGTGCGGACCGAACGGCAACGGCATCGTCTCCGTGGGCCGGCGGGCGCCCATGTGGGGAGACTCGTGCACGCTGGGCCGGCCCGGACCGGTGGCGCTGGTCTCGCAGAGCGGCAACGTGGCGGTCAACGCCCTCGCCAGTGCCCGCGGGCTGCGCCTGCACACCGTGGTCTCGTGCGGCAACCAGGCCGTCCTCGAGGCGGCGGACTATCTGGGCGCGATCGCCGAGCTGGACACGGTGCGGGCCGTCGCCCTGTACCTCGAAGCGGACGGCGACGGAGCGCGGCTGGCCCGCGCGCTTGCGTCCTGTGTGGACCGGGGGGTCGGTGTCGTCGTGCTCAAGGCGGGCGCCAGCCCGGCCGGCGCGTCCGCGGCCGCGGCCCACACCGGCGCCGTGGCCGGCGACGTCAGGGTCCTGCGGAGCCTGGTCGAGGAGGCCGGCGGCGTGTGGGCGCACAACCCGCACGAGCTGCTGGAGCTGGCCAAGGCGCTCGGGTACACCACCCGCCGGCCGGGGCGGGGCGCCGCGATCGTGACGTGTTCGGGCGGGGACGCGGCGACCGGAGCCGACGAGGCGGCCCGGCTCGGGGTGCCCCTCCCCCCGTTCCAGCCGTCGACCGCCGCCGCGCTGTCCGAGGTGCTCCCGCCCACCGCCACCGTGGCCAACCCCCTCGATTACACCGCGCTGATCTTCGGCGAGCCGGAGCCGACCGCGGAGCTCGTCGCCCGGGCCGGGAACGACGACGCGATCGGCGCCGTCCTCGTGTACTACGACCGCCCGGCCCATCTCGGCGCCGACGCCGCCGACAGCTGGGACGGGGCCCTGGCCGGCGTGATGGCCGGCGCCGCCCGGCTGGACAAGCCCGTGCTGGTCGCGGCCACCCTGCCGGAGCTGATGCCGGAGGCGATCGCCGAGACGCTGGCCGACGCCGGGATCGTGCCGGTGTGCGGGCTCACCGAGGGCGTCCGGTGCGCGGGCGCGCTGCTCGGCCGCCCGGGCGACCCGGCCCGGCTGGACGCCGTGGCGAGGGCCACCACCGGCGTGGGCCCACCGGGACCGTGGCTGGCCGAACACGAGGCGAAGGATTTCCTGCGCTCGTGCGGGATCCCGGTCCCCGACGGCACCCTCGTCGACGACGCCGACGGCGCCGTGGCCGCCGCCGCCCGGCTCGGTGGGCCGGTGGCCGTCAAGCTCAGCGCCCCGCACCTGCGCCACAAGACCGACATCGGCGGCGTCCACCTGGGCCTCGCCGGCGGGGACGCCGTCCGTCGCGCCGTCGCCGCCCTCCGGGGACTGTCCGGGCACGGCGCGACGCCCGTCCTGGTCGAGGCGATGGCCGGCCCGGGAGTTGAGGTCATGGTCGCCGTACGCCGGGACGGCCTGGTTCCGGTTCTCGTACTGGCGCTCGGCGGCACCTGGGTCGAGGTGCTCGACGACGCCGTGGTGGTGCCCCTGCCGGTCGACCCGGGCCTGGTCCGGGAGCGGATCGGACGCCTGCGCGGGGCCGCGTTGCTCACCGGCGGGCGCGGGCCGGCGGTCGACGTGGCCGCGCTGTGCGATCTCGCCGTACGGGTGGCCGACGCCGCCGTGCGTGAGGACCTGCACGTGGTCGAGCTCAACCCGGTCATCGTCGCGACCACCGGCGTCGTGGTGGTCGACGCGCTCATCCGCCTGGGCCAGGCTTGCACTTGATCCACTGGGAACTTGCCCGGCGAAGCACCTGTGCAAAGCGATTGATCGCGTGGGCTCTTACCGGTCCCAGCCGGTCCAAAGCCACACGATCATGCTCGACCGCCGCGTTCAGGTGTCGAGGGTGCGGCGGATGGCGGTCAGCAGAACGGACTCCAGGACCGGCTTGGTCAGCAGGGTGACCCCGTCCGGCAGCGTCTTCTCGGCACTGAGAAACGGCTGCGCGTACCCGGACAGGTAGATCACGGGCAGTCCGGGTCGCGTGGCCCGCAGCCGTTCCGCCAGCTCGTGCCCGGGCATGTTCGGCATGACCACATCGGTGAGCAGCAGGTTGATGTCGCCGCCATGCCGCCCGGCCGCCTCGAGCGCCTCGCGCCCTTCCCCGGCCGCGATGACGTGGTAGTTGTGGCGGGTCAGGATTCTCTCCGTGAGGGTGCGTAGGCTCGCCTCGTCCTCCACCAGGAGAACCGTCTCGCCATGGCCATGCGGACTGGTCGTGTCCGAGGCCCGCGCATCTTCGGCGACGGCGTCGGTGGCCGGCAGCAGCACGATGACCGTCGTGCCCACCCCGGGCTCGGACTCGATCTCGACGTGACCGTTGGCCTGGCGGACGATGCCGTAGATGGTCGCCAGACCGAGCCCGGTTCCCTTTCCCTTCGGCTTGGTGGTGAAGAACGGCTCGAACGCGTGCTCCACGGTCGCCTTGCTCATGCCGCTCCCGGTGTCGGTCACGCGCAGGCGGACGAACGGCCCGATCCGAACGTCGGGACGGTAGGCCGCGTCGTGTTCGTCGAGACGGACGTTGTCGGTCTCGATGAGCAGGCTGCCACCCCTCGGCATCGCGTCCCGCGCGTTGACGGCCAGGTTGAGCAGCACCTGCTCGATCTGCCCGGGGTCGGCCCAGGTGCTGCGGAGGCCGGCGGCCCGCCGGATCTCCAGGGCGATGTCCTCGCCGACCGCGCGGCGGAGCATCGGTTCGATCTCGGAAAGGGTGTCGTTGACGTCGAGCGTGCGGGACTGGGCCAGCTCGGCCCGGGCGAACGAGAGGAGCTGGTGGGTGATCTTGGTGGCGCGGTCCACGGCCTGCAGCACCTGGGTCAGATCGGCGGAGAGCGGTTCCCAGCGAGCGTCCTCCGCGGCGGCGTCCCCGACCTGGACGACGGCCAGGTTGGTGTAGCCGAGGATGATGCCGAGCAGGTTGTTGAAGTCGTGCGCGACTCCGCCGGCCAGCTGGCCGAGACTCTCCAGGCGCTGGGACTGACGGAGGCGCCGGTCGAGCTGCTCGGCCTCGGTGATGTCCTCGACCACCGCGCACCGGCACTTCACCCCGCCGAAGAAGACCTCGTGCGACATCACCCGTACGTCGATCACCGAACCGTCCTTCTTGACGTGACGGAGCGGTCCACTGTGGTCAATCGGCTCGTCGGTGACGGCGGCGTCGACGATGGCCGGCACGTCCTCGGGCAGGCAGAGGCTCGGCACCGTCAACGACAGGAACTCCTCGCGCCGGTAGCCGTAGTGGGCCACGGCGGCGTCGTTGACCTGCAGCAGGGCCAGCGTCTCGACGTCGTAGACGAACATCGGGTACGGGTTGGCGTCGAACAGCGTGTGGTAGTTGCGCTCCAGCTCGCGGGCGACCTCCTGGGCGCGGGTGCGCTCGGCCAGCTCGTGTCCGACGGCGGCCAGCAGCCCGTTGAACTCGTCGGCCAGCCGCTTCACCTCCCGCGGCCCGCTCGCGTCGACCAGCGCACCGCGCGGTGTCGGACCGGCCGTACGCACGCCGGTGCTGAGCGCTCCGATCGGACGCGCTATGCCGCGGTGCACCAGTACGGTCGCGATCAGGGCCACGGCCAGTCCCACCCCGACGATGAGGAAGACGTCCCGCCCGAGCCGGGTGGAGGAGCCGAGCGCCTGTTTCCGGTCGGCGCCGCCATAGACCCGCCAGCCGAGGCCGGCGACGTCGGCCTGACCGTACAGCCGGGCCACGCCGTCCAGATCCGGGCGCTCGGCCGCGCCGTCGGCCCGCCAGAACGGCGTGGTCAGCAGGTCCGTCCCGATCCATCCGGCCGGATCGATCGACCGGGCCAGCAGCGTCCGACCGTTTCCCGTGGTGACGAGCAGCTCCACCTGCCGCGGACCGCCGAAGCGCGCGGCCAGGGCGGGCCCGAGCTCGGCCAGATTGATCAGCCCGACCACGACACCGCCGCCCTGGACCGGCGCGGTCACCAGCATCACCTTCCAGCCGGTGGTGGGGTCCGGCACCGGCGCCTCGACCAGCGGGGCCTGGCGCGCCCGGGCGAACCAGGCGGCGCCGGCGTACTCCGTGTCGGGGTCGGCGTCGCGTGACGAGCACGCGACCGTGCCGTCGGACCGCACGATGTCGAGGTGTCCCGCGTCGGGGCCGCCGCCCGGGAGGGCGAACGACAGGGTGCAGTCCGGCGGATCGACGGGACTCTGGAGCGCCGGCCCGACGGCGGGATTGGCCGCGAGCTGGGCCACCGACTGCTGGAAGGTCACGAAACTCGCGCGCAGGTCTTCGGCCGCCAGGTCGGCCGCGAAGGCCGCGTCGGCCGCGGCGGCGTCCAACGCCGTCTGCCGGGCCTGGGTCCACCCGTACAGGAGGCCGCCGGCCGCGGTGACCACGAACAGCACGACCAGGGCGACGAGATACGAGCGCAACGGCCAGCCCGGAAACTCGCGGCCCCGCCAGGTCTTCGCGACCCGCGGGCCGCCACCGTCAGACACGAGCCGCCCCCGCAACTCACCGTCGGCCGAAGCCACAGCGTAGCAACGAGTCGGCCGGCCGATGGCCGCTTTCGCGGATGTCCGGAGCTACCCGTCGCCACCGGGCGGAGTGAACTGGCTGACCGTGAACTCCGCGCCCTGCGGGTCACGCACGAGAGCGTCCCGGGTCCACTGGTTCTCGGACCGGCTGACGATCGTGGCTCCGAGCCGTTCCGCGGCGGCGGCGCTGTCGTCGCGGTCGGCCACGGTGAACGTGACGTGCCAGTGGGGAGTCTGTCCGGAGTCGATGACGACGAGACCGCCGATGACGTCGGCGAAGCCGGGCGGGGCGAAGGCCTGCCGCTCGTAGATGTCGGGATCGACCGTCGCGGCGAGGTGATCTCCGTACCCCGGGACCTGCAGCATCGTCCCGGCACCGTGGCCGAGGTCGGGGGCCCGCCAGCCGAACAGTGGCGTGTAGAAGGCCAGCGCCGCGTCGCGGTCCGGCGTGTGGAGATCGCTGAAGTTCCACGCCCCCGGCGCGTTCGTGCGTTGCACCCCCAACCGGTCGCCGGCCTGCCACAGCCGGAACTCGGCCCCGAACGGGTCGCGGCACGTGGCCGCTCGTCCGGCCCGGCCGATGTCCGCGGGCGGGGCGAGCACGGTGCCTCCACCGGCTCGGACGGCCGCCGCCGTGGCGTCGGCCCCGTCCACCGCCACATAGGTGTTCCAGCGCGCCGGACTTCCGGCCGACGCCGCACCGATCGCGGCCACGTCCTCACCGTCGAGCGTGGCGATCGCGTACGACCCGGCCGGCCCGGCCCCGGTGAGCGTCCAGCCGAACAGTTCGGCGTAGAACGCGCGCGCCGCCTCCGGATCGGGCTGTTCGGTGTCGATCCACGACGTCACGCCGTGCGGATAGGTTCGGGCTTCGACCATCCGATCACCCTAACCCGGCGCCTCACGGTGGGCGATTCACGGAACCGGGCGGCCCTACGCCAGACGTCCAACACCTGGGGTTACATGATGAACAGGTACACGCGATGGTCCGTCCTCGCCTGCGGGGTGCTCGCATCAGCGGCGCTGGTTGCCGTACCGGTGGTGCCCGCCGCCGCCGCTCCGCAGGGCGTGCGAGGCGTCGCGGCCGTACACGTCGACGGCGCCAGTATGATCAACCGACTCACGGCCCTGCACGCCAACACCTACATGTTTCTCGTGCGGGCTACCGGCGACCAGCGTGACTGGGACGACCTGCGACTCGACTTCGCTCCGAAGGCACAGACGGCTGGCATCAGGATCTGGGTGTACCTGCTCCCGCCGAACAGCTGCGGCGACCCGGAGTGTGACGACTACCTGCCGTTCAAGGACGACTACGTGGCCTGGCGCGCGGCATCGCGCGGCTGTCGTTGCAGTACCCGGTGGTGACCGCCTGGGCGATCGACGACTTCGGCCACTTCCCGTCCGTCTTCACCGCCGCCGTCACCAGCGAAGCCCGCTCGGCGGGTCGGGCCATCCAGCCGACGCTCGAATTCTATCCGGTGGTCTACCACGACGAACTGAGCGAGGCGTTCGCCGCCAAATACGCCACCGCCATGGATGCGCTGATCCTGCCGTACCGCGACGATTCCTGGCGCAACACCGTGGTGACCGGAACCCTGCGCTCGCAATTGGACAGCGCGGCGGCCATTTTGGGCGGCCACGGCCGCAAGCTCGTCCTGATGGTCTACGCCCAGCGCCTGACCAACAC
>Ga0307415_100001502_pt1 | contig 11190 bp, 13 predicted proteins | sample DK1Cmetagenome_FD_204524 | JGI IMG/M metagenome (GOLD analysis project Ga0307415, IMG submission 204524) | Maize rhizosphere microbial communities from greenhouse at UC Davis, California, United States - DK15-C-2 | ecosystem: Host-associated > Plants > Roots > Rhizosphere > Soil | place: USA...
CGGGGGCTACCGGCTGTACTCGCCGGACGACGTCCAACGCCTGCGCACGATCCTGCGCCTCCAGCGCGACGAGTTCTTGCCGCTGCGAGTGATCCGCCAGGAGCTCGCCTCCGGGCGCGCCGAGGCCGACGTGGACCGGGCCAAGCCGGTGGCCGACCCCCGCGCGCTGCGCCGCGTCACCGTCCTCCGTAAGGGCCCCGAGTCGCTCTACTCGCTCGCGGAGGTGCTCGCGGACACCGGCGCGTCGGCAGACCTAGTCAAGGAGCTCGAGGACTACGGCATCGTGAACGGCCAGCGTGACGGCGGCGACGCGCTCTACGACGAGACCGAGCGGGAGATCATCAAGGCCGCCGCCGAGCTGGCGAAGTTCGGTGTCGGTGGCCGCAACCTGCGCGTCTTCCGGACCTCGGCGGACCGCGAAGCGGCGCTGCTCGAGCAGATCCTGGCCTCCGCGCTCAAGTCGCGCAACCCCGACCGCCGGCGCGAGGCGGTCGAGGCGCTCGGCGACCTCGCCGCGATCGCGTCGCATCTCAAGCATCTGCTGCTCGTGCGCGACCTGCGCCACATGGTCTGAGTGCCGGTCGTCACCAGCCACTCCGGCTACGACGCACCACTGGAGCGCGTTTGGAACGTGGTCTCTGACCCGTATTCGCTCCCGCGCTGGTGGCCGCGCGTCCAGCGGGTCGAGGAGGTCTCGGACTCCGGCTGGACCATGGTTCTCGTCTCCGACCGCGGCAAGCCGATCCGGGCCGACTACGCACTCGCGGACTCGCGCCCCATGGAGCTGCTCGAGTGGCGGCAGGAGCTCACGGAGACGCCATTCGAGCGCATGCTGTCGCAGTCGCGGATCGTCATCGAGCTCGGTCAGGACGAAGGCCCCGAGTCGACCGCGGTCGTGCTGCGCTCGACGGAGCGCCTGCGGGGGCTCGCGCGGCTCGGATCGCCGATGGTCCGCCGTGCCACCCGGAAGCGGCTGAACCAGGCGCTCGAGCGACTCGGGGAGCTCGTCGAATGAGCGTGCCCGACCCCCGCATGCGGTGGTGGGGCTGGGGGGTCGACCGCGACGCGACCTCGCTGCCCGACAAGGCGCGCGACATGCTGCGGCAGGCGTTCTCGATCGAGGAGGAGCCGGCGGCACCGCCGAACCTCGACGACGTCGCGCTGCCCGAGGCGGGGCTCCCGTCCGAGGTGCGCAGCCGGCTGGCGTCGATCGTCGGCGATGACGCCGTCCGCGACGACAGGCTCGCGCGCGTCTCGCACGCGCTCGGCAAGAGCTATCCGGACCTCGTCCGGATCCGCGCGGGCGACGCGTCGAGCGCTCCGGACGCGGTGGTCTACCCGGGCTCGCACGAGGACGTGCTGGCCGTTCTCGAGCTGTGCTCGGCGGAGAGCATCGCCGTCACGCCCTTCGGCGGCGGCTCGAGCGTAGTGGGCGGGGTGGAGCCGCGCCGCGACGGTTTCACCGCGGCGATCAGCCTGGACCTCGCCCGTATGGACCGGCTCGTGGAAGCCGACGCCGTCTCCCTGCTCGCCACCTTCGAACCGGGTTGCACCGGCCCGCGGGTCGAGGACCTGCTCGCGGCGGAGGGCCTCACGCTCGGCCACTTCCCGCAGTCCTGGGAGTACGCGACGCTCGGCGGCTTCGTGGCCACGCGGTCGGCCGGGAGGGCGTCCACCGGGTACGGGCGGATCGACGAATTGGTGCAGGGCGTCCGCCTGGCGACGCCCACCGGCACGCTCCAGCTCGAGCCGGTGCCCGCCACGGCGGCCGGCCCTGGCCTGCGCGGGCTCGTGGTCGGCTCCGAGGGCACGCTGGGAGTGATCACCCGGGCCACGCTGGCGGTCCGACGCGCGCCCGCCGTCAAGCGGAACGAGGGCTGGGTGTTCGACTCGTGGCAGGCGGGATGTGACGCTTTCCGCGCAATGAAGCAGGCCGGCGACGCGGCCGACGTGTGCCGTCTGTCAGACGAGGCCGAGACGGCGTTGAACGCCGCCGCGTCGGGTCACGAGGCGCCCGGACCTTGCCTCGCCGTCGTCGGGTGGGAGGGGGAGGCGGACGACGTGTCACGGCGGGCTGAGCGGACGCGCCCCCACCTCGAGGCCGCGGGCGCGCGGCCGCTGGGCGAGGAGGCGGGGGCGCGCGCCGGGCGCAACTACTTCGCCGGGCCGTACCTGCGCGACGAGCTGCTCGGGATGGGCGTGCTCGTCGAGACGCTCGAGACGGCCACGACGTGGAGCCGCCTGCAGGAGCTCTACGGCGCGGTGGGTGACCGGCTGCGGGCGGCGCTCGCCGCGCGCGGGACCGACGCGCTCGTGATGTGCCACGTCTCGCACCTCTACCGCTCGGGCGCTTCGCTCTACTTCTCGTTCTTCGCGCGCCAGGAGCGCGGCGCGGAGCTCGACCAGTGGCGCGCGGCCAAGACGGCAGCATGCGACGCGATCGTCGGCCACGGCGGGACGATCACCCACCATCACGCGATCGGCCGCGACCACGCGGCGTGGATGGCTCAGGAGGTAGGGGAGCTCGGTGTCGAGGCGCTGCGGGGCGTCAAGCAGAAGCTCGACCCCGCCGGGATCATGAATCCCGGGAAGCTGCTTCCCTGACCCGCGGCCGGAGCGTGCCGACGAGCGCGATCAGGTGCTCCGGCTCGTTCTTGGGCGAGTAGATCCCGCCCGCGTCCTCGACCTGCTCCTGGATCAGGTAGCGCGGCACGCCCGTGTGGATCACGACGGCGGTCGACGGGCTGGACTCCTTGATCGCCGCGACGCTGCCCTCGATGTTGCCCACAGCCGTGCGGTAGTCGAGCACCACGACGTCGGGCTCGATCGCGGCCGCCGCCGCGGTCGCCTCATCCGCGGTGCTGCCCTCGCCGACTATCTCTGCATGTCCGCGCAGGCGCTCGTGGATGAGCTGCCGCATGCGCGGGTTCTGATCACATACGTATACGCGCGCCGCCATCCCGAGACAAGATTTTCCCATAAATGGTGCTTTTGCAACACCACTAAGGGTCAGCCGCCGAGCGGGTTCCCGCTCCCCTCGTCCTCCTGGGGCTGGTCCTCGAGCGCGCCCGTCGTGTCGGTCCCCGTCGCCGCCTGGATATCCGCCAGGCGACCGCGCAGCACAGAGTCACCGCTGTGCGCGGCATTCTGGTCCACCGTTTCGCGTGAGATGTCGAGGTAAGTGAAGTCCTCGTAGTTCTCGGGTAGCCGTCCTGCGCCCTGGTAGTTGCCCTGGCGGTCGGTCAGCTGGGCGCCCATGGAGGTGGCGTCGTCCTGGCTGTTGAAGAGCCAGACCTCGTAGGCCTCGCCCTCCTTCGTGGGCTTCAGGCCGCGCGCCTGGACGAGCAGGGACCGCTCGCCGTCCTGCTCGGTGATCAGCGCGATGCCGACACCCTTCTCGCCGCTCTGGGGGCGTAGGAGGAGCTGCCCCAGGACCTGGGGCTGGGCCGCGGCCGCGTCGCTGCCGGAATCGCCACCGTCGCCGTCGTCGTCGCCCGTGAGGATGCCGACGGGCCAGATGAGCAGGATGAAGAGCAGTGCGGTGGCAGCGGCCACCGCACCCGCGATCCGCCGCCGGCGGACGATCGCCTCCGCGTCGGCCGAGAGCGGCCGCGCCGCCCGCTCGGTCCGAGCACGCAGGCCGGCGAGCGGAGAAGTCCGTTCGCGCCGTGGCTCGCGCTCGCGGCGCGGCTCGCGTTCACGCTCGCGGCGCGGCTCCCGCTCCCGACGGGGCTCGCGCGCAGGCAGCGCCTCGCCCTCCGGGATCACGGGCATGTCGCGCTCGTCGTAGAGGTGGTCCAGCGAGTCGAGCAGCGACAGCGCCCACAGGCGGGCGGGCTCGGACCGCTTCAGGTGCCCGCGGGTCGCGGTTCCCTCCGGGCCCGTCTGCTGGCCGAGCAGGTAGTCCGCCACCTGGCCGCGCCAGTCTTCGTCCACGCGCGCCGCGCTCCGAGAGGACAGCTCGACGAGCGCCTCGCGGGCGAGCTGGCGGACCCGCGCGGTGGGCATGCCGAGCATGTCTGCGAGGTCGCTGTAGGACTGGCGCCGCTGGATGACGAGCTCGAGGATCGCCCGCTGCTCAGCGGGCAGCTGGTCGAAGGTGGCCATGAAGGGCGCAGGTTATCTTCCCCCTGGTGACGGAAGAGCCACCCGTGGCGTTCGAGCGCACGCTCGAGAGCCAGCTTCGGCGCGAGACACGCGAGATGACCGAGGACCGCGTCGTCGCGACCTTGTCGGTGGACGACCAGCCGGTCCTCCAGCCGATGGGGATCGTCCACGGCGGCGTCTACGCGACGATGGCGGAGGGGATGGTCTCCGAGGCCACCTTCAGGGTGGTCTACCCCGACGGGAACATCGCGGTCGGCATGCAGAACAGCACGAGCTTCCTGCGACCCATCACGACGGGGACGATCCATGCCGAGGGGCGCCGCCGCCACCGCGGCCGGACCACCTGGGTGTGGGACGTGGACTTCACGGACGACGAGGGCCGCCTCTGCGCCCTCAGCCGGGTGACGATCGCCGTGCGGCCTATCCCCGCCAGCGGTTCGTGATCGGCAGCCGCCGGTCGCGCCCGAACGCCTTGGGCGAGATCTTCACCCCCGGCGGCGCCTGGCGGCGCTTGTACTCGGCCAGGTCGACCAGGCGGATCACGCGCTGCACCTCGTCGTCCGGCAGGCCCCGGTCGACCAGCTCGCCCGCGTCAAGGTCGTTCTCGACGTACCCCTCGAGAATCGCGTCGAGCACCTCGTAGGGCGGGAGGGACTGGTCGTCGCGCTGCTCGTAGCGCAGCTCCGCGGAGGGCGGACGCTCGAGCACGCTCGCCGGCACGAGATCGCGGTCGGCCTGGTCGTTCCGCCACCGGACGAGCCGGTAGACCCACTGCTTGAAGACGTCCTTGAGGACGGCGAAACCGCCCGCCATGTCCCCGTACAGCGTCGCGTAGCCGACTGACATCTCGGACTTGTTGCCCGTCGTCAGCACGAGCCAGCCGAACTTGTTCGACAGGGCCATCACGATGTTCCCGCGCACGCGCGCCTGAAGGTTCTCCTCGGTGAGGTCAGGCTCGCGGCCCGCGAACGCCTCGGCCAGCAGCTCCTCGTAGGCGGCTGTCGCCGTCTCGATCGGCAGCTCGTATAGCTCTACCCCGAGGTTCTCCGAGATCGCGCGTGCGTCCGACCTGGTGCCCTCCGACGAGTAGCGGGAGGGCATCGTCACCGTCACCACGCGCTCCGGGCCGAGGGCGTCGACGGCCACGAGCGCCGTCAGCGCGGAGTCGATGCCGCCCGACGACGCGATGACGACCTTCTCGAAGCCGTTCTTGGCGACGTAGTCGCGGACGCCGGTGACGAGCGCGCGGTAGATTTCCTCCTCCGGGGGCAGGGGCTGGGCGACGTCGCCCTCGAAGACGAGCGCCTCCTCGAACTGCGGGCCGCGCGCCGTTACCTCGCCGTCGGGCGCGACGATCAGGCTGTGCCCGTCGAAGACGAGCTCGTCCTGGCCGCCGACCAGGTTGCAGAACGCCATCGTGACGCCGTTGTCGCGCGCGAGCTCGGCGATCATGCGCTCGCGCTCCATCCCCTTGCCGTGGTGGTAGGGGGACGCCGACAGATTCACGACGACGCGCGCGCCGGCCGCCGCCGTCGCCTCGGTCGGCTCCGGCGTCCAGATGTCCTCGCAGATGGTGATGCCGACGGGCGTGCCGCCGACGTCGACGACGACAGGCGCGTCGCCCGGCTCGAACCAGCGGCGCTCGTCGAACACGCCGTAGTTAGGCAGGAGCATCTTCCGATACACGGCCCGGACCTCGTCCTCCGCCACGACCGCGGCCGCGTTGTACACGTGCCCGCTGTCCTCCTCTGGCCACCCGACGACCGCTGTGACACCGCTGACCGCGAGGCCGTCGAGCGCCGCCTGCGCGCGCCGCAGGAAGCCGCGCTTGAGGAGCAGGTCCTCCGGCGGATAGCCCGTCAGCGTCAGCTCAGGGAAGACGACGAGCTGGGCGCCCGCGTCCCGTCCGCGGGCCGCAAGCTCCTCGACCTTGGCCGCGTTGCCCTCGATGTCGCCGACCGCGGCGTTCATCTGGGCAAGCGCGATGCGCAGTTCGTCCGCCATGCATCAAGGTTACGGTCGTGCGGGTTGCGGTAATCGGCCACGTCGAATGGTGCGAGTTCGTGCGCGTGAAGCGCGTGCCCCTGGCAGGCGAGATCGTGGAGGGCCATTCGTTCCTCGAGGAGCCGGCCGGAGGCGGGGCGGTGGCGGCCGTCCAGATGGTCCGTCTGGCGGGCTCGTGCGACTTCTTCACCGCGCTCGGCGACGACGCTCTTGCGCGCCGGTCGATAGCCCGCTTGTCCGCCCTGGGCGTCACGGTTCACGCAGCCAAGCGGTACGGCCCGACGCGGCGCGCGTGGGTCCACGCGGACACCCGGGGCGAGCGCACCATCACGGTCATCGGCAAGAAGCTCGTCCCGGCGCTCGACGACCCGCTGTCGTGGGAGGTGCTCGACCAGGCGGATGCGGTCTTCTTCGTGGCCGGCGCGGACGGCGTACTCGAGCGCGCCCGAGCGGCCCGCTTTCTAAGCGCCACGACACGCTCGCTCCCGCCTGGACCGGGAGTTGCCCTGGACGCCGCCATCGGCTCCAGCAACGACGCCTCGGAGGCGTTCGCGCCGGGCGACCTGCAGCCCGAGCCCGCGGTGTCGGTCTGGACGAACAGCGCCGCGGGCGGGCGCTGGCGCGCATCGGACGGCCGCGAGGGTGTGTACGAGGCCGCCCCGCCGCCAGGCCCGGTCGCCGATGCCTACGGGGCCGGGGACTCCTTCGCGGCCGGCACGACCTACTCGCTCGGCCGCGGCGACTCGGTCGAGGACGCGCTCGCGCTCGGCGCCCGCTGCGGCGCAACGGTCATGACGAGCAACGGTCCCTACGAACGGCAGCTGGCCGAGACATGACGGTCGAGGAGATGCTGGGCATCTACCAAGACGCGCTCGACGCCTTCGAGGTGGGCGCCTACGAGGCGTTCCTCGACACCATGGACCCGCGGGTCACCTTCATCACGGTCCCGGAATGGCCCGACGGCGGAACCTTCGAGGGCCCCGAGGCGACGTGGCGCTTTCTTGAGGACTTCAAGGCGGTGTTCGCGGCGGGCGCATTCGAGATCATCGACCCCCTCGCGGTCACCGACTCGATCCTCGTCCACGACATGCGGCGCCTGACGAGCGGCGGCAAGAGCGGGGCGGCCGTGGAGTGGCACTACGCAGTAGCGACAACGTTCCGCAACCGGCGCATCATCCGCACGGAGTACTTCGACACGCGCCAGGAGGCGCTTGCTTCGGTCGACCACGGGTAGTAGGGAGATATGACCACACGCACGAGCTCCCAGGGCATCCTGGCCGACGAGAACCGCGAAAAGCGCGAAGAGATCATCGAGCTGCTGACGAAGGCGTATTGGATGGAGCTCGAAACCGTGATGAGCTACATCGCGAACTCCGTGAATCCCGACGGGCTCCGCGCACAGGAGATCGTCGAGTCGCTCCAGCAGGACATCCAGGAGGAGCTGGGCCACGCCCAGCAGTTCGCCGCGCGGATCAAGGAGCTGTATGGCGTGGTCCCAGGCTCGCTCGAGTTCAGCGCCGAGCAGTCATATCTGCAGCCACCTGAGCAGCAGACCGACATCGTCCACGTGATCAAGGGCGTGATCGAGGCCGAGACCGGCGCGATCGAGCACTACAACCGCATCATCGAAGTCACCGACGGAGTCGACTACGTCACGCAGGACATGGTCATCGCGATCCTCCGCGACGAGGAGGGTCACCGCCGGCTCTTCGAGGGCTTCATGCGCGAGTTCGAGGCCGACGGGCTGGCGTAGCCCGCCGGCCTCGATTGTTCCCCTAGACCGGGTTCGTCACGAACATCCCGCGATCGCGCTCGCCGTCCGGCTCTACGAGGATCGCGCCCTCGCCGGTGACGTAGGCCTCCTCGCCGTGCTGCATGACGTCGAGGCCGATCGCCTCCTCGCGCTCCGTCACCCGCAGGCGGAAGCCGAATGCCATGAGCCGCAGCAGAATGAACGTCGCCGCGAACGCATACAGGGGCGCGACGAGCGCGGCAAGCGCCTGGTCCCCGAGTAGTGCGGACTCGCCGTAAATCAGGCCGTCGGAGATGCCGTTCCAGTCCGCCTGCGCGAAGAACCCGATGAACAGGATCCCGGTGAAACCGGCGATGCCGTGGGCCGCCAGGACGTCGAGCGTCTCATCGACGCGCGTACGCGGACGCCACACGATCACCGCATAGCTCGGAAGCGCCGCGATCACGCCGAGCGCCATGGCCCAGCCGGGGCTGACGTAACCGCCGGCGGGCGTGATGCCCACGCAGCCGACGATGATCGCGGTCGCGGCGCCCACCGCCGTGACCTGCCTCCCGCGGATCAGGTCGAGCACGAACCAGGTCACCAGACAGCACGCCGGGCAGAGCAATGTGTTGATGAACGCCAGCACACTGTTCTGCCCCGTTCCGATGCCGCTACCGCCGTTGAAGCCGAACCAGCCGAACCACAGCAAACCGGCCCCGAGGAGCACGAACACCGTGTTGTGCGGCAGGAGCGCCTGGCGCCCGTAGTCCAGGCGCCGGCCGACGACGATCGCCGCGGCGAGCGCGGAGAAACCGGACCCCATCTCGACCGGTACGCCGCCCGCGAAATCGAGCGTCCCGCCGTCCGCCAGGAAGCCGCCGCCGAAGACCCAGTGCGCCATCACCGGGTACACGAAGATCGACCAGAGCGCGATGAAGCCGAGGTACGGCAGAAAGCGCATCCGCTCGACGACCGCGCCGGACACCAGCGCCGCCGTGATGATGCAGAAGCTGGCCTGGAAGCAGAAGAAGACGACATGAGGGATCGTCGTCTCCCCGTACGGCTCGAACCCGACGTCCTTGAGGAACGCGTAATCGAAGTTGCCGATGAAGCCGCTGCCGTCGCCGAACGCAAGCGAGTAGCCGACCAGCGCCCACGTGACCGTCACGACGCCAAGCGCCCCGATCGACATCATGAATGTGTTCAGGGTGTTCTTCGCGCGCACCAGACCGGCGTAGAAGAGGCCGAGCCCGACCGTCATCAAGAGGACGAGCGCGGTCGCGGTCAGCATCCAGGCGGTATCGCCTGTGTCGATTCCGGGCGGCATCACGAACCCACCGGGGTCACGGCGGCCTTGTCGGTCTCGCCGGTCCGGATACGCACCGCGCGCTCGAGCGGCAGAACGAAGATCTTGCCGTCACCGACGTCTCCGGTGCGAGCGCCCTCGCACAACGCGTTGATCGTCGGGTCGACGAAGTCGTCCGACACCGCGATGTCGAAACGAACCTTGTCGGACAGCTCCATCTTCACGGTCGTGCCGCGATAGGTCTGGACACGGTCGAGCTCTCCGCCGTGTCCCTGCACACGGCTGATCGAGAGACCGCTGACCTCGCACTTGTAGAGGGCTTCCAGTACGTCGTTGGCCTTCTCCGGCCGGACGATTCCGATGACGAGTTTCACGCAGCTCCTTTCGAGCGGACGGATCCGGCGCGATCCTCAATCCCGGGCGCGGGCGCTGCCTTATACGGCCGTACAAAATCGCTCGCGGGGTCTTGTACCGCTGGCTAAGGGCCGAGATGGAAATCCACGAAATTGCGGATTTCCGTCGGCGCGGCGCCGTACTCGATGCGCCCGTCGGCGATCGCCGCGAGCGGGCTCGTCAACGTCGGCTCAGGCTCGAACAAGACCGCCAGGCCGAGCCCCTGCAGTCGCGGGTCGGCGCCCTGGGCGAGCTCCGCCGCCCCAGGCGGAAGCCGGCGGTCACGGTGCAGGACGACGACGTTGCCCATGGCGACGGCCTCCTCGAGGCCGGGGGAGAGGACGGGCTCGCCCTCGTAGACCTGTCCCGGCACCTCGCGCGGGCCCTCGAGCTGGGACTCGTCACGCGACTCGAAGAAGAGGATCACGCCGACCGCCCCGATCAGGGCGATCACGAACGAGACCAGGAAGCCGAGGATGTCGCGGACGCGCGGCCTGCGCAGCCGGGGGCGCCTCATGCTCAGGGGTCCGCGCCGAGTGGCACGACCTCGGCCGAGACGCACTCGATCAGCTCGCGCGGATCGACCTCGAACAGGCTGTTCGCATCGCCCCCGGCGGCCCAGATCCGCTCGTGGCGGATGAGCGCCTCGTCGAAGAGCACCGGCAGGCCGTGCCCGATCGGCGGCACCCCGCCGACCGGGTAGCCGGTCGCAGCGCGGACCTCGTCCGGCGCGGCGATCCGCGCCTCCGCGCAGTCGAGCGCGATCGCCACCCGGTCGACATCGACCCGGTGGGCGCCCGACGTGACGCAGACGACGGGCTCCCCGTCACATACGAACACGATCGACTTGGCGATCATCGCCTCGTCACAGCCGACCGCGGCTGCGGCATCCCGCACCGTCTTCGTCGACTGTTCGAGCGACCTGACCGCGACGTCGAGTCCCAGTTCGCGGGCGGCGTCCCTGACCTTCTCGCGCACTCCCGGAAGGGTAGTGCTCAGGCGGTCGCTCCCGTGCGCGATTTCGTGCGCGGCGCCCGCTCGCTGGTGACCGCGACGCCGGCCACATCAGCGAGCTCGGCCAGCGACGCCTGAAAATCGTCGGCGAGGTCGTCGAGGTCGTGCATCGCGTCGTAGTCGCCCACGAGCCCGAAGTTCATCTTGCCGTTGTAGCTCATGATCGCCACGCCGAGCGCCTGGTTGCGAGCGAGCGGCACCATCGGGAACAGCTCACGCAGCTCGTGCCCCATCAGGTAGAGCGGCATCTGGGGGCCGGGCACGTTGGTCACCACGACGTTGAACATTCGCTGGCGCGCCATCAGGCGCGAGGCCTGGGTCATGATCGTCGGCGGGGCGAAGCCCGACAGCTGCGTCAGCACCTGCGCGCCGACCGCCTGGCCCGAGTCCTTGAGACCCGCCATCGACTCGTTGACGATCTCGAGCCGGCGCGCGGGGTCCTCGCACCAGACTGGCAGCGGCGCCATCATCGCCGCGACCTGGTTGCCGAGCGCGCCGCGGTCCTCCTCGGCCCTGACGCTGACGGGGACCATCGCCTTCAGCTCCCGGCCCGACAGGGTCTCGCCGCGCCGGTGCAGGTGCCTGCCGAGCGCCCCGGACACTGTGGCGAGCACGACGTCGTTGACGGTGC
>Ga0307415_100001503_pt1 | contig 11190 bp, 13 predicted proteins | sample DK1Cmetagenome_FD_204524 | JGI IMG/M metagenome (GOLD analysis project Ga0307415, IMG submission 204524) | Maize rhizosphere microbial communities from greenhouse at UC Davis, California, United States - DK15-C-2 | ecosystem: Host-associated > Plants > Roots > Rhizosphere > Soil | place: USA...
CGGCAACGCCGTCGCGGTGGCCGGAGTGACCATCGCCAACGGCGCCGACAACATCGCGGTGTACACGCCGGTGTTCCGCACCATCGGCCCGGCCGGCAGCGTGCTCACCATCGCGGTGTTCGCGGTCCTGGTGGCGGTGTGGTGCCTGGCGTCGTCATGGCTCGGATCGCACCGGCGGGTGATCGCCCTGGTCGAGCGGTACGGCCACTGGCTCGTCCCGCTGGTCTTCATCGCGATCGGCGCGGTCATCCTGGCCGGCTTCCGCTGAGCGGGACACGAGCGCGGCGGTCAGCGCACCGGCCGCGGCGATGATCAGCGGTACGCGGGCGCCCGCGTGCACCGCCGCCGCGCCGAGCGGATTGGTCAGCGCGATCGGCCCGAACATCACCGTGTTCGCGGTCGCCGACACCCGGCCGAGCAGCCGGTCCGGCGTGCCGGTCTGGACCGCGGTGACCGCCGCGACCAGCGTCCACGGCAGCCCGACGCCGACGGTGACGCTGCCCGCGATCAGCGCCGGCCACCAGGGCAGGCACCAGAGCAGGCAGCCGGCGGCGAACAGTGCCGCCCCGGCGGCCGCGACGGTCGCCGGACCGCGGCGGGCCAGCACCCGCCCGGCCACCAGGCCGCCGGAGATCGAGCCGGCGCCCTGGGCGCTGGCCAGCACCCCGAGGAACGTCGACGGCAGGTCGAGCCCCTCGGTCACGCGCGCGTAGAGCGACGCCACGGTGAACCCGGACAACCCGATCGCCACCCCGGCCAGCAGCACCGGATTGCGGACCCGCGGGCGGCGGCCGAGCACCGCGAGCCCGTGCCGAAATCCGGTCCGGGGGCGCGACCGCGGCGGGCCGGCCGGGGTGGCCGGCAGGCGCAGCAGGCCGTACATCGCCGCCGCCAGCAGCGGCATCGCCGCGCTCACCGCCGCCACCGCTCCCCCGCCCCGCCAGCTGTAGATCGCCGCCCCGGCCAGCGGCGCGATCAGCTTCATCCCCTCCTGCGCGCTGGACCGCCAGCCGTTGACGTCGCCCAGCGCGGACGGCGGCAGCGCGGCCGGCAGCAGGGCGCTCTCCCCGGCGTCGAGCAGGACGTAGCCGACTCCGTACGCCAGCATCACCGGGAACCGGTCGACCAGCCCGCCCAACCACGGCGCGGCCAGCGTGGGGGCGTAGACGCACAGGCCGGCCAGTCCGGCCAGGCTCACCGAGCCGGTCAGGTCGAGGATCCAGATGCCGGCGACCAGCGACATCGCCGTGCTGCCGAAGCCGGCGACCAGGGAGATCGCCACGAACAGGAAGCCGTTCATGGTGCCGATGCTGCAGAGTTGGGTGCTCTTGCATCAAGAGTGTCAACGCGATGTTGACACCGGCGCCGCGGCGCGGAGCGCCGAGCGCAGCTCGGTCACCGCGGCGCGGATCCGCGGCGGGAGCGGGCCGGCGGTGGCCAGGTCGGTGGCCGCCTGGGCGCTCAGCGCGAACAGCGGGCCCGCCTCGGCCTCGCGGGCGCCGGCGAGCGTCTGGCGGACCAGGCCGGCGCGCGGGAACCGGCCGTCCCAGCGGCGGTCGGCCTCGATGGCGGCGGCCAGGGCGAGGACGGCGGCGCGCAGGGGGCTCAGGCCGTACCGCGCGTCCTGCCGGTGCCGCCGCGACCGGGCCGCCGCGGCGAGCCGCCGGCGGCGCTGCTCGGCCGCCTGCCGGCTGGCCAGGCCGAGCGCGGTGGCGACCTCGGCCCAGGTGGAACCGCTGCGCCGGGCGGCGTCGATGGCCGCCAGCTCGCGGTCGTCCAGGGCGTCGCGGGCCGCGGCGATCGCGGCCAGCTCAGCGGCGATCGGCGAGGCGGGGCGCACGGTCCTCACCGTACGGCGTCAACGGCTCGTTGACGGGCCGGCGCCGGAGGACGGCCGCGGCGAGCACCGCCGCTCCCGCGCGCGTCGGGGGTCATGAGCGGGACCAGCAGCATCACCTACCGGACCGGTGTCGTCAGCGACCGCTCAGTGCCCGGCGGGTGACCGCGGCCAGCTGGGCCAGGCCGATCACGGCGAGCGCCAGCCAGACCGCCCCGGCGGCGGTCACCACGGCGCCGTCCCAGCCCGGGTGCACCAGCCCGGCCACGCCGCCGACCAGCAGGCCGCTGATCGCCACCGAGACCCGGGTCGGGCGCTCCCCCACGGTCACCGCCCCGATGTCCGGCATGCCGGCCGCGGTCGCGCGGGCCCGCACGTACTCGTGCAGCCAGCTCACCGCGCCCGCCGTCACCGCCAGCCAGCCGGGCGCCCCGGCCAGCCAGAACGCGACCAGCCAGGCGGCCTCACCGACCCGGTCGGCGACCGAGTCCAGGACATAGCCGGACCGGCTGGCGCGCCCGGTGATCACCGCGACGGCGCCGTCGAACGAGTCCGCGAAGCCGGCCGCCAGCACGACGACCGCGGCGACGATCAGCCCGGCCGGCCCGCCCCGGGCGGCCACCGGGACCACCGCACACAGCAGCAGGCCGGTCAGGGTCACCGCGCCCGGGGTGACACCGAGCCGGGCGAGCCGGGTTCCGCCGCGGTACGCGAGCCGCACCCAGCCGCGGATCAGCGGCGCGGCCGTCTCCGGGTCGAAGCCGCCGTGCAGCGCCGACCACGCCCGCGCGTACTCCTGCCAGGTCAACCTAGGCAGCGACGGCCGCGGTGGGCGCCAGCTGCTGCCACACCTCGCGGGTCGCGGTGGACCGGTTCAGGGTGATGAAGTGGATGCCCGGCACGCCCTCGTCGAGGAGCCGCTCGCACATCCGGCTGCACACCTCGACGCCGAGCGCGCGGACCGCGGCCTCGTCGCCGGACACCCGCTCGAACCGCTCGAGCAGCCTCGGCGGAAACGGTGCGCCGGACAGCTGGCTGGACCGTTCGATGGTGGCCATCCGGGTCACCGGCATCACGCCCGGCACGATCGGCGTGTCGCAGCCGGTCGCGGCGACCCGGTCGCGCAGCCGCAGATACTCGTCCGCTTCGAAGAACATCTGGGTGATCGCGAAGTCGGCGCCGGCCCGGCATTTGCGGACGAAGTTGCGGGTGTCCGTCTCGATGTCCGGCGACCGGGGGTGCTTGTACGGGAACGCGGCCACGCCGACGCTGAAGTCGCCGATCTGCCGGACCAGCCGGACCAGGTCCTCGGCGTACAGCACGCCCTCGGGGTGCTGCACCCACTCGCCCGTCGGGTCGCCCGGCGGATCGCCGCGGACCGCCAGGATGTTGCGGATGCCGGCGCCGGCCAGCCGGCCGATCACGTTGCGCAGCTCGGCCACCGAATGGTTCACGGCGGTCAGGTGCGCCATCGGCAGCAGGGTGGTCTCGGTGGCCACCCGCTCGGTGACCGCGACGGTGGTGTCCCGGGTGGTGCCGCCGGCGCCGTACGTGATCGACACGAACGACGGCTGCAGCGACTCCAGCTCCCGGATCGCCTGCCACAGCAGCCGCTCGCCGTCCGGGGTCTTGGGCGGGAAGAACTCGAACGAGAAGGTGGGCGCGGGCGCCTTGATCAGCTCACCGATCGCCGGTGAGGCGGGGAGCCGAGAAGGAAGTCCGAGAGACACCCCGTGAGCGTACCGGTCCGGCCCGGCATGCCGGCTCTCCGGCAACCGGCTAGTTTTGCCCGGTGGAGACGTCCCCGCTGCACCAGGCCGGCCTGCGGGACCGGGTCGACGAGGCGCTGACCGGGTTCCTGGCCGGGCAGCGCGCCGGGCTGCTCGCCATCGACCCGGCGCTGGCCGAGATGGCCGACGCCCTGGCGGCGTTCGTGCTCGGCGGCGGCAAGCGGCTGCGCCCCGCGTTCGCGTACTGGGGATACCGCGGCGCCGGCGGAATCGACTCGGACGCCGTGGTGGCAGCCGTGTCGGCGCTGGAACTGGTACAGGCCAGCGCGCTGATCCACGACGACCTGATGGACCGCTCCGACACCCGCCGCGGCGAGCCGGCGGTGCACCGGCGGTTCGCCGACCGGCACACCGCGGCCGGCTGGCAGGGCGGGGCGGCTGCCTTCGGCGACAGCGCCGCGGTGCTGCTCGGCGACCTGGCGCTGGTCTGGTCGGACGAGCTGCTGCACGCTTCCGGCGTCGACCTGGCCGCGCTGGCCCGGGCCCGGCCGGTGTTCGACCGGATGCGCACCGAGGTGACCGTGGGTCAGTACCTGGACATGCTCACCCAGGCGACCGGCGACACGTCGCTGGACCGGGCCGGTCAGGTGGCTCGGTACAAATCGGCCAAGTACACCGTCGAGCGGCCGCTGCTGCTCGGCGCGGCGCTGGCCGGGGCGCCGCCGGCGCTGGTGGCGTCGTACGAGGGCTTCGGGCTCCCGCTGGGCGAGGCGTTCCAGCTGCGCGACGACGTCCTCGGCGTGTACGGCGACCCGGCGCGCACCGGCAAGCCGGCCGGCGACGACCTGCGCGAGGGCAAACGGACCTACCTGGTGGCCGCCGCCTACGCCGCCGCGTCCCCGGACGACCGGGCCGCGCTGGACGCCCGGCTCGGCGATCCCGGCCTGGACCTGGCCGGGGTGCTCCGGCTCCGGGAGATCATCCGGGACACCGGGGCGCTGGCCCGCACCGAGGAGCGGATCACCGTGCTCACCGAGACGGCGCTGACCGCGCTGGCCGGCGCGGACGTCACGGCGGAGGCGCGGACGGTGCTGACGGCGCTGGCCGAGGCGGCCACGAAACGCGAGCTCTAGTCGGGCCGGCGACCACCGGCAGCAGCGCCGTGGCGGCACCCCGGCATCATCGCAACCGGTCCAGCAGGGCGCTGCCCTCCCCCGCCCGGGGCGACCGGTCCACGCCGCGGCGGCCCAGCCAGACCCAGAGCGACAGGGTGAGCAGCACCAGCGCGAACCCGAAGAGCAGATCCTCGACCGGGGCGTAGGCGATCCGCAGCCCGAGGATCGCCGCCGGGTCGTAGATCACGATGTGCCGCCCGGTCAGGATGCCGTTGGACAGCAGCTGGAAGACGATGACGATCGGGTACGTCGACCAGAACACCACCCGGGTGACCAGCCGGGTGCGCAGCACGACCAGGTCGACCAGCACCGCCCCGAGCACGCCGAGCAGCGCCGCCGCGGTGTAGCTCACTCGTCACCGGCCGGCTTGCGCAGCACCGCCCGAACCGCCTCGAACCCGAGGATCGCGCAGATCGGGACGACCACGAAGAACATCACCTCGTCCAGCGGCAGCCCGCCGGGGAACAGCACGCCGGTGGTCTGCGCCGGGTCGAAGGTCCAGTGCCCGGCGGCGATGGCGGCCAGGTCCCAGAGCACGAAGACGATCACCACCGGGACCACGGTCAGCACCAGCCGCCGCCACCGGCGCAGCACGTTCACCTTCAGCACCGGCTCCAGCCACAGGGCGGCGAGCAGGCAACCGGCGAGCACGGACAGGTAGGCCAGGTGCCGCATCCGCGGCTCAGAATCCGAGCGCCTGGGCGCGCCGCTTGACCTCGCGGGCCCGCGGGCCGCCGAGCCCCCGGGCGGCGTTGCCGTCCAGGGCCTCATCGGGCGCGTAGAGCCACCGCAACGCCTCTTCGTCGTTATACCCGGCATCGCGGAGCAAGGTCACGACGCCGGGGAGGTGCTTGAGCACGGTGCTGTTGGCCACCAGTTCGGCGGGCACCATCCGGATGCCGTCGCGGCGCACGGCGATCAGCTGGCCGTCGCGGACCATCTGGTTCACCTTGCTGATGGACACGTCCAGTTTGTCGGCGACGTCCGGCAGGGCGACCCACTCGGCCGGACCCGCGGTCGTGGAATCAGTCACCATCCCAGCCTGCCACAACGCGCCCGGCTCGCCCGGCCGCCGGTGGACGAGAAGAAGCGGAGTACCGACCCGATGACCCTGTGGCGGAGAACCCGCAACGAGGCGGCCGGCGCGTGGCGTTCGCTGCGCTACGACCTGGGCCGCCGTGCCGAGCAGCCGCCGCCGGCCGGACCCGTGCCTGACGTCACGTCCACCGGGATGTCCACGTTCGGCGGCGTCACCGGCCACACCGGACCGGCCGAGCGGTACGCGGAACCGGCGCGTCCCGGCCGCCGGCTCGCCGCGGCCGCCGCCTTCGTCGCCCTGGCCGTGGCCGGGTCGGCGGGCAGCTACCTGGCCGTGGTGACCGGCTTCGGCGGACTGCTGCACGGCGACTCCGCCGCGGCCGGGGAACGCCCGCTGGCGTCGGCCCGGCGCGCCGGTGACCCCCCGGCCGGCGGGACGGAGGCGATCAGCCGCCTGGGCCACGGACCCGCGGCGGCCGCGCCGGACGGGCGCACCGCTCGACCCGTACCGCCGCAACGTCTTGCCGCACCGGCCACCGTGCCGCCGGCCGCCCGCCCGGCGCCACCACCACCGCAGCGGCCCGCCCGTCCCGGCACGCCGACCCGGGAGGGCTGCGACTGCCTGAACCCGCCGGTACCGACGCCGGCCGCGCCGCCGTCCAGCCCCTCGCCGAGCCCGGCCGACAGCGCGTCACCGAGCCCGAGCGAATCCGAATCGTCCGATCCGACCGGTCCGTCCGCCGATCCGACGGCCGCCGGCGACGATCCGGCCGAGGGTCGCCGCGGCCACCGGAGGCAGTAAACTCTCGGCGTTCCCGGGTCGCCGCCAACCGAAAGACACATACACTTCACGCCGATGGACACCACTGTCGCCGACACGTTGATCGGCACGACGATTGACAGGCGCTACCGGATCACCGGTCGCGTCGCCCGTGGTGGCATGGCGACCGTGTACACCGCGATCGACGAGCGTCTCGAGCGCACCGTCGCGCTGAAGATCATCCACCCGTCGCAGGCGACCAACGTCCACTTCGTCGACCGGTTCACCGACGAGGCCAAGACCATCGCCCGGCTCACCCACCCGAACGTGGTCGCGGTCTACGACCAGGGCCGGCACGAGGGCCTGCCGTACCTGGTGATGGAGTACGTGCAGGGCAGCACGCTGCGCGAGCTGCTCACCCGCCGGCGCCGGCTGAACCCGGTGGAGGCGCTGGCGATCGCCGAGCAGATGCTCTCCGCGATCGCCGCCGCGCACCGGGCCGGCCTGGTCCACCGCGACGTGAAGCCGGAGAACGTGCTGGTCGCCGAGGCGCCCAGCGGGGGCGTGGCGAACCTGGTGGACGCGGTGGTCAAGGTGGCCGACTTCGGGCTGGCCCGGGCGGTCGAGGCGAGCAACACCGACGACGCCGGCCAGCTGATGGCCACCGTCGCGTACGTGGCGCCGGAGCTGGTCAGCGAGGGCCGTGCGGACGCCCGCACCGACGTCTACTCGGCCGGCATCGTGCTGTACGAGATGGTCACCGGCCGGGTCCCGTTCGACGGTGACGAGCCGGTCGAGGTGGCCTGGCAGCACGTCGACAACGACGTGCCGAAGCCGTCCGGCATCGTCCGCGGCCTGCCGCCGGCAATGGACGACCTGGTGCTCAGCGCCACCCGGCGCGATCCAGGCGCCCGGCCTACCGACGCCGGCGCGCTGCTCGCCGAGGTGCAGGCGGTCCGCGAGCACCTGGGCGCATCGAATGCGGAGACGGCGCTGTTGCGCCAGGTCCCGCAGCCCGGGTCCGGAGGACCGGGCGCCGGCAGCAGCACAGCCCGGCACAGCGCCGGCGCCACCGCAATGCTGCCCGCGGTGACCACCGCATTCCCGGCCGCGCAGGACCGCCCGCCCTGGGCCCGGCTGCCGGAGCAGGACCGGGCTCGGGGCCGGCGACCGGCCGCTGCGCCCGCCGGTCCCGGCGACCGCTTCGCCGGCCTGTTCGCCGGGGGTGACCGGCGCCGGGTGCTGATCCTGGCCGCCGTCGTGGCGATGGTGCTGACCGTGATCGGCAGCACCTGGTGGGTGACGCTGGGCCGGTACACCGACTCCCCGCAGCTGGTGAACATGACCCGGGCGCAGGCCGAGCAGAAGGCCCGCACCGACGGGTTCACGCTGCTCTACGGCGACGGCTCGTACAGCGAACAGGTCGCCAAGGACACCGTGCTGACCCAGGATCCGGCGCCGGACGAGCGGATCGTCCGCGGCGGAACGATCACGCTGACCCTGTCGCTGGGCCCGGAGCGGTACCCGGTGCCGGACGTCACCGGCATGGAGCTGTCCGCCGCCCGCGGCGAGCTGGAGCAGGTCAAGCTCAAGCTCAAGGAGGGCGAGGGCAAGTACAGCGACACCGTGCCGCAGGGTGTGGTGATCTCCACCAACCCGAAGGCGGACACCTCGCTGAAGCCGGGCGCGACGGTGACCGTGGTGGTCAGCAAGGGCCGCGCGCCGATCACCGTGCCGGACCTGTCCGGCAAGAACATCAACGACGCACGGGCCCAGCTGCAGCAGCTCGGTCTGGCCGCGGTGGAGCAGTACAAGGACAGCGACCAGCCGGCCGACACGGTGATCGGGCAGACCCCGAAGGCCGGGTCCGGGGTGGAGAAGGACGCCGAGGTCAAGCTGGACGTCAGCAAGGGACCGCCGCTGGTCACCGTGCCCAGGGTGATCGACCTGCCGTGCCAGCAGGCGCAGCAGCAGCTGCAGGGCGCCGGCCTGCGGGTGCGGATCGACTTCAACCCGAACGGCTTCGTCCGCGTCCAGAACCCGCCGGAGAACCAGCAGGTCCCGCCGCAGACCGAAGTGGCCATCCAGTGCATCTGAATGGCCAGGGCGGCTTCGCCGAACGGCACGGGAAGACGACGAACCCGATCGGTTCGCACACCAGGACCGCGGGTGGACTGGCCAGGGCGGCGTTGCCGTACGCCGACGCGGCCGGCTCGGAAGCCGTGCAGGTGTACGTGTCCAACTCGCGCGGCTGGGCGCTGCCGCCCGGCGACCCGCAGCAGGACGTCCTCTTCCGGGACGGCTGCGGCGAGCGGGGCCTGCCGGTGTACGTGCACGCCTCGCTGCTGGTGAACCTCGGCTCGCCGACCGCGCTGACGGTGGAACGCTCGGTGGACACGCTGGCGCACGCGCTGACCCGCGGCGCGGCGATCGGCGCCACCGCGGTGGTCTACCACGCCGGCAGCTCGGTCGACCCGGCGCACGACGACAAGGCGCTGCACCAGCTGCGGGAGGCGCTGCTGCCGCTGCTCGACCGGGCGGCCGCCACCGGCCTGCCGAAGCTGCTGGTCGAGCCCAGCGCGGGCGGCGGCCGCAGCCTGGCGTCGAAGATGCCGGACCTGGCGCCGTACTTGGCCGCCGTCGAGCACCACCCCTGGCTGGGCGTCTGCTTCGACACCTGCCACGCCTGGGCGGCCGGGCACGACCTGGCCACCCCGGGCGGCATGACCGCGACGCTCGACACGCTGGTCGCCACGGTCGGCCGGGAGCGGCTGATGCTGATCCACGCCAACGACGCCAAGGACGACTGCGGCTCCACCCGCGACCGGCACGAGACGATCGGCGCCGGCCGGATCGGCGCGGCCGCGTTCGCCGAGCTGTTCACCCACCCGGCGACCGCCGGCGTGCCGGTGATCGTGGAGACGCCGACCGAGCGGCACGAGGGCCACGCGGCCGACATCGCGCTGCTGAAGAGCCTGCGCGACGCCTCAGGTCTGGTAGCGAAGGCGGCAACCGAGGGCAATCTCGAGATCACGTTGTCCTCGCGGGGTGCCGTCGACCAGAGCTGACCGTGGGCCGGGTCGTCGGCAGCCCGTCCTTGCACGGCCTCAGAGCCGGTAGGTAAAGGTGTAGCTGTGCGCGCCACCGTCGTTGACGATCTCCAGGGTGCCGCGCAGCCCGGTCAGCTCGTCCGTCCCGGAGCCGGGGACCACGGTCACCGTCAGGCTCGGCTCCCCCCGGTCCATCAGGCCGCTGTGCTGCAGGACGAAGCTGCCCTTGCGGCCGTGCAGGGCGCCGGTGACCCGGTCGATCGCGACGTACCCGGCCGAGCCCTCCTCGCCGCCGGAGAACGACAGCATCTCCGCGCGGGCGGTGCCGACCAGGTCCCCCTGGAACGTCTTGCGCACCCGCATCCGGCCCAGCCACTCGCCGTCGTCGGTGGGCAGCGGTTCGAAGGTGGGCACGAAGGTGCCGGTGGCGCGCTCGGTCATGCGTCCGATCCTAGGAGACCGCTGAGCACGCCGACGGCCCGGTCGATGCCGGCGTCGTCGACGTCGAGGTGGGTGACCAGGCGGGCCAGGTGCGGCAGCATCGGCGCGATCAGCACGCCCCGCTCGGCCGCCGCCGCGGTCAGCGCCGGCGCGTTCCATCGGGTCTTGGTCAGGTCGAGCAGCACCAGGTTGGTGCGGACCGCGGCCGGGTCCACCACGCCGAAGCGGTCGACGGCGGACGCCAGCCGCCGGGCCCGGGCGTGATCGTCGGCCAGCCGGTCGATGTGGTGCGCCAGCGCGTGGGCGCCGGCGGCGGCGAGGATGCCGACCTGCCGCATGCCGCCGCCCATCCGCTTGCGGAGCACCCGCGCCCGGGTGATCCGTTCGGCGCTGCCGATCACCAGCGAGCCGACCGGGGCGCCCAGGCCCTTGGACAGGCACACCGACAGGGTGTCGAACAGCTCGCCGTACGCGCGCAGCGGCACCCCGTCGGCGACGTGCGCGTGCCAGATCCGGGCGCCGTCGCAGTGCAGCGGCACGCTCGACTTCGCGGCCAGCTCCTGCAGAACGCTCAGCGGGACCACCGCGCCGCCGCCCAGGTTGTGCGTCTGCTCGACGGCGATCGCCGCGGTCGGCACGGACGGGTAGCCGGCCGGGCGGATCATCCCGGCGATCTGGTGCGGGTCCAGCGCCGCGCCCACCGACGGCCAGGTGCGGCTGGAGATGCCGCCGATCGCCGCGGCGGCGCCCATCTCGTACGTGACCACGTGCGCGTCCGCCCCGGCGAGCAGCTCGCCGCCCGGCGGCACGAGCAGTTGCAACGCGATCTGGTTGGCCATCGTCCCGGACGGGCAGAACAGCGCGGCCTCGTGCCCGAACATCGCGGCCACGTCGCGTTCCAGCGCGTTGACCGTCGGGTCGTCGCCGAACACGTCGTCGCCGACCTCGGCGTCCGCCATCGCCGCGCGCATCGCGGCGGTCGGCCGGGTGACCGTGTCCGACCGCAGATCGACCACGTCGGCGGCGGTCCGCCCGGGCAGCGGCCGGGCCGGCGGGTCGGCGGGCTCAGCCACGGAGCATCTCCGCCACCAGGAAGGCCAGTTCCAGGCTCTGCTGGGTGTTCAGCCGGGGGTCGCAGGCGGTCTCGTACCGGCCCGGC
>Ga0307415_100001504_pt1 | contig 11185 bp, 5 predicted proteins | sample DK1Cmetagenome_FD_204524 | JGI IMG/M metagenome (GOLD analysis project Ga0307415, IMG submission 204524) | Maize rhizosphere microbial communities from greenhouse at UC Davis, California, United States - DK15-C-2 | ecosystem: Host-associated > Plants > Roots > Rhizosphere > Soil | place: USA...
CGCGGTGGCCATGGCGGCGGGGCGGTTCTCGGGGACGGCGGTGGCCGAGCGGCTGGGGCGGGACGGGGCGGTCCGGGCCGGAGGGCTGGTCAGCTTCGCCGGGGTGCTGCTCACCGTGGTCGGGCCCGGGCTGGTGACCTCGTATGTTGGGGCGGCGTTGTGGGCGCTCGGGGTGTGCCTGGTGTTCCCGGCGGCGGTCAGCGCCGGGGGTGAGGCGCCCTACCGCCCGGCCGACGCCATCGCCGCCGTGACTACCATCGGCTACGGCGGCTTCCTGCTCGGCCCGCCGCTGATCGGGCTGCTCGCCGACCGGGTGGGGCTGGGCCGGGCCCTGCTGGTGCTGCTGGCGCTGGCCGGTGGGGTCGCCACCCTGGCGCCGGCGGTCCGCTCGCGCCGCCCACGGGCGGCGACCCCGCCCTAACCGTCGGGCGGGGTCGGGAAGCGGGCCGCGGTGGTCCGGATGGCGCTCAGGCTGCGCCGCTGGATCGGCAGGAGGAACCCCGATGACCACGGCGAACGATCGCCGGGGTGCGGCTCATCGCTCGCTCCAGACCAGCGACCGCGACCGCAGTAGGCCCCAGTGCTCGGTGGCCAGGATGCTCGCCGCGTCCGGCCCGAAGGGCCGCTGGCCGGGCTGACCGGCGCTTCCGGGCTGGGCTCCATCGCCTCCTCCTCGCTCGGTCGGCTAGCATCGCGACAATGCTCTACGGCAGGCGCGCCGAATGCGACGCCCTCGATCGGCTGCTCGCGGACGCCCGCCGGTCGCGCAGTGGGGCCCTGGTGCTCCGGGGCGAGGCCGGTGTCGGCAAGTCCGCGCTGCTCGACCATGCCGCCGGGCGGGCCGAGGGGATGGCCGTGCTGCGGGCCCGCCGGGGTCGAGTCCGAGGCCGAGCTGCCCTTCGCCGCCCTGCACCAGCTGCTGCGGCCCGTGCTGGACCTGGCCGGGCGCATCCCGGAGGCCCAGGCCGCCGCCCTCGGCGGCGCCCTCGGCCTGGGCCCTTCGGAGGGTGGGGGGAACGACGGCCAGGACCGCTTCCTGGTCTCGGTGGCGGTGCTCAGCCTGCTCGCCGAGGCGGCCGAGGAGCGGCCGGTGCTGTGCCTGGTCGACGAGGCCCAGTGGCTGGACCGCTCCTCGGCCGAGGCGCTGGGGTTCGCCGCCCGGCGGCTGGAGGCCGAGGGGTGGTGTGCCTGTTCGCGGCCCGGGAAGGCGACGCCCGCGAGTTCCCCGCCTCCGGCCAGCCCGAGCTGCGCCTGGAGGGCTCGACCGGGAACCGGCGGCGGCCCTGCTGGCCGGGAACGGGGTGGACCTGCCGGCCCCGGTGGTCGACCTGCTGGTCGAGCGGACCGGCGGCAACCCGCTGGCCCTGCTGGAGCTGCCCGGGTCGCTGGCCCCCGGCCAGCTCACCGGGCGGGCCCTGCTCGACGACGTGCTCCCCGCTGCCGTCCCGGCTGCGGCGGACCTTCGGCGAGCGGGTCGGCGGCCTGCCCACCGAGACCCGGGCGCTGCTGGTGGTGGCGGCGGCCGAGACCAGCGGCGACCCGGCGGTGGTCCTGCGGGCCGGCGCCCGGCTGGGCGTCGACGCCGCCGCCCTCGACGCCGCCGAGGCGGCCGGGCTGGTCCACACCGGCGAGGGCCGGCTCCAGTTCCGCCACCCCCTGGTCCGCTCGGCCGCCTACTCCACGGCGACCCTGGCCGGCCGGCAGGCCGCCCACCGGGCTCTGGCCGAGGTGCTGGCCGGCGAGGACGCCGCCGACCAGCGGGCCTGGCACCTGGCCGCGGCCACCGTCGGGCCCGACGAGGCCGTCGCCGCCGAGCTGGAGCGCTCGGCCGAGCGGGCCCGCCGGCGCGGCGGCCACGCCGCGGCCGCGGCCGCCCTGGAGCGGGCCGCCGAGCTCACCGGCGACGAGGGCGAGCGCGGCCGCCGGCTGGTCGCGGCGGCGGTCGCGGCCTGGCCGGCCGGCCAGGCCGAGCGGGCCCTGGCCCTGGCCGACCGGGCCGAGCCGCTGGTCGCCGACCTCCGCGGCCAGGCCACCGTGGCCCACCTGCGCGCGTCGGTCGAGGCCAGCCGCGGGGTCGCCCTGGAGGCCGTGGCCAGGCTGGTCGCCGGGTCCGAGCTGGCCGCGTCCGTCGACCCCAGCCAGGCCCTGGCCATGCTGGTCGAAGCGAGCGAGATCGCCAGCTACGCCGGGGACGTGGCCCCCACCGCCGAGCTCGGCCGGCGGGCCGCGGCCGTGCCCGTCACCGACAAGGCCGGCGAGTTCCTCAGCGCCCTGCTGCAACGGATGGGGAGCGTGGTCGAGGGCGACGGGCAGCGCGGCGAGCCGCTGCTGCGCCGGGCGATCGCCCTGGCCGGGCCCATGGAGGACCCACGGCGGCTGCTGTGGGCCGGGGTAGCTGCCTTCTTCGTCGGCGAGCAGGAGACCGGCAACGCCCTGTACGCCCGGGCCGTCGCCCGGGCCCGGCAGGAGGGCGCGGTCGGCCTGCTCCCGCAGGCGCTCGAGTACCTGGCCCCGGTCGAGCTGGTCGCCGGCCGGCTGGACGCCGCTGTGGCCAGCGCCAGCGAGGGCCTGCGGCTGGCCCGCGACACCGGCAACGACACCAGCGCCTGCCGGCACCTGGCCACCCTGGCCCAGGCGGCCGCCCTCCGGGGCGACGAGGACGCCTGCCGCGGCCGCGCCCTGGACCGGCTGCAGCGGCTGCTCGACGCCGGCCCGGGCGAGGGCAGCCCCTTCTTCGCCGTCTACACCCTGCCCGACCTGGTCGAGGCGGCCGTCCGCAGCGGCCGGCCGGAGGTCGCCCACGCCCCCCTGGCCGCCTTCGAGCAGCTGGCCGCCCTGTCCGGCGACTCCGAGTGGCAGGCCCAGCTGGCCCGCTGCCACGGCCTGCTCGGACCCGAGGAGGCGGCCGCCGGCCGCTTCGAGGCGGCCCTGCGCCAGCACGAGGGGCGCCCCTTCGACCTGGCCCGGACCGAGCTGGTCTACGGGGAGGCGCTGCGGCGGGCCCGGCGGCGCGGCGAGGCCCGCAGCCATCTGCGCAGCGCCCAGGAGATCTTCCGGCGGCTCGGAACCACCCCCTGGGCCGACCGGGCCGGGGTCGAGCTGCGGGCCACCGGTGAGACCGCCCGCAAGCGCGACCCCAGCACCCTCAGCCAGCTCACCCCCCAGGAGCTGCAGATCGTCCAGTTGGTCGGCGAGGGTGGCACCAACCGCGAGATCGGCGCCCAGCTGTTCCTCAGCCGGCGCACCATCGACTACCACCTGCGCAACGTGTTCGCCAAGCTCGGGGTGTCCTCCCGGGCCGAGCTGATCCGGCTCGCCCTGGCCGACCGGTGATTGCGTCGATACGACGGCCGGCCGGGCGGCGCATGCTCTGACCAGGAGCACCGCCACCCGCAGGAGGTCCGCATGAGCACCCCGGCCGCCCGCTCGACGGGCAGCAAGCCCGCCTTCGAGCGCAGGGTCGCCGGCCTGTTCGGGCTGAAGGGCGACAACTGGCTGCGCCACGCCAACCCGCTGTCGGTCTGGACCCGCTTCGCCGTGGTCCCGCTGCTGGCCCTGGCCATCTGGAGCCGCGACTGGATCGGCTGGTGGTCGCTGGCCGCGGTGGCCGCCGTGCTCGCCTTCATGATGGTCAACCCGCTGCTGTTCGGCGAGCCCCGCTCGACCAGGAGCTGGGTGTCCAAGAGCGTGTTCGGCGAGCGCATCTGGTCCGACCGGGACGAGGTCGAGCTGCCCCCGCAGTTCCGCGCCTCCAAGGTGCCCAACGTGACCACCGCCCTCCAGGTCGCCGGCCTGGCGGTGATGGCCTACGGGCTGGTCCGGCTGGACTGGCTGGCGGTCGTCTCGGGGGTGCTGCTGGCCCAGACCGCCAAGGGCTGGTTCCTCGACCGCATGGTGCTGCTGTTCGAGGACATGAAGGCCCGCGACCCCGCCTACGCCGCCTGGGAGCGCTGAGCAGGGCCGGGCATCCCTGCCATACTTCGTCCATGGACAGCCATGCAGGTCCCGCGGTCGGGGCGGCCCGCGACGCCGCCCCGCCGGGCAGCCGGCGGAGTCGCCGCCGGCGCCGCCCCACCGGCGAGCCGCCCCCGCTGCCCCGTCACCTGGAGAGCACCGGCGTCGGCTGGATGGCCGCCGCCGTCGGGCTGATCACGCTGTCGCTGCTGGTGTTCACCGCCGGCCGCTACGGCCGCGGGATGTCCCTCACCGTGGTCGACAACTGGGTCGTGGAGCAACTGGCCGACCTGCGCAGCCCGGGGCTGACCAGCGCCATGAAGGTGCTGGAGCGCCTGCTCGGGTCCCTGTGGACGGTGAAGGTGCTGGCCTGGGCGACCCTGATCCTGCTGGTCGTCTACAAGCGCTTCCGGCACCTGATCGTCGGGCTGATCTCCTTCCAGGTGATGACCCTGGTGGTGCTCGGCCTGTCGGCGGCCGTGCGCCGGCCGCGGCCGTTCGGGGTGGAGTTCGAGGCGTCCTGGGGCTCCTGGTCGATGCCGTCGCGGCCGGTCGCCTACTTCTCCGCCATCCTCGTCACCATCCTCTACAGCCTGGTCCCCAAGGGCCGCTGGCGGCAGATCGGCAAGTGGGTCGCCACCGGGCTGGTCACCCTGCTCGGCCTGGCCCGCATGTACCTGGGCGTCGACGCCCCCAGCGACGTGCTGGTGGGCGCGGCCATCGGCGTCACCATCCCGCTGCTCCTCTACCGCTGGTTCGCCCCCAACGAGGTCTTCCCCATCACCTACCGGCGGGGCCGCACGGCCCACCTGGACGTCGGCGGGGCCAGAGGCGAGGCCATCCGGCGGGCCCTGGCCGACCAGCTCGGCCTGGAGATCGAGGAGGTGAAGCCGTTCGGCCTGGCCGGCTCGGCCGGCTCCACCCCGCTGCGCATCGCCGTCGCCGGCGACCCGCCGGTGGTCCTGTTCGGCAAGCTGTATGCCCGCAGCCACCTGCGCTCGGACCGCTGGTACAAGCTGGGCCGGGAGCTGCTGTACGGCCGGCTGGAGGACGAGAAGCCCTTCAACACCGTCCGCCGCCTGGTCCAGCAGGAGGACTACGCCCTGCACAAGCTCCACCTGGCCGGGCTGCCCAGCCCCCGCCCCTACGGGTTGGTGGAGCTGACCCCGGACCGCGAGTATCTGCTGGTCACCGAGTTCTTCGCCGGGGCCGCCGAGCTCGGCGAGGCCGAGGTGGACGAGCAGGTGATCGACGACGGCCTGGGCATCATCCGCAAGCTGTGGGACGCCGGGCTGGCCCATCGCGACATCAAGCCGGCCAACCTGCTGGTCCGGGACGGCCACATGCGGCTGATCGACGTCGCCTTCGTCGAGGCGCGGCCGACCCCGTGGCGGCAGGCGGTGGATCTGGCCAACATGATGCTGTGCCTGGCCCTGCGGTCCAGCCCGGAGCTGGTCTATGAGCGGGCCCTGCGTCAGTTCTCGGTCGAGGAGATCACCGAGGGGTTCGCGGCCACCCGCGGCCTGGCCATGCCCTCCCAGCTCCGTCACATGCTGCGGGAGAAGGGTCGCGACCTGCACGCCGAGTTCCTCGACCTGCTGCCGACGCGCCCCACCCCCATCTCCACCCAGCGCTTCAGCGTGCGCCGCTTCGGCCTGGCCCTGTCGGTGCTGCTGGTGCTGGCCGTGGTGGTGCCGACGTTCGTCGCCTGGGCGGTGCAGACCGACCGGACCAACAGCTCGCTGTTCACCGGCGACATCGCCTGCTCCGACCAGGAGGCGCTGTGGCTGATGGCCCAGGCGGTCCCGTCCACGACCCTGGTGCCCTGCCTCCAGCTGGCCCCGCCCGGCTGGGCCCTGAGCGACGTCAAGGCGGGCAGCGGATTCGCCAGCATCGTCTTCGACACCGACCGCCCCGACCAGAAGGCGGCGGTCACGGTCGACCTGACCCCGACCTGCGACCTGGCCGGCGCCACCGAGGTCAGCTCCGAGCAGCCGGGGGCCAGGCGCTACATCCGCATCGACCGGGCCGCCACCCCGGACCAGGTCACCCGCATCTATTCCTTCCAGGGTGGTTGCATCACCGAGCGGTACCGCTCGTCGGTCAGCCCGGAGCGGCTGGCCGCCAACGCCTCCACCGCCTTCGGCTTCGCCACCCGCGAGCAGCTCGCCGAAGAGCTCGACCGGCGCAGCGCCGGCCGCCTGCACCTGGACCCTTCCTGAGGAGGCGCCGATGGGCGACTACGAGGACACCGTCCGCATTCTCGAGGTGGAGCTCGGCCAGGTGGAGCAGGCCTTCCGCGGCCTCTCCGAGGAGGACTGGCGCGCCCCGACCAAGCTGCGACCCCTGGACGAGGCCAAGCCCCCCTGGACGCTGTTCGAGCTGGCCGGGCACTTCGACATCTCCATCGGGCTGACGGTGATGCTCATGGCCGAGCCCCAGGACGGGCAGGTGGGCCGCGACCGGGTGAGCTTCTTCATCTTCCCGCGCTCGGAGGTCGCGCCGGTCGTCTACGACTACGCCTACACCATGGTCGAGGGCAAGACCCCCCGGCAGATGCCGGACAAGCTCCACGACACCTTCGCCAAGACCGTCGACGGGGCCCGGTCGATGGCCCCGGACACGGTCGGGCCCGGCTACTACGCGCTCATGCGGCTGGACGAGTTCGTGGCCAGCCGGGTGGTGGAGGCGGTGGTGCATGGGCTCGACCTCACCGACGCCCTCGGGCGCCAGCCCATGGCCACCCCCGAGGGACTGGCCGTGACCGCCGTCATCCTCGACGAGCTGCTGGCCCGCCGGACGGTGGCCGGGCGGCCGCCCGACCTGGCCGGCGACGACCTGGCCTGGGTGCGGGCGGCGTCGGGGCGGGGGCCGGCCCATCCCGACCCGCGGCTGCCGCTGATCGGCTGACGCGGCCGTGGACTTCACCGAGGAGACCGCGACCGACGCGGTGGTGGCCAGCTTCACCGGGACCGCCGACCCGCGGCTCCGGGAGATCCTGGGCAGCCTGGCCCGGCACCTGCACGGGTTCGTTCGCGAGGTCGAGCCGACCTTCGAGGAGTGGGAGCGGGCGGTCGGGTTCCTGACCGCCACCGGCCAGCGCTGCGACGACCAGCGCCAGGAGTTCATCCTGCTGTCGGACGTGCTCGGGGTGACCATGCTGGTCGACGCCATCAACCACCGCAAGGCGACCGAGGCCACCGAGTCGACCGTGCTCGGCCCCTTCCACATGGTGGCCTCGCCCCCCCGCGAGCTGGGCGACACCATCGACCTGGTCGGCACCGGCCAGCCCTGCGTGGTCACCGGCCGGGTCGTCTCCCTCGACGGGGCCCCGTTGCCCGGCGCCCAGGTCGACGTCTGGCAGGCCGACGACCACGGCTTCTACGACGTCCAGCAGCCGGGCGGGCAGCCGCCGGGCAACGGCCGGGGCCTGTTCACCTGCGACGACGAGGGTCGCTTCTGGTTCCGGACGGTGACCCCCAGCGCCTACCCGATCCCGACCGACGGCCCGGTCGGCGGCCTCCTGACCGCCACCGGCCGCCACCCCTACCGGCCAGCCCACATCCACTTCATCGTCGCCGCCGACGGCCACCAGCCGGTCACCACCCACGTGTTCGTGGCCGGCAGCCAGTACCTCGACTCCGACGCCGTGTTCGCGGTCAAGCAGAGCCTGATCCGCGACTTCGACGAGGTCGACGACCCCGACCAGGCCGCCGCCTACGGCGTCCAGGCCCCCTTCCGCCACGCCCGGTTCGAGGTCGTGCTCCAGCCCAGCCCCTGAACCGGGCCCGCTCCCATATCCTGTGAGGCGCATGGCCGGAATGAAGTCGCCGGCGGGAGGGGGGAGCGGATCGCCGTGGCCGCTGACAGTGGGGCGTTGGCCAGCTTCCTGCCGGGCCGGCTGGTGCGGCGGCTGGCCGAGGAGCCGGAGACCGCCGGTCGGCCGCACGCCGACCGGCTGGACGCGGCCCTGCTGCTGGCCGACATCTCCGGGTTCACCGCCACCGCCGAGCGGCTGGCCAGCCGCCGGTCGGGCGGGGCCGAGGAGCTGCGGGGCCTGCTCGACGGCGCGTTCGGGCCGCTGCTGGAGCTGATCGCCGGCACCGGCGGGGACGTGCTCAAGTTCGCCGGCGACGCCCTGCTGGCCTGCTGGCCGGCGGAGGGGTCCGGCCGGGGGGGTCCGGGGGACACCGGGGGGGTCCCCCGGTTGGATAAGGAAGATCTCCAGGGGGGTGCCCCGGTGGGTCGGGAGGGGTCCGGCCGGCGGGCGGCCCTGGCCGCGGCCACGGCCGCGGCCGCCGGGTGCGCCGAGGCCATGCAGGCGGCGCTGGGCCGTTACGCCACGGCCAAGCGGCTGCGGCTGGCCCTGCGCATCGGCATCGGGGCCGGCGAGGTGGTGGTGCTGGACGTCGGCGGCGAGCGGAAGCGGCGGGAGCTGCTGGTCGCCGGGGCGGCGGTGCCGCAGACGACCACCGCCGCCGAGCGCGCCCGACCCGGCGTCGTGGTGCTCTCCCCGGCGGCCCGGGAGCTGCTGGAGGAGGGCCTGGCCGGCCAGCCGGCGCCGGCCCCGGCGGCCGCGACCGGCGGGCCGGTGCCCCCGGCCGAGCTGATCACCCCGTACCTGCCCCGAGCGATGCTGGCCTCGATGGTCGCCGGCCATGTGGAGTGGCTGGCCGAGCTGCGCCAGATCACGGTGGTGTTCGCCAACCTGCCCGACCTGGACCACCGGGCCGGCCTGGACGAGGCCCAGGAGGCCATGGTCGCCCTCCAGGGCGCCCTGTACCGCTACGAGGGCAGCATCAACAAGCTGAGCGTGGACGAGAAGGGCACCACCCTGGTGGCGGCCCTGGGGCTGCCGCCCCTGGCCCACGAGGACGACCCGGCCCGGGGCGTCCAGGCCGCCCTGGCCATGCGCGAGGTGATGGCCGGCCTGGGCCGGCAGGCCGCCATCGGGGTGACCACCGGCCGCGCCTTCTGCGGGACGGTGGGCAGCGCCTGGCGGCGGGAGTACACCATGCTGGGGGCGGTGGTGAACCTGGCCGCCCGGCTGATGCAGCAGGCCAGCGACGGCGTGCTCTGCGACACCGCCACCGCCGAGGCGGCCCGCCCGACCCTGGCCTTCGAGCCGCTGGGGCCGGTGCGGGTCAAGGGCCGCGCCGACCCGGTGCCGGTCTACCGGCCCGGCCGGCCCGCCCGGGGGCCGGCCCTCGGCCGGGTCCGGGGGCCGGAGCCGATGCGGCGGGTCCCGCTGGTCGGCCGGGAGGAGGAGCGGGCCCGGCTGGCCGGGGCGCTGGGCCGCCTGGCCGGCGACCGCGACCGTGACGGCGATGGCGACGGCCGGCCCGACCCGGTGCACGTGCTGGTCCTGGAGGGCGAGGCCGGGGTGGGCAAGTCGCGGCTGGTCGCCGAGCTGGTCGACCAGGCCGTGGCCGCCGGGGTGCCGGTGCTGGCCGGCGCCGGCGACGCGGTCGAGCGCAACACCCCCTGGCACGCCTGGCGGGAGCTGTTCGGCCGGCTGCCCCCCTTCGACACCCGCGACCAGGCGGCCCGCCGGCGGGCCGTGCTCGACCTGCTGGGGGCGGACCCGGAGCTGCGCGACCTGGCCCCGCTGCTCAACCCGGTGCTTGGCCTGGACCTGCCCGAGTCGGCCAGCAGCGCCCAGCTGAGCGGGCAGGGGCGGGCCGGCCGCACCCGGGAGCTGTTGATCCGGCTGCTGCGGGCCGTCCTCGGGGACGCCCCGGCGGTGCTGGTGATCGAGGACGCCCACTGGCTCGACTCGGCCTCGACCGGGCTGGTGCTGGCCCTCAGCCGGGAGCGGCTGCCGCTGCTGCTGGTGGTGGCCACCCGCTCCCCGGGCGAGGCCGGCACGATCGCCGACGACCTGGCCTGGTCGGCCTACCGGCGGCTGCTGCGGGCGCCCAGCAGCGAGCGGCTGGTGCTGGACCGGCTGTCCTCGGAGGCGGTCACGGCTCTGGTCGGCCAGCGCCTCGACACCGCCTCGGTCCCCGAGGTCCTGGCCCGGCTGGTCGAGGAGAAGGCCGAGGGCAACCCGCTGTTCACCGAGGAGCTGACCTTCGCGCTCCGCGACGCCGGGCTGGTCCGGGTGGTCGACGGCCGGGTGCAGCTGGTCTCGGACGTGGCCGACGTGCTCGCCCGGCGGCTGCCCCTCACCGTGCACGGCGCCATCACCAGCCGCATCGACCGGCTCAGCCCCACCCAGCAGCTGACCGTCAAGGTGGCCAGCGTCATCGGGCGGGTGTTCGCCGTCGGCATCCTGCGCGACATCCACCCCCTGCGGCAGGCCGTGGCCCTGACCCTGGCCGACGACCTGACCGAGATCGAGCGGGCCCAGCTGACCGTGCTCGACACCCCCGAGCCCGACCTCAGCTACCTGTTCAAGCACGTGATCGTCCAGGAGGCCGCCTACAACCTGATGCTGCTGTCCCAGCGGCGCCAGCTGCACCGCTCGGTGGCCGAGTGGTACGAGCGCTCCGACGGCGGCGACCTGGCCCTGCTGGCCCACCACTGGCAGCTGGCCGACGTGCCCGAGAAGGCCATCGGCTACCTGGAGCAGGCCGGCGCGGAGGCCCTCCGGGAGGGGGCGTACGCCGAGGCGGTGCGGTTCTTCACCACCCTGCTGGACCTCGACGCCGGCAGCCGCCGCGACCCGGGGCGCCAGGCGGGCGCGCCGGACGCCGCCATCATCCGCCGGGCCCGCTGGGAGCACCAGCTCGGCGACGCCTACCTGGGCCTCGGTCAGCTGGCGCCCGAGCAGGAGCACCTGCACGCCGCCCTGGCCCTGCTCGGCCGCCGGACCCCGGCCAGCGGCCGCCGGCTTCCCGGCAAGCTGGCCTGGCAGACCGGCCAGCAGCTGCGCAACCGGGCCTGGCCGCGTCCCCTGGTGGCCCGGACCGAGGCGACCAGGGCCGCCCTGGAGGAGGCGGCCCTGGTCTACGAGCGGCTGTTCCTGGTCGACTACCACGCCAGCCGGCGGGCCCGGGCGGTGCACCAGGCGGTCAAGGGCCTGAACCTGGCCGAGGCGGCCGGGTCGCGGCCGGTCCAGGCGCGGCTGGCTGCCGCCTGCTCGGTCAGTGCCGGCCTGCTGGCCCGGCACCGGCTGGCCGAGGCCTACCTGCGCCGCGCCTTCGCCGCCCTGGAGGGGACCGGCGACGCCTCGGCCCGGGCCTGGGTGCTGCAGGCGGCGGCGCTGTACGGGGTCGGGGTCGGTCGC
>Ga0307415_100001505_pt1 | contig 11179 bp, 11 predicted proteins | sample DK1Cmetagenome_FD_204524 | JGI IMG/M metagenome (GOLD analysis project Ga0307415, IMG submission 204524) | Maize rhizosphere microbial communities from greenhouse at UC Davis, California, United States - DK15-C-2 | ecosystem: Host-associated > Plants > Roots > Rhizosphere > Soil | place: USA...
CCACGCGGTCATGCGCCTGGACGCGGCCACCGACTGCCGCTGCCCCGGCTGCCTGGCCCCACCATCCGAGCCGTTCACCGCCGCCCTCCTCGAGGACGCCCTGCGCCAAGCGGTTCCAGCGATCCGGGTGCCCTGTCCGCCCCTGGACGAGGGGCCGGACCGGTATGCCCGCTGGGGCGAGCAGCTCGACGTCCGCAACATCACCAAGGAGAGCGACCAGGCCGAGGAGCTGTCGGCTGAGCGGGTGGCCGGCTACATCGCCAAGTACGCCACCAAGGCCACCGAGAGCTTCGGCTCGGGCCTGGACCAGCGGCTGACCGGCCCCGATGACCTGGAGCACCTGGAGGGCCTGCCGGCGCACGTGGCCGAACTCGTCGAGGCAGCCTGGGCGTTGGGTGGCCGCCCTGAGCTGGACAGCCTGCGGCTGCGGGCCTGGGCGCACATGCTGGGGTTCGGCGGCCACTGGTCGACCAAGAGCCGCCGCTACTCGACCACCTTCACCGTGCTACGTCGGGCTCGGGTCGCCTTTGCCAAGCGCCGTCGAGCCCGCGACGGCATCCCCCTGGACGCCTTCGGCCAGCCCGAGGACGACCAGGCCGTGATCGTGGTCGCCTCCTGGGCCTACGTGGGCGCCGGCTATGCGACCGAGGGGGAGCGCTGGCTGGCCCTGTCGGCCGCCGCTCGTGCCCGCGAACACCGTCGCATCGCCCGGGAGGAGCTGACCACCACGACCCGATCCGCCGCATGACCTCCGTAGGACGAGGAGACCTGAGTTGGACACGCTGCTATCCGTCGAGCAGGCCGCCGAGCGGCTGGGCACGAGCGTGCGGTTCGTGCGCCGGCTGGTCTTCGAGCGCCGCATCAGCTACGTCAAGCTCGGCCGCCACATCCGCATCGCCACCCGCGACCTGGACGCCTTCATCCGGACCAGCCGGGTCGAGGTCGGGCAGTACCCGACCCTGCGCCGGGGTGCCTGACGATGGCGACCATCGAGAAGCGAGTGCGCAACGGCCGTACCACCTACCGGGTGCGCTACCGCGACCCAGCCGGCAGCCAACGGTCCAGGGTGTTCGCTCGCAAGGCCGACGCCCAGCGGTTCCTGAACGAGACCGAGACGGCCAAGGCCCGGGGCACCTGGACCGACCCGGCACTCGGGCGGGTGCTGTTCCGGGATTGGCTGGGGGAGTGGTGGGCAACCACCACCAACCTGCGGCCCAAGACCCGGGACCGCGATGAACTACTGCTCCGACGCCTGGCTCTGCCCAGCTTCGGGGCTGTACCTCTGGCGGCGATCAGCCAACGTGACGTGCGCGCCTGGGTGGCCGACCTGAGCGCCCGAGGGCTGGCGCCGGCTACCGTCCAGAAGGCGTACCAGCTCCTCGGCAAGGTCATGGGGGCGGCCGTGGACGCCGGCATGCTGGCCCAGTCGCCGTGCCGGCGGGTGCCGCTGCCCAAGGTCGAGCGGGAGGAGATGCGCTTCCTGACCCCGGCCGAGGTCGCTGCCCTGGTCGACGCCATCGACCGGCGCTACCGCGCGCTGGTCCTGGTCGGCGCCTACGGCGGGCTGCGCATCGGGGAGCTGGCCGGCCTGCGGCGTGGCCGCGTCGACCTGCTGCGCGGGACCGTCCAGGTGGCCGAGATCGTGGTCGAGGTCCAGGGCGTGCTGCACATCGGGCCGCCCAAGACCCGGGCCAGCCGGCGCACGGTCGGGCTGCCCCGGTTCGTCGCCGTGGAGCTGGCCGCCCACCTGGCCGGCCCGGGCGACCCGGAGGCCTTCGTATTCACGGCTCCGCAAGGTGGCCCGCTCCGGGTGACCGCCTTCCGCGCTCGGGTATGGCGGCCGGCGACCAGGGCGGCCGGACTGGACGGGCTGCGCATCCATGACCTTCGCCACACGGCGGTGGCCCTGTGGATCGCGGCCGGCGCCAACCCCAAGGAGGTCGCGGCTCGGGCCGGGCATGCCTCGGTGAGCTTCACCCTGGACCGCTACGGCCACCTGTACCCGGAGGCCGACACCGCGCTCCGCGACCGCCTGGACGCGCTCTACGGCACCGCCCAGCCGGCACCTGACGGCACCGTGGTCCGGCTGCCTCGGCGGTCCGGGCGTGGCCCCAGTGTGGCCCCGGGTGATCATGGAGACGACGAGAGCGCCGCCGATGTGGGACCGACGACGCTCTGACCTGCAGTGTTGGGGGGTGGAGGTGGCGGGATTTGAACCCGCGACTTCCTCCGTGCGAGGGAGGCGCTCTGCCGGACTGAGCTACACCCCCAGGTGAGCGTTGGGATGGTATCAGAGGAGGGTGAGCGGCACGGGGCGGGACGAGGGTTGGGCTGGGCGGCGTACGCGGCTTGTGGGGTCGCGTTGGCGTATGCGGCGCTGGCGCTGGCGCGGCATGTGCTGGTCTGGGACCTGTGGTTCGTCGTCTGGGGGCCGCTGCCGGGGGTGGCCGCCTGGGCGGGTCAGTCGCAGGTGGTTTCGGCGAGGGGTTGAGGGGCGGGCTGGCGGGGGCCGAACAGGCGGCCCTGGACGAGGGCGACGCCGGCGATGACGATGAGGCCGCCGAGGATGAGGCGGAGGGAGAAGGGCTCGCCGAGGACGAGGACGCCGGCGACGACCGCGACCAGGGGGACGAGGTAGGTGACCAGTGAGGCGACGGTGGCGCCGGACTCCTGGAGGGTGCGGTAGTTGAGGAGGTAGGCGTAGCCGGTGCCGAGGGTGCCGAGGAGGATCAGGCAGAGGGCGGCCTGGGGGCCGAGGGCGACCCGGCCGGCGGCGACGTCGACGGCGGCGACCGGGGCCAGGATCAGGGTGCCGGCCAGGAGCTGGCCGAACGACAGCTGGAGGGCGGAGAGGCCGGTGGTGAAGCGGTTGGCGTAGGCGAAGCCGAAGCCGTAGCCGGCGCCGGCCAGGACCACGGCCAGGGAGCCGAGCAGGGAGCTGCCGGCCAGGTCGCTGCTGCCCACCCCGGCGACCACCGCGACCCCGAAGAAGCCGAATGCCACCCCGACCAGCTGGGGCGGGCGCAGGCGCTCGCCGAGCAGGCCGGCCGCGAACCCGGCGGCGAACAGCGGGGTGCAGGCGTTCAGGACCGAGGCCAGGGCCGAGCTGATGTGCTCCTCGCCCCAGCCGATCAGCATGAACGGGAGCACACTCATGGCCAGCCCCAGGACCAGCAGGTGGCCCCAGTAGTGGCGCTCGGGCAGGGCCTCGCCGCGGCGGCGCATGGCCACCACCAGCACGGCCAGGCCGAGGGCGATGCGGCCCCAGGCCAGGAAGGTGGGCGGGGCGTCCTCGAGGATCACCTTGATGAACAGGAACGACCAGCCCCAGATGAAGGCCAGCAGGAACAGGCGTCGCACGGGCACCCCGCAGCAAGCTCGGAGAGGGAGGTTCGCTCCCAGGCTACTCCCGCTCCAACACCGCTCCCGGCGGGGTGGTTTCGGCCCACCGATTAAGTCAACACAGATGTTGCAAAAGTCGGCGGGCGGGCGCACCATGCCGAGCAGCGTTGCTCCCGCGATGGTGGAGGTGCCGAGATGACGCGATCCTCCGGCGGCCGGCTAGCCGGGACGACGGCGCTGGTGACCGGCGCCTCCCAGGGGCTGGGGCGGGCGATCGCGCTGGCCTACGCCCGCGAGGGGGCCGACCTGGTCCTGGTGGCCAGGCGACCCGACCCCCTGGAGCAGGCCCGGGCCGAGGTCGAGGCGCTCGGGACCAGGGCGGTGGCGGTCGCCGCCGACGTGGGCGACCCCGGCGACGTCGAGCGGGTCGCGGCCGCCGCCCTCACCGCCTTCGACCGGGTCGACGTGCTGGTCAACAACGCCTCCGAGCTGGGGCCGACGCCCATGCCCTACCTGCTCGACACCGACCCGGACGCGCTGCGCCGGGTCCTGGACGTCAACCTGCTGGGGCCGTTCCTTCTGACCAGGGCGCTGCTCGGGCCGATGCTGGCCGCCGGGCGGGGGAGCGTCATCAACGTCTCCAGCGACGCCGGGGTGGTCGGCTACCCGGGCTGGGGCGCCTACGGGGTGTCCAAGGCCGCGCTCGACCAGATGACCCGGATCTGGGCCAGCGAGCTGGACGGCAGCGGGGTCCGGGTCAACGCCGTCGACCCGGGGGACATGGCCACGGCCATGCACGCGGCCGCCCTGCCCGACGACGACCCGGCCACCCTGGCCCGGCCCGAGGACCGCACCGAGGTGTTCGTGCGCCTGGCCACCGGCGAGGACGGCAGCGGCCAGCGCCTGGAGGCGGCCGGATTCGCCCCCGCCGAGGCCTAGGAGCAGCGGTGCGCAGCGCGGTCCGGTTCCGGCTCCCACCGGAGCTGGAGGCGGCCGCGCCGCCCGAGGCCAGGGGGCTGCGCCGCGACCACGTGCGCCTGCTGCTGGTCGACCGGGCCGCCGGGGCGGTCGCCCACCACCGCTTCCACGAGCTGCCGCGGCTGCTGGAGCCGGGCGACCTGCTGGTCGCCAACGACTCCCGCACCCTCCCGGCCAGCCTGCTCGGCCACACCGCCTCCGGGGCGCCGCTGGAGGTGCGCCTGGCCGCCCGGGACGGCGCGCGGTGGGCGGCGCTGGTGCTGGGCGTCCCGGGGGACGGGCGGGACCCGGCGCTGGTGCCGACCGACGCGCGGCCGCCGGCGCCGGAGCTGGCGGTGGGGGAGCGGCTGGAGTTCGCGGGCGGGCTGGGGGCCACCGTGCTGGGGCGGCACGAGGAGGCGGGGCCGCTGGTCTGGCTGGCCTTCGACGCGGCCGGGGAGCGGCTGGCCGAGGCGCTGCACCGGGCCGGGCGGCCGGTGCGCTACGCGTACGTGCCCCGGCCCTGGCCGCTGCACCACTACCAGACGCTGTTCGCGGCCGGGCCCGGGTCGGCCGAGATGGCCAGCGCCGGGCGGCCGTTCACCGTGCAGACGCTGCGGGACCTGCGCGCCCGGGGGGTCGGCCTGGCCACCATCAGCCTGCACGCCGGGCTGTCGACCTACGGCGACCCGGCCACCGACCGCCGCTACGTGCCCGCCGAGCCCTACCTGGTCCCCGAGGCCACCGCGGCCGCCGTGGCCGCCTGCCGGGCCGCCGGCGGCCGGGTGGTGGCGGTCGGCACCACCGTCGTCCGCGCCTTGGAGACCGCCGCCATCGGCGCAGCCTCGAGCGACCCGCCGCCGGGCGCAGTCCCCCGGTGGGGGAGCGTAGCCGACCCGGACGAGGCGCGCTCCCGGTTGTCCACACCCCCCGTCCCGGAAGGGGCGCGCTCCCGGTTGTCCACGGCCCCCGTCCGCTCCGGCTCCGGGGTGTCGCGGCTGCGGATCGGGCCCGGGCACCGGCTGCAGGTGGTGGACGGGCTGCTCACCGGGCTGCACGAGCCGGAGGCGAGCCATCTCGATCTGCTGGGGGCCTTCCTGGACCGGCCGGCGCTGGACCGGGCGTACGCGGCCGCGCTGGCCGGGGGCTATCTCTGGCACGAGTTCGGCGACGTCTGCCTGCTGCTCCCGCGCAGGTCGTGACGGTCGCGCGATATTGCACACGCAACTCACCGGAGTTGCCTCCGCAGATTGCCCTGCTTTAGATTGCGTGTTTTGCGGGTGTGCCTGGCGTGGGCGCTCAGGCGAGGATGAGTGCCCATGGAGGACGACACCATGGATCGGGCGGAGCCCCAGCAGGCCGTCACCGGCGCGTCCGCGCTGGAGCCGAGCCACCCTGGGGAACCGCCGGCCGACGGTCAGGTCGGCGATCCGGAGGCCCGGCGCGCCCTGCCCGCGCCCGGTCCGCCCGAGCATCCGGAGCGGCCCCGCGGTCGCCACGAGGCGGCGCAACGCCGCTCCCTGGGCGGGCCGGCGGGGGCGGCCATCGCCGTGGTCATCGCCTCGGTGGTGTTCGCCGGGATCCTGGCCACCTGGCTGATCAGCTCGGCCAAGGAGGCCCCCGGACCGCCGGCCGCCGCGGCCGGCCAGGCCGTGGCCAGCACCGCCCAGGGCGGCCCGACCTCGCGGCCGCCCGGGCAGGGGTCGTTCGGCAACCTCATCGTCAACTGGAGCTTCGAGCAGGACCTGAGCGGCTGGGTGCCGATCGGCGAGGCCGACGCCAGCCAGGAGCCGCAGGGCCGGACCTCGGGGTCGTGCGCGGCGGTGCGGGGCCGCGGGTCGGCGCCGGCCACGGTCGGCCTGGCCCTGCCCGAGGCCGTTGCCTCGGTCAAGGGGGGCCAGCGCTATGTGGCCTCGGCCTGGGTGCGCTCGACCGCCCCGGGCCAGCAGGTCACCCTGCGGCTGGTCGGAGGGGACGGCCGGGAGGTCTCGAAGGCGACCGCGACCACCCTGCCCGGGGTGGTCTGGAAGCGGGTCATCGTCGACCACACCGCCCGCGCCGGCGGGCCGCTGAAGCTGGAGATCGTGGCCGACGACGCCCCGCCCGGCGAGGCGCTGCTGGTCGACGAGGTCGTCGTCCGTCTGGGATAGCAGTCTGGGAAAACAGCTGGAGGAGAGAGCGAGTCATGGTGCGTGCCGGCAAGGGAGACCCTGAGCTGAACATGCTCATGCCGCCACCCGACCGGCGGGTCGGTCGGCGGAGCTTCCTCCAGGTGGCCGGCCTGCTGGTCGCGGCCGGGGGCGCCGGGTACGCCGGCGGGACCGTGGCCGGGTGGAACGACGACGACCAGCCGGCGGCCGCCCCGGCCGCCGGCGACGGCCAGCCGACCCCGGGCAACCCCGACGACCGGCTGCTCAACATCTACAACTGGTCGGACTACATCGATGACCGCAGCATCCCGCTGTTCCAGGCCCTGACCAACCTGCGCGTCAACTACGACGTGTACTCCTCCAACGACGATCTGCTGGCCAAGATGCGGGCCGGGCCCACGAGCTACGACATCATCGTCCCGACCAACAACTTCGTCCCCACCTATCTGAAGCTCGGCCTGATCCAGCCGCTGCGCCGGGATCTCATCCCCAACCTCACCAACCTGGACCGGGAGTTCGTCGCGACCGACTACGACCCCGGGAACCGCTACACCGTCCCCTGGCAGTGGGGCACCACCGGGATCGGCTTCAACCGGAGGCGGGCCGGCGAGAACCTGAGCTCCTGGGCGGCGGTGTTCGAGCCGTCGGCGGCCACCACGGGCAAGATCACGCTGCTGCGTGAGGCCAACGACCTGATCGCCTGCACGCTCATCTACCTCGGCAAGAATCCGAACTCGACCGAGGACGCCGACCTGGCCGAGGCGGTCAAGTTCGTCCGCTCGCTCAAGCCCAAGCTCAAGGGGTTCAGCAGCGATACCTACATCGACGAGCTGGCCGCCAACGAGACCCTGGTCGCCCAGGCATGGAGCGGGGACGTCTTCCAGGCCCAGGACCAGAACCCGGACGTCAGCTACGTCATCCCCAAGGAGGGCTCGCTGCGGTTCGTGGACGTCATGTGCATCCCCAAGGGCGCCCCCCATCCCGTCAACGCCGCCCGCTTCATGAACTACGTGCTCCATCCCAAGGTGCAGGCCCGCATCTCCAAGTACGTCAGCTACGGCACCCCGGTGTCGCTGGCCAAGCCGCTGCTGCCGTCCGAGCAGACCAGCGACCCGGCGATCTACCCGCCCGCCTCCACCAAGCTGTCGATCGTCACCATGACCGGCCAGAAGCTCCAGAAATGGCAGGAGGCCTACGGGCAGATCGTGCAGTAGCCTGGCGGGATGCAGGAAGGCAAGCTGGTCGTCTGCGCCACCCCCATCGGGAACCTCGAGGACGCCTCGCCCCGCCTGGCCCGGGCCCTGGCCGAGGCCGATCTGGTCGCCTGCGAGGACACCCGCCAGACCCGCAAGCTGCTGGCCCACCTGGGCGTGACCACCCGCATGACCAGCTACCACGAGGTCGGTGAGAAGGAGCGGGCCCGGGAGCTGGCCGAGCGGGTGGCCGACGGGCTGCGCCTGGCCCTGGTCAGCGATGCCGGCATGCCGGCCGTCTCCGACCCCGGCTACCACCTGGTCGCCGCCTGCCTGGAGCGGGGCGTGCCCGTCGAGGTCGTCCCCGGGCCCAGCGCCGCCCTGGCCGCGCTGGTGGTCAGCGGGCTGCCCACCGACCGCTTCTGCTTCGAGGGGTTCCTGCCCCGCCGGCCCGGCCAGCGCGACAAGCGCCTGGCCGAGCTGACCCGCGAGCCCCGCACCATGGTGTTCTTCGAGGCCCCGCACCGGGTCCTGGCCACCCTGGACGCGATGGTGGCGGCCTTCGGGCCGGACCGGGCCGGGGCGGCCGTCCGCGAGCTCACCAAGCTGCACGAGCAGGTGCTGCGAGGCCCCCTGGGCGAGGTCCGCCAGGCCCTGGCCGACCAGGGCCCGCGGGGCGAGCTGACCCTGGTCGTGGGCGGGGCGCCGGCCGGGGCCGCGCCCGCCGCCGACCCGGCCGAGCTGGCCGCCGAGGTCGCCACGCTGGTCGAGGGCGGGACCAGCACCCGCGACGCCGTCGACGCCGTGGCCGAGGCCAGCGGCGCCCCCCGGCGGACCGTCTACCAGGCCGTGCTCGACGCCCGGGGCGAGCGCGGATGATGCTAGCCTGACCGGCATCTCGCCCAGCTGGCCCCCGGAAAGGCGCGACGCGCGGTGACCGAGAAGGACACCTTCTACCTCACCACCCCGATCTACTACATCAACGACCTGCCGCACATCGGCCACGCCTACACCACCATCGCGGCCGACGTGCTGGCCCGTTGGCGGCGCGCCCACGGGGACAAGGTGCTGTTCCTCACCGGGACCGACGAGCACGGGCAGAAGGTGGCCAGGGCGGCCGAGGCGGGCGGCCTCGACCCGCAGTCATGGACGGACAGGATCGTCGAGCGCTGGAAGGCCACCTGGGCCGAGCTGGACATCGCCTACGACGACTTCATCCGCACCACCGAGGAGCGCCACGTCCTGCCCGTGCAGCACCTGTGGCAGCAGCTCTACGACCAGGGGGACGTCTACCTGGACAGCTACGAGGGGCTGTACTGCGTGGCCTGCGAGCAGTTCTACACCCCCGAGGAGCTGGTCGACGGCAACTGCCCGATCCACGGGACGCCGGTGGACACCGTCCGGGAGGAGAACTACTTCTTCCGCATCTCCAAGTACGCCGACCGGCTGCTGGAGCACTACCGCGACCACCCCGAGTTCGTCCGCCCCGAGACCCGCCGGCGGGAGGTCGTGTCCTTCGTCGAGCAGGGACTCCAGGACCTCTCGATCTCCCGCTCCAGCTTCACCTGGGGGGTGCCGATCCCCTGGGACCCGCGGCACGTCATGTACGTGTGGGTCGACGCCCTCCAGAACTACCTGACCGCGGCCGGCTGGGACGCCGACATGGAGAAGTTCGCCCACGTGTGGCCGGCCGACTACCACTTCGTGGGCAAGGACATCCTCCGCTTCCACGCCGTCACCTGGCCGGCCATCCTGCTGGCGGCCGGGCTGCCCCTGCCCCGGACCGTGCAGGCCCACGGCTGGCTGCTGGTCGGCGGGGAGAAGATGAGCAAGACCAAGCTCACCGGCATCGCCCCCCACGACCTGGTGGAGCCGTTCGGCAGCGATGCCGTCCGCTACTTCTTCCAGCGCGAGGTCGCCTTCGGCCAGGACGGCAACTTCTCCTGGGAGGCGATGGTCGAGCGCTACAACGCCGACCTGGCCAACGGGCTCGGCAACCTGGCCAGCCGGGTCACGGCCATGGTGGAGCGCTACCGCGACGGCGTGCTGCCCGGCCCCGGGCCGGCCACCGACGCCGAGGTCGCGGTCCAGGACGCCGCCGAGCGGGCCTACACCGAGGCCGCTGAGGCCCTCGAGGAGGTCGCCTACGAGAAGGCCCTGGCCGCCATCTGGCGGTTCGTGGCCGCCGCCAACGGCTACCTGTCCGAGCGCCGCCCCTGGGACCTGGCCAAGGCCGGCGACGACGTGGCCCTCGACACCACCCTGTACACCGGGGCCGAGGCCCTGCGGGTGGCGGCCCTGCTGACCGCCCCCTGGCTGACCAGGGCCGCGCCGGCGCTGTGGTCGGCCCTGGGCGCCCCCGGGGAGCTGGCCGCAGCGAGGCTGCCGGGGGCGCTGGCCTGGGGCGGGCTGCCCCGGGGCGCCCGCGTGCGGCGGGTCGGGGCGCTGTTCCCGCGCCTGGACGCCGAGGGCAACGTGGCCCGGCGGGCGGGTTGACCTTGACCGGCCGCGGGACCCAGCCGGTCGAGGTGGTCGACTACGACCACAGCTGGCCGGCGCAGTACGCCGAGGAGCGCGACCGCATCGCCGCCGCCATCGGCGACGCCGCCCTGGCCATCGAGCACGTGGGCGGCACCGCCGTGCCCGGCCTGCCGGCCAAGCCGGTGATCGACCTGATGGTCGGGGTGGAGGACATCGAGCGGGTCGGCCCGGCCGTGGCCGGCCTGATCGACCTCGGCTACGAGTACGTCCCGGAGTTCGAGAGCGAGCTCCCGGACCGCCGCTACTTCCGGCGCGGCGCGCCCGAGAGCCACCACGTCCACATGGTGTCGGTGTCGAGCGACTTCTTCGAGGAGCACCTGCTGTTCCGCGACTGGCTGCGCGACCACCCGCAGGCGGCCGAGGAGTACGGCAAGCTCAAGCGCGGGCTGGCCAGCCGCCACCGCCTCGACCGCGACGCCTACCGGGCCGGCAAGCTGCCGTTCATCGACACGGTGGTGGCCGCCGCCCGCCGCGAGGCCGGCGACCAGGACCGCTGAGGGAAAGCGAGCGACATGACAACGACGAGCGTCCCGGGCCGTCCCCGGTCGACCGAGGTCACCGCCGGGCGGGACCGGGCCCCGGCCCGCTCGATGCTACGGGCGGTCGGCTTCACCGACGACGACTTCGAGCGCCCCCAGGTCGGGGTGGCGTCGTCCTGGAACGAGGTCACCCCATGCAACATCCACCTCGACCGGCTGGCCGTGAACGCCAAGGACGGGGTGCGGCTGGCCGGGGCGGTGCCGCTCACCTTCAACACCATCACCGTGTCGGACGCCATCGCCATGGGGCATGAGGGCATGCGGGCCTCGCTGGTCAGCCGGGAGGTGATCGCCGACTCGGTGGAGCTGGTGATGCACGCCGAGCGGCTCGACGGCCTGGTCGCCATCGCCGGCTGCGACAAGTCGCTGCCGGGCATGCTGATGGCCTGCGCCCGCCTGGACCTGCCGGCGGTGTTCGTCTACGGCGGCACCATCCTGCCCGGCCACTTCCGCGGCC
>Ga0307415_100001506_pt1 | contig 11173 bp, 8 predicted proteins | sample DK1Cmetagenome_FD_204524 | JGI IMG/M metagenome (GOLD analysis project Ga0307415, IMG submission 204524) | Maize rhizosphere microbial communities from greenhouse at UC Davis, California, United States - DK15-C-2 | ecosystem: Host-associated > Plants > Roots > Rhizosphere > Soil | place: USA...
CAAAGGTAAATGCGAAACTGAACTGGAAAACGAAGTATACCAGTGCTGATGCTCTTCTTCATGCCTGGGAATGGGAGAAGCGTCTCAATCATATGAATAAGTGATTTCCGTAAGCGCTCATGACCCGCTTGCGAGCGTGGTGTCTGAGGTGTTCCGAAGCTGAAAAGTTTTAAAGTCAGCCGGTAATTTGATTGATATGAAGAACATTAAAATGGTTGATCTGCATAAACAATATCTTCGGATAAAACCGGAGATAGACGCAGCGATTGAAGATGTGCTGACTTCAACCGCCTTCATCCAGGGTCCAGAAGTAAAGGCTTTTGCCGCTGCCCTTGCGAGTTATGCCCGGGTTAACCATGTTATCCCGTGCGCTAACGGAACCGATGCCTTGCAGATTGCAATGATGGCCCTTGAGCTGCGGCCCGGTGACGAAGTGATTGTTCCGGTTCACACCTATGTTGCCACCGCTGAGGTAATTGCTTTGCTTGGGCTGACACCCGTGTTTGTAGACGTAGATGACAGTACTTTTAATATTGATACGACACACATTGAGCAACTTATCACAAAAAAAACAAAGGCTATCGTGCCAGTACATCTCTACGGCCAATGCGCCGACATGGAGGTGATCCTGGAAATAGCATCAAGGCGCAAGCTCCATGTAATAGAGGATGCAGCACAAGCACTTGGAGCAGAGTACACCTTTTCAAATGGCACTACAAAAACCGCCGGGACGATGGGAACGATCGGAACGACTTCGTTTTTCCCCTCGAAAAATCTTGGTTGTTATGGTGACGGCGGAGCAATCTTCACGCAGGACCCCGCGTTGGCTGAGAAAGTCACTATGATCGCGAACCACGGCCAACGTATCAAGTATCATCATGATGTTGTAGGTGTGAACAGCAGACTAGATACACTGCAGGCCGCAATACTCAATGTTAAGCTGAAGCACCTGGCCAATTATACAAAGCGAAGAAACGAAGTAGCGAAGTATTACGATGAGCATCTCTCTCCAACGCTGGTGGAAACGCCGGCACGATCAAAAAAATCGACACATGTATTTCATCAGTACACTCTCAAGGTCAAAGGAAAAAGCCGCGACGACTTTCAGAAATATTTGAATTCTTCCGGAATCCCGACAATGATCTATTATCCCGTACCGCTACACCTTCAGCAGGCCTACAGGCGGACAGGTTTTGGAGAGGGGTCATTTCCCGTTACTGAAAAACTTTCGAAAACTGTAATTTCACTGCCCATTCACACTGAGATGGAAAGCGCGGAATTGGAGCTTATTTGTGATACCATTAACGACTATCGCTGATGCCCGAAGACAAACCTTACTACGCGCACCCCACGGCGGTCATCGACGAGGGCTGCGAGATTGGAAGCGGAACAAACATCTGGCACTTCTCACATGTCATGAGCAATTGTCGGATAGGTAAGAACTGTAACCTTGGCCAGAATGTCGTTGTTTCTCCGAACGTGACTCTTGGCAATAATGTAAAAGTCCAGAACAACGTGTCTATATATACCGGTGTGACTTGTGAAGATGATGTTTTCCTCGGACCCTCGATGGTATTCACCAACGTAATTAATCCCAGGAGCGCGATTAACCGGCGTGATCAATATGCAAAGACCACCGTTAAACGCGGCGCGACCATTGGCGCAAATGCAACGATAGTCTGCGGTCATGACATTGGCAACTATGCGTTTATCGGAGCAGGCGCAGTTGTAACAAGAAGCGTCGCGGATTATGAGCTGGTAATTGGTAATCCGGCCAGGCATGGGGGCTGGATGAGCGAATACGGGCACAAGCTTTCATTCAACAAAGACGGAATTGCTGAGTGCCCGGAGAGCAAGGAGCGCTACAGGCTGGAGAACGGAAAAGTAATCGGGATCAGATGAAAAACTTTGCATTGATTGGCGCAGCCGGGTACATCGCTCCCAGACATATGAAAGCCATTAAGGAGACTGGCAACAACCTTGTTGCCGCCCTGGACAAGCATGATAACGTGGGTATACTCGATTCATATTTTCCCAACGCTGATTTCTTCACCGAGTTCGAACGGTTTGACCGACATCTGGATAAGCTAAAGCGAAAAGGGCAGAATGTAGATTACGTAAGCATCTGTTCACCCAATTATCTGCACGATTCGCACATCAGGTTTGCTTTGAAACATGGAGCGGACGCGATCTGCGAGAAACCACTGGTTTTGAACCCCTGGAACATTGATGCATTGGAAGAGATCGCAAAGGAGACGGGAAAAAAAATTTATACAATCCTCCAGCTGCGATTACATCCAAGCATTATCGCTTTGCGAGAGAAAGTTCTTAAGGGTCCACAAGATAAAATTTACGACGTGGATCTGCGCTATATTACCTCTCGCGGAAACTGGTATCACATAAGCTGGAAAGGTGACGAATCAAAGTCCGGGGGAATTGCGACGAATATCGGAATACATTTCTTTGATATGTTAATATGGATTTTTGGAAAGCCAAAGCTGACGCGAGTTTCAAGATACCAGGAAGATCATGCAGAAGGTTATTTGGAATTGGAGAAAGCGCGTGTGTCATGGTTTCTAAGTATCGATTATAATCACCTTCCGGAGAAGGCAAAACTCACCGGGAAACGTACATACCGCTCACTCACCATCGAAAATGAGGAGTTGGAGTTTTCAGAAGGGTTTACCGACCTGCATACTCTTAGCTATCAGGAAATTCTAAAAGGCAATGGCTTCGGCATTCAGGATGCACGTTCATCCATTGAAACTGTCCACGCGATTCGTCAAACACACCCGACGGGTTAATTTGCCATTGAGGCCCTCGATTGCACTGGCCTTTTCGCAATAAAGTGTAACACCGACAATTACGCGATGACATTCAACCACAGCACAGGCATTTCCTTTTTCAATTCAAAGTTTTCCGGCTATCTGTTTTTTTTCGGCATCCTTGCGGTCGGAATTTTTTTGAGGCTCTATAAGCTCGATTTTAAAAGTATGTGGCTGGATGAATTGTACTCAATTGTACCTGTCAATCCAGATAACTCTGTCAGTTTTATTGTCAATCATTGCAAAGCGGATCAGCCACCGTTTTACTTTTTGCTCCTGCATTACTGGTTTAAGCTTACACCGTACACTTCCATTTCCGGACGGCTTTTATCATCGATTCTCGGCATCTTCGGAATCATCGCCATTTATTTTCTCGGAAAAGAAATCAACAACCAACGCACGGGACTGTTTGCCAGTTTCCTGACGGCCATTAATTTCTACCACATCTATTACTCTCAGGAATTGCGTTTTTATTCCCTCCTTTTTTTGCTCACGGTCTTGTCATTTCATTTTTTCATCAGAAGCATCAAAAAGCAGGATCTTGCCTCCTATGCCCTCTACACATTATCAACGATAGCACTGCTCTATACGCAGTATTTCGGTATGCTCGTATTTGCGATCCAGGGCGCGATTTTCGTCATTTATGTTATTTATTACCGGGAGAAGATGTCCTTCATCCTCACCGGAATCTTTCTCGCATCTCTGATCGCGGCCTCCTTTACCCCTTGGCTGCCAACCGTACTGTACGACAGCCAAATCGAGGCTTATTGGGTACCAACTCCCAAGCCTTATTTCTTTGCTGTTTATTATTATCTCTATTGGGGAAAGGATGTTTTTACCGCGTTACTATTGTTAGCAACAGGCGCGTTATATCTGCTCTGGGTCTACAAAGGCATTCAGCATCAAACGATCACAAGAAATCAGGTTCTTATCGCAATCATCCTCGTGTCATGGATCGTATTGAGCTACGCCCTGCCGTATATACGTTCTGTGATATCTACTCCGATGCTTCAGCCACGGTATACGTTGGTTACTTTACCGGCAATTCTTCTGGTTATCGCCCTTGGCTTTGATCGCATAACAAGGACTAATGTTCGCACACTGGTGATTACCTTGACTGTGATAGCCACCGCGATGAATCTTTTTATCATTCAGAAACATTACACCATGCATGACAAAGCTCAGTGGAGAGAGGCGGCGCAGGTTGTAATTGAAGAACACGAACCGGGCGTGAAGGTTTACTCGAATCTCGAGTGGTGGTACAACTATTTCTTTTATTCCACAAATCCGCCTATCCGCGTCTTGGGCAAATACGCTTCCGATGACCAAGAACAACTGCAGCGGTTTATTGAACAAATGCAGAATGAAGAACAATTCTGGGTACTCAACGGTGAAGGGGCCATGGGCCTTACTGCCATGCAACAGGCGTATGTTGACGCACATTACGAAGTAGCGAAGCGTTACGATTTTTTTGCGGCCTCCGCAGTATTGTACCAAAAGAAGCGGGCGTAACGCCGGTTTTTTTTACATCGCCAAACAAACGTACATCGAACTGCCGCTTCACCGGGCATGTAGCCAGACTCATGCAATCCAAGTTTTTGAATATTGACCGTGTTTTGGGTCAAAATTTCCTACTTTTGCCTGCTTAAACACCTGACTGGAAGTAATGAAGATTCCCATACCATTGCTCGATGCATTTTTGCGCTCTAATGCAGTATCGGCCAGAGCTCACCAGCTCAAAACTCTAAATCACTTTAAGTCCTTCAGCTCAAAATCCTGCTAACATTCTCCAAAAGGATTTAGGATCAAAAAATAATATGTTACAAGCCATTATCCGAAAAGGTAAAGTCAACGCAGAAGATGTTCCAGCACCGATCGTTTCAAGAGGATCATTGTTAATAAAGGTGGTCTACAGCTGCATTTCTGCTGGAACTGAAATGTCGAGTGTCGCTAGTAGTGGCAAATCCATTATTCGCAAAGCGCTGGATCAACCTGAAAAAGTCAGGAAGGCGCTGAATATGATTGTGTCGCAAGGTCCACGCGAAACTTTGGCAAAAATTCAGGGAAAACTAGAGCCGGGCGTACCGACGGGTTATTCTGTTTCGGGCGTAGTCCTTGCAATTGGAGAGGGCGTCTCGGGATTTGCTCCCGGAGACGCGGTCGCGGCAGCTGGAGCTGGAATTGCAAATCACGCCGAGTTCGTCGACGTGCCTGCGAACCTTGTCATGAAAATGCCAGCGGGCTTGTCGTTCCGCGAGGCTAGCACCGTCACGCTCGGAGGCATTGCACTTCAGGGAGTAAGACGCGCCGACCTTCGGATCGGGGAATTTTGTGTCGTCTATGGTGCGGGGATTCTTGGACTTCTTGCTGCGCAGATGTTACAACGCTCGGGTGCGCGGGTCATCGTCATCGATTTGAACGACCGCAGATTAGAGATTGCCGGGAGTCTCGGAGTCGAATTGACCATTAATGGAGGTAAAGAAGATGCCGTAAAGGTGGTTAACCAATACACCGGAGGCTTTGGCGCTGATGCTGTATTATTCACAGCTGCAACCGGGAGTAGCGAGCCGTTATCACAATCGTTTCAGATTTGCAAGAAGAAGGGAAAGGTAGTACTCGTTGGTGTGGTGGGCATGTCGATCAAGAGGGAAGATATGTATGCCAAAGAATTAGATTTCATAATCTCTACTTCGTATGGGCCAGGTCGTTATGATAGCAATTATGAACAAAAAGGTCTTGACTATCCCTACGCCTATGTGCGCTGGACTGAAAATCGGAACATGACCGAGTACCTGCGCTTGATAAAGGAAGGATCAGTCAAGTTAGATAAACTGATTGAAGGTGAATTTCCAATAACGGACGTCACCGAGGCATTTGAATCGCTGAATGGTGCAAGTAAACCCCTGATGGTTCTTCTTTCGTATGGTGAACCCTCGACAAATCCGGGCGTGTACACGCAACACGACAGGAAAGTAAACATCTCATCCGCTAAGGCCACCAATAATACCATCCGGATTGCATTGGTAGGAACAGGCGGTTTTGCCACAGGCATGCATTTGCCAAATATTGCCAGGCTAAACGACAAATATTCGTTGCATGCAGTTGTTAACAGGACCGGACACAAGGCTAATGCGATAGCAAGGCAATATGGCGCGAAGTATGCAACAACAGACGTCGAAGAAATTCTCAACGACCGCGAGGTAGATCTTGTTCTCATCTGTACCCGGCACGATTCCCATGCTCAGTTGACCTTAAAAGCTTTGCGCGCAGGCAAGAACGTTTTTGTTGAAAAACCGCTGGCTACTACACGGGAAGAACTTGAACAAATAGAAGATTTTTATAAAACGCCGTCAGCCACTCCGAAGCCGCTGCTTTTCGTAGGCTTTAATAGAAGATTCAGTCCATACGCAACAGAGGCAAAAAAGCATACTGACAAAAGGATCAACCCATTATTCATGCATTACCGCATGAACGCTGGTTATATCCCACTAGACAGCTGGGTACACGAGGATGGTGGCCGGATTGTAGGCGAAGCATGCCACATAATTGATCTTATGACGTTTTTCACAGGTTCCAGGATAAGAAGCATTTCGGCTGAAGAACTGACTCCTGCAAACGAAAAAATTTCATCTGCCGATAATAAATCCATAATCCTGAAATATGAAGATGGATCCGTTGGCACGCTCGAGTATTTCGCGATAGGCAGTCGCGATTTGTCCAAAGAGCATATGGAATTACACTTCGACGAAAAGTCGATTGTGATGGATGACTATAAAAGCTTAAAAGGATACGGTGTCTCTGTTAAGGATCCCGCAACGCCCGTAAGCGAAAAAGGTCAGTTGGAAGAACTCCATGTATTGTATCATGCTTTAAAAAAAGGTGAGTGGCCAATTCCGCTATCTGATCTGTTGCAGACAACGTTCTCCACCTTTCTTTTGCAGTAAACGCGTTGGACATTCGCGTTGCGAACCGGTCTTATTAAACATCGCCGGCCAGAAGGGTGAATTCAGACTGAGAAGTGGAGGGATTTAGATTTTACATTTTTTAACTCATGTGCGGAATCAGCGGCGCAATTAACTTTAAGGGCTTAGACACGGTCAAGATGGAAACGGTAAAGGCTATGAACGCCTGCCTGCGCCACCGTGGACCTGACAGCGACGGATTGTTCGCTGATGAGTTTGTGGCAATGGGGCACAGACGGTTGGCCATCCTCGATTTGTCGCCTCTGGGTAATCAGCCAATGTCGGACAGCAGTGGAAACATCATCGTAGTTTTCAATGGCGAGATCTACAATTTTGCCGAACTGAAATCACAGCTTGAAAGTGAGTTTAGGTTTAGATCCCATTCAGATACAGAGGTCATCATTTACGCTTATAAAAAGTGGGGTATCGATGCGATTAAGAAATTCACCGGCATGTTCGCTTTGGCACTTTATGATAAAGCCAGACGAAGGGTGTTTCTAGTTCGAGACCGGTTGGGTAAGAAGCCACTTTACTACACCACAGTTGGCAGCACTATTTACTATGCGTCAGAAATGTCGGCATTTTTTTCCGCGAATCTTCTGAGGAAGGAAGCGAACCATCAGGCAGTATACAACTATCTGACGTTTCTGTCTACCGATGCCCCCCAAACATTCTTTAAAGGAATTTTCAAGGTAGAGGCGGGAAGTTATGCAGAGATATCTGAAGAGCGACTGAATCTTGTTCGATATTGGAATATTTCCGATTCGCTCAATAGCCCGGTTGACAAAACTTACGCAGAAGCCTTAACAGAAACCACCGACCTGCTTGAACGCTCAATGACGTACAGGAATATCTCGGACGTTCCGGTGGCCGTTGCTTTAAGTGGTGGAATTGACAGCTCTTTGAATCTACATTACTCAAAAATCGAGAACCCGGATATAAAGGCTTTAAACATCTCCTATTTTCAAAGTAGTGAGTTCGATGAGTCAGCGATTGCAGAACGCTATAGCAAGGATCTTAAAGTAGAGTTTATCAGGATCACCATCAATGATGACCAGTTTGCCGCTTTGATAAGTGAATACACATCGATGAGTGCGGATGTACCTAGCGGGGATTTAAACACCTCGTTGCTTTACCTTATCGCTAAAACTGCACGTAAGCATAACACCAAGGTTTTGTTGGTCGGAGAAGGTGGTGATGAACTTGGGGGCTATCCCATCTACTTAACTCTTGATCGGGAGCATGAAAGGTTCAAGCATCTCGCCGGCATCAGTCCCCTGCTGCGATTCCTTCGACCCTTCCGGGAAAAAGCGGAAATGTTTTACGATGGAAAGATCATTTCGAAAAGACATATTCATGCCTTCACTGAAGGCGAGAAGAAGAAATTCTGGACAGGGCCGGTATGCGACTCGTCTTACGCGGTGTTTGCTAAATATATGGATGAGATATCCGACGATTACAGTGATAGTTTTTTGAGAAAAATATTGAATCTCGAATACAAGCTTCGATTGCCGGAAATGATCCTGCCTCGCATTGACTATCCTTCGATGGCTGCGAGTGTCGAGGCGCGGTCACCCTATATGGATCATTCGCTTATTGAATACTCCGCGCGATTACCCTTCTCTGTAAAAATGATGAACGGCCCGAAGTCCATTATTCGCGACATTGCAAAAACTAAATTGCCTCAATATATATTAACACAGCCTAAAGTAGGGTTCGGAATGATGCTGACACCCTTTCTCAAAACTACTCTTCCGCTCTGGGTGAAATCCTTGTTGCAGGAAAGCGATAGCCCTCTATACGCGTACGTTTCAAAGAAATACCTTTTACAACTCGTCGAAAACGCAAACGCCTCACAAAATAGTTACCGGTTATGGTCAGTATTTGCCTTGAGCACATGGCTAAAAAAGTTAGAACAGAATTAAGCCATGATCCGGAAATTATTAACTAATACCACATCCAGGCAAACGCTCTCACTCTTTTTCACGCAATTGTTCGGCTTGGTCATCGGCTTTATTACAAATATTTTTTTAGCAAAAACCTTAGATGCAACCTTATACGGTAAATATCAATTTGCATTATCGGTGCTGGTATTCCTGTCTATCTTTATCGAGTTCGGATTTTTTGCTAGTGGCTCGCGGCTGCTCGCCCTTAATACGGACCCGCGCAAGGAAAGAGAGCTGATCGGGACTCTCAACCTGATTCTGGCCGCATTTTCTATTGTGTTCATCTCAATAGTGGCCATATTGTCCACCTTTATCGACAACATTTATGATGATAAGATTGGCGACATGCTATTAGTCTGTTCGGTCTTTTCATTCTCTTTTTTGATACCGTTCTTTCTGGACCTGACATTAAAAGGGACTAACCATATTTACCTGCTCGCCGGCTTTCACTTCGCATGGAAGATACTTTTCGCCGCCTATATCGGTGTTCTCTACATTACCGACGAACTTTCTCCTATCAACGTACTTCTTGGCTATTCGCTAAGTTGTGTGATACCTTTCCTGGTTGTCAATGCTAAATTGTCTCCGTCTCTCAAAAATTACAGGTCGAACCTCAATCTTCTGCGGAAGGAAAATATAATATTTGGATATAAAAATTACCTCGGCCGGGCATTGGGCACAGGCTCCTTTTACATGGATCGCATTCTTATCTCCTATTTTAGCAGTGCCAGGGAAGTGGGCTTCTACGGGCTGGCCTTTTCCTTTGCAAACCCGCTTAATACCTTTTCTAACGCCTTGTCAGCGTCATTATTTAAGAAGGTCTCGGACGGCAGAAAAATACCTGCCCTTGCCTTGAAAGCCAACTTCGTCATCATCGGGCTCGGGACGGTGTTCATACTCGTATTCGGTTATATTGTCATTCGTTATTATCTATCGGCTGCCTACATCAGCACACTTCCAAACCTTTATATCCTTACTTTCGCCGTGGGCATGCAGGCTGCATACCAGCCATTTAACGAATGGCTGGCGAGTAATGGTCACGGTGGCAAGATGTTTATCACCGCTAAACTTTTTACAATCTCGAACATCGTCTTGAATGTGGGACTGATTCCATTTTACGGCGCGGTCGGCGCCTCCGTCGCGACACTCATTTCTTACACTTACTTCTTTATTCACACTTACTACTATTATCATAAAATCCGCATTGCAGCCGATGATTTCAAATAGATATAAAGCGAACGGGCGAGAGGTCTTTACCCTGTTTAAAAAAGGCATTGAGGTTAAGCGAATAATTAACCAGAAGATTTCCTCAGGAGAATGGAAGCTGATCAACCGCGAATGTGAGTGCGGCAATAATGACTATGAAATTTTATCGGAAAAGAATAAATACGGAATACCGCAGCGCATACAGATCTGTAAAGAATGCGGCCTGATCTTTTACTCACCCGCCCTCGACCATGAATCGACAGTCGATTTCTATGTGAATTACTACAATGACCTCTGCGCAGCGAGCATCACTCCAAAAGAGCTATTCTATTATCAATATCAGCGAGGATTGAAGGTCCTGGAATTCCTTGAGGTGCACCAGGAAGTAATTAATTTTAGCAGAGTGTCAACCATCCTTGAAATCGGAACTGGAACCGGCGGCATTCTCAAAGCGATCAAAGACAAGTATCCGCACTTAAAGGCCTTCGGAACCGAATATCGCGATGAGGAAATCTCGATTGCCAAAAAAAATGGAATCGCCACTGTAAAGGGTGACATAGAGACTTTCATCAATGAAAATGGCGGGAAGATCGATTTGATTATTCTGAATCACGTTATGGAACACTTCATCGACATAAGTGACGAGCTTGAAAAAATCAGACGAATTATGCATGAGCACTCCGTCCTGCTCGTCGGCGTTCCCGGGGTTATGCATACACACAAGTTCTACGAGTCGTTCCTTGAATCCATCAGTCTCGACCACAACTATTTTTTTACAAGCCGGACATTGAACTACATCATGAATAAAAACGGCTTCAAACACCTGTACATAGACGAAGACGTAAATGCATTATATAAGTTATCCGGTACTTATCAGCACGATGTTCCCAGGGATGAGTATGAGCGAGTGACGCACTACCTGGGAGCACTCGAAAAAAAAGCAAATCGGCCTCTAGCCAAATTGAGATCCTTACGGGTTGAATACAGGCAGTTATTGAAAAATGTTATTCTCAATATCATTGATAAGAGATAACCTTGAGCACCCTTAATCAAAATGATTTCAACGCCATCCATAGTGACGAATATGAAGGATGGGGATTCTCTTTCAGAGAGAGCCAGCAATTCCGTTTCAGAAACTACGAACAAATAATAAGCGCTCTGAATGTACGCGGAAGAGTTCTGGAAGTGGGATGCAGTACGGGTTACTTTACCAGTCGATATCTATTCCCTCTTT
>Ga0307415_100001507_pt1 | contig 11172 bp, 13 predicted proteins | sample DK1Cmetagenome_FD_204524 | JGI IMG/M metagenome (GOLD analysis project Ga0307415, IMG submission 204524) | Maize rhizosphere microbial communities from greenhouse at UC Davis, California, United States - DK15-C-2 | ecosystem: Host-associated > Plants > Roots > Rhizosphere > Soil | place: USA...
TTCATCAGCACCGACCCGTCGCCGTCCAGCACCACCACCTTCCGGTCGGGCTGGGACAGGGCGATCCCCAGCCCCATCGAGGAGGCCAGCCCCATGGCGTGCTCGAGGTAGAAGAAGTTGGGCCGGTGGCCGAGGTTGTACAGCTCGACCGCGACCGCCCCCATGATGGTCACGACCGCGCAGTCGCGCAGCTCGTCGTAGATCGCCTCCAGGCAGTCGGCTCGCTTCACGCCAGCGCCTCCCACATCAGGTCGCGGGTGAGCAGCAGGGCCACCGGCGACAGCGACGCCTCGGCCAGGGTCGAGGCCCTGGCCACCTGGAGCTGGACGGTCCCGGGGTCGCGGAGCTCGTCGGTGACGATCCCGAGCGCGTCCAGGACGGGCCGGGTGGCCTTGCCGCCTTCGGTCTGCCAGGGGTCGGCCTCGCCCAGGTGGCCGCGATCGGAGACGAGCATGAGCAGGGGGATCTTGTACAGCTTGGCCAGCGAGACGATGCCGTTGACCGACTGGAGCAGGCCGTGGTTCTGCATCAGCATGGCCGACTTGCGCCCGGCCAGGTGGGCCCCGGCCGACACGCCGACCCCCTCCTCCTCCTTGGCCAGGCGGACCAGGACCATGCCGGGGTCGTCCTCGGCCAGGCGGATGAGGTGGACCAGCCAGGTCTCGGGGAGGGCCGAGACGACCTCGACCCCGGCCGCGACCAGGGCGTCGTAGACCAGCTTGGAGTGGCGCTCGGAGACCGGCATGGCCTAGGCGCCCAGGTCGAGCAGCTGCTCGTGCTCCAGGGCGAGGTCGTTGACGGCGTTCCAGAGCCCGACCGTGGCCGCCCTGGCCCCGGCCCGCACGCACGGGTCAAGGTCGTCGCGTTCCAGCAGGGCCTTGCAGCGCCCGTACAGGGCCAGCAGCTCGTCCTCGACCTCGGTGGTGGGCCGGCCGAGCAGGTCGGTGGTTGCCATGTCAGCCTCCGATCGGGGTGTCGCGCTCGTCCACGGTCCGCCGGGCCTTGAGCTCGAAGCGGGGCAGCTCGCCCTCGGCGGCCCGCTCGACCTCGAACCGGAGCCCCTCGTGGGCCTCGGCCAGGGCCTTGGCCAGCCGGCCGGCCATGTCCTCCCACTCGGCGTCGGCCAGGCCGGGGGACGGCTCGACCCGCAGGGCGACCCGGTCGAAGTGGCCCTCGCGGGTCAGGCGGAGCTGGAACTCCTCGACGTGGTCGAACTCGCGGACGATCCCCTCGACCGCCCGCGGGTACACGTTGGTGCCCCGGACCAGCTTCATGTCGTCGACCCGGCCGAGGATGCCGCCCTCGTAGAGGTCGAACCCGCGCCCGCAGGAGCAGCGCGAGGCCGGCACCTTGGCCACCAGGTCGGCGGTGCGGTAGCGCAGCAGGGGGATGATGCCGCGGCCGAAGGAGGTCACCACCCGCTCCCCCGGCTCGCCGTAGCCGACCGGCTCGCCGCTGGCCGGGTCGACGACCTCCTCGATGTAGTGGTCCTCGATGATGTGGGTGCCGCCGGGCTGGTGGCGGCACTCGAAGATCATGATGGTGCCGATCTCGGTCATGCCGGCGGTGTCGCCCGCCGTTGCCCCCCAGAGCCGCTCGATCAGGGCCTTGGTCTGGGGGATCGACCCGGCCGGCTCGCCGGACAGGATCAGCTTCTGGACAGGGCCGGCGGCCAGGTCGACCCCGAGCCGCTCGGCCTCCTGGGCCAGGCGCAGGGCGTAGGTGGGGGTGGAGGCGACCACCGTGGCCCCGAAGTCCGCGATCTGCTTGACCCGGCCCTCGGTGGTCTGGGCGCCGCCGGGAATGTTGAGCACGCCCATCTTCTCCATGCCGTAGTGCAGCCCCCAGAAGCCGATGAACGACCCGTAGCCGAAGGCGACATAGGCGGTGTCGGCCGGGCGGACCCCGAACCCCCACAGGCCGTAGCACCACATCTCGGCCTGCCAGGCCCAGTCCTTGGCCGTGTCCAGGACCCGGATGGGCTCCCGCCCGGTGGTGCCCGAGGTGGTGTGCCAGCGGATGGCCGCCTCCCGCCCGGCCACCGGGAGCAGCCCGAACGGCGGCCGCTCGCCCTGGGAGGCCATCCACTGCTCCCGGGTCAGCATGGGCAGCCGGCGCAGGTCGTCGAGCGAGCGCAGCTGGTCGGGCTCGAACCCCGCCTGCTTGAAGGACCGCTGGTAGAAGGGGCTGCGGGCGGCCGCCCAGTCGCACAGCCGGCGCAGCTTGGCCAGCTGGAGGGCGGCCAGCTCGTCCCGTCCGAGGGTCTCGGTCTTGGGGTTCCAGTACTCCCCGGCACCCATGCTGCGGCCTCCTTCGCTGCGTTGCGAGCGTCCGGCCTGGACGTTCCGGAGCATACCGGGAAGCCCGCCGGCGGCGGCACCCCCTCCGGCTCGCTTATCCGGGCTTGACGGCCCTGCCTGGTACCCTGTCGGGGACGGCGAAGGGGGTTTGCCCGGGGTGGAACCGTTGCTGCAGGTGCTGACCCGGGCGGTCCGGCGCGGCGGGATCTTCCTGGTCGGGATGACCCTGCTGGTTGCCGGGGCCGCCATGCTCGTGCTGCCCGGCCCCGGGATCGCCGTGATCCTCCTCGGCCTGGTCGTGCTGTCGGCCGAGTTCAAGTGGGCCCAGCGGGTCCTGGCCTGGGTCCGCGAGCGCGCAAGCGACATCAAGAACCAGGCCCAGGCGCGCATGCCCGGCGCCAACCGCACCCCTCCCAGCGGCCCCCCGAACCGGGACCGCCCCGACCAGGCGGCCTGATCCGCTCGGTTTGACCGGCCCGTCCGGGTGGCATCCACCGGCCATGCATCCGACACACCAGCTGACGATCGAGGCCGACGACGGCGTCGAGGTCCTGTTCGCCTGCACCGTCGAGGGCTGCGGGCGGCAGGTGGTGGTGAGCCGACGGGGCCGCCTGACCGTGCTGAGGCAGGGCGATTTCTACGCCCTCCATGTGGGCGGCACCCCGGGTCTGCAGATCACCACCAGCCTCGTCCCCTGACCCACGCGCCTCGTCCCCGCTGAGCCAAGGCTGAGCGGCGCCGCTCAGCGCCGCCGTGGCCGCCGGCTCAGCGCCGGTTCCTACCGTGGTCGCCGACCGGGCCCGAGCAGCGGGCCACGTCGCACCCGCCAGGGGAGGCACCGTCATGAACCAGTTCGACCCCCAGATCCAGGGGCTGCTCGAGGGCGCCGTCACCAGCGTGGAGGTCATCGACCCCCAGCCCTTCGTGGGCGGATCCGGCAACCACGTCATCGACCCGACCAAGGAGTTCACCCTCAAGGTGGAATGGGAGGTCTTCGGGCAGCTGGCCCCGCTGTGGCTGGCCGCCCTGGCCGGCGACTGGGACGCCTCGGTGTACGCCGAGTCCCTGGGCGGTGGCAACGAGGTCCGCCTCGGGACCCAGCTCGTGCCGACCGCGAACACCCTGCCCTGCACGGTCAACACCGCCCAGGTCAACTGCACCAAGTTCGCGGCCGAGATCACGGTCCCGCCCACCACGCTGGACGAGCACACGCCCGGGACCGACCTCAGCGGCATCTACAAGCTGGTCGCGGCCGTGTTCCTCAACAGCAACCTCGCCGGTATCCCCGGCTACGACCTGATCGGGTTCAGCGAAGGCCCGATCATCCAGGCCGAGAACCCGGTGTGAGCAGCCGATGAGCGAGAGCCTGGCCAGCTTCCGGGAGCTCAAGGGGATCGGGCCGGCCACCGAGGCCCGGCTCCACGAGGCCGGCGTCTTCACCTGGGAGGCGCTGTCCGAGGTCGTCGAGATCCTGAGCAGGCTCGGGACCGGCACCGGGGAGACCCTCCGGGAGCTGGCCGGGCAGATCGAGGACCGCCGGTCGGCGGCGGGGGCGGCCAGCCCCCGCCGCGCCGACGGCGAGCACAGCGAGGCGTTCGTCGTCCGGATCGCCGTGGCCGCCGACGGCCGGCCGGTCCGGTCCAGCCTCACCCACGTCCGCAGCCAGACCGAGCAGCCCCTGGCCGGCTGGGCCCCGCGGGAGCTGGTGCGCCTGATCGAGGAGCAGGCCGGGCTGTCCGGCGCCGAGCCCGCTCCCCCGCCCGAGGCTTCCGGCGGCGAGCCACCGGCCCCGGCGCCCGAACCCGAGCCCGCCGCCGCGGCGCCGCCCGAGCACCTGGTGGTGCTGGACGCCGGCCGGGCCATCGGCGGGTCCAGCCGCACCATCGAGCTCGCGGTGGCGACCAACCGGCTCGGCGACCCGGCGTCCTTCGAGTACCGGGCGACCCTGGCCGGCCGTCCCTACGGCGACACCGACGGGCCCTGGACCGACCTGGCCAGCCAGGAGGGTCGCGGCCGCCCTCCCGCCCGTCTCCCGGTCCGTTTCGAGGCGGTCGACCTCCCGCCGGGCCTGCAGCGGCTGCGGCTCGAGCTGGCCCTGCGCCTGGCCGAGCCCCGCGACCAGGCGCCCGCCCTGGCCTTGGCCTAGCCGCGGCCGGCGGCCGAGCCCGCCCGGATGGTCCGGTACGCCTCCACGGTCTCCGGGGCCGGAGCGGCGTCCAGCGTGGCCCGCAGCATCCGGCAGCAGAACTCGTACTGGCGCAGCGCCTGGTAGGTCCGCCCCTGCTCGGCGTAGCAGCGCATCAGCAGCCGGTGGGCGTCCTCCCGGCAGGGGTCGGCGGCCACCATCCGCAGCCCGGTGGAGATGCAGTCCTCCAGCCGGCCGTCGCGCAGCTCGATCCGGCTCATCCGGTCCAGCACGTCGAGGTACGACAGCCGCAGCCGCTCCCGGGGCAGCAAGGCCCACTGCTCGAAGGGGGCGTCGGCGGCGAAGTCGCCCCGGTACAGCTCGACCGCCTCGCGGTAGGCGGCCAGGGCGGCCCCGGGAGCCGCCGACCGCTCGGCCCGGCGGGCCGCCGACAGGGCGCCCTCGAGCCGCTCCACGTCCACCTCGACCAGCAGCTCCGGGTTGATCCGGTAGCCGCCGTCGGCGTACTCGATGACCTGCAGCCGGGTCACCTCCTGGAGCGCTCGTCGCAGGCCGCTGACCGCCACCTGGAGCCGGTTGCGGGCCGTGGCCGGGTCCACGTCGGGCCAGAACTCGGCCAGCAGCTCGTCCCGGGCGCAACGGTGGCGGGGCCGTGCGAGCAGGAACCGGAGCACGCTGGTGCCGCGCTGGCCGGCCCACCTGGGCACGGGTCGCCCGTCCACCCGGATCTGGAACGCCCCAAGCAGCCGGGCCTCGACCAGCCCCGGCGCGGCCGCGGCGGGCTCGGGCGCCGCGGTGGCCGACGCCAGCGGGGACGCCACCGGGACCGTGGTCACGGCCCGGGCCCGGTGCGGCCGCGCCGGCCCGCCGGCCTCGGTCAGCTGGCGTCCCAGAGCCCGCGCCCAGATCGGGCGCAGCCAGCCCCAGTCGCGCTCCAGCGGCACCACCCACGGCCGGAGCATCGAGGCCGCCGCCCCGTGGGTGGCCAGCTGGGGATGCCAGTAGCCGGTGGCCGCGCACACCTCCAGGGCCGCCCGCTGGCCGGGGGTGGACAGCTCGAGCAGGCTGGCGGTGACCCGGTCCAGGGCGGCCCGCAAGGTCCGGGACCGGCCGAGGGCGTCGGCCACGGCGTCCGACGACCAGTCCCGAGCGGCATCGAGCACGTCGTGGACGACGGCGACCCGGCGCCCGGCCAAGCTCATCAGGTGGCGGTAGCTCCCGGCGGGAAGGGCGGCGCCGCCCGGTGCCGGCAGCCGGCCCAGCTCGGCCGTGGCCACCACGGGGCCAGAGCCGGCCTGGGCGGTCCCGGGCAGCCAGGGCTGCGTGACGGCGATGACCCGGAGCCCCCGGTCGTCGGCGATCGGGCGGATGGCATCGCCCAGGCGGGCCAGCCCGGCGGCTCCGCGCTCCAGCTCCAGGACGACGATCCCCCCGCGCGGGGCCAGCCGCAGGGCCACATCGACCCCGTCGGCGGGCCCAGGCGGCGCCCGGTCGTCGCCAGCCCAGCGGTGGCGGCACGCCTGCAGCAACGGCCCGGCCAGCGACTGGGCGCCGGCCGTTCGCAGCCACACGCAGTCCTGCCAGCGGCCCCAGCCATTGATCAGGCCGGCCAGCCATTCGGCCACGTACGAGCCGTTCGGGCCTCTGAGCACCGAGAACGGCGTCTCGGCGAGGCGCTGGACCCCAGGAAGGGCGGGCCCGGCGTCGCCGGGAAGCGGCCGCATGATCCGTGGCAGGAACACGTGTATCCCTTCGCTTCGGCTCATTGATCGACCCGTCGCGTTTGTCCGCCGCCGGTCGATTCTAGGGAGCCAGGCAGAGGTGAGAAAGGACTTGTGCCGAAGGTCACAGCCACCCGGTGACGATGGTCCCGGCCGGGCCCCAGGGCCCGGGACCCGGGGATGCCGGGCGCTCAGCCCCGCGGGGCCCGGGTCGAGGTCGGCCGGGCGACCACGGCGACCAGGGCCAGGGTGGCGGTGGTGGCGACCACCCCCACGGCCAGACGGGCCAGGCCCTCACCGGCCGGTAGGGACGCGGCCAGCAGGACCAGCGCCCCCACGACCACCGCCCCCAGGGTGCTGGCCGCGACCACGGCCGCCCTGACCGCCAGGACCGCGCGCTCGTCGCGGACCCGCGGCCTGGCCTCCCGGGCCCAGGTGGCGAGCTCGGCATACAGCAGCAGCCCGGCCCCGACCAGGGGGGCGGCGGCGTCGATGCGGTCGCCGCCCCGGACGACCACGATGGTGTGCTCGGCCACGAGCACGACCAGGGCCGGGCCGAGCAGCGAGCCCAGCCGCAGGGCGGCCGCGGCCGCCAGGACCAGGCCGAGGGCGGCCAGCCAGGCCATGGCCTCGCGCAGCGGCCCGGTGACGGCGGCCAGGGGCGCGGCCGCGAGCCCGGCCGCGACCGCCGTGGCGGCCAGCCCGCAGGTCAGCCGGGTGCGAGCCCGGCGCGGCGCCGGCATGCCTCCACCTCCAGGAGGACCTGCTGCAGGGTGGTCGCCTCGGACCACTCGACCACGGCCGCGCCGAGGCGCTGGTAGCGGTGGCGGAGCGTCTCGCGCTCCAGGGCCCAGAGGCGCGTGGCCAGCTCCCCCCACTCGCCGGCGGCGGCCGCGGCGGCCGCGGTGAGCGGGGAGATGTCGACCACGGCCAGGTCGTAGCCGCGGGCCCGGAGGTCGAACAGGGCCGCGACCCCGCGCTCGTCGACCAGCGGGGTCAGGGCGACGATCAGGGCCTTGGCCGGCAGGGTCCGCGGCGGCAGGTGGCGGATCCCCTTCCAGGCCGCGGTGGCGAACACCTGGGTCTCCATCAGGGTGTCGAGCAGCCGGTAGAGGGCGGCGTGGCCGCTGCCCGGCTGGAGCCACTGCACGAACCCGCCGAAGCTGACCAGGCCGACCCGGTCCCGCTGGCGCAGGTAGGCCGCGGCCAGCGAGGCGGCCGCGCCCACGGCCTGGTCGAGGGTGCTGCCGGCGGCCCCGCGGACGTCCAGGAAGCTGTCCAGGAACAGGACCACGTCGGTGGCCCGCTCGGGGTGGCGCTGGTTGACCATCAGGGCCCCCCGGCGGGCGGTGGCCCGCCAGTTGATCGAGCGGGGCCGGTCGCCGGGCAGGAACGGGCGCAGGTCGGCGAACTCGATGCCGTCGCCCCGCTGAGGGGCGACGTGGCTGCCCGTGCTGACCAGGGTCTCGAACGGTCGGACGAGGGCCCGCAGGGCGTCGGGGACGGGAAAGACCTTGACCGGGGTGTGGCGGTCCAGGTGGCGCTCCCAGGTGAACAGCCGGAACCGGTCATGGGCCCGGAGGTGGACGTCGCCGAGCCAGTGGGCGCCCCAGCGGCGGCAGGTCACCGGGACCTCCAGGGTCCGCCGCTCGCCGGCGGCCAGGGTCACCGCCACCGCCCAGGTCCGGACCGCCGCGTCCGGGCCCTCCATGCCCGGGGGGAGGACCAGCAGCACCTCCAGCCGTTCGACCCGGGCGGCGGCCCGCAGGTCCAGCGACACCGTGACCTGGTCGCCGACCAGGACCCGGTCCTGGTCGACCCGGACCTCGGCCTCCAGCTCGGGGTCGCGGGCCCCGGCCAGGCCGGCCACCACCAGCACGGCCAGGGGGGCCGCGACCGCCACCAGCTCGGGCCGGCCGAGGGACAGCCCGGCCAGCAGGGCCAGGGCCGCCACCCCCACGTAGACGGCGATCTTGTCGCTGGGGCGGCGGGTCACGGTCGGCCCGTCAGCCGCCGGGGTGGGTCCGGACCGGGGCCGGCTCGGCCTCCGGCGGCGGAGTCGGGACCTGCTCGAGCAGCTCGGCGACCACGTCCTCGGTGCGGACCCGGCGCACCCACAGCTCGGGGCGGAGGATCAGCCGGTGGGCCAGGGTGGGCACGGCGACCGCCTTGACGTCCTCGGGGGTGACGAAGTCGCGCCCTTCGAGGGCGGCCCTGGCCCTGGCCACCTTGAGCAGGGCCAGGCTGCCCCGGGGGCTGGATCCGACCTGGACGCGGGGGCTGGCCCGGGTGGCGCCGACCAGCTCGACGATGTAGCGGCCGACGCTGGCGGCCACGTGCACCTCCTCGACCGCCCGCTGCATGGCCAGCACGTCGGCCGGGGTCGCCACCTGGGCCAGCTCGACCTCGTCGTCGGCCCGCTCCAGGCGGCGCTGCAGCATCCGCCACTCGGCCTCGGGCGAGGGGTAGCCGACCGTCAGCCGCAGCAGGAACCGGTCCAGCTGGGCCTCGGGCAGCGGGTAGGTGCCCTCGAACTCGATCGGGTTCTGGGTGGCCACGACCAGGAACGGGCGCTCCAGGGGCCGGCTGACCCCGTCGATGGTCACCTGCCGCTCCTGCATCGCCTCCAGCAGGGCGGCCTGGGTCTTGGGCGGGGAGCGGTTGATCTCGTCCCCGAGCAGCAGGTTGGTGAACACCGGCCCGGGCCGGAACTCGAAGTCGCCCAGGCGCTGGCTGTAGACCGAGGACCCGGTCACGTCCGAGGGCATCAGGTCGGGGGTGAACTGCACCCGGGCGAAGCCGAGCGAGGTCACCCGGGCGAACGACCGGGCGATCAGGGTCTTGGCCAGCCCCGGGTAGTCGTCCAGGAGCACGTGCCCGTCGGCCAGCAGCCCGAGCAGCACCAGCTCGAGGGCGTCGCGCTTGCCGACCACGGCCCGCTCGACCTCGTCGAGCACGCGGGTGGCGAGGCGGCGCAGCTCGCCCAGGCCGCCGTCAGCCATCGGGGCCGCCGATCCGCTCCAGGCTGCCGACCAGCTCGGCCAGGGCCGCCGGCGGCAGCCCGGGCGCCTCGCGGTCCGGCAGGTCCCGCTGGTCCCGGGCCAGCAGCGCCCACCCCGCCTCCCCGAGCGCGGCCCGGGCGGCCCCGGGGTCGCCGTCCAGGTCGACGGCCAGCGACCACCGCAGCCGGTCGGCCGCCACCGGCCGCAGCTCGGAGCGCAGGCGGGTGTGGGCGTGCAGGGCGCTGGCGCTGGACAGCGCCAGCAGCCGGGCCAGCCGGTCCAGCTCGGCCGGGATCCGGTAGGGCGCCGGCCGGGCCGCCAGGGCGGTGTCGAACGCCGACGCCGCCGGCGGCGGGTAGGTCACCCGCAGCCAGGCCACCAGCACCTGCACCGCCACCCCGCCCATGACCAGCAGGTAGATCGCGACCACGAGCGGCCGCCGGGTCGGGGCGAGCTGCACCATCGCCGAGAGGGTGATCGTGGCGATCACCGCCACCACCACCGCCCGCACGACCGCCCCGATCACGGTCCGCCTCCGGTGCGCGGCGGTTCGCCGCCGCCGGCCGTCCGGGCCGCCCGGGCCGCCGCCCCGGTCCCGGCGGCCGCCTCCACCGCCTCGGCCACCTCCCGGCGGACCGCCCGCAGGGCGGCGATGGCCTCGTCGCGGTCCTCGTCGCCGATGGCGTGGCGGCTGAACTTGGCCCGCTCGAACAGCCCGGTCAGCCGGTGGACCGAGGCAGGCCGGGCCAGGGCCGACTCCAGCACCCGGCCGGCGTACTCGAAGGGAGCCTCGGCCGGGTGCCGGGGCAGGCCGGCCGCGGCCAGCCCCCGTTCCATCCGCGCCCAGGCGGCGATCACCGCCCGCCGCGGGTCGGGCTCGCCCTCGAGGTCCTCCAGGGTGTCGTCGAGCAGCTCGACCAGCCGCTCGGCCGGCGTCCGGGGCGGCTGGCGCCGGCGCCGCTCGGCCAGCAGCTGAGCGACCGCCAGCCCGACCATGGCCGCCAGGGCCAGCCCGGCCACGACCAGCGGCACCACCCCGGAATCGGTCGGCGGCACCGTCGCGTCCAGGGTGCTCTGGTCGGGCAGGGTGGTGGCCGTGGGATCGTCCCGCCCCCCGCCGAGCCCGAACAGGTCCCGGAACAGCCACAGCAGCACGACCGCGGCCATGGGCAGCAGCAGGCTGAAGCTGCCCCCTCGCCGGGGTCGCCGCCCGATCATGCGCCGGTCGGTCCACAGGGCGATGGCCGCCAGCACCGCGGCGGCCAGCATGGCCAGGATCAGCAGCAGGATCAGGGAGTCGACCAGGTCGGCCGGGTAGTGGGGCCGGCCCCGCCCGCTGCCCAGCGGCCCCCGAAGGCTCCCCACCGCGACCAGCCCCAGCAGCACCACGGCAACCGCGGCCGCCAGCACCCCCCGCCGCCCTCGTCCCGGGCCGTTCGGGTTGGTCGGGCCGTGACCGGGCGGTCCCCACCGCTCCGGCTGCCTGTCCTCCGCCACGCGCTCCCTCGCCGCCTGGTCCCACCCTCGGCACGAGCCATGGTCCCACAACTGCACCGCCCTCCGCCCCTGGAAGATTCCACGGCGGCGTTCTCCAAGCAACGCGAAGCCCCGAGGAAGGCGTGCGCAGGGTGGATGGGAGGAGGTATGCGGGGGGCTCCGCCCCCGCATGTCTCTTCCCCTGCTTCTCTCCCCTGCCCCTCCGCCCGGCGCATCTGGGAGCCGGTTGGGGATCGCCTCCGCGACCCCGACCCTACCCCGGGGGCCGTGGTCGGCTCAGCGCGGCTTCCACAGCCTGGGCGGTGAGCTCGACCATCTCGTCGACCTCGGCGTCGCTGACCACCAGGGGCGGCCCCAGCATCACCAGGTCGCCCTCGGTGCCGTCGACGCAGCAGGTGGACGAGTACAGCAGCAGCCCCCGCTCGCGGGCCGCGGCCACCGCCCGCTCGGTCACCCGGGCCGAGCGGGGGAACGGCGCCCGGGTGCTCCGGTCCGCGACCAGCTCG
>Ga0307415_100001508_pt1 | contig 11171 bp, 11 predicted proteins | sample DK1Cmetagenome_FD_204524 | JGI IMG/M metagenome (GOLD analysis project Ga0307415, IMG submission 204524) | Maize rhizosphere microbial communities from greenhouse at UC Davis, California, United States - DK15-C-2 | ecosystem: Host-associated > Plants > Roots > Rhizosphere > Soil | place: USA...
CTCGCCCTCAACGCTGCCATCTGGTTCAACTGGCAGATCGGCGCCACTCCCAAGCGCTCCCTGATCGCCTACGACCATTGACCGTTCATCCCTGACGCGCCCACAAATCCACATCAACGATCTAGGGGATCTCGCCGAAGCAGTTCCACCAGGCCGGCGGGTCGAGGACTGGCGGGTGCTGGGGGAGGGCGCGTGCGCCTACTTCCGCACCGGTTCGTTCGCGGCCGGGGCCCGGCTCGTCCCGCCTCGACGCCCACCAGAGCTGGCCCGGCGGATCTCGGCGGTGGCCCGCCAGCTGGGCTTCGCCGCCGACCCGACGATGCTGCAGACCGTCCAGGTCTCGATCGACGCGCTGGTCAGCGCCGAGGTGATGCCGTTCTGGCGGGCCGTGCTCGGCTACGAGCACCGCGCCGACAGCCCCGAGGAGGACCTGGTCGAGCCCCGCGACCGCGGGCCGTCGATCTGGTTCCAGCGGATGGACGCGCCACGTCCACAGCGCAACCGGATGCACATCGACGTCTGGGTGCCGCACGACCAGGCCGAGGCGCGGGTGGCGGCGGCGATCGCCGCCGGTGGCCGCCTGGTGACCGACGCGCACGCGCCGATGTGGTGGGTGCTGGCCGACCCCGAGGGCAACGAGGCCGACGTGGCCACCTGGATGAGCAGGGACTGAGCCCGAGCCGGCCCTGACTGGAACGTCTTCGGCGGCAGGCGAGACCTGGGCCGCCGACGCCCCGCGGGCAGGACCCCGGCGCTCCGGAGTAGCGCCCGGTCAGTCGGTCGGGTGGCCGCGGCTCAGTCGGGCTTGTCCTTCCCGGCCCTGTCCTTGTGCTTGCCCTTCCCGGCTTTGCCCCTGCCGTGGCCCTCGGGCCTGGGCTTGTCGCGATCCTCGCCACGCGCCTTGCCAGGTCGGTCCGCCGGACCGGCGTCCTCGGTCCCGCTCCCGGTACCGACGGTCCGGGAGGTCGGGGGCTGGCTCCCCGGCGCGCCGGCGGCCAGCGCCGCCCCCCGATCGGGCGCCGTCGCCGCCGTCGCCGTCCCGTCCCCGGGGTCGTCGACGGCCAGCCCAAGGGTGATGCCGACAAGCGCCCCCAACAGCGCCCCCACCACGACCAGCGGCCGCCCGGGCCGGCGCGGGGATCCGTCCACGAAGCCTCCAAGCTCGAACCGACCCTCGGGAGGTTGCCATTTCCCGGCGGCCGCAAACCCCGCCTCTCCGCGACGGGCAGGCGTCTCTGTAGATCTGCGGATGCCCTAGCGGGGGACCGGTGACCCCGCGGCCGCGGGCATCCCCCCGCAGGGGGATCGGCGAATCCCACTCGCGGGCGATCCCGGCGGCCGGGCCCAGCTCGTACGGTCGGCTTGACCCACGAGCGAGGGCGAGGAGGAGGGCGATGGGCGAACACGGGCGCGAGGGCGTGATCGGGCGCGGAGAGGTGCTGGCGCTGATCCAGCGGTCGGCGCGGCGGCGCGAGTTCGAGCTGCGCCGGGGTGGTGCGCGCATCGGGTGGCTGCGCTTCCCGCCGGGGAGGCGGTCGGTGGCTGAGGCTTCGGCCGGCGCGGTCGGGCCGCTGGCGCTGACCGCCGGGTCGGGGCGGGTCGAGGCTCGGGGGGGCGGCGACGGCGGCATCGTCGCCACCGTCGAGCGTGGGCGTCGGGGCGTTGCGGTGGTCCGCGTGGCGGGGGCGCCGGCGCTCGGGTGGCGCAGGGGCGGGCCGGGGCACCGCTGGGTGGTCGACGGGGACGGTGGCGACCTGCTGCGCGTCGCCGCGACCCAGGGGCTGCTGCGGGCGTCGGTGGGGGTCACCGTCCAGCGGGCGATGCCGGAGCGGTCCCTGGAGCTGTTGTGCCTGCTGGGCGGGTTCCTGGCCCTGCGGGAGCTGCAGGCCGAGGTCGACGCGAGCGCGGCCGTCGGGGGCATCGTGGCCACCGGGGCCGGGTAGGCGAGGGAGGCGGCGACGATGGACGGTCGGGCGGCTGGGGCCCTGCGGGAGCGGGAGCCGCGGATCCCGGCGGCGGCGCCGGCTCGTCGGGGGGAGCTGGATGCGCTGCGGGCGCTGGTGGTCGTGGGGCTGGTGTTCTTCCACACCGCGGTGATCTTCGGCGCCGGGGAGTTCCCGGTGAAGGCGGGGGCCGAGAACCGGGTGGTGACGGTGCTGATCGCCTTCGGGGCGACGTGGGGGATGCCGCTGCTGTTCCTGATCTCGGGGATGGGGGTCCGGTACTCGCTGCGGTCCCGCGACGCCGGGGCGTTCGCCCGGGAGCGGCTGCGTCGGCTGGGCTTGCCACTGCTGGTCGGGCTCCTGACCCTGGTGCCGCTCCAGGACTACCTCGGCCAGCGCCGGGCCGGCGGCCAGGCCTCCCCGGGCGAGTTCTACGCCAGCTTCTGGGACCTGCGGCCCGCGCTCGACTTGCCGCTCCCGGTCACCGCCGACCGGTTCGCGACCGGCCACCTGTGGTTCCTGGCCTGCCTGCTGGCTCTCTCGCTGCTGCTCCTGCCCGGGCTCGAGTGGCTGCGGCGGCCGGCGGGGGCGCGGTTGGCGGAGCGGCTGGGCGGGCTGCTGGCCCGGCCCGGCGGCATCCTCCTGCCCGCCATGGCGATCGCGGCCGTCGAGCTGGTCCTGGGCAGCGAGGTCGGCCACGGTGGCTGGGGCCTCGGCGGCTACGCCCTGTTCCTGCTCTGCGGCTACCTGGTCGCCGCCGACCCGCGGGTCGGCGAGGCGCTCCAGCGCCACTGGCGGCCGGCCGCGGCCCTGGGGCTGCTGCTGTTCGTAGCCGCCGGGGTCGCCGCCTTCGCGGCCGTGGACGCCCAGGTCGACCCCTTCACCGCCATGGACCCCCTGAGCCTGGCCTTCCGGCTGCTGAAGGGCGTCGACGGCTGGCTGTGGGTGGTGGCCATCCTCGGCTTCGCCCGCGCCCGCATCGGGCGGCCCCGCCCGACCCCGGCCCCGACCGCGCCCTCGGGCCGGGCGCGCCGGCTGGCCACCTACGCCAACGACGCGGTGCTGCCCTTCTACGTGCTCCACGAGACGGTGATCGTGGCCGTGGCCTACGTCGTCCTGAGCTGGCCGATCGGCGGCGGCCTCCAGTACTGCGTGATCGCGCTCGCCTCCCTGGCGGCGACCCTGGTCCTCTACGACCTCGGCGTCCGCCGCCACCCGGTGACCCGGTTCCTGTTCGGCCTCAAGCCTCAGTCCAGCGGCATGGTGTAGCAGACCGCGGTCCCCTCAAGGACCAGGGTGCCGTCGTCGCGGGTGACGGTGGTGCGGAGCCTGGTGATCGGCTTGTCCTCGCGGACCTCGAGGACCTCGACCTCGCCGGTGATCTCGTCGCCCGGGCGCACCGGGGCGCGGAAGTCCCAGTTGACGTTGAGGAACACCGTCCCCGGGCCGGGCAGGCGCTCGGCCACCACCGCGTTGAGGATGGCGCTGGTCACCCCGCCCTGGACGACGATCTCGCCGACGCGGGAGCCGCGGGCGGCGCGCTCGTCGTAGTGCAGGGGGTTGCGGTCACCGCTGATCTCGGTGAACCGGCGGATGTCGGCCGCCCCGACCCGGCGCGACAGGGAGACCCGGTCGCCGGGCCGAGGCGGGCCGTTCGCCCAGGCGGCGGTCATCGCCCCGGTCTCAGGGCTCCTTGTAGGCGCCGGGCTCGTCGATGATGATCGCCGCCCCCTCGCCGCCCTCGGTGGGGCGGCCGGTGCCCTCGCGGCGCTGCTCCTCCTGGAGGTGCGGCGGGGCGATCAGGCGAACCAGGTGGAAGGCGGCCACGGTCACGATCGTGCCGAAGGCGATGCCCGAGATCTGGAAGTTGTCGGTGATCACCAGGGTGGTGTTGCCGATGGCGATGATCACCCCGGCGGCCACCGGGACCAGGTTGATGGGGTTGCCGAAGTCGACCCCGTTCTCCTTCCAGATCTTGGCTCCGAGCAGGCCGATCATCCCGTACAGGACCACCGTGATCCCGCCCAGCACCCCGCCCGGGGTGGCGGAGATGACGGCCCCGAACTTGGGGGAGAGCCCGAACAGGATCGCCACCAGCGCGGCGATATAGTAGGCGGCGGTGGAGTAGACCCGGGTCGCCGCCATGACCCCGATGTTCTCGGCGTAGGTGGTGGTCGGCGAGCCGCCGACCGACGAGGTGATGGCGGTGGCGACGCCGTCGGCGGCGATCGCCCGGCCCATCACCGGGTCCAGGTCGGTGCCGGTCATCTCGGCCACGGCCTTGACGTGGCCGGTGTTCTCGGCGATCAGCGCGATCACCGCCGGCAGCACCAGCAGCACGAAGGTCAGTTTGATGTCGGGGAAGTGCCAGCCGACGATCTCCTTGCCGTCGGGGCCGACGGTGGTCTGGGGCGGGAACCCGACCCAGTCCGCGGCCCGCACGCCGTCCCAGCTCACCCGCCAGTGGGTGGTCACCTGGTTGGCGGCCGGGTCGAAGGAGGTGATCTGCCCGAAGACCCGGTCGAACAGCCACGACAGCACGTAGCCGAAGATCAGGCCGAGGAAGACGGCGATGCGGCCGAGGAAGCCGCGGAAGCCGACCGCCATGACCATCACCGCGATCATGGTCAGCAGGGCCACCCACTGGTCCTGGGGCCAGTAGATGTTGGCCACCACCGGGGCCAGGTTGAAGCCGATCAGCATCACCACCGCGCCGGTGACCACCGGCGGCAGCACCGCGTAGACGACCCGCGAGCCCAGCGAGTGGATGATCAGGCCGCAGGCGGCCAGGACCACCCCGGCGACCAGGATGGCCCCGGTCACCTCGGCCGAGTCGCCGCCCTGGGCGCGGATGGCCACCACCGCGCCCACGAACGACGCCGAGGTGCCCAGGTAGCTGGGCACCTTGTTCTGCACGATCAGCAGGAAGCAGATCGTGGCGATGCCGCTCATCATGATGGCGAGCTGCGGGTTGAGCCCCATCACGATCGGGAACACGAAGGTCGCGCCGAACATCGCGACCACGTGCTGCGCGCCCAGGCCGACCATCCGCGGCCATGACAGGCGCTCGTCGGCCCTGACCACCGCCCCCGGAGGCGGGGTCTTGCCGTCGTGGACCACGCGCCAACTGAATAGAGCCATGATGACCTGCGCCCTTCGACGAGCCACCGCAAGGCCCCAGCGACCACGCGTGTGGCCGATGCCAGATTGGCGTAACGATGCCCGGAGAGCGGGGCAAACTCAACTCCCCACCAGGGCCATCGCGGTACTCGGCGACGCCTAGGCCGAGCCGGTGGCCTCGGGGTAGTGGCGCCGCAGCAGGGCGATGCCGATCGCGGCCCGGCGGACCCGCTCCCGGGCCGACGCCACCGCCAGACCGGCCAGGTGCTCGCCGGACGGGTACAGGCCGGGGGCGTTGCGGACGGTGAACTTCAGGTGGACCGGGGCCGCCACCCGGACCAGCTCGGGGATCTCGTAGTAGCGGACCGGGCCGCCGAAGTCGTCGGCCCCCTCGACGTAGACGTCCAGCGGCAGCTCGACCGCCCGCCGGATGGCGGCGAGCTGGGCCAGCGACAGGTCCACGGGGAGGTTGAGGGTGGTCGCCCCCAGCTCCTCCAGCAGCCGGGCGGTCGCCGGGTTGGTCACCGGCAGGGAGATGGAGACCTTGATCTCCAGGTCGGCGGGCAGGTCCCCGGCGCGCTTCATCCGGCCCAGCACCCACAGCTGGCCGGTGTCGGCGACCAGGATGCTGCGGACCCCCAGCCGGCAGCCCCGCAGGACGTCCTCCACCCCGTAGGCCAGCTGGTCGGCCCCGCGCAGGCTGCCGGCCACGACCCGCCCGGACGGGGCGGTGACCTGGACGCCCACATCCCAGGCGGCCCGCGGTCCCACGAACAGGCAGACCTCGATGCCGCGGTCGCGGCCCAACGCCACCATCTCGCGGATCTCGTCGTCGGTGAGCAGCAGCATCCCGCTGCCCTGGCTGATCCGGTGGACCCGGAGGTCCCGCTCCCCGGCCGCCTCGACCACCGCCCGGAACGGTCCCGGCCCCTCGACCGAGGGGATCTCGACCCGGAACTGGGCGCCGTCCGCGAACCGCTTGGGGGAGGTGGGCAGCTCGCCGAGGTCCCGGTCGGGCAGGCCGAGCCCGGCCAGGTACCGGCGGGCCTCGGCCATCGGTCCTGCTGCCATCGCGCCAGCAGCCTGACAGCTATCAGACGAGCGCACAAGCACACCCGGGCGTCTTGTCCCATATCGAAGGACTTTCCGGGCCGGATCACGGAAAACTCATCTGATGAGTTCTTGTCTTGCCTGCCTCGGTGCCGCATGCTGAGGCGGTGAAGAACCCCGAGGCCATCAGCATCACGGACGCCGTGGTGCGGCGACTGGAGGACCTGGTGCTCGCTGAGCTCGAGCCAGGGGCCGCGCTCCCGTCGGAATCGGAGCTGGCGGCGCGCTTCCAGGTGAGCCGGCTGACCGTCCGCGAGGCGGCCAGGACGCTGCAGGCCCGCGGTCTGGTCGAGACCCACCACGGCCGCCGGACGGTGGTCGCCCATCCCAACGCCGCCCCCATCGGCGGCTACTTCACGGCCGCGGTCCGGCGTGACCCGGGCCAGCTGCTCGACCTGCTGGAGGTGCGGCGGGCCCTGGAGGTGCACATCGCCTCGCTGGCCGCCGCCCAGGCCAGCCGCACCGCCGTCGCCACCATGGAGCTGGCCCTGACGGCCATGCGCGACGCCGCCGGCGACCCCGTGGCCCTGCACGAGGCCGACATCGGCTTCCACGCCAGCCTGGCCGCCGGGGCCGGCAACCAGCTGCTCCGCTTCCTGATCGAGGCCATGGAGGAGCCCCTGCGGGCCAGCCGCATGCGCAGCCTCCGCGGCCACCTGGCCCGCGGCGGGACCGTCGAGGACGTGATCGAGCAGCATGAGCGGATCCTGGAGCGGGTCCGGGAGCGCGACGCCAAGGGGGCGGCCACGGCGATGCTGGCCCACCTGGAGCAGACGGCCCGCGACCTGCGCATGGCCCTGACCCTCACCGGCCTGACGGAGGCGGAATGAAGGTCGTCGCGGTCGAGACGGTAGTGGTGGGCACGCCCTGGCGCGAGCTCACCTTCGTCGAGCTGATCAGCGACGACGGGCGCCGCGGGGTCGGCGAGGCCCGGATGCTCAACAAGACCGACACCCTGCTGGCCTGCATCGCCGAGCTGGGCCGGCGCTATGTCGTCGGCATGGACCCCTTCGACACCGAGCGCCTGGCCTGGCAGGTCCACTGGGCCGAGTACGGCCGGGCCGGCGAGGTCACCCAGACGGCCCTGGCCGCCTTCGACGTGGCCTGCTACGACCTCATGGGCCAGGCCGCCGGGGAGCCGCTGTGGCGGCTGCTGGGCGGCCGCTTCCGGGACCGCGTGCCGGCCTATGCCAACGGCTGGTACCAGGGCGACCGCGACCCCGAGGTGGTGGCCCGGCTCGCCGGCGGGGTGGCCGCCCGCGGCTACCGGGGGCTCAAGATCGACCCCTTCGGGGCCGCCACCGCCGAGCTCACCGCGGCCCAGCTGGGGCTGGCGGTGGAGATCGTGGCCGCCGTCCGCGACACCGTCGGGCCCGACGTCGAGCTGATGATCGAGATGCACGGCCGCTTCACCGCCGCCACGGCCGTGCGGGCGGCCCGGGCCCTGGAGCCGTACGGGCCGGCCTGGATCGAGGAGCCGGTGCCGCCCTACAACCCGGCCGGGCTCCGCCAGGTCCGGGCCGGGACCTGGCTGCCGCTGGCCACCGGGGAGCGGACCCACGTGCTGCCGGAGTTCCGGGAGCTGCTGGAGGGCGGGCTGGTCGACATCGTCCAGGCCGACCTCACCCACTTCGGCGGCTTCACCGGGCTGCGCAAGCTGGCCGGCTGGGCCGAGGCCTACGACCTGCTGCTGGCCCCCCACAACGTCTGCGGCCCGGTCGGCACCGCCGCCAACGTCCACCTGGGGATCGCCACCGGCAACTACAAGGTGCTCGAGCACTTCAACGACTTCGCCGACCCGTGGGTGGCCGAGCTGGTCGACGGCGCCCCCCGGGTCGAGGAGGCCGACGGCTGCTTCGCGCTGCCGACCGCGCCGGGGCTGGGGGTGCGGCTCGACCGCGAGGCGGCGGCCCGGCACCCCCGCACCGGTGTCCACTTCAACCTGGTCGAGGAGGGATGGGAGCGACGTGACGCCCTGTCGCGCGGAACACCGCCGCCGGCTCGGACAGCACCCGCTTGACGACCGCCCCGGCGGCGCCGCGCACGGCCGCGTCGGGGCCCAGGCGGGAGGCGAGCACCCGCACCGGCGACCACCGGTGGGTGATCGCCCGCTCGGCCAGCTCCTCCAGCAGCGGCTTGCTGAGCCACGGCTCCAGGGCGGCGTAGAGGCCACCCAGGACCACCGTGCTCGGGTCGACGATGTTGACCGTGGCCGACAGGCCGATGCCCAGGGCCCGGCCGGCCTCCGCGACCGCCCGCAGGGTATCGGGGTCGCCGGCCCGGGCCCGGGCCAGCAGCTCGGCCACCGACGACCCGCGGGTCTGGCCGAGGCTGGTGCCGACGGCGCCGGTGAGCCCGGCCGCCCGGAGGATGGCCTCCTGGCCGGCCACCTGCTCCAGGCAGCCGCGGGCCCCGCAGCGGCAGCGGGGGCCGTCGGGCTGCACGACCACATGGCCGATCTCGCCGGCGAAGCCCCTGACCCCGCGGAACAGCTCCCCGTCGACGACCACCCCGCCGCCCACGCCGATCTCGCCCGAGACGTGGATGAAGTCGACCAGGTCGTCGTGGCCGCCGAACCACAGCTCGCCCAGGGCGGCCAGGTTGGCCTCGTTGTCGACCAGCACGGCCAGGTCGGGGCCGGTGAGGCGGTCGGCCACGATCTCGGCCACGGGCACGTCCTCCCAGCCCAGGTTGGGGGCCAGCCGCAGCAGCCCGGTGTCGGTCTCGACCGGCCCGGGCACGGCCACGGCCAGCCCGGCCACGGTGTAGCGGGCGGCATCGGCCCGCTGCATGGCCGTCCGGGTCATCCGTATGGCCCGGGCCAGCACCTTGGCCGGGGACTGGCCGCGGTTGTCCCGGGGCCGGGTCCTGAGGTAGCGGACCTCGCCGACCAGGTTGGCCACGCACACCGCGATGTAGTCGACGTTGATCTCCAGCCCGATGCCGACGTACCCGCTGCGGTCGAGGGCCAGGGCGCTGGCCGGGCGGCCGATCTCGCCCCTGGCCTCCGGGCCCAGCTCCACCACCAGGCGGGTGCTGACCAGGTCGTCGACCAGGCTGGAGACGGTGGTCTTGGTCAGGCCGGTGAGGGCGGCGATGCGGGCCCGGGACACCGGCTCGCCGGCCGTGATGTGCTGGAGCACCAGGGCGAGGTTGTGCTGGCGGAGCGCGTCCTGCCGTGCCGGCGACTGTCCCGTTCGCAACGGGCCCCTCCCCCCGGTGGGTCCAGCTCCACTCTACAGAGCAAGCATTGACACTGATATCACCATCTGCTTAGTTTGGCCACTGAACGTACAAATCCCAGGTATCCCAGCTGGATCTCGAAGCAGGAAGTTGGGGTTTGCATGGTGGGAGACCACGACATCGGCATCGGCATGGTCGGCTACGCGTTCATGGGCCGGGCCCACTCCCAGGCCTGGCGGACCGTCGGCCGCTTCTTCGACCTCCCCTACACCCCGCGCATGGCCGCCATCTGCGGCCGCGACCGGGCGGCGGTGGCGGCGGCCGCCGAGCGGCTCGGCTGGTCGGCCTGGGAGACCGACTGGAAGCGGCTGGTCGGCCGGGACGACGTCGACCTGGTCGACGTCTGCACCCCCGGGTCCAGCCACGCCGAGATCTCGATCGCCGCCCTGGAGGCCGGCAAGCACGTCCTCTGCGAGAAGCCGCTGGCCAACACCGTGGAGGAGGCGCGGGCCATGGCCGCCGCCGCCGACCGGGCGGCCGCCGCCGGGGTCCGGGCCATGGTCGGCTTCAACTTCCGCCGGGTGCCGGCCGTCGCCCTGGCCCGCGAGCTGGTCGCGGCCGGCCGCGTCGGCGCCATCCGCCACGTCCGCGCCGCCTACCTTGGCAACCACCTCCTCGACCCCGAGTTCCCGCTGCTGTGGCGGCTGCAGGCCCCCGAGGCCGGGTCGGGGGCGCTCGGCGACCTCGGCGCCCACGCCATCGACCTCGCCCAGCACGTGGCCGGTGACCGGATCGCCGGGGTCTCGGCCCTGACCGAGACGTTCGTGCGCGAGCGGCCCCTGGCCGACGGCAGCGGCGCCCGCGGACCGGTCACGGTCGACGACGCGGCCCTGTTCATCGCCCGCTTCGCCGGCGGGGCGCTGGGCAGCTTCGAGGCCACCCGGTATGCCACCGGCCACAACGAGGGGCTGTCGGTGGAGGTCAACGGCGAGCTCGGCAGCGTCCGCTGGGAGCTGGGGGCGCTCAACCAGCTGCGGCTGTTCGACGCCACCGAGGACCCGGCCACCCAGGGGTTCCGGACGATCCAGGTCACCAGGGCCATCCACCCCTACGCCGGGGCGTGGTGGCCGGACGGTCACACCATCGGCTACGAGCACACCTTCACCCACGAGGCGCGCGACCTGCTCCAGGCGATCGCCGACGGTCGCGACCCGGTGCCGTCGTTCGCCGACGGCCTCCAGGTCCAGGAGGTGCTCGACGCGGTGCAGCGCAGCGCCGCGTCGGGCTCCAGCTGGACGCAGGTCGAGCGCTGACAGCCATGCCCGCTCAGGGCAGCGGAAAGGAGGGTCCATGCACACCACCACCGCAAGGATCAGGATCCCGGGAAGGGGAATCCGCATCGCCGTGGCCGTCCTGCTGGCCATCGCCACCGTCGGGCTGCTCGGGGTGAGCGCCTCGGACGCCGCCGGCTCGCGCGGCCACCTCGACGTCAAGCGGGAGCGCTGGGGCACGATGCCCGACGGCACCGTGATCCACCGCTACACCCTGACCAATGGGCGCGGCATGGAGGTGAAGCTGATCACCTACGGCGGCGCCATCCAGTCGCTGCGGGTGCCCGACCGCCACGGCCACAAGGCCAACGTCACCCTCGGCTTCGACTCGCTCGAGGGCTACCTCCAGCCCGGCAACCCCTACTTCGGCTGCATCACCGGCCGCTACGCCAACCGCATCGACGAGGGCCGCTTCACCCTCGACGGCGTCACCTACCAGCTGGCCATCAACAACCCGCCCAACCACCTGCACGGCGGCAACGTC
>Ga0307415_100001509_pt1 | contig 11163 bp, 13 predicted proteins | sample DK1Cmetagenome_FD_204524 | JGI IMG/M metagenome (GOLD analysis project Ga0307415, IMG submission 204524) | Maize rhizosphere microbial communities from greenhouse at UC Davis, California, United States - DK15-C-2 | ecosystem: Host-associated > Plants > Roots > Rhizosphere > Soil | place: USA...
AGCTCGAAGCGCTCGGCTACAAGGTCACCCTTCAACCCGCCGCCTAACCCGGCACCATAGACCCTGCCTGGACCCGGCTCCGCTGCGCTCCGCCGGGTGCTGCCGCCTACCCACTCACCGTCGATTTTCGGATTAGCCTCCATGTCCCCCTTTGGGGGGGCGCCGTGCCGGCGTGAAAATGGGGCGGGTTGCCCGCCGACGCCGTCGCGTTCTTGGTCGTTGGAGGCCGTGGATTAGCCTGGCGCCGGGGCCCAAGCAGAAGGGTCGCGCACTGTCGCTTCGAGCACGCCGGTCAGAGTTTCGGTTCCACCGAGCCCCCGGGCAACCCCGCGACCCGCCCTGCGATGCGGTGAGGAGGGGAGGGGTCGGTGCCACAGGGCCGGCAGGTCGAGGTCGAGGAGCAGGAGGAGATCCTGGCGCGGGTCGCCGCGATCGACGTGGGCAAGGCGTCGGGCATGGTCTGCACGCGCGTGCCACACGAGGCCAAGGCGGGTAAGCGGGTCACCACAGTGTGGGATGTTGCCGCGACCACCTCCGCGATCATGGAGCTGGCCGACCGTCTGGTCTGCCAGGGGATCCAGCGGGTCGTGGTGGAGTCCACGTCGGATTACTGGCGGCCGTTTGTGTACCTGCTCCAAGCCCACGGGTTGTTGGTGTGGCTGGTCAACGCCAAAGATGTCAAGCACCTGCCAGGGCGGCCCAAGACCGACACCCTGGACGCGGTGTGGCTGTGCAAGCTGAACGAGCGAGGCATGCTGCGGCCCTCGTTTATCCCGCCTGCTGAGATCCGCCGGCTGCGGGACCTGACCCGGCTGCGGGTGGACCTGACTGAGGAGCGCTCCCGGCACAAGCAGCGGCTGGAGAAGCTGCTGGAGGACGCCCTGATCAAGCTGTCGACGGTGGCGACCGACATCTTCGGGGTCTCGGGCCGGGCGATGCTGGAGGCGTTGATCGCCGGGGAGTGTGACCCGCGCAGGCTGGCCGAGTTGGCCCGCGGCCGGTTGCGCGTCAAACGGGCGGCGCTGGTGGAGGCGCTCACCGGCCAGTTCAGCGACCACCACGCCCGTCTGGCCAGGATCCTGCTGGACCAAATCGACGGGCTGACCGCGCAGCTCGATCAGCTCACCACCCTGATCGAGGAGGCGATCGCGGCGATCCCCGCCGCCCAGGCACCCGCCGGTGGGCCCGACCCCGGGCCCACCAGTGGCGCTGGAGCTCCAGCCCAGGGCCCGCTGCCGGCGGTGCAACGCTTGGACGAGGTCCCCGGCATCGGCAGCAAGGCCGCCCAGGTCATCATCGCCGAGCTCGGGCTGGACATGGGCCAATTCCCCACCCCCGGCCACCTGGTCTCCTGGGCCAAGATCGCGCCGCAGACCATCCAGTCTGGCGCCAAGCGCCGCGCCGGGCCGACCGGCAAAGGCAACCCGTACCTGCGGGGCACGCTCGGGGAGGTCGCCGCCGCGGCCGCCAAAACCGACACCTTCCTCGGCGAGCGCTACCGGCGGCTGGTCCGCCGCCGCGGCAAGCTCAAGGCGCTGGTCGCCATCGCCCGCTCCATCCTGGTCATCGTTTGGCACCTGCTGGCCGACCCCACCGCCCGCTTCCGCGACCTGGGCGCCGACTACCACACCAGCCGCATCGACACGGGCCGCAAGACCCGCAGCCTGGTCCGCCAACTCGAGGCCCTCGGCCACACCGTCACCCTGCAACCCGCCGCATAGCCCCGACCGGCCCCGCGCCGACCACATCCCACCGCCACCCACAACCCGGCTCCGCTGCGCTCCGCCGGGTGCTGCCGCCTGCCCACTCAGGTGGTCATTTTCCGGTCAGCAGGTTGCAGGTTCGAGTCCTGCCAGGGGCACCCTGGCTCACATCGTCCCAGCTCAGAAGCTCAGACTGGCCCCTGAGCATGGTCCCAAGCGCGCCGACGAGCCCTTGCACAGCGCTCGATCAGCAGATAACTGCCGTTGTGGCTCAGGCATCGAGCGCTGGGAATCTCCCGGCGCTGAACGGCAGCTTCCGCCGGACGCTTCGCGCGGAGGACAAGAGCGAGCGTACGGTCAAGAGCTATACCGAGGCGGTCAGGCTGTTCGCCGACTTCCTGGCCGGACGCGGCCACCCGCTGACCGTCGAGGCGATCACCCGGGACGATGTGCGAGCCTTCGTGGCGGACCAGTTGGAACGCTGGAAGCCGCTCACGGCGCTAAACCGCTACCGGGGTCTTCAGGCATTCTTCAAGTGGGCGGTCGCCGAGGGCGAGCTGGACGCCAGCCCGATGGCCGCCATGAATCCGCCTCAGATCCCAGATGAACCGCCGCCGGTGTTGACCGACGACGAGCTACGCCGGTTGTTGAAGGCCTGCGAGGGCACCGACTTTACCGACCGGCGGGATGCGGCCATCCTGCGGCTGTTCCTCGATACTGGCGTGCGGGTCTCGGAGGCGGCCGGGATCATGCTCCCTGGCGACCTCGACTTGGACGACCAGGTGGTCGTCGTGCTCGGCAAGGGCCGCCGGTCCCGGGCGGTCCCGTTCGGCCGCAAGACCGCTCTTGCCCTGGACCGCTACCTGCGGATGCGTGCGAGCCATTCGTTCGCTCATCTGCCGAACCTCTGGCTCGGCCGGGCCGGGGCCATGACGCCGTCGGGGCTGTTCCAAGTCGTCGCAGCTCGCGGCGCGGCGGTCGGGCTCTCGAACCTTCACCCTCACCAGTTTCGGCACTCTTTCGCTGACTCCTGGCTCTCAGCTGGCGGCAACGAGGGTGACCTGATGCGCCTGGCTGGCTGGAGGTCGCGCCAGATGGTCGACCGTTACGCCAAGTCGACCGCCGAGCGCCGAGCCCGCGAAGCGCACCGCCGCATGTCGTTAGGCGACCGAATCTGATTGGGGAGCAACCCTCGATCGGCGCGACCGTTCCCGACCGAGTCAGGTGTTGTCCTGGGCGCCGCCGTCGACGACGCGAAGAACTTCCTCGACATGGAGCGGACCGGTCTCATCATCGTGGACGAGAGGACGATCCTCGGCTGAGGAGGTCGGTGTCAGGGAACTCAGGGACCACCTGAGCCGCTACCTCGACCGGGTACGCGATGGCGATGAGGTCGTCATAACGGACCGAGGGCAAGCGATCGCCCGCGTCGTGCCGATTGGCGCCGAGCGCGTCCTCGACCGACTCATCGCCGAGGCATCGTGACCCCTGCCCGGCAGCTCAAGCGGCGAGCGGGCAAACCCATAAGAACCAAAGGCCCCGTTTCCGACCTCGTCGCTGACCAGCGACGGTGATCGCGTACCTCGATACTTCAGCGGTCGTGCCGCTGCTAATTGCTGGGCCGGGCTCCGCTCGCGCCGCGACGCTGTGGGACGGCGCGGACCGGGAGGAGATCGACCTCGTCGAAGTCGATGACGCCCTCGTGCGCCGCGCCGGCGAGCTGGCTGAAGTTCGTCAACTCCGCGGGCATGACGCTGTCCACCTTGCGGCTGCCGATCGAGTCCATGATCCGAACGTCGTCCTGATCGCCGGGGACCGTGCCCTGCTCGACGCAGCAACTGCCGAGGGAATGACGGTAGCTGAGCTTCCGTGACTGGGATCTCGACACGTGCCTGCCACGACCCGACTACTTCTGCTCACGGTAACCGGTGACCAGCACGTCCGGGCTCCAGGCGATGCCTCGCGAGGACCACGCCTGGAGACCATCGCGCTGGTCCCGCTGATGCCTGGCTGCTGCCGCCACGACCTCTACCACGCCGTCAAAGGGAACGAAACGCCGCCTAGACAGGATCGCTAGGATCCGAGGAACGCTCTTCACCTCAACCACAGCATCCGCCCCCCGCAAGGAGCAGCCACGTGATCGCCCGGATCTGGAGGGGCTGGACCACGCCCGAGAACGCCGACACCTACCAGCGGATCGTCAACCAGGAGGTCCTGCCGGGCATCGCCGGGCGCAACCTGGACGGCTACCACGGCGCCTACCTGCTGCGGCGCGATCTCGAGGGCGAGGTCGAGTTCGCCACCATCATGCTGTTCGACTCGCTGTCCCAGGTCCGCGCGTTCGCCGGCGAGGACCACGAGGCCGCGTACGTGCCGCCCCGGGCGCGGGCGGTCCTGGCCCGCTTCGAGGAGCGCTCGGCCCACTACGACACGCTGCTCCGCCCCCCCGCCCCCTGAAGGACGCCTCGGCACCCGCATGAGAAGCGGCTCCTGGGCTTTGGCGGCGAACAGGTGAGCGCCAGCGGCGGATGCTGGAGCAGGTGCGCGCCGGCCTAGGTCGCCGGTTCGGACGCGAACAGGGTCAGCCCCAGCCGCCGGGACAGGAACCTGGCCGCCAGCTGGCCCTTGACGCTGTTGCCGAAGCCGTCCAGCGGCGGAGCGAAGGTGGCCAGGGCGCCCTTGCCCGGGGAGACGACCACAATCCCACCGCCGATGCCGCTCTTGCCCGGCACCCCGACGTCGTACAGCCAGTCGCCGGAGGTCTCGTACAACCCGGCGGTGGTCATCACCGCCAGGGTGAAGTGGCAGACGGCCGCGTCCACCACCCGCTCCCCGGTCAGCGGGTTGACCCCGCCATTGGCCAGGGTCGCCCCCATCACCGCCAGCTCGGTCACGCTCACCCGCAGGCAGCTCTGCCGGGTGTACAAGTCGACGGCCTCGACCGGATCGCAGCCGAGGCGACCGTAGCTCTCCAGCAGGTTGGCCAGGGCCCGGTTGCGGTGTTGGTGGCCGACGCCGAGGCATAGACCTCCTCGTCCAGCGACAGCGGCCGGCCCGCGAACCGCGACAGCCCGTCGCGGAGAAACCCCCACCGGGCCTCGGCGCCGCGGCCAGGTGCCAGACTGGCGGTGGCGATCGCCCCAGGGTTGACCATCGGGTTGGTGCGGCCGTCGGGGCCGCGCTCGACGGCCGCGAGCGAGTTGAAAGGCAGCCCGGTGGCGTTCGTCCCCAGCAGGTCTCTGGCCTCTTCGGGGCCGAGGGCCTGGCAGACCAGGGCGAAGACGAACGGCTTGGCCACGCTCATGATGGCGAATCCATGATCGGCGTCCCCGGTCGCATGGACGCCGCCTCGGGTCCCGACCGCGCAGATGCCGAACAGGTCGGCCGGAACTCGGGCCAGGGCCGGGTAGACCTGCGACCGCTGGCCCCCGGCAGCCGCCCGGTAGCGCTCGTAGGCCTCGTCGACCGCACGCCGAACCTGCTCGGGCGAGGGCAGCTGGCCGGTCGAGACGTAGAGGGTGTCGTCCTGCTGGAGGGGTCCCATCGATCAACTCCATCGCGGGCCTGATTCCACAAGCGCCCGAACACCGAGACGAGGAAGGTCGCCACGAGCGGGAACGAGCACCAGCAAGGGTAGCCCGGGCCTCCGGTTGTCGCCGAACCAGCAGCCGCCCGGGCCGATCACCATCAGATCCACCTCGACGCCTGATGGCGTCATGCTGCGGTGATTCGGTACGGCCGGCATGCGCCGACAACCCATGGCAACCGAATTCCACATGGCTCGCCGTCCTGGTTCAATGCAGCACCGACGCCGTCACCGCTTCTTGCCGCACCGCTGATCGCGAAGGAGGTCCCACCCCAGCGGCGATCCTGCGCCCTCGCCGCCCCGGCGACCCTCCCCCGGGGCGGCTGGCCGCCCAGCGCCGCGGTCCGCCAGCCCACACCCCATCGACGGAAGGACCCCATGCGAAAGTCCACCTCCACCCTGTCGATCGTGCTCGGCTCGCTCCTCATCCTCGGTGGGGTCGCCACCTGGATCCTGGTCAGCACCACCCTGGCCGACCAGAAGATCACCGTCTCCGACGACGCCTCCTGCCTGGCCGGCGACCAGGTCGACGGGCCCTTCAGCGCCTACTGCCAGGCCATGATCATCGACAAGCACGCCCTGGAGGCAACCGGGGGGCTGCGCTATGCCGAGCTGGACCAAGACGATCCCAAGCGCGAGACGGCGATGACCGCCTCGTTCCTGCAGGCCTCGCTGTTCACCTCGGTGGTGGCCTTTGGGGTGGCCGCCATGGCCATCGCGGTCGGGGTGCTGTTCATCCTGATCGGCCTGGGGATCAGGGACGTCGCCAACCGGATCCGGGAGGTGGCCAGCCGCACCCCCGCGACCACCTGAGATCGGCCACGACCTCCCCGCTGGTTCCCGGCGGCCTGACCAAGGCGACTCCGCCAAGGCCTGGACCACCACTCCCGAACCCTCATGACGGGTGGCCCTGGCCATGGCCGGCAGGGGTCATGCCCGAGTGCACCGCTGTGGCCGACCAGCGCACCCGCGCTCCTGTCGGCTGCGAACGGGACCGATGAGGCAACGGGCCTGCCCTCAGCCGGATCCGAGCTCCTGAAGCCAGCCAAGTGTCCGTGCCAGCGAGCGGTAGAGCGGATAGCCGCAGAGGACGCCAAGGCCGATGGCCACCATCGAGCCGACGGCGCCGAGGAAGTCCTGCACCCCCGCGAGGGGGTCCTGACCCAGATACTCGGCTACCCCGATGAGGCCAAGCGCACCCGGGACCAGCAGCCAGAAGGCCGGAAGGACACCAGGGCGGGTGGTCCCGATGGTCGCCGTTCCACGATGTAGGCGACCGGGGTCATGACGATCGCTCCGACGAAGCCGCTCAGGTAGCCGCCCAAGGCCTGGTCGCCCAGGTACTGGCCGATCCAGGCGGCGTACAGCACAAGCAAGAGCCAGCCGAGCGAGCCGCCTGGCGCGGAGAAACACAGGTAGTTGCCAATCCCGACGAGCAGCACCCCGACCCAGGGAGCCCACCAGCCGAGCTGGTTGGTCGGGGTGTCGGCCAGCGCATCCGCCGAGGGCAAGCCCACCACCTGGGCGGCGCCGACGATCCCGAACCCGAGCAGGAGCAGCTGCAAGGTCCCGGCCACGAGCCGGCTGGCGCCGGTGATCATCTCGGCCGCCGAGAGCTCGACCACGGCCATGGTGAGCGCCGCGCCGGGCAGGAAGGTGACCAGCGGCGCGATCATCGCGCGCAGGTCCGCTTCCGCCCAGCCCTCCTCGGCAACCAGGAAGGTGATCGCCGCGACCGCGAACGCCGCGGCCACCGGCATGATCATCTGGACGCTCGTCCAGCGACCACCGACGCGCTTGAACACTGCGACCAGCGCCCCGAACAGCGCCGCGAGGGTGAGATCGCCTCAGGTCGGCTGCAGGACCAGGCAGATGCCGACCGTCAGCACCACATGGCCCAGAATCGTGACCGATGGCCCGAAACGAGGCCTCATGTCCACGATCTCCAAGATCCGACGACTCCCCTCCTCCGGGGACGGTTCCCCACGCTCAGCCGCCTTGAGCACCTCGAACAGCGCCGCCGTCTGGTCGAGCCGGAGCACGCCGCGGAGCTGGCGAGTCGGCTCCAGCGTCGCCGGGCGCCCAGGCTCCAGCGCCACCACCAGATAGGTCGGCAGCACGCTGACCCGTGCGCGGGGGCGCCGTACGCCGCGGCGACCCGGCGCAGGTGCAGCTCGACGTGGTTGACCGCCTCCCCGGCGGCGGTAAGGGCGCTGCCAACGTAGAGCAGGAACTGCTGAAGCTCGCGCAGCTCCCGCCCGCTCGCCCCGGCCAGCGGACCGCTCGGCGGCGGCGGCGTCTCGGCCATCTCGTCTGCCCGCACTCGGTACCGTGTCAGCGCCCTGGCGGTGTCGATGGACCGCGCTCGCGCACGGCAGATTCTTGCACCTCGCCCCCACTCCTGATGGCCGGGTCACTGCCGGGACGGCTGCCGGAGGGTTGCAGGGCAGTCATGAGCTTTAAGTTGACCAGGCTCCCCGGGCCGGCGGGAGCCCTCCGGGCCCGGAGAGCCTGGTCAGGTGATCCTGATCACCTAGCGGACACGGGCCAGCACTCCCGGGCTGCCCTCGGGCGGGCCGAAGATGGGCGCCGTGACATAGACCGCCCCGTTCTTGCCGACGTCGACACCGCCCGGAAGCACGAGCTGGTCAGGCACCAGCTCCTGTGGCGAACGCCCACGCTTCCGGATCCGGAACAGCCCACCCACCGGTGGATCGACAAGCCCCAGCTCCCACTGCAGCCAGCTCCGCTTGACCAGCTCGACGACGTAGATGCTGCCGTCGGGGCCGGCGCCCAGGTCCACGATCGAGGTGAACCCGTCGGCGTAGCGCCGGCAGGCACCCTTCCTCGGGGCCTCCGGGTCGCAGACCGCGTTCACCGATCCAGGTGCGATCCGCCAGACCTGCGAGGTGCCCGGCGTGGCCGGAAAGCCGCGCAACTCACCCACGTAGTAGTAGCCGTCGGCACCGACGGTCACCGAGGTCGCCACCGCCTCCGACGGCAGCGGCGTCCCGGCCGGCGGCAGCGGCTCGCCCTCGACCTCGTCGGGCAGTTCCTCGGGCACCTCGACCACCCGTGGCTTCAAGCGGGCCACGGTGACGATATGCCCGTTGGGGAAGACCCGCAGCAGGTCGTTGTTGGCCGCGTCCGACACCAGGGCGCTGCCGTCGCGCAGGGCGGCGACACCGTACGGGTTGGACTCCCCGGGGACCTCTTCGAGGTCGTAGGGGTCCGGGTCGGTCTGCTGGTAGGCCGCGATGTCGGCGACCGTCTGCACGCCCTTGGCGCGAGTCCAGCGGTACAGGGTGGCCGCCCCGGTGCCGGGCTCCCCACCCACCGTGAGCACGAACACCTTGCCCCGACGGCCCACATCGACCGCAGGAGCGAGGAACTGCTGCGGCACCGTGCCGAGTTGCTCGACCGACCCAGCGTGCCGACCCTTGGTGATGACCTGGCTGAACGACCCGTCGGCCTCGGCGTAGACGACTCGCCCACCCGGCCCGACCGCGACGCCGCGCGGCCCGTTGAGCCCTTCGACCACCGGCACGAGCCGGCCACCGCCCCCGGCCGCCGCCGACGGCGCGCCTGCGATCAGCGCCCCGATGGCGACGATCGCCGCCACCAGCCGTGCCGTCCCCCTCCGTAGCCCCCGTCGATCCGGCACCATATGCCTCCCCCTTCCATGTGGCGCGAGTGCCAATTCCCTGCGCGGCCCCACGCCAGCATCTTCGGCTGGCGGAAGTCAATACGGCGTTGGAACCAACAGGTCACCACGTTGGCAATGTCCAGCATTTTGACGGCCCGCCACGAACGTGGCCGGCAATGGGGTTCCGGGCCGTCAAGGGACGAACGCGCAGAGGCCAGCAACGATCGCGGTCACAGCAGTGAGGACCGCTGCCAGTACCAGAGGATAACGTTCGCTTCACGCTCTGGTTGCCTGCGGGAGCGCCGCTGTGATCAGCGAACGCCGCGCCGACGGGCTGCGGCGCCGCTGCGCCATTGCTCAGTCGTGATCACATACACCACGACGTGAAAGACCACCCCCATATCCTCGATCTCGGCCTCGTGGTCGAACACCATGCCGAGCCGGCGCATCACCGCCAGGCTGCGCAGGTTCGGCGGATCGGTCATGGAGATGACCCGCGGGAGGTTCAATGCTCCGAACCCATGGTCCAGCCACCCGGTCGCGGCCTCGGTGGCATAGCCATGGCCCCAATGCTCCCGGGCCAGCCGCCAGGCCACCTCGACGTCATCGGGATACGACTTCTGGTGGTGCAGACCGCACATCCCCAGGAACGCGTTGTCCTCGCGGCGTTCCACAGCAAGCAGCCCCAGCCCCTCCCGCGCGTAACACTCCTGGGCCCAGGCCGCGATGTCGTCGGAGTCCTCGCGGGTCAGCGGGCCCCCGAGATAGCGCGCCACCTCGGGGTCGGCGTTGAGCGCCGCATACAGTGGCAGGTCATCGCGGCGGAACGTCCGCAGCAGCAGCCGGGGCGTCCTCAGCACGACCGTGCCGCTCCACTCCACCACCAGACGTCCACCTGTCCCACAGTGACCTCGCGACGACCAGGTCAGGGTCACCGGGGCGCCCCGCGCCGTCAACCTGGAAGTGGACGGCTTCGCTACCACGGCGTGCGGCCGCTCGGCACATCGACCCTGATGTCGTGGCCGAGGTCGTGGCGGTGCGGCCGAGGTAGCTCGAGGATCGTGCTTGACATCGGATACCGTCGGTATCACTATGCCAACAGTATCTAATACTAATGGTATACGGATGGTGATGGTATGGCAGTGCGGTTGTCGCGGGCTGAGCGGCGCGAGCAGACCCGCCAGGAGCTGATCTCGGCGGCCGAGGCGTGCTTTGTCAGTCGTGGCTTCCATGCCAGCTCGGTGGATGAGGTGGCCGAGCGGGCCGGCTACACCAAGGGCGCGGTCTACTCCAACTTCGCCTCCAAAGAGGACCTGTTCTTCGCCGTCTACGAGCGGCGGGTCGAACAGGTCCTGACCGAGGTCGTGCCGGGCCTGCGCCAAGCCGGCGTCGAGCACGCCTTGGACTGGCTGGCCACGGCAACGATCGAGCGTCGCGACCACGACGACGGCTGGCTGGCCGTGTTCTTCGAGTTCTGGGCGCACGTGCTGCGCCATCCCGAGCTTCGCGAGCGCTTCGCAGCCATCCACGCCCGCTTCCTGGAGCCGCTGGCCGACGGGGTGCGGCAGCTGGCCGCGGACCGTGGGCTCGCCCTGCCCGGCGACGTGACAGCCAGCCAGGTGGTCCTGGCCTGGAACGCGATGGAGATCGGGCTGGGCCTGGAGCGCCTCACCCAGCCGCAGACGGTGGACGAGGTGGTGGCGCGGCGCATGGGCTGGCTGCTGCTGGACGCCGTCCTGGGTGCGGCCCCAGCGCCGGCCGGCAACAACCGCCCAACGCAGGATCGGAGAACCCGATGAACAGCACGGTTCGCTACCACCAGCGGCGCCTGGCCGACACCGCCGCGGGCCTGGGGGCGGCCCGGACCCAGGTCAGCCGCGAGCACGGGCCACGCGCCCAGCTCGCCGCCCACCAGCGGCAGCGCCTGGAGACCGTGGTGCGCCACGCCGCTTCGCACTCGCCGTTCTACCGCCGGTGGTTCGCCGAGACCGGCGCCCTTGGCGAGGAGCCGGTCCAGCTGCAGCGGCTGCCCATGCTCGACAAGTCCCTGCTCATGGAGCATTTCGATGAGCTGGTCTGTGACCCGCGCTTGCGCCGTGACCAGCTGCTGGACTGGGCTGGACGGCTGACCCGGGACCGGCTGTACCTGGACCGCTACCGGCTCCTCGCGGGAGTGCCCCGGCCTTCAGGCGGGGGGTGAACCGCGTCGCGAGGCCGGTTCTGCTGCT
>Ga0307415_100001510_pt1 | contig 11161 bp, 10 predicted proteins | sample DK1Cmetagenome_FD_204524 | JGI IMG/M metagenome (GOLD analysis project Ga0307415, IMG submission 204524) | Maize rhizosphere microbial communities from greenhouse at UC Davis, California, United States - DK15-C-2 | ecosystem: Host-associated > Plants > Roots > Rhizosphere > Soil | place: USA...
AGCGGCAAGGGCGTCATCAACAACCGAATCTCCGAGCATATCTTCACATCGCTGGGGGCGATCGGCGTTCCGACGCACTTCATCCGCCGCGTCAACATGCGCGAGCAGCTGATCCGCCAGGTCGAGATCATCCCGATCGAGGTGGTGGTGCGGAACGTCGCCGCCGGCTCGCTGAGCAAGCGCCTCGGAATCGAGGAAGGCACCCAGCTGCCGCGGACGATCATCGAATATTATTACAAGGACGATGCGCTCGGCGACCCGATGATCGCCGACGAGCATATCGCCTGCTTCGGCTGGGCTACGCAGGACGAGATGAACGACATCGCCGACATGGCGATCCGGGTGAACGACTTCCTGTCCGGCATGTTCGCGGCGATCGGCATCCGCCTGATCGACTTCAAGCTCGAGTTCGGGCGCATTTGGGACGGCGACTATGCGCGCGTGATCCTCGCCGACGAGATCAGCCCCGACGGCTGCCGCCTGTGGGACATCAAGTCGGGCCAGAAGCTCGACAAGGACCGCTTCCGCCAGGACCTCGGCGGGGTCGAGGAAGCCTATCAGGAGGTCGCGCGGCGGCTCGGCCTGCTCCAGCCGGACGAGGAATCCGCCGTTCTCGACCTCGACAGCCACCGCAAGAAGCGCGGCCGCTAGCCGGCTTCGATCACCTCGAAGTGCACGACCTCGGGCTCGAGCTCGAGCAGGAAGCCGGGATCGAAGTCGTAATATTTGGCCCTGGTCAGCTCCTCGCCGGCGAAGCGCCGGATCGCCTCGAGGTCCTCCCACAGCGTGAACATCTCGACGTGGACCACATCGCCTTCGCGCCGGTGCAGGCACCAGGCGCCGCAGTTCCCTGTGGTTGAGCGATAGTCGGCGAGCCCGACGCTCTTCATCAGCTTCAGATAGTCCTCGGCCTTTGCTGCAGGTACTCGGCCGTGCCAACGTCGCGCGATCATCCGCTCCTCCGTCATTGCGAGCCCCAATGGGGGCGCGGCAATCCAGTCGCCGGTCATAGCTGGATTGCTTCGTCGCTGCGCTCCTCGCAATGACGAAGCGATGTGCATGAAGCGCGCCCGCGTCGTCACCCTGAATGCTGCGCTCGGGCCGCTCGATTATCGGGTGCCCGAAGGCATGGACGTCGAGCATGGCTCGATTGTCATTGCTCCCCTCGGTCCGCGTCAGCTGCTCGGTGTCGCTTGGGAGGCGGAGCGTCTGCCGACGAACGAAGTGCCGGATGCGCGGCTTCGCCCGCTTGCCGGGGTTGTCGACGTGCGTCCGATCGCCGCGCCCCTTCGGCGGCTGTGCGAATGGACGGCGGACTATTATCTGAGCCCGCTCGCCGCCGTCCTTCGGATGGTCCTTCCCTCCTCGGCCGCGCTCGACGGGCCGCGGCAGCTGACGGAATACCGGCCGACCGGAGTCATTCCCGATCGCCTGACGCCGCAGCGCGAGAAGGCGCTTGGCGCGCTCGAGGGCCGCCAGGGCACGATCCGCGAGCTTGCCGGCCATGCGGGCGTCAGCGACGGAGTGCTGCGCGGCCTTGTGAACGCCGGCGCGCTTGAAGCCGTGGCGGTCGATGCCGACCGGCCGCTTGCCTGCCCCCATCCCGACTTCGCGCCGCCGGCCCTCAACGAGGACCAGCGCCAGGCCGCCCGAAGCCTCGCGTCCGCGATCGGCAAGGGCTTCGACCCGGTGCTGCTCGACGGCGTCACCGGCTCCGGCAAGACCGAGGTCTATTTCGAAGCCATCGCCGAGTGCCTGCGCCACGACAAGCAGGCGCTGGTGCTCCTGCCGGAGATCGCGCTGACCGAGCCCTTCCTCAAGCGCTTCGAGGCGCGCTTCGGCTGTGCTCCCGTCGCCTGGCATTCGGACCTGCGCTCGTCCGAGCGGCGGCGCAACTGGCGGGGCATTGCGTCGGGCGAAGCGAAGGTCACCGTCGGCGCCCGCTCCGCGCTCTTCCTCCCTTACCGGCAACTCGGCTTGATCGTCGTCGACGAGGCCCACGAGCCGTCGTTCAAGCAGGAGGACGGGGTGCAGTATCATGCCCGGGACACCGCGGTGATGCGCGCCAAGTTCGAGGATGTGCCCGTGATCCTGTCCTCGGCGACCCCGGCGATCGAGAGCCGCCACATGGTCGGGCAAGGCCGCTACCGCGAGGTCAGCCTTCCGCAACGCTTCGCGGGCGCATCGCTGCCCGACATGCGCGCGATCGACCTGACGCAGGACCCGCCGCCGCGCGGGCGCTGGCTCGCGCCGACGCTCGGCAAGGAGATCGAGGCCAATCTCGATCGCGGCGAGCAGTCCTTGCTGTTCCTCAATCGGCGCGGCTTCGCGCCGCTGACCCTGTGCCGCCATTGCGGCCACCGCTTCCAATGCCCGAACTGCACCGCGTGGATGGTTGAGCACCGGCTGATGCACCGCCTCGCCTGCCACCATTGCGGGCACGTGATGCCTCCGCCCAAGGCCTGCCCCGAGTGCGGCGAGGAGGACAGCCTCGTCGCGTGCGGCCCTGGCGTCGAGCGCATCGCCGATGAAGTCGCGGACCTGTTCCCGGAAGCGCGGACGGCGATCGTCACCTCCGACACCATTTGGTCGCCTCAACGGGCGGCCGAGTTCGTCGTCTCCATGGAGCGCGGCGAGATCGACATCGTCGTCGGCACGCAGCTCGTCACCAAGGGCTATCACTTCCCCAATTTGACGCTCGTCGGAGTGGTCGACGCGGACCTGGGGCTGGCCGGCGGGGACCTCCGCGCCGCGGAGCGCAGCTTCCAGCAGATCCAGCAGGTCGCGGGCCGCGCCGGGCGCGGCGACAAGCCGGGGCGGGTTTTCGTCCAGACGCACGATCCCGGCGCTCCGGTGATCGCCGCGCTGGTGAAGGGCGACGCGCCGGGCTTCTACGCCGCCGAGACCGAGGCCCGCCGCGAAGCCGCCATGCCGCCGTTCGGGCGCCTCGCAGCGATCGTCGTTTCCGCCGAGGACGCGTCGGACGCGGAAAGCGTCGCGCGGCGCATCGGCCACGCCGCGCCGGAGGTCGAAGGCATGGCGGTGTTCGGCCCTGCTCCCGCCCCACTCGCCATGCTCCGCGGACGCCACCGGCAGCGCCTGCTCGTCCACGCCCGGCGAAGCCTCGACGTCCAGGACGTGATCCGCGACTGGCTGACCGGGGTCGAATGGAGCTCGAAGATTCGGGTCAGCGTCGACGTCGACCCGTACAGCTTCCTTTAGCCGGGAGCTCGAGCGAGGCGGCGGCGAACCCACCACGGCTTCACCAGCTCGCCGCGCCGGACGGAAAGGACGACCAGCCACACGCCCGCCGCCGTCGCGATGATGAGCGCGATGACCGAGGCTTCCAGACCAAACGCTCCGCCCGAGAGGATCTCGGGGCCCGAGAGCCTGGCGGTAACGAGCCCTTCCTGGTCGAGCCCCGAAACCGGCACGTCGAAGATGAAGCCCTGGGTGAAGTTCCACGCCGCATGCAGCCCGATCGGCATCCACAGGCTGCGCGTCAGCATATAGGCGCCGCCGAGAAGCACTCCGGCTTCCACCGCGATGGTGAATGACGAAAACCAGGTCGCGTTCGGATTCATGATGTGGGCGAGGCCGAACAGCGCGGAAGTGACCGCGAGGGCCGCCCAGCTCCCGGCAAACTCCTCGAGCCAGCGGAAGAGGATGCCGCGGAACAGGACCTCCTCCATGAAGCCTGGGAGGATCGCGGCGGCGATCAGCAGCCTGAGGAGCTGGCTTGTCCCGCCCGCGCCAACAATGTTGTAGACGTCGGCGAGCGCCGCCGCACCGACGACGATGCAGAACAGTGCGAAGCCGATCAGCAGCCCGAGCCCGAGATTGCGCGGCGCATCCGCCAACGTGAGGTCGTCTCGCGGGCGCTCACCGAGCCGGACGATCGCAAGCTTGTAGACGGCGAGGACCAAGGCGATGTCGATTGCGCCGGTCAGCGCCAGCCGCTCCATCGCAGCCATCGGTGGGAGGAACTTGGCGATCAGGACTCCGGCGGCGTTGGCCGCGATGAACAGCGCAACGGCGATCACCATCGCCACGAGCGGAAAATCGACGACGCGCTTCCAGAGCGGCCTGTCCGCCGCCGGTGCTGACTGAGCCTGCTCCATGGGTCCCCCTCGGGCGCTGTTGAGCCCATGGCGACGGCCACGGCAAGCGCTTATTCGACCAGCGGCAGCTCCGGGGAAGCGGACCGGTGACCTTCGGCCGAAAGCAACTTCCGCTTCCGGTCGAGCCCGCCCGCATAGCCGCCGAGCGTCCCGTCGCTGCGGATCACACGATGGCACGGGATCAGCACTGCGACGTGATTGTCGCCGTTGGCGGTCCCGACGGCGCGTACAGCCTTGGGCTGGCCGATCGCCGCCGCGATCTGCGCGTAGCTGCGGGTCTCGCCGGGCGGGATCCTGCGGAGCTCGCGCCACACCGCTTCCTGGAAGGCCGTACCCGCGACGTCGATCGGGAGCTCACGGGCTGCGAGCGGACTCTCGATCGCCGCAAGTGCGCCCTCGACCAGCTCCTTCAGGCTACCCGCGTCCTCGACGATGTCTGCATTCGGGAACAGCCGCCTCAGCGAGGCGTCGTTGTCGTCGAAGGTGAGCCGGCAGATGCCCTTGCTCGTCGCCGCGATCAGCATTTGCCCCAGCGGGCTGTCGAAGTGGGCCCAGCGGATGGTCTCGCCGCGGCCGCCGTCGCGCCATGCCGAGGGCGTCATTCCCAGCCGCTCCTTGGCGTCGCTGTAGAAGCCGCTGGGGCTCGAATACCCGGCGTCGTAGATCGCATCGGTCACCCTGCCGTTCTCCTTCAGCGCGTCCTGCGCCCGCCGGGTCCTGAGGCCCCGCGCATATTCAGCCGGCGACACTCCGAGATCGCGCTTGAACATGCGCTGGAAATGGTGCGGCGCATAGCCGATCGCGTCGGCCAGCTCGCCGAGGCTCGGCGGCTCCTCGGCCTGCTCGATCAGCTTGACCGCCTTGGCGACAGCGTCGCGGTCGCGGCCGACTTCGTCGGGCTTGCAGCGCAGGCATGCGCGATAGCCCGCTGCCCTCGCCTCTTCGGCGGTCACGAAGAACTCGACATGCTCGCGCTTTGGCCGCCGCGCCGGGCAGCTCGGCTTGCAATAGATGCCGGTGGTTCTCACCGCGCCGATCACTCGGCCGTCCCAGCTGCGGTCGCGGCGCATGAAGGCCGCCCAGGCGGTGTCGGCATCGAGGCGCGACACATTGCTCATCGCGTTCGATCTAGTCGCCTCAACGGCAGGTGCAAGGCTTGCCACGATTAGTTCCTTTCGATCCTGGCGGAGAAGCATCCGCGCGCCGCGTTGTGCGCGTGGATGGTCTCGATCGCCGGGTTGGCGAACAGCTTGCGGATGCCGGCATCGGCCTCGCCCGGCTGGGTCAGGATGGCGTCGGCCATCATCCCGTCCGTGTCAAAACCCCGCAGCGACAGCACCCGGGTGTCGAATACTGGAGGGACCCGGTCGACATATTCGGCGGGCTCGTCCGCGCCTTCGGCAACGAAGATCGCATGGCTCGCGCGATAGGGGTTGGCGACGTCATGGCTGATGTGGTTGAGCAGGAGCACGCTCTCGCCGATGTCACGGTCCGTGAGGCTCACCCGGCACGGGAAAGCCGGACCGTCGACCCTTATCCGGGCGATGCCGCGGCTCGCCAGCTCTTCTTCGCTCAACCCATAGAGCGGGCGGAAGGCCGAAGGATCGAGCCCCCGAACGACGTAAGACATGGTGTTTGCTCCTTTCACCATCGGGTGTAGAACATCCGGCGGGGAGGGGCTTCCGCTGGCTTGCGGTCAAACGACAATTTGCCGGGCACACGGGTTTTCCCGAAGCAAAGACCTCGGCTGGTCCTTCACCGCGCTGTTCCGTTCGCTGATCATCGGCTTCTGCGCACCGCTGCTGGCATGGAGCGGCGCTTCGGCTGCGCCGCTCGCTCATCCCCTTCGCTTCTTCGAAGGCCGAACCGAGAGCGTCGGCACAATGAAGGCGGTCATGAAGCCGGCGGTCCGAGTGCGGAGCATCGGCCACGGCAGGATCGGGTCGGACGGGACGCTGACGCTCGTCCAGCAGGTCCGCGATGAAGGCCGGCGGCCGACCGAGCGCATCTGGCGCATTCGTCAGGTCGGCCCAACGACCTTTGTCGGGACCATGTCCGAGGCCAGCGGCCCGGTCGCCATCGAGCAGGTCGGCGGGCGCTACCGCTTCCGGTTCAAGCTGCACGGCGGCCTGTCGGTTGAGCAATGGCTCGTTCCGAACGCGGACGGTATGTCGGGCTCCAGCAAGCTCATCGTGCGCAAGCTTGGAATGACCGTGGCGAAGTCCGAAGCAATGATCCGCAAGCTGTCTCTCGAGGCCAGCAGGACCCGCTAGAACCCCTGCCGACTGCCTCCCTTGCATCCCCCGCTACCCCTTGCTAGGGGCCGCGCCATCCCATGGGGGCGTGGTCGGGGCTAACCCGTAGCAGCGCCCCGTTTTTTCATGGGGCAAATTCCGTTTCTGGAGCTTTTCGCGCGTGGAGACATCCGGCGGCATTCGGGCCAGCTTAGCAGGGCGCTACGCGTCCGCTTTGTTCGGTCTCGCGCGCGACGGGCGGCAAATCGATGCGGTCGGCCGCAGCCTCGATGCACTGGGCCAGGCACTCGTTGATTCCCGCGAATTCGCGGAGCTTGTCGCGAGCCCGCTGGTGAGCCGTGACGAAGCCGGCAAGGCGTTCGCCGCACTCGCGCCGAAGCTGAACCTCGATCCGATCACCGCGAACTTCCTCGGCGTCCTCGCCAGGAACGGCCGCAAGCAGGAGCTGCGGGCGGTGATCCGCGCCTTCAAGCGGCTCGCCTCCGAGCATCGCGGCGAGACGACCGCGGACGTGATCACCGCCCGGCCGCTAAACGACGACCAGCTTGCCCAGCTTAAGGCGCAGCTCCGCGCACGCGCCGGCCGCGACGTGAACATCGACATGTCGGTCGATCCCAACATCCTCGGCGGAATGGTCGTCAAGCTGGGCAGCCAGCGCATCGACGCTTCGATCCGCACCAAACTCAACCGACTAGCTTTGGCGATGAAAGGCTAAGCAAGAATCATGGACATCCGCGCCGCTGAAATCTCTCGCGTCATCCGCGACCAGATCGCGAACTTCGACGCCGACGCCGAGGTCTCGGAGATCGGCACCGTCCTTTCGGTCGGCGACGGCATCGCGCGCATCTACGGCCTCGACAACGTCCAGGCGGGCGAGATGGTCGAGTTCGACAACGGCACCAAGGGCATGGCCCTGAACCTCGAGGCGGACAATGTCGGCGTCGTGATCTTCGGCTCGGACGCCGAGATCCAGGAAGGCTCGACCGCCCGCCGTACCGGCACGATCGTCGATGTTCCGATCGGCAAGGGGCTCTTGGGCCGCGTCGTCGACGCGCTCGGCAACCCGATCGACGGCAAGGGCCCGATCGATGCGACCGAGCGCCGCCGCGTCGAGGTCAAGGCGCCGGGCATTATTCCGCGGAAGTCGGTCCACGAGCCGGTGCAGACCGGCCTCAAGGCGCTCGATGCTCTGGTTCCGATCGGCCGCGGCCAACGAGAGCTGATCATCGGCGACCGCCAGACCGGCAAGACCGCCGTCGCGCTCGACACCTTCATCAACCAGAAGGAAATCAATAAGTCCGGCAAGGAAGCGGAGAAGCTCTACTGCATCTACGTCGCCATTGGCCAGAAACGCTCGACCGTCGCGCAGATCGTCCGCGCGCTCGAGGAAAATGGCGCGATGGAATATTCCATCGTCGTCGCCGCGACCGCGTCAGAGCCGGCCCCGCTGCAGTTCCTCGCCCCCTACACCGGTTGCGCGATGGGCGAATATTTCCGCGACAACGGCATGCACGCCGTGATCGTCTACGACGACTTGTCGAAGCAGGCCGTCGCCTACCGCCAGATGTCGCTTCTGCTCCGCCGCCCGCCGGGCCGCGAAGCCTATCCGGGCGACGTCTTCTACCTCCACTCGCGCCTGCTCGAGCGCGCCGCCAAGATGAACGAAGATCATGGCGCGGGATCGCTGACGGCGCTTCCCGTGATCGAGACGCAGGCGGGCGACGTGTCGGCCTACATCCCGACCAACGTGATCTCGATCACCGACGGTCAGATCTTCCTCGAGACCGACCTGTTCTACCAGGGCATCCGGCCGGCGATTAACGTCGGCCTCTCGGTTAGCCGCGTCGGCTCGGCAGCGCAGACCAAGGCGATGAAGAAGGTCGCAGGCTCGATCAAGCTCGAGCTCGCGCAATATCGTGAGATGGCCGCGTTCGCGCAGTTCGGATCCGACCTCGACGCCTCGACTCAGAAGCTGCTCGCCCGCGGCGCTCGCCTGACCGAGCTCCTCAAGCAGCCGCAGTATCAGCCGATGCCGGTCGAGGAGCAGGTCGCGTCCATCTATGCCGGCACGCAGGGCTTCCTCGACAGCGTCGACGTGAAGGACGTCACCCGCTACGAGGCCGCGATGCTGAGCTTCCTCCGCTCGGACAAGCCGGAGGTCCTCGCCAAGATTCGCGATACCAAAGCGCTCGATGACGACACGGCCAAGGCGCTCAAGGGTGCGCTCGCCGACTTTGGCAAGCAGTTCGCCTAACCGACGATGGCGAGCCTCAAGGCCCTCAAGATCCGCATCGGCTCGGTGAAGTCGACGCAGAAGATCACCAAGGCGCTGAACATGGTCGCTGCGTCGAAGCTGCGTCGAGCCCAGCAGAACGCGACCGCCGCCCGGCCCTATTCGTCGCGCATGACCGAGGTCGTCGGCTCGCTCGCCGGCCGGGTCGCGCCGGGTCCGCAGAGTCCGAAGCTGATGACCGGGACGGGCAAGGACGACACGCACCTGATCGCCGTGGTGACCAGCGACCGCGGGCTTGCGGGCGCCTTCAACAGCAACATCGTGCGCGCCGCTCGCCGCAAGGCCGAGGACCTGGAGCGCGACGGCAAGACGGTGTTCTTCTACATCGTCGGTCGCAAGGGCCGGCCAGTGCTCCAGCGATTCTATCCCAAGGGGATCATCGCCCAGTTCGACACGACCGCAATGAAGGCGCCGGCCTATGCCGACGCGCTGGCGATCGCGAAGGACCTGATCGACCGCTACAGGACCGACGGGATCGACGTCGTCCACCTCGCTTATGCCAACTTCCGCTCGACCCTGGTGCAGGAGCCGGCGGTCGACCAGATCATCCCCGTCCCGCCGCGCGCCGCCGAGGAGCAGGCGCCCGGCACGGCATCGCTGGCCGCGATCGAATATGAGCCGGATGAGGAGGAGATCCTCAACGATCTGATCCCGCGCAACATCGCGGTCCAAGTCTATCGCGCGCTGCTCGAGAACCAGGCCGGCTTCTACGGCAGCCAGATGACGGCAATGGACAATGCGACGCGCAATGCGGGCGACATGATCAACCGCCTGACCATCCAGTACAACCGCACTCGCCAGGCCGCGATCACGACCGAGCTCGTCGAAATCATCTCGGGCGCCGAAGCGCTCTAACCCCGTTGAAGGCAAGGAAGACAGACATGGCCACCGCCGCCGACATCAAGCCCAAGGCCCGCAAGAAACCCGCGCCCAAATCGACCGCGACCTCGGCGACCGGGTCGGGTCCGGCGAACATCACCAGCCCGACCAACCTCGTCGGCCGCGTCGCGCAGGTCATCGGCGCCGTCGTCGACGTGCATTTCGAAGGCGAGCTGCCGCCCATCCTCTCGGCGCTCGAGACCGACAACGGGGGCAACCGGCTGGTGCTCGAGGTTGCGCAGCATCTCGGCGAGAACGTCGTGCGCACGATCGCGATGGATTCGACCGACGGCCTCACCCGCGGCCAGACGGTGAAATCCACCGGCTCGGAGATCCGCGTGCCGGTCGGGCCCAAGACGCTTGGGCGGATCATGAACGTCATCGGCGAGCCGATCGACGACCGCGGCCCGATCGGCAGCGACATCACCGCACCGATCCACGCCGAGGCTCCGGCGTTCGTCGACCAGTCAACCGAAGCCTCGATCCTGGTCACCGGCATCAAGGTGATCGACCTGCTCGCGCCCTACGCGCGCGGCGGCAAGATCGGCCTGTTCGGGGGCGCCGGGGTCGGCAAGACGGTGCTGATCCAGGAGCTGATCAACAACATCGCCAAGGGCCACGGCGGCGTGTCGGTGTTTGCCGGGGTCGGGGAGCGCACCCGCGAAGGCAACGACCTTTACCACGAGTTCCTCGAAGCAGGCGTCATCGCCAAGGACGCCGACGGCAACCCGACGCCGGAAGGGTCCAAGGTCGCGCTGGTGTTCGGCCAGATGAACGAGCCGCCTGGCGCCCGCGCCCGCGTCGCGCTGTCGGGCCTCGCGCAGGCCGAATATTTCCGCGACGTCGAGGGCCAGGACGTGCTGTTCTTCGTCGACAACATCTTCCGCTTCACCCAGGCCGGTTCGGAAGTGTCGGCGCTGCTCGGCCGCATACCGTCGGCGGTCGGCTACCAGCCGACCCTCGCGACCGACATGGGCACCCTGCAGGAGCGGATCACGTCGACCAACAAGGGGTCGATCACCTCGGTGCAGGCGATCTACGTGCCGGCCGACGACTTGACCGACCCGGCGCCGGCGACCTCCTTTGCCCACCTCGACGCGACGACCACACTCAGCCGCGCGATTTCCGAGCTCGGCATCTACCCGGCGGTCGACCCGCTCGATTCGACCAGCCGCGTGCTGACACCCGCCGTCGTCGGGCAGGAGCATTACGAAACCGCACGCGCGGTGCAGGAGACGCTGCAGCGCTACAAGAGCTTGCAGGACATCATCGCCATCCTCGGCATGGACGAGCTTTCCGAAGAGGATAAGCTGACCGTCAGCCGCGCCCGCAAGATCCAGCGCTTCCTCAGCCAGCCGTTTCACGTCGCCGAAGTGTTCACCGGCATCCCCGGCAAGTTCGTCCAGGTCGACGACACGGTTCGCTCGTTCAAGGCGGTCGTGAACGGCGAATACGATCACCTGCCCGAATCCGCTTTCTACATGGTCGGCGGGATCGAAGAGGCGGTCGCCAAGGCCGAGAAGCTGGCGCACGAGGCGTAAGCTGGGCAACGATCTTCGCCTTGAGGATTGCGTCAATACGCACTGCCCGTGGTCGGGAGAGCCGGTCAGCGC
>Ga0307415_100001511_pt1 | contig 11159 bp, 10 predicted proteins | sample DK1Cmetagenome_FD_204524 | JGI IMG/M metagenome (GOLD analysis project Ga0307415, IMG submission 204524) | Maize rhizosphere microbial communities from greenhouse at UC Davis, California, United States - DK15-C-2 | ecosystem: Host-associated > Plants > Roots > Rhizosphere > Soil | place: USA...
TCCTGGCGCGGCTCGATTGCCAGTTCCACTGGTTCAACGAAGGCTTTGCCACGTTCGACGATTTCCTCGCCGCCTTCACCGCCGAGAAGCGCAAGAAGGTGAAGCGCGAGCGGCGGCGCGTGCGCGAGTCGGGCATCGAGTGCCGCAGCCTGGCGGGCCACGAGCTCGACGACGGACTCATCGACGTCATCTACCGCCTCCACGCCACGAACTTTGCGCGCCACGGCCACGCCCCCTACCTGAACCGCGAGTTCTTCCGGGAGCTTGTCCGTACGATGCCGGGCGACCTCGTCGTGGAGCTCGCGAGCCTCGGCGGCGAGCCGGTCGCCTGCGCCATCCTGTTGCGTGGGGCTGACACGCTGTACGGGCGCTACTGGGGCGCCAGCGGGGACTTCCACAGCCTGCACTTCGAATTGTGCTACTACCGCGGCATCGAGTACTGCATCCGCGAGCGCCTCTCGCGCTTCGAGCCCGGCACGCAGGGCGAGCACAAGCTCCTGCGCGGATTCCGGCCGACGCCCGTCTGGTCGATGCACGAGATCGCCGATGCGCGGTTCGCCGCGGCCATCGGCGACTGGCTTTCGCGCGAGCGCACTGCCATGCAGGAGTGGCTGGCGGCAGCCGCCTGGCACCTGCCCTTCCGGCAGGGCGACATCCCGGCTAGGCTCGAAGCGGATGTCCGGGATCGCCTGGCTGCAGAAGACTGATCCGCCGTCGGCGCTGCCGCCGACGTCCCGCGCGCTCGCCGAGCCGAACGGCCTGCTGGCCGTGGGCGGATCCCTGACTCCGGAATGGCTCATTCACGCCTACCGCCATGGCGTCTTTCCCTGGTTCTCCGCGGACCAGCCCATCCTGTGGTGGGCTCCGGATCCGCGCGCCGTTCTGTTGCCGGGCGAGTTTCGCGTCTCGCGCAGCCTTGCGCGCTCCATCCGCAGGCGCGGCTACGAGACCCGCGTCAATACCGCCTTCGCCGCGGTGATCGAGGGATGCGCGGGCCCGCGGCGCGGCATGCCCGGGACCTGGATCACGCGGGAGATGCACGAGGCCTACGTGCTGCTGCACCGGCGCGGCCTCGCTCATTCGTTCGAGACCTGGCGCGACGGCCGCCTGGTCGGCGGCCTGTATGGCGTCGCCCTCGGGCGAGCCTTCTTCGGCGAATCCATGTTCTCGCGCGAGAACGACGCCTCGAAGGTCGCCCTCGCGCGCCTCGTCGAGGAGTGCCGGCGGCGCAACGTGCCGCTGATCGATTGCCAGATGCCGAGCCCGCACCTCGCAAGCCTCGGCAGCCGCAACATCCCGCGCTGGGAATTCGAGGCCAGGCTCGGCGATCTGATCAATTCCCGCGTGCCCGTGTGGCGCGAAGGCCACATTTAATTGCGCGGGCTGGCCGCCTGCGTCACAATCCGCGCGGTTTCGCGGAAGCAAGGGGCGCGTTTGGCCAAGGAAGAAGCAATCCAGATGGAAGGCGAGGTCGTCGAGACCCTGCCCAACACGACGTTCCGGGTGCGCCTGCAGAACGACCACGTCGTCACGGCGCACATCTCCGGGAAGATGCGCAAGCACTACATCCGGATCCTCACGGGGGACACCGTGACGGTCGAGCTGACGCCCTACGACCTCACGAAGGGCCGCATCATCTACCGCGCGCGGTAGTCAGTCCTGCCCGAGGAGCTCGGGCGATTTCGCAGGACGGATTTCGAGCGCGAGGCCGTCGCCACCGGCGGCCAGCGAGACGCGCACATTGCCCCCGTTCACCAGCTTGCCGAACAGCAGCTCCTCCGCCAGCGGACGCTTGACGTGCTCCTGCAGCACCCGCGCCATCGGGCGCGCGCCCATCTTGGGGTCGTAGCCGCGCGCGGCGATCCAGCTCCGCGCGGCGTCGTCGACGGTGAGCGCCACGCCCTTCTGCTCCAGCTGCGCCTCGATCTCGATGACGAGCTTGTCCACGACGCGCTCGATGGTCGGCGGGTCCAGCGGCGCGAACTGGATGATCGCGTCCAGGCGGTTCCTGAACTCCGGCGCGAAGATGCGGCGTACCGCCTCCATGCCGTCGCTGGCGTGGTCCTGCGGAGTGAAGCCGATGCTCGCGCGGCCCATCTCGGCGGCGCCGGCATTCGTGGTCATGACGATGATCACGTGACGGAAGTCCGCCTTGCGCCCGTTGTTGTCGGTCAGCGTGCCGTGGTCCATCACCTGCAGCAGCAGGTTGAACACTTCCGGGTTCGCCTTCTCTATCTCGTCCAGCAGCAGCACGCAGTGCGGATGCTTGGTGATCGCCTCGGTCAGCAGGCCGCCCTGGTCGAAGCCGACGTAGCCGGGCGGCGCGCCGATCAGGCGCGAGACCGTGTGCCGCTCCATGTATTCGGACATGTCGAAGCGGATGAGCTCGACGCCGAGGGCGATGGCGAGCTGGCGCGTCACCTCGGTCTTGCCGACGCCGGTGGGCCCGGCGAACAGGAAGCTGCCGACCGGGTGCCGCTCGTCGCCCAGGCCGGCGCGTGACATCTTGATCGCCGCCCCCAGAGCGTCGATCGCCGCATCCTGGCCGAAGATGACGAGCTTGAGGTTGCGCTGCAGGTTCGCCAGCACCTCGCGGTCCGAGGTCGACACGTTCTTCGCCGGGATGCGGGCTATGCGCGCGACGACGGCCTCGATATGTGCGACCGTCACCGCGGGCTCGCGCTCCGCCGCCGGCTTGAGCCGCAGCGACGCCCCCGCCTCGTCGACGACGTCGATCGCCTTGTCCGGCAGGTGGCGGTCGTTGATGTGGCGCTCCGCCAGCTCGCCCGCGGCCACGAGCGCCTCGTCGGTGTAAGTGATGCCGTGGTGCTCCTCGAAGCGCGACTTGAGCCCGCGCAGGATCTCGATGGTCTCGGCGACGCTGGGCTCGACGACGTCGATCTTCTGGAAGCGGCGCGCGAGCGCGTGGTCCTTCTCGAAGATGCCGCGGTACTCCTGGTAGGTGGTCGAGCCGATGCAGCGCAGCTCGCCGTTGGCGAGCAGCGGCTTGATCAGGTTCGAGGCGTCCATGACGCCGCCGGACGCGGCGCCGGCTCCGATCACCGTGTGGATCTCGTCGATGAAGAGGACCGCGCCGGGCTTCTTCTTGAGCTCGCCGACCACGCCCTTGAGGCGCTTCTCGAAGTCGCCGCGGTATTTCGTGCCCGCGATCAGCGCGCCCATGTCGAGTGCATAGATCGTGCAGCCCGCGAGCACGTCGGGAACCTTCTTCTCGACCACGAGGCGCGCGAGGCCCTCGGCGATCGCGGTCTTGCCCACGCCGGCCTCGCCGACGTACAGCGGATTGTTCTTGCGGCGCCGGCACAGGATCTCGATGGTGCGCTGCACCTCGAGCTGGCGGCCGATCAGCGGATCCACGCGGCCGGCCAGGGCCTGTGCGTTCAGGTTGACCGTGTACTTCTCGAGCGCCCCTGCGGCTGCGTCCTCGGCGCCTTCGCGCTCGCCGGCGGCGTTCTCCTCGCGCGCGGACTCGCGGCCCTCGCCCGAGGACGGCAGCCCGTGCGAGATGTAGTTGACGATGTCGAGCCGCGTCACGTCCTGCAGCGAGAGGAGGTAGGCCGCGTGCGACTGCTTCTCGCTGAAGATGGCGACCAGCACGTTCGCGACCGTCACTTCCTTCTTGCCGCTCGACTGCACGTTGAAGACGGCACGCTGGAGCACGCGCTGGAAGCCGAGCGTCGGCTGCACTTCGCGATCGTCCTCCGCGGCGAGGGCCGGCGTCGTCTCGTCGATGAACTTCTGGAGCTCGGCCTGGAGCCGCGCGAGGTCCGCGCCGCAGGCCTTCAGGATCTCGCGCACGCGCGGCGCATCCAGGATCGACAGCAGCAGGTGCTCCACGGTCATGTACTCGTGGCGCGCGTCGCGGGCCTTCTGGTAGGCCTCGTTCAGGCAGTACTCGAGCTCACTCGAGAGCACTCAGGTCTCCTCCATCGTGCACAGCAGCGGATGCTGGTGCTGCCGCGCGTAAGTCATCACCTGTGCCACCTTCGTCTCCGCAATCTCGAACGTGTACACCCCGCAGACGCCCTTGCCCTTCGTGTGCACCTCGAGCATGACGCGGGTGGCGCGCATGCGGTCGAGGCTGAAGATCCGCTGCAGCACGTCGACCACGAACTCCATGGGCGTGTAGTCGTCGTTCAGCAGCACCACCTGGTACAGCGGCGGCTTGCGCAGCTTCGGCTGCGCCTCCTCGACCACCAGGTCGAGGCCGCTCTGCCCGGTCTCACGCTCCTTGTCGCCTGCCACCGTTCCCGTCTTCCTTCGCCTTCGGCTCATTTATAGGGGCCGCCAGCCGGTGGCACAAGTGACGGGTCCGGCATTCCCGCAGGGCGGCACCACTGCAAGCCCGGTTTGAGAAGTGTCGCACAAGTGCCCGCCGTTACATCGTTTTCCGGGACCTTTCGCCTTGTGGGGCCGCGCCACCAACCCGTATCATGTCGCGGTTTCCGGGCCTCGCGGACCAGCCACCGCATGCAGCTAGTCGACCGCATCGTCGCGCCACTGCGCCGCCCGTCGGGCGGCGTACAGAGCCTTGCGGCCGCCGCCCCGACCCTCGCCACCGTCCTGCTCGCCATCGTGATCGCCGCACAGCTCGCCTCGCTCGTCTGGCGCGCGCTCGGCTCTGGGGACGAGGAGGCCGAGGTCGAGGCGCCCGACTTCGCCCCGGCGGAGCCGGCTGTCGACCTTCCAGCCATCGTGAACGCCCACCTGTTCGGCGTCGCTGCCGACTCCGGCGACCCGTCGGCGGCGCCGGCCACCTCGGCGAACCTGGCACTGACCGGGACGCTTGCCGGGCGCGAGCCCGAGCAGGGCTGGGCGATCATCGGTGCGAGCGGCCAGTCCGCCCGCGTCTATGCGACCGGGGCGGCGCTGCCCGGCGGCACCAAGCTCGTTGCGGTGTATCCGGATCGCGTGATCCTCGACCGCAACGGTTCGCGCGAATCCCTGATGTTGCCGCGCCTGTCCGGAGGCGCGGGCTCCGCCATGGCGCCGCGCGTCGCGGCGCGTGGACAGGCAGCTTCGCCCGACGCCTCGCTCGCCGACAGCGTGCGCCAGCTGCTCGTGCAGAATCCGCAGGCTGGCGGTGACCTGTTGCGGCCGCAACCGGTCTTTGCCGGTGGCTCGCTGCGCGGCTACCGCGTGTACCCCGGGCGCAACCGCGCCCAGTTCGCCGGGCTTGGCCTGCAGCCCGGCGACCTGGTCATGGCAGTCAACGGGGCGGCCCTCGACGATCCCAACCGGGGTCTCGAGATCCTGCGCGGCGTCGGACAGGGTTCAGCCGTCACGCTCACCGTGGAGCGCGGGGGCCAGCAGCAGCAGATCGCCATCGACCCGGTCACGGCGGTGCAGGAGCTGCAGCAGGCGCCGGCTGAAGAAGAGCCGGTCGAGGAAGAGGACGCAGAAGACGTCGAGATGGTGGAGGAGGAAGAGCCGGCCACCGAGTGAGGCCGCGCCCGCAAAGGAATGACTCCATGACCCGATTCATCAGGATCGCCGCCCTCCTCCTCTCGGCATTGCCGCTTGCCGCGGCGGCACAGCAGGGCACGCAGATCACGCCGAACTACAAGGACGCGGACATCGCCCAGGTCATCGAGGCCGTGAGCCAGGTCACCGGCAAGACCTTCATCGTCGACCCGCGCGTGCGGGCGCAGGTGACGATGCTGTCGACGACCCCGATGAGCCCGGATGCCTTCTACCAGGCATTCCTCTCGATCCTGCAGGTCTATGACTACATCGCCGTGCCATCCGGCAATGTCATCAAGATCCTGCCGAGCGCGACTGCCCGCCAGGTGCCCGCCAACGACCTCCCGGACCGCGTCAGCTCGACGTCGGACGAGATAGTCACGCAGGTCGTGCAGGTCCGGAACGTGTCGGCCGGCCAGCTGGTGCCGATCCTGCGGCCGATGATGCCGCAGGCCGCCCACCTCGCGGCCTACCCCAGCGCCAACATGCTGATCATCTCCGACCGCGCCGCGAACGTGAACCGCATCATGCGCATCGTCCAGCGCATCGACCGCACCGGTGACGAGGACATCGAGGTCATCCGCCTCGAGCACGCCTCCGCGAACGAGATCGTGAGGGTGATCAACGCCCTGTCGTCCGCACAGGGCGCGGATGCCGGCGGGGGCGCACGCATCGTCGCGGACGAGCGCACGAACAGCGTGCTCGTGAGCGGGGAGAAGTCCCAGCGGCTGCGGCTGCGCACGCTCGTCGCCCACCTCGACACGCCGCTGGAGGCCGGCGGCGACACCCAGGTGCGGTACCTGCGCTATGCCGACGCCGAGAAGCTCGCCGCCAAGCTGAAAGAGCAGTCGGGCGCAGCCGTCGCCGCGGAAGGCGGGCAGGCAGCCGCCCAGGCCGCGGCCAGCCCTGCGACCGTCGACAAGTCCATCACCATCTGGGCCGAACCGGAAACGAATGCGCTCGTGATGACAGCGCCGCCTAAAGCGATGCGCTCGCTGATGGCCGTCGTGGATCGCCTGGACGTCAGGCGCGCTCAGGTCGTCATCGAAGCGATGCTCGTCGAGGTGTCGAACGACGCCTCGCGCGACCTCGGCGTCAACTGGGTCGTCGACGGCTCCGGCGACAACTTCCTCGTCGGTCTCTTCAACCAGCCGATCGCCGGCGTCTCGCTCGGGGACATCGCTCGCGGCGTGCAGGATCCGGAGTCGGTCACGAGCGCGCCGGGCGGCTTCACGCTCGGCGGCGGCCGCCGCGAGGACAGCGGGACGAACTTCGCCGCCATACTGCGCGCCCTCGCCAGCAACGGCGACACCAACGTCGTCTCGATGCCGTCGGTGATCACGCTCGACAACGAGGAGGCGCAGATCAAGGTCGCCCAGGAAGTGCCGTTCCTGACCGGCACGTTCACCAACACGGGTGGCGCCGGCGGCGCGGTCAACCCCTTCCAGACCATCGAGCGCAAGGAAGTCGGCAACATCCTCAAGATCACGCCGCAGATCACCGACGAGGACACCATCCTGCTCAAGATCGAGCAGGAGGCCTCCGGCATCGCGGCCGCCGCGGCGCAGGTCTCGACCACCGATCTCGTCACCAACAAGCGCACCATATCGACCCGCGTGCTCGTGGACGACGGCGGCATGATCGTGCTCGGCGGCCTGATCGAGGACCGCCTGACGGAGAGCGAGAGCCGCGTGCCCGTGCTCGGCAAGATCCCGGTCATCGGCGCGTTGTTCCGCGTCCGCAACACGCAGAAGACCAAGACGAACCTCATGGTCTTCATCCGGCCGCGCGTGCTGCGGACGGCCGAGCAGGCCGCCATCGAGACGAATTCGAAGTACAACTACCTGCGGGACCTGCAGCTGAACCGGAACGACGGCAACGTGCGGATGATTCCCGGCGCGCAGCAGCCGACCCTCCCGCCGCTCGTCGGGCCGACGCAGCCGACCCGGCTGCCGCCGCCGCCGTCGTCGCTCGAATCCTTCTCGCCGGTCACGCCGGCGCCGCCGCCGGAGCAGCCGCCGGTCCCGCCCGGCAACGCGACTACACCGCCGCCGCCGGCGTCCGAGCAGGAAACGCCGCCGCAGTGACCGGGCGCTACCGATGATCGCAGGCACGCCGAAGCCGATCGCGCCGGTCGGACGCCTGCCCTTCGCATTCGCGAAGCGCCACGGCGTCCTCGTTCGCGGTGTTGCCGACGGCAAGGCCCAGGTCGTCTACCGCGAAGGCGCCCATCCGTCCGCCGTGGCCGAGCTGCGCCGCTTCCTCGGCATCCCGCTGGTGATCGAGCGCGTGGCCGGGACCGCGTTCGACGAGCTGTTGCGCAAGGCCTACGAGGGCGGCAGCGGCGAGGCCGGCCAGATCGTCGAGGGCATCGAGGGCGAGACGGACCTCGCGGGACTCGCGGAAGGGCTGCCGGAGCCGTCGGACCTCATGGAGAGCGAGGATGACGCGCCCGTCATCAAGCTCATCAATGCGGTGCTGACGCAGGCGATCAAGGAGAACGCCTCCGATATCCACATCGAGCCTTACGAGAACCGGCTCGTCATCCGCTTCCGCGTGGACGGCGTCCTGCGCGAGGTGCTCCAGACCAAGCGCGGCGTCGCGCCGCTGCTGATCTCGCGCGTGAAGGTCATGTCGCGGCTCGACATCGCGGAGAAGCGGCTGCCGCAGGATGGCCGCATCAGCCTGCGCATCGCGGGCCGCGCGGTCGACGTGCGAGTATCCACGCTGCCGTCCGGCCACGGCGAGCGCGTCGTGCTGCGCCTGCTCGACAAGCAGGCGGGCCGGCTCGACCTTTCCTCGCTCGGCATGGAGCCGCGCGTGCAGGGGATGATCGACGACGTCATCCACAAGCCCCACGGGATCATCCTCGTCACCGGTCCGACGGGATCCGGCAAGACCACGACCCTCTACGCCGCGCTCGAGCGTATCAACGACCGCACGCGCAATATCATGACGGTCGAGGACCCGATCGAGTACTACATCGATGGCATCGGCCAGACGCAGGTCAACACCAAGGTCGAGATGACTTTCGCCCGCGGCCTGCGCGCCATCCTGCGCCAGGACCCGGACGTCGTGATGGTGGGCGAGATCCGCGACACCGAGACCGCGCAGATCGCCGTGCAGGCCTCGCTCACCGGGCACCTCGTGCTCTCGACCCTGCACACGAACACCGCCGTCGGTGCGGTGACACGGCTCCGCGACATGGGCGTCGAACCGTTCCTCCTTGCCTCGACGCTGCTCGGTGTCGTGGCACAGCGCCTCGTGCGCGTGCTGAACCCGGACACCCGAATCGGCTATCCGGCCGGGGACTACGAGGCCAGGCTGCTCGGCGCGCCGGTCGGGACGACGCTGTACCGGCCAGGCGCGGACGCGGGAGGCGGCTACCGCGGCCGCACGGGCATTTACGAGCTCGCGATCGTGAATGACCGGATGCGCATCATGATCCACGACGGCGCCGGCGAGCACGAGCTCGAGCGCGCGGCCCGCGAGGTGACCCCCGGCATCCGTGACGACGGCCGTGCCAAGGTGCTGAGCGGCGTCACCTCGCTCGAGGAGCTGTTCCGGGTCGCGCGCGAGGAGTGATGTCGGCCTACGAGTACACGGCGCTGGATGCCCAGGGCCGCGAACTGCGCGGCGTGCTGGACGGCGACAGCGCGCGCCAGGTGCGCCAGCTCCTGCGCGACCAGTCGCTGCTGCCGGTGACCGTCACCGAGGTGAGCGACGCGCCGGCCCCCAGGGCGTTCTCGTTCTCCTTCGGCAACCGGATCGGCACCTCAGACCTTGCCCTGCTCACGCGCCAGCTCTCGACGCTCGTGCGCTCGGGCATCCCGCTCGAGGAGGCGCTGCTCGCGGTATCCCAGCAGAGCGAGAAGGCCCGCGTGCGCAGCGTCATCGCGGGCGTGCGCTCGCGCGTCATGGAGGGACGCACGCTCGCCGAGGGCCTGGCCGCCTTCCCGACCGTGTTCCCCGAAATCTACCGGGCCACGGTCTCGGCCGGCGAGCAGTCCGGGCATCTCGATGCCGTGCTCGAGCGCATGGCGGACTACACGGAGAACCGCCAGGTGCTCCAGCAGAAGATCCGCAACGCGATGATCTACCCTGTGCTGTTGACGGTCGTCTGCCTCGGCATCGTGGGGCTCCTGCTCGGCTATGTCGTCCCGGAAGTCGTACGCGTCTTCGAGGCCGGCGAACGCGAGCTACCCGTCATGACGCGCATCCTCATCGCGATGTCGGACTTCCTGCGTGCCTGGTGGTGGCTCCTCGTCATCGTCGTCGTGGCGCTGGCCTGGGGATTCCGGCGCTGGGTGCGCGACCCGGCCGCGCGGCTCAAGTACGACGCCATGAAGCTCCGGCTCCCGCTCGTCGGCCGCATCACCCGCGGCAACAACGCGGCGCGCTTCGCGCGCACGTTCTCGATCCTGGCGGCGAGCGCCGTGCCGGTCCTCGAGGCGCTGCGCATCGCAGCGGAGGTGGTCACGAACACCACCATGCGCCGCGCGGTACAGGATGCCGCCGTGCGCGTGCGCGAGGGCGCACCGATCGCGCGCTCGCTCGGTGCGAGCAAGCTCTTCCCGCCGATGTTGGTCCACCTCATCGCGAGCGGCGAGACGAGCGGCGAGCTCGAGGCCATGCTCGAACGCGCCGCCCAAAACCAGGAACGCGAGCTCGACGGCGTGGTCAATACCGCGGTCGGCATCCTGGGACCGGTGATGATACTGCTCATGGGCGGCTTCGTTTTTGTGATCGTCATCGCGCTCCTGCTGCCTATCTTCCAGCTGAACCAGCTGGTGCGCTGAACCCCCTTGCGGTGAAAGCCTGCGCGCCTTATAAGTCGGCCCGCAGTGACCCTGGACTGGTCGCATGAGCGAGAAGCCCAAGGAAGAATTCGAGGACGAAGAGCCGGACGAACTCGAGGAAGCCGCCGAGGACCTCGACGTCGACCAGCTGATGCGGGATTTCGACACCCGCAAGCGCAGGGGTGCCCGTGCGGCCGCCGCTGCCGAACCCGCGTGGCGCAAGCTCGAGCGCATTCGCGAGGAGAAGCGCACCGCGGGGCTCCTGTCGGACTTCGAGGACTACGACATCGACGAGACCGGCGAGGGCGACGCGAAGAAGCCGCGCCGCGCCCCGGTCCCGCGCAGGCGCTAGGGACAGCCCCCTTTTTCCGCTAGGGACTGTCCCCTTTTTCCGCTTTGGGAAAAAGGGGACTGTCCCTTCTGTCTTTACCTGAAGTTCCTCGCCCGCGCCGTGAGGCTCCCGAGCAACGCCGATCGGTCCTCCAGCGCGTCGACGACGACGTGCCGCACCTCGCCCTGGCGTTGCAGCCGCCCGCGCACGCCGAGCAGCCGCGCGGCCAGCATCGCCTTGCGGTGCGCATCCGCGATGCGGCTCCAGACCACCAGGTTCACGTAACCCGTCTCGTCCTCCAGCGTCACGAAGATCACGCCGCCGGCGCTGCCCGGGCGCTGGCGCGTGACGACGATCCCGCCGGTCGCGAGCGGCGTGCCGTCGGCGAGCTCCGCCACCTCGGCGGCCGTCAGCCAGCCGTCGGCCGCGAGCCGCGGCCGCAGGAGGGCGAGCGGATGCCGCGCCAGCGTGAAGCCGAGCGAGCGGTAGTCGGCGACGATGTCCTCGCCCTCGACGGGCGCCCGCAGGAGCGGCAGCCCCTCCTA
>Ga0307415_100001514_pt1 | contig 11154 bp, 10 predicted proteins | sample DK1Cmetagenome_FD_204524 | JGI IMG/M metagenome (GOLD analysis project Ga0307415, IMG submission 204524) | Maize rhizosphere microbial communities from greenhouse at UC Davis, California, United States - DK15-C-2 | ecosystem: Host-associated > Plants > Roots > Rhizosphere > Soil | place: USA...
TGGTGACCCAGCCTCAGCGCGCCCGCAGCAGCCTGCGCTCCAGCACGGTGGTGACCGACAGGGTGCGGTAGCCGGCCCTGTCGAACAGCACCACCATGCGGTCGCCGTCGTAGCGCAGCACCCGGCCCGGGCCCCAGGCCTTGTGCCGGACCCGGCTGTCGACCTCGAACGGCAGCTCGTCGGGGGCGGGCCGGTCCTCGGCCGACAGCCCGGCCTCGCAGTTGTCGCAGGCCCCGCAGGGCGGCTCGAACGGCTCCCCGAAGTAGGTCAGCAGCAGCTCGCGGCGGCAGGCGTCGTCCTCGGCGTAGCCGCGGAGCATCTCGATGCGGGACTGCTCGACCCGATGGTCGTCGGCGGCCAGGGCGGCCGCGGCCGCGACCTGCCCACCGGCCCGGTCGAGCAGGTTGCGGGCCGCCTCCAGCCGGCTCGGGGACAGGCCGGTGGCCTCGCGCAGGCCGGCGTCGTCGGACGGGTCGTGGCCGTCCGCCAGGGCCCGGGCCACCGCCTCGAGCTGGCCGGGTCCGACCCGGGCGCCGCCGGCGAAGAAGCGGCGCAGCCCCAGGTCCTCGGGCCGGTAGAACAGCACGGCATCGGCCGGCTTGCCGTCGCGGCCGGCCCGGCCCAGCTCCTGGTGGTAGGCGTCGAGGGAGTCGGGGGCGTCGGCGTGGAGCACGAAGCGGACGTCGGGCTTGTCGATCCCCATGCCGAAGGCGGTGGTGGCGACGATCACCGTCCTGGCGCCGGCCATGAACGCCTCCTGGGCCGCTCGCCGGTCGGCCGCCCGCAGCCCGGCGTGGTAGGCGACCGCGTCCACCCCGGCCCCGGCCAGCCGCCCGGCCAGCTCCCCGGTCCGGGCCCTGGTGGCGGCGTAGATGATCCCGGGCCCGCCGTCGCCGGCGGCGACCCGTGCGACGAGGGCGTCGTCCTTGGCGTCGGCCTCGGAGAACCGCTCCACGGCCAGGTGGATGTTGGGCCGGTCGAAGCCCCGGACCACCACCACCGGGTCGCGCAGCCCCAGCCGCTCGATGATCTCGCGCCGGACCGGCGGGGCCGCGGTGGCCGTCAGGGCCACCGCCAGCGGCCGCCCCATGGCCTCGCGCAGCTCGCCCAGCCGCCCGTACTCGGGCCGGAAGTCATGCCCCCAGGTGCTGATGCAGTGGGCCTCGTCGACCACCAGCAGCGACGGCCTGGCCGCGACCACCTGCTCCAGCGTCTCGGACCTGGCCAGCTGCTCGGGGGCCAGGAACAGGAACTCGAGGTCCCCGGCCGAGAAGTCCTCGATGGCCTGGCGGCGCTCGCCGGCGGGGATGGTGGCGTTGGCCTGCCCGGCCCCGCCGGCCAGCCGCCGCCTGGCGATGGCCTCGACCTGGTCGCGCTGGAGGGCGACCAGGGGCGACACCACCACCGTGGGCCCGGGGATCCGCAGGGCGGCCAGCTGGTAGATGGCCGACTTGCCCGACCCGGTGGGCAGCACGGCGAGCACGTCGCGGCCGTCGAGCAGGGCCCGCACGGCCTCGCGCTGTCCGGGGCGGAGCCGCCGGAAGCCGAGGGCCGAGCGGGCCAGGGCGAGGATCGGGTCGCGGGCCATGGGCGTGGAAGACCCGCCCAAGGCCCACCGCTAACCTCGGGTCAGCGGGGCAGGCGCACCCGGGCCGACTCGAGCGCGGTCACCCGGGCCAGGATGCGCTCACGGCGGGTCGCCGTGGCCACCAGGACCAGGCCGAGGCCGAGGGCGGCGCTGCCGGCCAGCAGCAGCGAGCTGGTGCGCGAGGGGCCGGTGAAGGGCAGGTCGCACATGGCCGCCCCCATGGCCATGGTGTGGTCGGCGAAGGCGACCTTGGTGCCGTCGGAGCGGCTCACGGTCAGGCGGATGCTCAGCACCTGGTTGAGCCGGGCCGGCAGCTTGACCATGAAGTCGCCCTTGGCCGAGGTCCGGACCGTCTGACCGGCCAGGCTGCTGCCGTTGTCGCGGTTGGTCAGCTTGAGGTCGAGGGCGGTGTTGGGGGAGAGGCCCTTGCCCATGGCCGTGATGCTGGTGCAGGTCATGTCGTGCAGGCCGACGTGGCTCTTGGTCTCGGCGGCGGAGGCGGCGGCGGGAAGCGACAGCGCCGCCAGCAGGCCCAGGACCGCAAGGATCCTGCACAGGCGCATGCTGATCGTCCTTTCTTTTTGGGGGTGGCGACCGGGGTGGTCAGTGACTCGACATCGCCGAGGCGGCGGCGTGGACCGCCAGGTCGTCGACCAGCAGGTTGGTACCGCTGGTCAGGGTGGGGGCGAGGATCTCCGCGGCCAGGACGGCCCCCTTGCGGTGGGCGTCGTGGGACACGTCCAGGCGCTGCCACGCCCCCGCGGCGGCCACCGCGCCGACCGTGTCGACCGCGAACCGCTTGCCCGCGCGCAGCTCGAACAGGTTGACCTCGACCTCGACCCCGGGCTTGCTGGCCCGGAACCAGACCGCGGCCTCGTACCGCTGGTCGCCCTTGAGGGTGGTCACCTCGGAGTGGACCAGCCCCGGTCGCCGGGACGACCCGCGGGTCAGGCGCAGGGCCCAGCCGCCCCGGCGGCCGTCGGGGGTCCGGTCCAGGCCGGCCCGGCCGATGGGCCGCCACCCGGCCAGGCCGGCCTCGAACCCGGGGTCGGCCAGCAGGTTGCCGTCCTCGGGGGCGGGAGCGGGGCGGGTGCCGGCCGGGCTCAGGGTGGTGGCGGCGGCCCCGGTGGTGGTCGGGGCCGGGGGGAGCAGGTTGGGCAGCCGGGCGGCGCTGGACTCGGGCCGGTCGAGCAGGGAGCCGACCAGGATGACGGTGGTGATCCCGATGGCCACCAGGGCGAGGATCGACTCGGCGAGCAGGTGGTCCCGGGCCCGGGGCCGGGACTGCGTCGGCGGGGCGAGGTGACGTGGCGGGGTCCGCTGCATGCCCGAAACCTCGCAGCCGGTCCTAATGGCCCGGTAACGCCGGAAGGTCGTGGGAATCAGCCGGCGGCTTCGGTCAGGAACCTCCGAACGGCCGCGAGCTGGGCCTCCGACTCGGCCTGGTGGCCCTGGCGGGACAGGAGGCGGGCGGCGGCCAGGCGGGCGTCGGCCTCGTCGGGGCGGGACCCGATGGCCGCGTAGCCCTCGGCCGCGGCCAGGGGGTCGCCGGCGGCCAGGGCCCTGGCCGCCTCGAGCCAGGGGGTGGGCGGGATTCCCGGCCGGTCGAGGGCCTCGGCCGGGATCCCCAGCTCGCCCAGGACCAGGCCCAGGTCGGCACCCAGGTCGGGCCCGAGCACTCCGCCCCCGAGCCCGTCCAGCAGTCGCCCGGCGACCTCGGCGGCCTCCTCCCGGCGGCCGGCGGCCAGCAGCGCCCGGGCCAGGAAGGCCCGGGTCGGGTGCAGGTCCTGGGGGTCGCGGGCCCGTACGGCCAGGGCGTGGGCCGCCTCGGCGTCGGCCAGGGCCTCGGCCGTCCGTCCCCCGGCCAGCCGGATCCGGCCCCGCCAGATCCGGCACTCCCACTCCAGGTAGTGGCGCTCGCCGGTGGCCAGCAGGTCGTCGACCACGGCCACGGCCTCCGGCCAGCGCCCGGTCCAGTAGCGCTCGGCCACCCGCTGGAGCTCGATCGACCGCCGCCAGCGCCAGGACCCGAACCGCTCGGCCTCCCGGGCCCCGGCGGCCAGGGCCGCGAAGCAGCGCCGCAGGTCGCCCATTGCCGCCGCCGCCCATCCGAGGTTGAGGTGCCACAGGGTCCCGCCGGGCGTGCCCAGCCCCCCGAAGCGGGCGATCGCCGCCTCCAGGTCGTCCAGCCCGCCCGGGTCGCCGGCCTCGACCCGGGCCGTGCCGATCGCCCCAAGGACGTCGGCCTCCAGGTCGTCCAGCCCCAGGGTCCTGGCCATGGCCAGCAGCTCCCGGCCAACGGCCAGGCCTTCGGCGTGCCGGCTGGCCACCACCAGATGCATCATCGCCCCCCGCAGGACGGCCGCCTTGGTCGCCGAGGGCGGCGACCCGGCGACCAGGGCCAGGGCCCGGTCGGTGGCCGCCTGCCGGTCCTCGCCCCGTCCCTGGAGGAAGGCCAGCTCGCCCAGCAGCATCTCGGCCTCGGCGGCGGCCACCGGGTCGCCGGCGGCCAGCAGGGCCTCGCGGGCCTCGGTGAGCTCGTCGTGGCCGGCCATCTCGCCCCGGCAGCGGGCCCGGCCGAGCCGCAGCAGGAGCGGGCCGCGGGCCGGGTCGCCGGCGGCGCAGAGCTCCAGCGCCCCGGCGAGGAACCGGACGGCCGTCTCCCAGCCGCCCAGGGCCGCCGCCCGGTCCCCGGCCTCGCGCAGCGCGGCCAGGGTGCGGGCGGCCAGCCCGGGCGGCTCGGTCCCGGCGGCGCGGGCGAACGACAGGGCGGCCCGGTAGTGGTAGGCGAGCAGCTCGGCCCGGCCCTCGGCCCGGTCGGGGGCCAGGGCCTCGATCCAGGCGGCGGCCCGGCGGTGCTTGTCGGCCCGCTCGGCCCGCAGCACCTGGCCGTAGGCGACGTCACGGACCAGGGTGTGCCGGAAGCCGTACTCGACCTCGCCGGCCACCCGCGAGGCGGGCGCCCGCTGGAGGAACTCGCGGGCCTCCAGCCGGTCCAGGGCCGCCGCCAGGTCCTCGAGGCCGTGGCCGGAGATCTCGGCCAGGGCCCCCAGCCAGCCGACCTGGCCGAGCACGGCCGCGTCGTGCAGGACCGCCTTGTCGGCGGCGGGCAGGGCGTCCAGGCGGGCGGCGACGATCGCCTGGACCCCGGTGGGCAGCGGCGCCGCGGCCGCGGCCGCGCCGGCGGGCCGGGCGGGTGGCCAGCCCCGGTCCCGCAGCATCCGCACGTACTCCTCGGCGAACAGCGGGTTGCCCCCGACCCGGCCCAGCAGGGCCGGGTCGACCTCGGCCTGCCACCCGCCCTGGCCATGGTGGGCCAGCAGGGTGGCCAGCAGCCCGCTGGTGTCGCCGTCGCCGAGGGGCTCCAGCGCCAGCGTGGCCCCGCCCGCCCCCCAGCCGGGCCGGCGCTCCAGCAGCTCGGGACGGGCGGTGGCCAGCACCAGCACCGGCGCCCGGCCGCCGTCGCGGGTGACCAGGCCCTCGACGAAGTCGAGCAGGGCGTCGTCGGCCCGGTGCAGGTCCTCGAGGGCCAGCACCAGTGGCCGGGTGGCGGCCACCCCGTGCAGGAAGCGCCGCCAGGCGGCGAACTCCTCCTCCCGGTCGGCCGCGGTCGTCGCCCGTTCGGCGGCGGTGGTCGCCGGGCCGGCGGCGGTGGCGCCCCCGCCGGGCTCTCCGGACCCCACCCCGACCAGCCGGCGCAGGTGCCCGGCCACCCAGGCCGCGGTCACCGGCTCGGTCACGGCCGCCGCCGCGGCGGCCAGCCGCCGCCCGGCCACCTCGGCCCCGTCGCTCTCCAGGATCCCCGCCTCGACCTTGACCGCCTCGGCCAGCGCCCCGAAGGTCGGCCCGTCCCCGTACGGCAGCGCCCGCCCCTGCCGCCAGGCGACCGGCCGGGGTTGCGGGGGCCTCATGGCCGGCTCCCCGGTGGATCGGGGGTCCGGGGGGTCCTCCGGCACGGTCAGGCGGTCGGCCAGCTCGGCCAGCAGCCGGGTCTTGCCGATGCCGGCCGCGCCGACGATCGTGACCAGCTCCGGGCCGGCGCCCTGGCGGATCCGGGCGGCGGCCGCCAGCAGGGTCGCCAGCTCGCGGTCGCGGGCGACCAGGGGCGGGAACCGGCGGCTGGGGGAGGCGGGGCCGGCCCGGGGGGCCAGCGCCGGCCAGGCCGGCGGCTCGCGGCCGCCGGGCGGCCCAGCTCGGACCGGGCCGAAGGCGATGGCCCGCTCGGCCGCCCGGCGGGTCGTCTCCGTCACCAGCACGGCCCCGGCCGGCACCGTCTCCAGCAGCCGGGCGGCGGCCCCGACCGGGTCCCCGGCCACCCGGGGCCGCCCGGCTCCGCCGCCACCGGCCCGCACCAGCGCCTCCCCGGTGGCCACGGCCGCCTGCACCCGCACCCTGGCGCCGGCCCCGGCCCCGGCCCCCGACCCGGACCCGTCGGCCCTGGCCAGGGCGTCCCGGATGGCCAGGGCGGCCCGGACGGCCCGCTCGGGGTCGTCGTCGCGGGTCCGCGGGACCCCGAACAGGGCCACGGTCCGCCCCCCGAGGGTCTCCTCGACGACCCCGCCGTGCCCCTCGACCTCGGCCCGCACCCGGGCCAGGTGCCCGGGCAGGAGCCGCCCGGCGTCCTCCGGGTCGACCTCGGCGAAGCCCTCCCGGGCCTCGTCGACGTCGACCACCAGGACGGTGACGAGCTTGCGTTCGGCCCCACCGGGCGACGACAGCTGCTGGGAGGGGCGGGCCAATCGCCGGTCCTTGCGAGCGCTTCGTACGGTCGTGCGTGCGCTCCCAGCCTATGCCCTTCGGGAACCGGCACCTAGCCCCAGCGGACCAGGGGGCCGGGTGCGCCCGGAGGGACGCACCCGGCGAGATGGCCGGCCATCACCACATCCATGCGTCTGGGCGGGCGGCCAGCCACATCCAGGCGTGGAGGCCGAGCAGGGCGGCGGCCACCGAGGCGGTGACCGGTGCGAACCAGTGCTTTGAGCGAAGGACGCCGTGCTCGACCCGGGCGGACAGGGTCACGAAGGCGACCAGCATGACGCGGAGTACGGCCGATACCGCACGATGGACGGAGACGAGCATGGGATGCTCCTTCCTCGACGACCACTCGGACGTTCCTGACGAGCTTCTGGCGCCTTCCCCGCCGGTCGAAGTGTCCAAATGATAGTGACTGTTATCTCTCTTTCATAGAGGGCGAGAGGTGAACGGGCGACATTCCGGGTTCGTCGGGGTGCCGGGAGAACGGTCAGGAGAGGCGGAGGGGCGGGTGGCGGAGAACGGTCAGGAAGGGGCGGGCGGCGGGACGTCCACGGCCAAGGGGACGACAATGCCCCCGCCGGCCTCCTGGATGGTGGTGGTGAGGTTCCAGCGGCCGGCCAGCGAGAGCAGGCGGCCCTGGCCGAGCCAGCGGCCGTCGGGCGCCTCGGTCAGCTCGAGGCGGGCCGTGCCGAGGTCGGGATGGGAGACCGGGGTGCCGGCCAGCTCGACCCGGTCGACGGGGAGCGGGCTGCCGGTGTCGAAGTCGGCGACCGTGGCCGTGAACCGGTTGGGCCCGGCCGCGCCCGGGGTGACGGTCAACGCGACCTTGACCGTGGTCGCCCAGTCGCTGCCGGTGGCCTGGAGGACCGGCGTCCCGGCCGCCGGCCCTGGCCGGGCCGCCGCCCCCATGTTGGCTGGGACCCCGGGGGCGAGCTGGCTGAGCAGGGCCGCAGCGGCCAGCACGGCCGCGGCCAGGCTGAGCTCGGCGCCGACGCTGCGGCGCAGCCGGGCGGACGCCCGCCGCCGGGACCCGGCCGAGAACAGGGGCAGGATCCGGTAGCGGTTGAGCGCCCCCAGGGCGACCAGCCCGGCGAACAGCACCAGCTTGAGGTCGAGGGCCCGGCCGAAACCGGAGTCGGCCAGCCGCCGCCACCCGCCGAGCTCGTCCACGGTCCGGGCCACCCCGGTGAGCACGACCGCGGCCAGGCTGATCCCGGCGAGCTTGGAGAACCGCACCACCACCTCCCGGGTCGAGAACGCGGCCCCCCGCGCCCACAGGGCGGCCAGCAGCCAGGCCAGCCCGCCGATCCACACCCCCACGGCCAGCAGGTGGGCCCACTGGGCGAGCAGGTTCACCACCCGCAGCGAGGACGGCCCGGCGGCGTGCCCGGCCAGGACGTGGACCAGCATCCCGGCCGCCCCGGCGACCCCGAGGGCGACCAGGGACCAGGTGGCCCGCGGCCGGGCCAGGACCCACCAGGTGGCGGCGAGGGCGGCGGCCAGGGTGGCGGCGCGCCACAGGAGCCAGCGGCCGGTGGTGGAGGCGAGCATGTCGCCGAGGGGGACGGCGGCGTCGGCGCGGGCGGCCGCGGTCATGGCGGCCAGGCCGGCGGTGGCGGCGGCCAGGGCCAGGCCGAGGAGCGGGGCCGGGCGACCCGGGAGGCGGCCGCCGAACACCAGGAGGCCGGTGGCGGCCCCGCCGACCAGCAGGGTCAGGCCCCAGTACCAGGCCCAGCGGCCGGCCACGGCCAATGGGGCCGGAGCCGATGCGCTCCGGACCTCGGCAACGGCCTTGGCCGCCGGCAGGATGGGAGCGGCGGCCGGGCCGACCCCGAACCCGAAGACCCCGTCGGTGCGGTGGCCGTCGACCGCCGAGACGATCCGCCAGGCCACCGTGTACCCGCCGGCCGGCAGCCCGGCCAGCGGGACCCGCAGCTCCGCCGGCCGCCCGGGGACCGGCCGGGCGGGGCCGCCGGCGACGACCCGTCCGCTGCTGTCGAGCACCCGCACCGTCGAGAGCCCCGGGTCGGGCCGCTCGGTGAAGCGGAGGGTCACCGCCGGCGGCGGCCGGTCCAGCGAGCTCCCGCCGGCCGGGTCGCTGGACTGGAGGGCCCCGTGGGCGGCCGCCGCCGGACCGGTGGCCAGCAGCCACAGTCCCGCCAGGGGAGCGAGCGCGGCGAGCCGCCCACGGGGGCGCATCGGAGCGTCAGACCTTCCCGGCGCCGCTGAGGGCGGCCTCGGAACGTCCGGCCGGCGCGGCCGAGCGCCGGCCCCAGGCCAGGCCGGCCACGACCAGCCCCACGAGCCCGACCAGCAGCCCGCCGAAGGCCAGCATCCTGGCCTGGCTCGCCGCCTCCTCGGCGTCGCGGCGGGCGGCCGCGGCCGCGGCCGTGGACGCGGTCAGCCGGGCCGACTCACGGTCCAGCCGCTGGGCCAGCTGGGCGGTGGTCGGGTCCTTGACCGCCGGGAAGGCCGCCTTGGCCGGGTCGTTGACGTCGCCGAAGGTCTCGGGCCCGCTCGGGACCACCAGGTCGACCTTCTGGTCGCCGAGCTTGCCCTTGAGGACGAAGGTGTAGGCCCCGGCCTGGGTCGGCACGAAGAACGACCGGTAGTCGCCCGGGGTGCCCCAGTCGTCACCGAAGCGCGGCTCCAGCGACATCATGGCGTTCTCGAACTTGGGGTCGGCCTTGCGGCCGTAGAAGGCGTGGGCCATCAGGCCGTCGAGCCTGCCGGCCAGGTCGGTGGCGGGCTTGCCGTCCCGGCTGATGATGACCTGCAGGCTGTTGGGCTGGCCGGCGTAGGCGGGCTCGTCACCGAAGCCGACCACGAAGCTGTACCGGCCCACCTGCTTCTCGGCGTGGGCGGAGGCGGGCGCGTCGGCCAGCGCGGCCAGCATCGCGGCCGCCCCCAGGACGAACACCACCCGTAGTACCCGGGTTGACAGGGTCGGGCGGCTTGCCAGTCGACGCATGGTTGCCTCCTTTTCGCCGACTTGCCCGGTATGGTTGGCCCATAATGAGAGAGAACGTTATCACTAGTCAAGAAGAACTAGTTACCTCTACTCTGTCAACCATGACGAACAAGGATTCCGCGGCGAAGGACCTGGAGCGGTCGAGCGAGCAGTGGCTCGCCTGGCTGGCCGGGGAGGTCGCCCGCCGCCGGGACCCGCCGGGATCGGCCCTCTACGGCCTCTGGGACGTCCTCGAGGAGTGGTTCGCCTCCGACGACTTCGCGGCGTCGCCGCTGGCCGCGGCCGTGGTCGCCCCGCCCGACGGCCGCGGGCCGGCCGCCAACGCCGTGCTGGTCCGGCACCGCCAGGCCACCCGCCGGCTGCTCGAGGAGGCGGCCCGCTCGGCCGGGGCCCGTGACCCCGACGCCCTCGCCGGCCAGCTCCTCACCCTGGTCGAGGGAGCCATGGCCGGGGCCATGCTCGACCGGCATGCCGGCGCCGCGCGACACGGTGCCGAGCTGACCCGGATCGCCATGCGCTCGCAGGGCTCCTAGCCGGTGCCCTCAGCCGGCGCCGTCGGGCGGAGAAGGTCGCGGGGGCGCCTGCCGCGCTGGTGGTGAGGCGGCCGGCCGGGCACACTGGCGGGTATGGCGGTCTCGTTGCATCACGTCGTCATCGACGCCCATGACCTCCCGGCCCTGGCCCGGTTCTGGGCGCAGGTGCTGGGCTGGCGGATCCTCTCCGAGCGCGAGCGGGAGATCGTCATCGGCGCCGGCCCGACCGCGCCGGTGGGCATCTGCTTCATGCCCGTGCGCGACGTCAAGACGACCAAGAACCGCCTCCACCTCGACCTGAGCCCCGGTCCGGGCGAGCAGGAGGCCGAGATCGAGCGCATCCTCGCCCTTGGTGCCCGGCGGGTGGACATCGGGCAGACCGGCGCCGAGTCCTGGACCGTGCTCGCCGACCCCGAGGGCAACGAGTTCTGCGTGGTGCGTCCCAAGCGGACGCTCGTCGGCTAGTCTCCGGCCGAGGCGGCGGCGATGGCGGCCCTGGCCAGGCCGCGGGCGCCGCGGGCGGCGGTGGGGTCGCGGTCGACGGCGGCGGCCGAGACGGCCCCGTCGATCAGGACCTGGAGCTGGGCGGCGAGCACGGCCGGGTCGTAGGCGCCGGCGACCTTGGCCAGGTCCTCGAGGAGCTGGCGCAGGGCCTGGCGGTGCTGGACGATCCGCGACTGGGCCGGGTGGTCGGGCTCGCTGCGCAGCTCGGTGGCGGCGTTGGCCACGAACGAGCCCCGGAAGCCGTCCTCGGTGAACCATGCCTCCAGCTCGTCCCAGAGGCCGTCGAAGCGCTCGCCGGGGTGGTCGCCGCGGCGGTCCATGGCGTCGGCGAGCCGGTGCAGCCAGGCCACGCTCCACTGCTCGATGGTGGCCGCGACCAGCGCGTCCTTGCCGCCGAACTGCCGGTAGAGGGTCATCGGGGCCACGTCGGCCTGGCCGATGATGCGGTTGACCCCGACTGCGCCGATGCCCTCGGCTTGGAACAGGGCGGTGGCCGTGGTCAGGATCCGTTCGCGGGGTCGGGCTGACACCATGGCGGCTAGGCTACTCCTTGGCGGGTCGGGGGGCGAGAGCAAGTTCTCTCTCCCAGGAGTCAGGTGGGGGCGAAAGGGTCAGGGAAGGACGAAGGGGTCAGGTGAGGGCGAACAGGAGCTCCTTGGCCTGCTCGAGGGAGGCGGTGGCGCCGGCCTCGCGGAAGAAGGCGATGGCCCGCTCGAGCTCGATGCGGCCCTCGGCCGGCCGGGCCGGGAGCAGCCGGCGGGCGGCGGCCAGGCGGGCCGTGGCCTCGTCAGGGCGGCTGCCGA
>Ga0307415_100001515_pt1 | contig 11141 bp, 11 predicted proteins | sample DK1Cmetagenome_FD_204524 | JGI IMG/M metagenome (GOLD analysis project Ga0307415, IMG submission 204524) | Maize rhizosphere microbial communities from greenhouse at UC Davis, California, United States - DK15-C-2 | ecosystem: Host-associated > Plants > Roots > Rhizosphere > Soil | place: USA...
CGCCTACGTCGTGGTCAGCTACGCGGCCCACCGCCAGTGGCACGACGAGCGCTTCCGCGGGCTCTACCTGCCCACCACGCGCGAGCGCACCCAGTCGGTGAGCGTCCTCTTCAGCGACCTCGCCGGCTTCACGGCGTTCGCCGAGCGCGCGAAGCCCGACGACGTCGCGAGGGTGCTCGACACGTATTACGCCGTTGCGGTGCCGCTGATCACGCGCCAGTTTGGCGGCGAGGTGGAGAAGTTCATCGGCGACGGGATGATGGCCACGTTCAACAGCCGCGGCGACAAGCCCGACCACCCGGTGCGCGCCGCCGGCGCGGCGCTCGCCCTCCAGCGCGAGCTGACCGCGGTCGCCGAGGCGAACCCGGGATGGCCGCGGCTGCGCGTGGGCGTCAACAGCGGTATTGCGGTGGTGCGCGAGATGGGCGGCGACGGGTTCGTCGCCTACGAGGTCATCGGCGACGCTGTCAACACGGCGTCGCGGCTCGAGAGCGAGGCGCCCGTGGGTGGCGTGCTGATCGGCGGCGAGACCCGCCGGGCGCTGCCCGACGACAGCATCGTCGAGGCGGTGCCGGGACTGCGGGTCAAGGGCAAGCAGGAGGCGCTCGATGCGTACCTCCTGCGCGCGCTGCCCGGTTCGGGATGAGCGCTCAAGAGGCGCGATCGCATTACAAGCGAAAGCGCTAGCGATCCTCAGCCTCTGACGCGGCTGGACGTACACCTTCGTCAACGCTCGGTTTTCCCGGAGCCTTGGCGTGCCGATGCCGCCGCTTCAGGTTGACCTAGCTCGGGTTCCGCGGGTGCGGCGAGCGCGAGGTCAGCCGCATGTCCGTCCGCCCGTGCTCGTCATTCAGACGGAGGGGTGAGCGGTGCGCGGGGCGATGCTTCGCATTCGCGGAAGCGGAACCCCGCCCAACGGCGCCCACCTCCCGCCGCTCGAGCCGCACGTGCGGCCGGCGCAGCGTCACGGCTCGAGCGCCCGCGGCAGGCGCGGCGAGCCGGGCAGAGAGCCCGGAGCCGCGAGCTCGCGTAGCTCGTCGGGGAGGAACGGGAGATCGAGCAGGCTGAGTTTCACCTGGTTGCGGCGCTGGTGGCGGTCGCTGTCGAGCCGCACCACCTGCCCGCAGCCGAGCGCGAGCCGCACGTCGAGCGCCTCGCCCGGCTCGGTGCGGCGCAGCATCGTGCCGTCGACCTCGATCGCGGGGCACCCGCTGCCCTCCAGGAGCGTGAGCCGGATCGGCTCGTCGGCCGCCGTGACCATCGGCCGGCTGATGCCCGCCATCGGGGCGAGCGCCGCGACGACCACCGCGTCTAGCGCGGGGGAGACGACTGGCCCGCCCGCCGAGTAGGCGTAGGCGGTCGAGCCGATCGACGTCGAGATCACCAGCCCGTCGCAGCGGTAGCGGCCCATGCGCTGCCCGCCGACGGCGACCGTGGCCTCCACGACGCCGTCGCCGGGCACGCGCACGAGCGCGAGGTCGTTGAACGCGACCGCCTCGTCGCCGTCCGCGCCGAGCCACAGCGCGCTGTGCTGCTCGATCGTGAAGTCGAACCGCTCCAGCCGGTCGAGCGCATCCGGCAGCTCCTCGGGCTGGACCTCGACGAGGAACCCGAGGTTGCCGAGGTTGACGCCGAGCACCGGCACCGGCCGGCGTGCCACCAGCCGCAGTGCGCCGAGCATCGTGCCGTCGCCGCCGAGGCTGACGACCGCGTCCGCCCGCTTGGCCAGCTCCGCGTCGGGCACGACCGTCACGTCGCCGTCCCAGCGCGCGGCGTCCTCGGCGCGCATCAGCAGCCGGCGGCCGTGTGAGGTCGCCCAACTGCCGATTGCGTCGAGCACCGGGCCGGGATCCCGGCGTGGGTGCAGGACGAGCGCGATGTCCGGTCCGCCGGCCACCCCCGGCAGGCTACCGGCGGGTCAGCGACTCCAGAGCACGGCGCGTGGAAGGCGCGCTGGCGACGCAGGAGGGTGCGGCGCTCGCAATCCTTCGAGCGGGTACGCACGCGAGCCCGCCTGGTGCCCTTGTGGTTCTGCGCGCCGGGCTCGTGACGGACGCGCTGCCGGCCAGGCGCGGACGACAGCAGTGGTGCTACGAGCGTTTCTGTGCAGGCTCCCTTGCGCGCTCCGGTTACTCCGGCAGCTTGTAGCCGCGTCGGCCTTAGCGCAGACAAGTCTCGCGGGAGACACCGTGGCCTGGTTTCTCGTCACCGGATTCAGCCTGTTCCTCAACGGCCTGTCGGTTCCGAGGCGGCTGGCCGTCGCCGGAGCGCGCTCCTGCTTCGGCGAAAGGCTCAGAACGCGCCGCGGAACTCGCCGCGCTGCTCGTCGGTCCGTCCTAGCCTCATACGGGATGACCGACTTCCGACTCGCCGGCATCGACGTGCCCCGCATCGGCTTGGGCACCAACCGGCTCACCACTGCGTCCCGGCACGTGACCTTCGTCCGCGAAGCCGTGGCCGCCGGCGTACGCCACATCGACACCGCGCACCTGTACCGCGGCGGCGACAGCGAGCGCGCCATCGGCGAGGCGCTCGATGGCACCTCCGAGGACGTGCTCATCGCCACCAAGGGCGGCTACGGCGGTGCCGGCCAGGGCCGCCCCGAGGTGCTGCGGGCCCAGATCGAGCAGAGCCTGCGGTCGCTGCGCACCGAGGCGATCGGTCTCTACTACCTGCACCGCGTGGATCCGGAGACGCCGCTCGAGGAGAGCCTTGGCGCGATCAAGGCCTATGTCGACCGCGGCGCCATCCGCCACGTCGGGGTGTCAGAGGTGAGCGTGGAGCAGATCGAGCAGGCCCGTCAGCTCGTACCAATCGCCGCCGTGCAGAACCGCTACAACCTGGCCGACCGCAGGCACGACGACGTCGTCGACTTCTGCGCGCGCGAAGGGATCGCGTTCGTGCCGTACTACCCGCTGAGCGGCTACGAAGCCCCCCGCGTGGCGGCCGCCGCCAAGCGCCTCGGCGTGACGGAGAACACGGTCAAGCTCGCCTGGCTGCTGCGCCGCTCGCCCGTCGTCCTTCCCATCCCAGGCACGCTCTCGATCGAGCACCTGCGCGAGAACCTCGCGGCACTCGAGCTCCAGCTGGACGACCCGGACGACATCGCCGCCTGAGGCATCCGGCAGCACGCCAGCGGCGCTGATACAGCGCAAAGACGGGATCTACATCGAGATCAGCCTCGGCGAGAGCGAGCGCCTCTTCGATGCGCAACCCGGTTCGCCAGAAGATCACGATCAGGCCGCGCAGCCGCCGGCGGTGCGGTTATCACCGGCGGCGCCCATGACGCCGATGATCTCTTCCACCCTCGGCGGATCTGCCGGGTATGTTGCCCTCGGACGGTAAGCGTCAGCGCGGCGCTGAGCCGAAACTGTGCGCAGCCGTGCTGTTGCTTGGAGGCACGAGTGAAGCCTCGACCTGGAGCGTGCCGCCGCTGCTTTCCTCCGAGCGACACCGCCGCGGTCGCTGGAGGCGCCGCATCCTCCGGGTGAGTGCGCGGTCGGCCCCGCGGTTTCCGCCTCCGCGCAAGCAGCCCTTCCGGCCCGGACGCGAGTGTGCTTCAGGCTATTGGGACCCCGCGGCCCGCCCACGGGCTTTCGAGAGCGCGCAAGTCTTCCTTGAAACTGGGGGGATGGATGGCGGTCACGGGAAGTCCCAGAGTTTCGACGCGGCGGATCAGGTCCCGCCGAAGCCACTTGGACGTCTTCTTGGACAGGGTGGAGATGATGATCTCGTCGAAGCTCCCGTCTCCTACCGCCTCTTTGACGGACTCGAACGGGTCAGGGCCTCCGACGAGTCCCGCGATCTTCCCTCGCGCGGCTGGGCGCAGGCTCCGTTGTGCGGTGTCCAACGTCCAGTCGGCTGCCTGGCGGTTGGTGACGTCCGGAATGAGCAGGGCGAACTCGCAGGGATTGGCTCTGGCGCGGCGGCCGACCTCCTCGATCAGACGGGGCGTCGACGCCGTCCGGCTCGCCACGATGAGGACACGAGTGCTTTGCGCGGATTCCATCGGCTGCTCAGTGCTTGCGCGCTCCTCGATGCTCGTATCACCCGCCGTCAACGCAGGTCGCGCACGGCAGATTCGAAAGTGACCAGCGTTGACGGCCTCATCCGCCGTCAACGCAGATCGGGCACGGCAGGTTCAGCCGCGACCAGCATCGACGCGAGCTCGAGCGCGCCGCCCGACGCGACGCGGAGTGCATCGGCGTGGCCAAGTCAACGTCAGCGCAACGGGGACATATTCGATTGCAGCGGCGCCAGCGCTTTCTCGCGCAACGCGCCGTCGTGGCTTCAGTCGAGCGTCACGACCGTGCACCGCGTGACATACGTCGCCGGCCCGGTCACCGTCCAACTGATGCTCAAGGTGCTTCCGCGGAGCTCTCCGACCATTTCCGGCGCGAACTTCACGTCCGCCCGGCCATTGCCGACGGCATTCGTCACGAGCTGAGCCGTTGGAAGCATGATCGGGGTCCCGCTGCAGCTCAGACTCCCCGGATAGATGCTTAGAACGACTTGGTAGGTCCCCGGAACCGCGTGGCTCAGGGTGTAGATCTCATGCGCATAGACATTCGGTCCATTGGCATGGACATTGACGACCATTCCGCCGCCCGGCGCCCCAGCAACGCCTCGCAACGCGAGGCGCTCCGTGTGGTAGGCCGAGTCGGCCGCCGCCGTCCCCGCGAACGCGAGACCCAGGACCGCTGCTGCGGCAATGACAACGAGCCCAGTCCGCATTCTTTCCTCCTGCGCTAGTGGGATCCCGCAAGTCAGACGGTGGCGCATCGCTGCGTCAGCCAGCGCGGCCACTCGACGACCAGGACGCGACCGACGCTATGGGAATAGCGGCAGGGTGTCAACGGCCACGCGGTCGATGCCGCCGGGCGTGAAGAGGCGAACGCGTGCGTTCTCGTTCGCAGGCTCCAGCTGGATCGCGAGATCGCTGTTGCGGCGCGGAAATCAAGCGGCAGCGACCGAATGAACGGGCCCGTCGCGGCCGCGCAGAGCAGGCCGACAAGAGCAAGGCCGGCAGGCGCGAAATGGCCGAACCCAGTTCTTGTCGACGTCGTGGCGATGACGAACGCCGTCCAACCGGGGCCCAGACGCGGGAGATGGCGGTTTCCTGCTCCGCTCGCCTGGCAGCGGGCAAGCTCCCGCCGCGAGGCGGCGCTGTTCGTCGTGCGTCCAACGGCTACCGCGGACCGCCCCCGCGGGAATCAGGTCTGGCGCGAGATCCAGGCCAGGATGGCGCGAGAATGGGTGATGATCGTCCCGTCCGGCAGCTTGAGCGCCGGCAGCTTCGTGTCTCCGGTCGCCTCGCGCAGCTCTTCCCGCGAGCCCTTGCGCAGGAACGGGATCGGATGGCCGTGCGCGGCGATCACCTTCTCGTACTCGATTCCCGCGGCACGGAGTGCCTCCTGCACTCGGCGACACGGATGCCTCCGCGGTCCCCCGTCATCGCCGTGGCACACGTACAGCGTCGGCGATTCGAGCATCATCGGTCCTCCTCCAGCTCACGCTCGCCGTTGCGGCGAAGGAGACGGCATTGTCGAACCGGCTCCCCGCGACGGCTCCTGAACCCTGTAGACGGTCGCACACGCAAGAACTCATCGCTCGCTCGCAGAACGGGGTCCATGCGCCGTTCCGGTGCAGGCGCGCCTGCACCGGAACTTATCCCGGACCGGCGATGCAGTGTCGCGACGAGGCGTTTGGTCGGTCGTTCGGGTCGCCACGGGCGATGGAGTCGGCGCCGAGGTCGTGGTAGAGCTCGCCGGTGTCAGCAGGCGCAGGGCATCGTGATGCTTGACGGCGCCGAGCGCGCGGGCGTGTCCGAGTTGGGACTTCTAGCGGCGGTAGAGCGCTTGCAGGTAGCTGCCGTTGGTGCGGGTGGCGCGTCGACGAGCTGGTCCAGAGCCTCGGCCTGCGAGTGAACAAGAGCGAGGTCACCGGCTCTGCGGCGCGCCGGATGAGCACGTCGACGCCTTCGCACGCGGCCGCTGGAGGGCCGCTACCTCGCCGCGAGATCGAGCACCTGCGACGGCCCACGTTGCAGACAGACGAGCCCCGCTGCTGCTTCCGCTTGCCAGCGCTACCACCACCCCCCGCGGTCGCCGCGCCAGCGGAGTGCCGCCGGCGGTTACGGCAAGAAGTCCTCAGGGTTGAAAGGGCAGGAGCCGAGCGTCGCATGCGCCTCCGCGCTGACCGCGTTGGCCCCGAATGGCGTCAGATCGCGGGCGCCGAAGCTTATGACGTCACCCGCGACGCCCGCCTGCCCCAGCGTGGCGGTGAAGTGCGAGACGCAGTTGCCTGTCTGCGCTGGAGGCGCAGCCTGGGCCGACGCCGCCGACAATGCCGACAAGACGCCGACGGCGATGAGTGAGGCTGTACGGGTTACGCGCACTATCGTCCTCCGCGTTGTCGGGATCTGCCGCCCACTCAACCAGCCGGCGGCGGCGAGCGCAACTCCTGGGGGCTGAGCGCAGCGGGTAGGTCCTGATGGCATGGCGATGCTTTCCCGGCCGGCTCACCGGGCCGGCGGCGAGCGCGGGAAGCCGCTGACCTGGCGCTCGAGGTGTCGAGCTTCGGCGCCCGCTGACTGCTCAGCGCAGCACCGACGCGCCGAAGTCCTGCGGGACCGCGTCCATGATCACGACGTCGGTCGGCCGGCCTCGACTCATCACCGCGCCGCGGCGGACGCCGACGCGGCGAAAGCCCGCGCGCTCGTACGCCGTCAACCCCGCGACGTTCCACTCCAGCGTCTCGAGCAGCACATTGCGCAACTTCAGCACGTGGAACGCGAAGTCGAGCACGAGCCGCGTGGCCTCGGTGCCGAGGCCCTGGCCGCGGCGCTCACCGATGAAGATGCCGAATTCGGCTGTGCCGTTGGCATGGGCGATCTCGAACAGGCCGGCGGTGCCGACCGCTGTCGAGTCGGTGCGGTCATAGACCGTGAACTCGACGGCTTCGTGCTCGCGCTTGGCGCCCTTCTCGATCTGCTCCTCCACCCACTTCTCCTGGCTCTGTTGGGTCGCGATGCCCAGCTGGTCCAGGCCGCGCCGGACCTCGAGCTGGTTCATCCAGCGGGCATAAGCGGCGGCGAGGTCCTGCCGGAGGGGTCCCAGCGCGACCTTCTCGCCGACGACGACCAAGTCGGGCTCGCGGCTATCCATCCGGGCATTGTGTCTAGCCCCGCGCCTGCGCGGCGGTCGAGGGAGGGAGGCCGCCCGCGACAAGCACTCCGCTGCTTCCCGACCGAAAAGTGCTGCAATGCCCGACAAGCAGTCGCGCCTCAGGGGCGTATCACGGTCATTCCGACCGGCGACGTGTCGGTCATCGCGACGAGCGCCTGGGGAGCCTGTTCCAGCCCGATCCGCGACGAGACGAGCCGCCCTGGTCGTAGCCGGCCGGCTTGAACGAGCCCGAGCATCTCGGGGTAAGCATGAGCGGCCATCCCGTGCGAGCCCAGGAGCTCGAGCTCGCGCGCGATGACGAGATCCATCGGGACGCGCGGCGGTTCGGGCAGCAGGCCGACCTGCACGTGCCGCCCGCGCTTGCGCAGCCCGGCGATCGAGGCGGCGCACGCCGCCTCAGTGCCGATCGCGTCAAGCGCCACGTGGGCGCCGCCGTCGGTGAGCTCGCGGATGTCGGTGCCCGCCGGGACGGCAAGCTCGGCGCCCGCCTCGCGCGCGCGGCTCAGCGCCGGTTCGGAGATGTCGATGGCGATCACGCGCGCTCCGACGGCCGCGGCGATCATCACCGCCGACAGGCCGACGCCGCCGCACCCGTGCACCGCCACCCAGTCGCCGCCGCGCACACGCCCGACCTGCAAGACCGCTCGGTAGGCCGTCGTGAAGCGGCAGCCCAGGGCAGCGGCGGCGTCGGACTCCAGCCCCTCGGGAAGCGCCACCAGGTTCACGTCCGCCCAGTCGACCGCGGTGAACTCGGCGAACGAGCCCCAGTGCGTGAAGCCGGGTTGCGTCTGGCGGTCGCAGATCTGGTGATGTCCGGCGACGCACTGGCGGCACGTTCCGCACGCGCAGACGAACGGAACCGTGACCCGATCTCCGGGCGCCCACCGCGCGACATGATCGCCGACCGCCTCGACCACGCCCGCCAGCTCGTGGCCCGGCACATGCGGAAACCGCCGGATGTCGGGGTCATGGCCCATCCACCCGTGCCAGTCGCTGCGACACACTCCAGTGGCCTCGACCCGCAGCACCGCGCCATGGACCGCTGCAACCGGTTCCGCAACGGTCTCGATCGTCGGTACCTGCCCGAAGGCCTCGTAGACCACGGCGCGCACGCGGCACAGCGTAGGCCCGCCGGGACGACTCGGAGCGAGGCGCCCGTCGCGTTTCGACGCGAGCAGTAGCCTCAGTCCATGAACCCCATCCCCGGTGAGCCGCTCGACCCCAAGCCGCCAGAGCTCACGACGAGCGACGGGCGCAAGTTCAAGATCAAGGTTCCGGGCCTCGCGCCGCCACCGAAGCCCGGGCGTACCGAGGAGCGGGGCAGCGCCGAGCCGCCCCGCGACGATCCCCGGCCGCCCGTCAACCCCAATCACGCCGGCTTCTGAGGCTCTGGCCGCGAAGTGATACATGAAGTGTGTCGGCGGGATGACGATCAGGCCCGCTGTTCGCTCGCGACGGCCACGAGACGGTCGAAGGCGAGCCCGCTACTGCCCTCACGCGAGCCTCGACTCTCAGTTCGATCCTCCAGAGCGGGCTCAAAGCACCAGTCCGGGATTCCGGGCAAGGCTCCCACGCCAGACCTTGCACGGGCTCACAGGCGCCAGTAGCACCGCGGCGTTTGACGACCGGCACCCGTCGAGCATCCACCATTTCCATCCGCCGCGGACGACGGTCAGGTCATGAGCACTTCGCGCGCCGAGCGGCGGCGACGGCGGCGAGTTTGATTGGCTAGCCGTATGGATCGACGGGCGGCGCTGGCGGCCTTTGACGAGCAGATACGCCGGCATCCGGAGCCAGACGCGCCAGATGGGAAGGTCGAGTACGACGCCGGCGTGATCCGGATCGTTTCGGGCGGGGGCGCGTGGACCGGGGTGCCCTGGTGTGACCTCGATCGAGTGAGCGCCGACGAGGTTATCGCCGCGCAGATCCGTCGGTTCGCGCAGCTGCCTAATCCCTGGGAGTGGAAGTACTACTCATACGACCAGCCCGACGACTTGGCCGACCGGCTGCTCAGTGCCGGATTCAGGCGTCAGCAGGCCGAGGCGCTGCTCGTCGCCGACATCGCAGACCTGCGGCTCGAGCTTCCAGCTCCTGCCGGCGTGGAACTGCGTGCGGTCACCGACCAGGAGAGTGTCGACGCGCTCGTGTCCGTGCATGACGAGGTGTTCGGCGAGGATCACTCTGTCTTGGGGAAGACGTTGCTGGCCGGTATCGCCCACGCGCCCCCCAAAGCCGCGGCCGTCGTCGCCTTCGCGGGGCCAGCTCCGATTGCCGCCGGCCGCGTCGAATTCCACGCCGGTACCGACTTCGCCAGCCTTTGGGGCGGCGGGACGTTGCCTGCGTGGCGGCGCCGCGGCGTCTTCCGCTCGCTCGTGGCGCACCGAGCTGCCCTGGCGTCAGCCCGAGGCTTCCGCTACTTACAGGTCGACGCTTCACCGGACAGTCGACCGATTCTGCAGCGACTCGGCTTCGTCGAGCTGGCCACCACGATCCCGTTCATCCACTCAGGCAGGGCGGCCTGAGCTGCTCAGGCGACGATCCCGCTCTCGCTCTTCGATGGCGTCCCTGGTTTCGACCCCTCGCTTGCTCGAAGGTACGCAGGCTGGTCGTCGAAGGAATCGACCCGGAGTGCCGTCGACGCGGGAGGCAGCAGCGACCCTCTCACAGCCCCACCTACGTCAGCGCTCGGGCAGCGAGGCCCGGACGGTCGTGCCGTGGCCGAGCGGAGCGCGAGCCGCCAGCGCTCGGAGCGCCGCCTCGAGGCCATGGTCAGTCAACACGGCGGGGTGCAGCCCGCGCGCGAGGTCGCGCAGCTCCTCCAGCGCCACGGTCAGCTCGGCGCGTGCGCGGGCGAGCAAGTCGCGCGCCGCTCCGGGGTCGCGATCGACCTTGCGGTCCGCAAGCCGCAGGGTCAGGGAGAGCGCCACCAGGCGCTGTTGCGCGCCGTCGTGAAGGTTACGCTCGAGCCGGCGGCGCTCGAGCTGCGGGGCCTCGACGAGGCGCTTGCGCGAGGCCGCCAGCTGCTCTCGCGCCTCGGCGTTGGCAAGCGCCTGCGCGACCAGCTCGGCGAACCCGGCCAGGCGCTGCTCGGCGCCCGAGCGGAACGGCGCGTCCTTCGTGGAGCCGACCAGCACGGCGCCCCACAGCTCGCCGTCGACGACAACCGGAGCGCCCACCGACGCGCGCACGCCCAGCTCCCGCAGCGCCGCGAACACCTCGCCCGGCTCCTCGTAGCTGTCGACGCGCGCCGGGCGCCCCGTCCGGTGGATCCGGCTGGCGGCCGAGTCCTGCGCCATCGAGACGCGGTGGCCAACGGGCGCCTCGGGCGTCGGTCCGCCGCTCCATGCACCGACGATCGTCCCGTGGCCGTCCTCGAAGCGGATCATGTTGGCCGCGTCGGCGCCGAGCAGCCGCCCGACCTCCTCCGTAACGGCCGCGAACACCGCGAGGCGGTCCGTGCCGCGCGCGACCAGCGTCGCCACGCGTCGCAGGGCGGCCTGCTCCTCGAGCAGGCCGACGAGCTCCGGATCTGCGGCCTGCCTCGAGTCCATGGCGAACAGTGTCGCGTCTCGTCGCCGTGCTCTCGACTTCGCGGCTGGGCGCGCTGGTTCAGGGCAACTCCGGTAGCAGGCGCTGCGGCCGACGACCACGCGCTTGCGAGCCCGGGCAGCCGTCGACGGCGCTAATGTCGCACAGGTGGTCCGGGTCGATGCCGCCAGCCGCCGCATGTTGCGCGCTCGCGACAAGATGGACCGTTCCTACGACAAGCCGCTCGACGTCGGGGCGCTGGCCCGAGTCGCGCTGACCTCCGAGGCGCACTTCATCCGCACGTTCAAGGAGACGTTCGGCGAGACGCCGCACCGCTACCTTCAGCGGCGCCGACTGGAGCGGGCGATGGCGCTGCTGCGCGAGACCGAGCGGCCGGTGACCGAGATCTGCCTGGACGTGGGGTTC
>Ga0307415_100001519_pt1 | contig 11133 bp, 11 predicted proteins | sample DK1Cmetagenome_FD_204524 | JGI IMG/M metagenome (GOLD analysis project Ga0307415, IMG submission 204524) | Maize rhizosphere microbial communities from greenhouse at UC Davis, California, United States - DK15-C-2 | ecosystem: Host-associated > Plants > Roots > Rhizosphere > Soil | place: USA...
AGTCCGTCGCCGGCGACCTCGCGTCGCTGGACGCGCACGGCTGGCTGGTGCCGGGGGCGCTGGTCGTCGTCGAGCGGTCGTCGCGGAGCCCGGAGCCGGTCTGGCCGGCAGGCTTCGGCGAGACCCGGCAGAAGCGCTACGGCGAGACGGTGCTTTGGTACGGTCACGCCGCGTCCACCCCACTACCAGCGCAGGAGTGACCCGTGCGCCGAGCCGTCTGCCCCGGATCCTTCGACCCGGTCACCTTCGGGCACCTCGACATCGTCCGCCGCGCCTCGACGCTGTTCGACGAGGTGGTCGTCGCGGTGGGCGTCAACGCGAGCAAGAACCGGCTGTTCAGCCCCGAGGAGCGCATCGCGATGCTCACCGAGGCCTGCGGGGAGTTCGACAACGTCCGGGTCGACTCCTTCTCCGGGCTGCTGACGGCGTTCTGCGAGGAGGGCGACATCCACGCGATCGTCAAGGGCCTGCGCGCGGTGAGCGACTTCGACTACGAGCTGCAGATGGCGCAGATGAACGCCTCGCTGGCCGACGTCGAGACCGTGTTCGTGCCCACGAGTCCGGAGTACTCCTTCCTGGCGTCGAGCCTGGTCAAGGAGGTCGCGATGTTCGGCGGCGACGTCTCCAGCCTGGTCCCGGGCTTCGTCCTCGAGCGGCTGACCGCCCGGCTGGCCGAGAAGCGGGCGGCGCAGGCGGCGGCCGGCGAGGCCTGAGCGAGTCCCGCTTTTGCCCGGGCAACCCCCCGACGGTTAGCATTCTCGGGATCTGTTGTGCCTGTCACCGGAAGTGATCTCCTGAGCAAACTGGACCCGAGAGCGCCGCTCGTGCTCGACACACGCGAGCTCGGCCGCCGCCCGGGGTCCCAGCGCGAGGTGTCACGCTCGGTGCCGGCACCAGCAGATCTTGGCATCGAAGTCCTTCGTGTCCCCGAAGGTGAGCCGGTCGAACTCGACCTGCGCATCGAGGCGGTCATGGAGGGTGTCCTGGTCACGGGCACGGCCACGGCCGCGCTCGAGGGCGAGTGCGTGCGGTGCCTGGAACCCATCACGGACGAGCTGTCCGCGCCGTTCCAGGAGCTGTTCGTGTACGACGACCATGGCATCCCCGAGGAGGACGACGAGGTCAGCATGCTCGAGGGAGACCTGCTCGACCTCGAGCCCCTGCTGCGGGACGCGGTGGTGCTCGCACTACCGTTCCAGCCGTTGTGTGAGGACGACTGTCCCGGCCTGTGCACCGAGTGCGGTGCACGCCTGGCCGACGACCCCGACCACACGCACGAGGAACCGATCGACCCGCGCTGGGCGAAGCTGACCACGCTCGAGAACCCCGCACAACCTGAGTCATGACACGTGACCGGACAATCCGGTCCTGGTAGAGGAGATAACAGTGGCTGTCCCGAAGCGGAAGATGTCGCGCAGCAACACGCGTCACCGTCGCTCGCAGTGGAAGGCCGTCGCGCCGTCCCTGGTGACCTGCGCGAACCCCGCCTGCGCCGCGAAGCACCTCCCGCACCGGGCGTGCGGGACGTGCGGCCAGTACGGCGCGCGCGCCGACCGTCGTCAGGTTCTCTGATCCAGACCCCGGTCCGCTGAGCAACTACAGCGAGCTCCGCGAGGCGCTCGGGGATCCCCACCTGGACCCCGAGCTCCTCGAGCGTGCCCTCACGCACCGCTCGTACGCCTACGAGAACGGTGGCCTGCCGACCAACGAGCGCCTGGAGTTCCTGGGTGACTCGGTGCTCGGCGTGGTCGTGACCGAGACGCTGTACCGCTCGCACCCCGACCTCTCCGAGGGCCGGCTCGCCAAGCTGCGCGCGGCGGTCGTCAACGCCCGCGCACTCGCCGAGGTCGGACGCCGGATCGGCGTCGGTGCCCACGTGAAGCTGGGCCGCGGCGAGGAGACGACCGGCGGGCGCAACAAGGCGTCGATCCTCTCCGACACCGTCGAGGCGGTGCTCGGCGCGGTGCACCTCAGCGGCGGCTTCGAGACCTCCGCCGAGGTCGTCCACCGGCTCTTCGACCCGCTCATCGCCGCCGCGGCCGCGATGGGCGCCGGCCTGGACTGGAAGACCTCCCTGCAGGAGCTCTCGGCCGAGCACGGTCTCGGCGTGCCCGAGTACGTCATCACCGATGAGGGCCCGGACCACATGAAGACCTTCACCGCCCGGGTGCGCGTGGGGGAGATGCTCTACGGCCACGGCGTCGGCCGTTCCAAGAAGGAAGCCGAGCAGGGCGCCGCCGAGACGGCGTACGGCGACATCGCGGCCGACCTCGGCGTCGACGACCCGAAGACGAGCGCGGCCGCCGAGTCCGCCTCCTCCAGCGCCGCGCTCCCCGACTAGCGGTCTCCCGACGTGCCCGAGCTCCCCGAGGTCGAGGTCGTCCGCGCCGGCCTCGAGCGCCACGTCCTCGGCGCCACGATCGCCCGCGTCGACGTCCTGCACACCCGCCCCGTGCGCCGGGACCCGTCCGGGCCCACCGGGTTCGCGCTCGCGCTGACCGGACGCCGGATCGAGGCGGCCCGCCGCCGCGGCAAGTACCTCTGGCTGCCCCTCGACAACGGCGACGCCCTGCTCGGCCACCTCGGCATGAGCGGCCAGCTGCTCGTGCAGCGGCCCGACGCCCCCGACGAGCGACACCTGCGGGTCCGGCTCGTGCTGGACGGGGCGGACGAGGGCCGCGAGCTCCGCTTCGTCGACCAGCGGATGTTCGGCGGCCTGTCCATCTCCTCCGGCGGCGCCGAGCTGCCGTCCGAGATCGCCCACATCGCCCGCGACCCGCTGGACCCGCACTTCGACGACGACGAGTTCGTCCGCCGGGTGCGGCGCCGCAGCTCCGGGGTGAAGCGGCTGCTGCTCGACCAGAACCTCCTCTCCGGGGTGGGCAACATCTACGCCGACGAGGCGCTCTGGCGCGCGGGCCTGCACGGCGAGCGGCCGGGGGAGCGGCTCACCGCCCGCCAGGTCCGGGACCTGCTCGAGCACGCCCGGCTGGTGATGACGGACGCGCTCGGCCAGGGCGGCACCTCGTTCGACTCGCTGTACGTCAACGTCAACGGCGAGTCGGGCTACTTCGACCGGTCGCTGCACGCCTACGGCCGCGCGGACGAGCCCTGCGACCGCTGCGGCACCCCGATCCGGCGGGTCGCGTTCATGAACCGGTCGTCGTACTTCTGCCCCTCCTGCCAACCGGTCCCACGCCGGCCGCGGGCACCGGCCCGGGGTCGCCAGCCTTTGCCGCCGAGCAATTGACCCCACGCGCCTGTGGTGGGACATTTGAAGACGGCCCCCCACCGAGGGCTTCCCCTCCCACCCGGAAGGTTGTTCCATGGCCAAGGCGCTGATCGGATACATGAGCAGCGACCTGCGGACCCCCGCCCGACTCGTGGCCGAGAACACTCGGCTGCGCGCCCGGGTCGGCGAACTCGAATCCCTCGTCCTCCGCCTCTCGGAGGAGAACGACAAGCTGACGGCCGCGCAGGCCGTCGCCCTGATCGAGTCCGCTTCGATGCAGGAGATGCAGCCCGCCTGACCGCCCGTTGCGTCACCCGGGCGGTGTGACCGCCCGCATGCCGGCTCGTCGAGCAGGCATGCGGTTCCGCGCTGTCCCCTCGTGGCGGCCCTCGTCGTCGCTCCCGACGCCCGGCCCGGCGCCCCACCCGTGCCGCTCGCGCACGCCGGGGGCCTTCCTCCGCAGGATCGGGGGTGCCGCCGGGTAGGGTGAGGCGCGCTGAGCTTCCCCAACGCCGTGCCGCGACCCCGCGGCCACAACGTTTTCAGCGCCTGGGCAGGGCCGTGAACGGGCCGACGGATCGATCACCCGATCCGACGATGGTGAGGAGCGCCGCGTTGTACCTGAAGAGCCTGACCCTGAAGGGGTTCAAGTCCTTCGCCTCCTCGACCACGCTGCAGCTCGAGCCCGGCATCACCTGCATCGTCGGCCCGAACGGCTCCGGCAAGTCCAACGTGGTCGACGCGCTGGCCTGGGTGATGGGCGAGCAGGGGGCCAAGTCGCTGCGCGGCGGCAAGATGGAGGACGTCATCTTCGCCGGCACCTCCGGCCGCCCCCCGCTCGGCCGCGCCGAGGTCCTGCTGACCATCGACAACTCCGACGGCGCGCTCCCGATCGAGTACGCCGAGGTCACGATCAGCCGGACCATGTTCCGCAGCGGCGGCTCCGAGTACGCCATCAACGGCAGCTCCTGCCGCCTGCTCGACGTGCAGGAGCTGCTCTCCGACTCCGGCATCGGCCGGGAGATGCACGTCATCGTCGGCCAGGGCCAGCTCGACGCGATCCTGCACGCGACCCCGGAGGACCGGCGCGGCTTCATCGAGGAGGCCGCGGGCGTCCTCAAGCACCGCAAGCGCAAGGAGAAGGCGCTCCGCAAGCTCGACTCCACCGACGGCAACCTGACCCGGCTCAACGACCTGCTCACCGAGATCCGGCGCCAGCTCAAGCCGCTGGGCCGTCAGGCCGAGGTCGCCCGCCGGGCCGCGTCGGTCCAGGCCGACGTCCGCGACGCCCGCGCCCGGCTGATGGCCGACGACCTCGTCACCGCCCGCACCGCCCTGCAGCAGGAGCTCGCCGACGAGTCGGTCCTGCTCGAGCGCCGCCGGCAGGTGGAGGCGGCCGTGGCCGACGCCCGCGAGACCGAGGCCGCCCTCGAGGCGGCGCTGCGCGAGGACCTGCCCGCCCTGTCCGCCGCCCAGGAGACCTGGTTCGCCCTCTCCGGCCTCCGGGAGCGGCTGCGCGGCACCCAGTCCCTGGCCGCCGAGCGGGTGCGCAACGCAGCCGGCACCACCGACGGCGACGACGTGCGCTCGGGCCGTGACCCCGACCAGCTGGAGGCCGAGGCCGAACGCGTCCGCGAGCAGGAGCAGCGGATCGCCGCCGAGGTCGACGGCCAGCGCACCCGGCTCGAGCAGGCCATCGCCGCCCGCAAGGCCGCCGAGGACGCCGCGGCCGAGGAGGAGCGCCGGGTCGCCGGCCTCCAGCGCGCCGCCGCCGACCGGCGCGAGGGCCTGGCCCGCCTGCACGGCCAGGTCAACGCGCTCAAGTCCCGCGCCGCCGCGGCCGCCGACGAGGTGGGCCGGCTCGGTCTCGCCCGCGAGGACGCCCTGGCCCGGGCCGACCGCGCCACGCGCGACTTCACCGCGCTCGAGACCCGGGTCGCCGGCCTCGACGCCGGCGAGGAGGGCCTCGACGCCGAGCACGAGGCGGCCAGCGCGCTGCTGGACGACATCGAGGAGCGGCTCGCCAAGGCCCGCGAGGAGGCCCAGCAGGCCGACCGGGACCGCGCCGGGCTGCTGGCCCGCAAGGACGCCCTGGAGATGGGCCTCAACCGCAAGGACGGCGCCGGCGCGCTGCTGGCGGCGTCCGACTCGGTCTCCGGGCTGCTCGGCTCGGTGGCCGCCCTGCTGGCCGTGCGGACCGGCTACGAGGCGGCCGTGGCCGGCGCCCTCGGCTCCGCCGCGGACGCCGTGGCGGTGACCGATGCCGAGGCCGCCGTCGAGGCGATCGCGCACCTCAAGGGCGACGACCTGGGCCGCGCCGGGATGCTGCTCGGCGGCGGACCCACCGACGACGCGGACTGGCCCGGGCTGCCCGGCGACGCGACGTACGCCGTCGACGTCGTGGACTGCCCCGAGCCGCTGCGCCCGGCGCTCGCCCGGCTGCTGTTCAAGGTCGCGGTGGTCGACGACCTGGCGACCGCCGGGGAGCTCGTCGCCGCGTTCCCGGACGTCACTGCGGTGACCCGCGACGGCGACGTCCTCGGCGCCCACTTCGCCTCCGGCGGCTCCTCCAGCCAGCCGAGCCTGATCGAGATCCAGGCGGCCGTCGACGAGGCCGCCGCCCAGCTCGCCGACGCCGCCGCGGCGGCCGAGCGGCTCACCTTCGACATGTCGCGGCTCGAGAACGAGCGCCTGGAGGCCCAGAAGCGGGCCGACGTCGCGCTGGCCAGGCTGCACGAGTCCGACGCGACCCTCGCGGCGGTCGCCGAGGAGCTCGGCCAGTACGGCTCGCAGGCCCGGGCCGCCCGCGGCGAGGCCGAGCGGCTCGCCCAGGCCATCGCCGCCGCCGAGGCAGCGCGCGAGAAGGACCTGGCCGGGCTGGCCGAGCTCGAGGCCCGCCTCGCGCAGGCCGAGGACGCCTCGGACGAGGAGCCGGACACCGCCGACCGCGAGCGGCTGGCCGAGGAGGCCCGGGCCGCCCGCCAGGGCGAGATGGACGCCCGGCTCTCGCTGCGCACCTCGGAGGAGCGGGCCCGCGCGCTGCACGGCCGCGCCGACTCGCTGGTACGGGCCGCGCGCAGCGAGCGCGAGGCGCGGGCGCGCGCCGCCGAGCGCCGCGAACGCCTGCTCCGCGAGGGCCGGGCCGCCGAGGCCGTGGGCGTCGCGGTCCGCTACGTGCTCGACCGGCTCGAGGTGTCGGTGCAGCTCGCCACCGCTGCGCGCAGCGCGGTCGAGCAGGCCCGCCAGGGGCGCGAGCGGGAGCTGCTCGACGTCCGGGCCCGGCTGCGCGACCTCGCCCGGGAGCACGACGAGCTGGTGAGCTCCGTGCACCGCGACGAGATGGCCCGCACCCAGCAGCGGATGCGGATCGAGCAGCTCGAGGAGCGGGCGCTCGAGGAGCTGGGCCTCGATCCCGACGGCCTGGTCGCCGACTACGGCCCCGACCAGCTGGTCCCCGCCACCGCGGAGAACGAGGACGGCAGCACCCCCGAGCCGGTGCCGTTCGTCCGCGAGGAGCAGCAGAAGCGGCTGCGCGCCGCGGAGCGGGCGCTGAGCATGCTCGGCCGGGTCAACCCGCTCGCGCTGGAGGAATTCTCCGCGATGGAGGAGCGGCACAAGTTCCTCACCGAGCAGCTCGAGGACCTCAAGAAGACCCGGCGCGACCTGCTCGACATCGTCAAGGAGGTCGACCAGCGGGTCGAGCAGGTCTTCACCGAGGCGTACGCCGACGTGTCCACGGCCTTCGACTCCACCTTCGAGCGGCTCTTCCCGGGCGGCGAGGGCCGGCTGGTGCTCACCGAGCCGAACGACATGCTCAACACCGGCATCGAGGTCGAGGCGCGCCCGGCCGGCAAGAAGGTCAAGCGGCTGTCGCTGCTGTCCGGTGGGGAGCGCTCGCTGGTCGCCGTGGCCTTCCTGGTGGCGCTGTTCAAGGCCCGCCCGTCGCCGTTCTACATCCTCGACGAGGTCGAGGCCGCCCTCGACGACACCAACCTCGGCCGCCTGCTGGAGATCTACGAGGAGCTCCGGGAGAACTCCCAGCTCCTCGTGATCACCCACCAGAAGCGGACCATGGAGGTCGGGGACGCGCTGTACGGCGTGACCATGCGCGGCGACGGGGTCTCGGCCGTGATCAGCCAGCGGCTGCGCGAGGCGGCACCGGCATGACCAAGCCCACCCGCGACGAGTACGCCGCGTGGCGCACCGTCACGACCCGGTGGCGCGACGACGACGCCTACGGCCACCTCAACAACGCGACGTACTACGAGCTGTTCGACACCGCGGTCAACGCCCACCTCTTCGAGGCGACCGGGCAGAACATCCGGCTGCTGCCCCAGATCGGGGTGGTCGCGGAGACGTCGTGCCGCTACTTCCGCGAGCTCGGGTTCCCCGAGCCGATCGAGACCGGCCTGGTCGTCGACAAGGTCGGCACCTCCTCGGTGGTCTACCGGATCGGCCTGTTCCAAGGCGACTCCGACGAGGCCGCGGCCGAGGGGCGCTTCGTGCACGTGTACGTCGACAACACCGACCCGGCGCGCCCGGTCACCCCCATGCCCGACGTGATCCGCGCTGCCGTCGAGCCGCTGCTGCGCGCGCGCTGAGCCGGCCTCGGCGGCACGCCGTGACCTCGGCCACCCGGCCCGCCGTGGGCGGCGACCCGGATTGGGCGGCTCCCCGGGGGGTGTGCGACCTTGGACGACGGGGTAAGACCCCTCCCGATCCCCACCCTCGGAGGAAACCACCGTGCTCGTCATTGCCCTCGCGATGCTCGTGATCCTGGTCCTGGCTGCGCTCGTCGTGACCTACGCCGCCTACCCGCACCGCGGCGAGGAGGTCCCCGCGGCCCCGTGGCTCGGCGACGCCCTGGCCAGGGCGGTCGAGGCGGCCCCGACGATCCCGGGTGAGCCCGCGGACGACCGGGACCGCGTTCCGGCCGGTCCGCGCCGGGAAACCGCCTGACTCCGAGCACCACCCGCCCCCCGTTGGCCCTCTGGTTGGATTGAGTTCATGGGTGACCTGCTGTACCTGATCATCGGCATCGCCGTCCTCGGCGTTGCCCTCATCGTCGGACTGGTGACCTCGGGGCGCCGCGGTCGGATCGAGCCGCCGTCCGGCGGCACCGACGTCCTCACGACGCCCCCGGCGGAGACCGACGTCGAGGCGCCGGTCGACGAGCCGCCGGCCGTCGACCTCGCGCCCACGCCCACGCTGGAGCGGCCCGAGGGGACCGCCTCCCGACTGGTGCGGCTCCGGCAGCGGCTCGCCTCCTCGCAGGGTGGCCTGGGCCGCGGCCTGCTCGCCCTGCTCTCGCGCGACCGGCTCGACGAGGACACCTGGGAGTCGATCGAGGACACCCTGATCACCGCCGACATCGGCGTCGGCCCCACCCAGCAGCTGGTCGAGCGGCTCCGCACCCGGCTGCGCGTCGACGGCAGCGGCTCGGCCGACCCCCGGGCGGTGCTCCGCGAGGAGCTGCTGGCCCTGGTCGACCCGACGATGGACCGCCGGCTCCAGGTGAGCGGCGCTGACGGGAGCCCGGGCGTCGTGCTCGTCGTCGGGGTCAACGGCTCCGGCAAGACCACCACGGTCGGCAAGATCGCCCGAATCCTGGTGGCCGAGGACCGCAGCGTCGTGCTCGGCGCCGCCGACACGTTCCGCGCGGCGGCCGTCGACCAGCTGGCGACCTGGGGCGAGCGGGTCGGCGTCGAGGTCGTCCGCGGCCCCGAGGGCACCGACCCCGCCAGCGTCGCCTTCGAGGCGGTCAAGGAGGGCGTGGCCACGGGGGTCGACACCGTCATCGTCGACACGGCCGGCCGGCTGCAGAACAAGCAGGGCCTCATGGACGAGCTCGGCAAGGTCAAGCGGGTCATCGAGAAGCAGGCCCCGGTCACCGAGGTCCTGCTCGTGCTCGACGCCACCACCGGCCAGAACGGGCTGATCCAGGCGCGCGTGTTCCGTGAGGTCGTCGACGTGACCGGCATCGTGCTCACCAAGCTCGACGGCTCCGCCAAGGGCGGCATCGTGGTCCAGGTCCAGCGCGAGCTCGGCGTTCCCGTCAAGCTCGTGGGCCTCGGCGAGGGCGCCGACGACCTGGCGCCGTTCGACGCCGGCGCGTTCGTCGACGCGCTGCTCGGGGGCTCCTCCGGCGCGACCGCCGTGCGCCCCTGAGGCGTTCGTTCACACGGAAGTAACACCCGGGCGGAACTCGTTTCCTGCCCGCAACATCGCGCGGCGCACGTCGAAACCTCCCGAGTCGAGGGTTCTCGGCAATGGGACGCCGACCGGCGCCGCGACAGCGTGGTCGCGGTGGGTCGCTCCCACCCGTGACTCACGCGAGGTATTGAACCTATGGATACTGGCGACACTGCCTGGGTGTTGGTGTCCGCAGCCCTGGTGCTGCTGATGACCCCCGGCCTGGCCCTCTTCTACGGCGGCATGGTCCGCGCGAAGAGCGTCCTCAACATGATGATGATGAGCTTCGGCGCCCTGGCCCTGATCAGCGTGCTCTGGGTGCTGTACGGCTACTCGATGGCATTCGGCAACGACGTCGGGGGCGGGCTGATCGCGAGCCCGTTCGAGTTCTTCGGGCTCCAGGACCTGATCGGCACCAACGGCCTGGACAACGGGTTCCAGGCCGACAACCTCGTCTTCACGATCCCGTCCCTGGCCTTCGTCGCCTTCCAGGCGGTCTTCGCGATCATCACGGTCGCGCTGATCTCCGGGGCCATCGCGGACCGCGCCCGCTTCGGCCCGTGGATGGTCTTCGCCGGGATCTGGGCGACGATCGTGTACTTCCCGGTTGCGCACTGGGTGTTCGCGTTCGACGGAGCCGAGTCCGACAAGGGCGGCTGGATCGCCAACAAGCTCCTCGCGATCGACTTCGCCGGGGGCACGGCGGTGCACATCAACGCCGGTGCCGCGGGCCTCGCGCTCGCCATCGTGCTCGGCAAGCGGATCGGCTGGAGGCGCGACCCGCTGCGGCCGCACAACCTGCCGCTCGTGATGCTCGGCGCCGGCCTGCTGTGGTTCGGCTGGTTCGGCTTCAACGCCGGCTCCGCGCTGTCCGCCAACGGCCAGGCCGCCGAGGTCTGGGTGACCACCCTGGTCGCGACCGGTGCCGCGGCCCTCGGGTGGCTGCTCGTCGAGCGCATCCGGGACGGGCACGCGACCTCCCTGGGCGCCGCGTCGGGCGTGGTCGCCGGACTCGTCGCGATCACCCCGTCCTGCTCCTCGGTGACGCCGCTCGGCGCCATCGTGATCGGGCTGCTCGCCGGCGTGTTCTGCGCGATGGCGGTCGGCCTGAAGTACCGCTTCGGCGTCGACGACTCCCTCGACGTCGTCGGCGTCCACCTCGTCGGCGGCCTCTGGGGCACGCTGGCGGTCGGCCTGTTCGCCTCCGCCGCCACCACCGCAGGTGTCGACGGGCTGTTCTACGGCGGCGGCGTCGACCAGCTCTGGCGCCAGGCCGTGGGCGCCTTCGCGGTGCTGTTCTTCTCCTTCTTCGTGACGCTGGCGCTCGGCTTCGCGATCGAGAAGACGATCGGGTTCCGGATCAGGTCCGAGGACGAGATCGAGGGCATCGACTTCGTCGAGCACAGCGAGACGGCGTACGACTTCGTGTCCCGCTCGGGCGGCCTGCCCAGCACCAAGCCGAGCGTCAAGGTCCAGGCGGACGCCGAGGCAAGGGGAGTGAACGCATGAGGCTCGTGACCGCGGTGATCAAGCCGCACAAGTGGGAGGACGTCCGGGAGGCCCTCGAGACCTTCGGCGTGACCGGCATGACCGTCAGCGAGGTCAGCGGCTACGGCCGCCAGAAGGGCCACACCGAGGTCTACCGGGGCGCGGAGTACGACATCGCCCTGGTGCCGAAGATCCGCATCGAGATCGTCGTCGACGATGGG
>Ga0307415_100001521_pt1 | contig 11128 bp, 11 predicted proteins | sample DK1Cmetagenome_FD_204524 | JGI IMG/M metagenome (GOLD analysis project Ga0307415, IMG submission 204524) | Maize rhizosphere microbial communities from greenhouse at UC Davis, California, United States - DK15-C-2 | ecosystem: Host-associated > Plants > Roots > Rhizosphere > Soil | place: USA...
CGGGGACCGGCCGCTGCTGTGGCACGTCATGCGCTACTACGCCCACTTCGGACACACCGACTTCATCCTGTGCCTCGGCTACGGCGGCGCAGTGATCAAGGACTACTTCCTGCGCTACGACGAGACTCTTTCCAACAACTTCCGGTTCGCCGCCAGCGGGCGCGACATCCACCTGTTCAACACGGACATCGCGGACTGGACCATCACATTCATCGACACCGGGCACGGCTCGATCGGCGAGCGGCTGCTGCGGGTGCGGGAGCACGTGGCCGACGAGCCGGTGTTCCTCGCCAACTACGCCGACACGCTGACCGACGCCCCCCTGCCGGAGATGATCGACCGGTTCCGGGACAGCCGGGCCGTGGTGAGCCTGCTCGCCGTGCCGCCGGTGTCCACCCACCACGTGGTGGAGATCGGCCCGCTCGGCGAAGTGACCGGGATCCGCGAGCTGCGGCTGCTGGGCAAGTGGGAGAACGGGGGGTACTTCATCATGCGTCCCGACGTGTTCGACGCGCTCCGTCCGGGCGAGGACCTGGTGCCGCACGCCCTCGACCGGCTGCTGCCCGGGCGTCGGGTGCTGGCCCAGCCGTACACCGGATTCTGGCGGGCGGTCGACACGTTCAAGGACCGCGCCGAACTGGAGGAGATGCACCGGCGCGACGACTGTCCCTGGCGGTTGTGGGATCGCCGGATCACGACGCCGGCCGCGGTGCCGCAGCTGAGCCGGGCCCCGCAACTGGTGGCCGGCTGATGCCCGCGCTGTCACTCGGGCGGGTGCGCTCCGTCGTGGCCGTCGGCGCGCACCCGGACGACATCGAGATCGGGGCCGGCGGGCTGCTGCTGGCGCTACCCCCCGGCTCGCGCGTGCACTACGTGCTGTGCACCGGAACGGCCGACCGGCACGCGGAAGCCAGATCGGCGGCCGCGGCGTTCCTCCCGGCGGCCGAGGTCTCGTACTCCCTGCACGATCTGCCCGACGGCCGCCTGCCGGCGCACTGGAACAACGTCAAGGAGATCGTGGAGGGCGCGGCCCGAGCGGTGGCGGCGGACCTGGTCCTCGCCCCGTCCCGGGACGACCGTCACCAGGACCACCGGGTCGTGGCGGAGATCGTGCCCACCGCCTTCCGCGACGCGCTCGTGCTGCAGTACGAGATTCCCAAGTGGGACGGCGACCTGGGTCGCCGCTCGCTGTACCTGCCGCTGACCCCCGAACGGGCCCGCCGCAAGGCGGCTCTGCTGGACGACTGCTACCCCTCCCAGAAGACCAGGGACTGGTGGGACCAGGAGACGTTCCTGGGTCTCGCCCGGCTGCGCGGCATGGAGTGCCGGAGCCGGTACGCGGAGGCGTTCAGCTGCGACAAAGCGACTCTGACCGGGTGAACCCAGAGAAACGAGTGAGTCAATGCCCCGAGCATCGGCCGACCTGGCCACATTCGTCATGCCGTACTACGCCGACCAACCGCGCGCCGAGGAGTACCTGCGCCGGGCCGTGGCCGGCCTGTGCGCGCAGACCGACCCCGACTGGCAGCTCGTCATCGTGGACGACGCGTCGCCTCGACCCACGGACTTCGCCGACCTGCGCCGGATGGGCCACGCGGCGGACCGGATCCATGTGCTGCGGCAGGACCAGAACCGCGGCCAGGGCGTAGGTCGCAACGTCGGCGTGCGCTGGGCCGGCGAGAGCGGCTCCGCCATCGTGCTGTTCCACGACGCCGACGACCTGTCCCACCCGAGCCGGCTCGCCCGCACCCGGCGGCTGTTCACCCAGCGTCCGGACGTGGACTTCGTCTACTCGACGTTCGTGGTCATCGACGAGAACGACGACGAGGTGGAGGTGGGCCGCCTGACCCCCTCGGTGGCGGAGATCCTCGAGTCGCATCGGGCCGCGCCGGTCGAGGGCCGCAACGCCTGGATCCGGATCGGAACGGAGACCGGCTACACGACGCTGACCTCCACCGTGTCCGTCCGCACCGACCTCGCCCTCGCCCACCCGTTCCCGGCGGTGCGTGGCTCCGAGGACGGCCACGCCTGGCTGCGGATGTCGGCCGGTGGGTCGGGCTTGGCCTATCTGCGCGACATCCCGGGTCGGTACCGCATCCCGCAGCAGGTGGCGGGATCGTCGGACCGCAGCCGGATCGGGCCGGCGTACTACCGGCGGAAGGCCGATGTGGACACGGACGGGTTCACGCAGGCGCTGTCCATCGCGCTGCGCCGCAACACGATCGGCCCGGCGCAGGTCGAGATCCTGCGGACGCGTTTCCTGCGGCGGCTGGCGGAGACCATGCGGCGGGAGGGCCAGCACGACCTGGCGGCGGAGATCCTCGCCGACGCCTCCGTGGAACGGCTGGCCGGACTTCCGGCATGATCACCGGCGCTCCTGGTCGCCCGCCAGCCGGGACCGGACGTCGTCGGCCTCGGGTTGGCCGAGCTCGTCGAGGATGGCCAGCGCCTGCCGCCAGGCGTCGCGCGCCGACCGGCCGTCGCCCGCGGCCGCGTGGTTGTCACCGAGGTGGATGAGTACCACGGCCTCCTGCGAGGTGTCGCCCAGCGTGCGCAGGAGGTCGAGGGCCCGCCGATAGCAGGTCGTGGCCTGCTCGTGTTGACGGAGCTGGTGGTGCGCGTAGCCGATGCTGTCCCAGGTGCCGGCCTCGCCCCGGCGCTCGCCGAGGTCCCGCAACACCGCGAGGGCCTGCCGACAGTAGGTCAGGCCGTCGGAGTACTCGCCGAGCTGCATATGGTGCCAGCCGATCACGTTGAGCGCATTGGCTTCTCCGGACCGGTCCGCCGCGCTCCGGAACAGCTCGAGGGCTTCCCGGTCGTGGGTGAGCGCTTCCCGGTAACGGGTTTGGCGCTCCAGCAGCCAGCCGACATCGAAGTGGATGCGGCCCTGGCCGGCCGGGTCGGCCAGCTCCCGAAAGGCGGCCAGCGCCCGCAGCAGGTGATCTCGGGCCTCGTCGTCGCTGCGTAGCCGGGCGTGGGCGCGGCCGAGGCCGTGGTGCGCGCGGGCCACGCCGTGCCGATCGCTTCCCTCCTGCGCGGCGCGCAGCGCGGTGGCGTGGATCGCGGCCTGGTCCCGCCAGCGGGCCCGCCGATCCAGATAGGTCGTCAGGGACCAGGCCATCTGCCACGCGTGGGCTCCGAAGCCCGCCTGGGCCGCCAGGTCGATGGCGGCCAGCACCACCGGGTGCTCGGCGTTGAGCCAGGCCATGGCCTCCTCGTGGGCCTCGATGGGCTCCGTGCACACGCCCGGCTGAGGTGCGGGTACGGCGATCGGCGCCCGGTGCGGGTGCAGCCGCCGGTCCGATGCGTGCGCGTGGTACAGGTAGTGGTCGAGGACCCGGTGCAACGCCGCCCGCCGCTCGCCGGCGCAGTGGTGCCGGTGCGCCTCCTCGGCCGCGTACTGCCGGACCAGGTCGTGCAGGCGGAACCGCCCCGGGACGTGTTCGTGGACCATGTGGGCCGCGACGAGCTCCCGCAGCAGCAGCCGGACCCGGTCGAGGGGCAGGGCGGTCAGGCTCGCCACGGCTCCCGGGCCGATGTCCGGACCCGGGGCGAGGCCCAGCAGGCGGAACACCCGCGCCGCGTCCGGCGAGAGCGCGTCGACGGACAGCGCGAGAACCGCGCGGAGGCTTACCGCCAGATCGCCCGGGTCGAACGCGTCCAGACGGGTCGAGATCTCCGTCACCTCGTCGGCCAGTGCGGCCAGCGGCCGAGCCGGATCGGTCGCGGCCCGGGCGGCGATGATGCCCAGGGCCAGCGGCAGGCCGGCGCAGTGTCGCAAGAGGAGCGTCACCGCCTCGGGTTCGGCAGCGGTCCGGGCGGCCCCGACAACGTTGACGAGCAGCTGGCGGGCCTCGGTGTCGGACAGCACACCGAGGAACAGCGGCCGGGCACCGTGCGCCGAGACCAGCCCGACGAGCTGGTGGCGGCTGGTCACGACAACCGCGCTGCCCACGCCGGGCAGGAGTGGGATCACCGAGCCGGCGTCCCGGGCGTCGTCCAGCACGACCAGGACCCGCCGGCCGCCGAGCACGCTGCGGTAGAGCGCGGCCTGAGCATCGGCGTCGACGGGGATCCGGGCCGGGTCGACCCCGAGCGCGTCGAGGAGGCCGCGGACCGCCGTCGGGGTCTTGACCGGTTCGCCCGAAGGGTCGTAACCCCGGAGGTTCACGTACAGCTGCCCGTCCGGAAACTGGTCCATGTTGTCGTGCGCCCAGCGCAGGGCCAGGGATGTCTTGCCGATCCCCCCGATCCCGGCGATCACGGTGATGGGCACGGCGGGCGGTCCGGGCGGCGCCGGAAGCATGATGCGGCTGAGCTCCGCCAGCTCGCCGGTCCGGCCGGCGAAGGAGCCCGAAGGGGCCGGGAGCTGCCGGGGCACGGTCGGGCCGCGGGCGGGCCGCGAGGACGATCGCGGCCGGGTCCGGTCGTCTCTGGGCGATGGCGCCGCGAGGCCGGCGTCGGCTTCCAGTACCTGCTGGTGTAGCCGCGCGAGCGCCGGGCCGGGATCGGTGCCCAGCTCGTCGACCAACCGCGACCGAACTCGCCGGTACAGCGCCAACGCATCCGCCTGCCGACCGCTGCGGTACAGGGCCAGCATCAGTTGACCGGCCACGCGCTCGTCCAGCGGGTATTCGGCCGCCAGGGCGTGGAGCTCGGTGAGCAGCGCGGCGTGGTGGCCCGCCCGCAGCGACAGGTCGTTGCGGTCCAGCTCAGCGGCCAGCCGCTCGCGGTGCAGCGACTCCCGGGTGGCGTTCAGCCACGAGGTGTCCAGAGTGGAGAACGCCTCCCCGCGCCACAGCGCGAACGCCTGCTCGTACAGCGAGATCGACTCCGAATCGTCCCCGGCCGTCCGGGCCCGGGCGACGAGATCGCGGAACCGGTGCATGTCCACCGTCATCGGATCGACGGTGAGTACGTATCCGCCGGGCCGACGCACGATCTTCAGGTCATCGCTGGCGCTCAGGGCTCGACGCAGGCGCGACATGTAGCTGTAGAGAGCGTCCGCGGCCCGTTGCGGAGCCTGATCTCCCCACACCCGGTCGACCATCTGCTCGGTCGGTACCACCCGGTTCGGTTCGACCAGCAACGCCACCAGCACGCAACGCTGGCGCGCGTGTCCCAGCTCGACGGGGCGACCGTCGATACGGGCCTCGACATCGCCCAGTACGCGCACCGCCACCGCCACGAGCCCACCATCCAACCGCGGCCCCGACCGACGCCCAAGACTAGTCCACGGGACGCGCCGAACGGGCAGGGCGGGTCGTCTGGCCTGCGGATTCAAGATGCGCCGAAGGTTCGCACAGGGTGGGCCCCGCACTCTTGCGCAAAACCCGATGGGGCCACACATCACCACGAGAGGTGGGACATGAACATCACTGTTCGAATGCGGAGGGCCGTCGTGGTCTTCGCGGCGAGCCTGGGACTCTGGGCCGTGGGAACCGCGGTCGCCCAACCGGCGTTCGCGATACCGGTCACGTGCGACGGTCTGGTCGTCACGATCCAGGCCGTAGCCGGCCAGACGACCTACGGTGTCCCGGGCGTCAACGACGTCATCAACGGGACCCCGGGCCCGGACGTCATCCACGGCCGCGACGGCGACGACCACATCTGCGGGCTGGGCGGCGGCGACACCCTCACGGGCGACTCCGGCAACGACAGGATCTGGGGCGACTCCGGCGAGGACACCATCTACGGCAACGACAACGACGACTACATCCACGGCGGCGAAAACGACGACTACATCCGGACCGGCTACGGCACCGACACGGTCTACGCGGAGAGCGGCGACGACGAGGTGCACTGCGGCGACGGTGCCAGCGACTTCGCGGACGGCGGCAACGGCGGCGAGACGGTCGGCGACGCCCTCATTCCCGTCGGCACCGACGGCTGCGAATTCCCCGTCAACTTCCCCTAGAGGCAGGACTCGATGAGGGCCCGCGCGAACGCGTCGGGCCCTCATACCATGATGGGGTGACCTGGGAGCCGGTTGACGGGCGCGGAGCACGCGGTCACCTGGCCGTGCGGGCCCGGGACGACTCCGCCGCGCTCGACGATGGCTGGGCGGCGTTCCGGCGCCGGCGCCCCCGCGCCCGCCGGCCGGAGCGGGCGTGGACCAACGCGATCGGTGGCGCCGCCGTGCCGATCGCTGTCCACGCGATGGCCTGGTCCTGTTACCTCGCCTCGGTGACGTCCGACTGGGACCGCCCGGCGGATCGGGCGTTCGTCGGCTGGGCGGTCGCCAGCATCCTGGAGGTCGGTCTGGTCGGCGCCTGCCTGCCCCTGGGCGTCGTCTGGGTTGTCAAGGGCGGGTTCGATCGGATCCAGGGAGTCGCGCTCCTGGCCGCCTCGGTGATCGGGGGAGCCGGGACGTTCGTCGGCACCCTCCTACTGTGAGGCGCGCCCGAGGTAGCGGGGGACGGCGCGGCGATAGGCCGCGAACTCGGCCCCGAACGACTCGGCCAGCCGCCGCTCCTCGCGCAGCACGTCCCCATGGGTCCACGCGGCCGCCGCGGCGGCGGCGGCCACGAGCCAGCCGGACCGGGCGAGCACACCGGCGCCGAGGCTGGCCAGCGCCCAACCGGCGTACATGGGATTGCGGCTGTGGGCGTACGGGCCGCCGGTGACCAGCCGGTCGGGGCGCTCCAGGTCGACCGGCCCGGCCGCTCGGACCGCGCCTCCGATGAGGCGGACTCCGGCGAGGACCAACGGCCAGCCGAGTACGGGCCGGACGCCCGGCGGCAGCGGCACGGGCCGGGGCCGGACGCGGTGCGCCACAAGGCCGGCGGCCAGGCAGACCAGGTACGCCTCCGGCACCGGTAGATTCCGCGCTCGCCATGCTGTCGTCACGGCCACGTATCGTCTCACTAGGCTTCGGGGCGACCTTGTGGAGGGGCAGTGCTCGGCCGTCTGATGCAGATGCATCCGTGGACGCTGGTGCGCGCCGCGGTGTTCGAGCCGCGCGCGGGTGTCCCGGACCATGCGGTCGCGGCCGTGGTGCGGCGGCATCCCGCGCTGAGCCTCGCCGCGCCGACCACGACCCTGTACCTGCCGGGCGTGAACCTCAACGGCGGCACCGTCGACGTCGGCGACGACGCGCCGCCGATGGTCCGGCTGGCCGAGGCCGCGCCGGCGGACATCCGGGCGGCCTGCGAGGCGGTGGCGCCGTACGTGGGCCCGGCCCGCCTGCTGGTCCGGGACACCTTCACCGTACGGATCGGCCCCGGCTGCACGGTCGAACCGCTGGCCGTCCCGTGGCGCGAGTACCTGGTCCGCAACGGGGCCGAGGACCTGCTGTACGACGTGCTGCTCGACGCGTTGTCCCGGTGTGAGTCCGAAGAGGACATGGCCGAGGCTCTGGGTCTCGGCGAGGAGGCGGTGCGCCTCCGGCCCGACGACCCGGCCGGGCGGCTCGCCTACGCGCGACTGCTCGCCCGGCTCGGACTGGACGCGCGCGCCGCCGCCGAGCTGGAGGCCGCCATCCGGGCCCGACCCGGCCCACGGGAGCTGATCGACGCCGGCGTACGGCTGGCCGAGGTGCGCCTGCGGCTGGGCGATGCGGATGGCGCGGCCGAGGCCCTGCGGGACGCCGGCAACGGGGCGTGGCGGCACCGGCCCCTGCTCGCGGTCGCCCTCGCGCGGGCCGGACGGTTCGACGAGGCCCGGCGGGAGCTGCACTACCACGGGACGCGGCACTACGTCGATGTCGCCCGGGACCTGCACCGGCTGGGCCGGCCGGACGACGCGCGGGCGCTGGTGCGGGTGGCCCTCATGGCCGAGCCGGGCCTGCTCGACCCCGTACCGGACAATGTCTGGCCCAAGCCGCCCGACATCTCCTGGGCCCACGACGCGGGGCTGGACGAGTTGATCACGTCCTCCGTGGAACGACCCGTCCGTGGGTAACGTCCACACGGTCACGCAGGTCGAGCCGTACCGCTCGCGGGTCGGCGCCGCCCTGCCCATCCGGCCCGGCCACGAGGACGCGGTCCGCCTGGCCCTGGTGGCGATGGGGCCGCCGTACTCGGCCGTGGAGCAGGCCGTGCGCCGCGTGCCGGCCGGCCCCGGTCAGATTCTGTCCTGGCCGACCGGCCGGTGGCATCTCATCATCCAAAGTGGAGGAAAGTGGGGCTGGGGCGAGCTGCCGCCGTTCCTGGAGCACATCGCCGGGTGCCTGTTCGACGCGCGGTTCTACCTGGACGACGAGTACATCGGCTTCGTGGACGAGTACCGCGTGCTCGACGCGACGCTGGTGGTGCGCCGCGTGGTCGCCGCGGGCGGCGGCACGGCCCAGTACCTCACCAGCGAGGAGCCCGAGTTCGCCGACTTCGGCTATACGCGAATGGCCGAGGAGCTGGACGACTGGTGGCTCGGCGCGGATGAGACGGCGGCGATGCGGCAGGCCTTCCCGCGCCGATGGCCCACCCTGGCCGCCGCGGCCGCCGCCGAAGCCGAGGCCGGACGCTGGGCCGAGGCGGTCGAGGCGTACCGAGCGACCCTGGCCGCCCAGTCGGCGGAGGGGGTCGAGGCGTCACCGCAGCTGCTCGCGCGGTACGTCCGGGCCCTTGGCCATGTCGATCCCGGCGCCGCCCTGGAAGTGGCCCGCGAGGCCGGGCCCACCTGGCACGCCGCCGAGCCGAGGTCGCTGGAACTGCTCGCCCAACTGGAGGAGCGGCACGGCACGCGCGAGCGGGCCGTCGATGCGCTCATCGGATCGCTGCGATCCAACTACCCGCACCTGCAGGCCGAGGATCACCTGTATGCCACCGCCCGGGTGCTCGCCCTCGCCGGGGAGCTGGTGGCCGCCCGGGACTGGCTGCGGGTGGCCGAGCTGGTCGACCCGACCGTCGCCGACCGGGCCGCCGTCGAGCCGGACCTGGCGGCTCTCCGCGGCCGATGACCTTCACCTGGCCCATTTCCAGACGGCGTGGAAGCCTTCGGTCTGCCGCATCCAGAAGTAGCCGTACGCCGCGGTGCTTCCGAGGTAGGGTCCGATCTGCGCGAGCAGGGCCCTGGTGCCCTTCCGGTCGTGCTCGGCCAGGTAGTTGGCCAGCGCCAGCCAGTGCCGAAGCGTGATGCCCCGACCGATCAGGCGCGGCTCCCCGGCCGCGCGCCACTTGGCCGCGCACGCGTCGATCTCCTGGATCACCTCGGGCCGGTGGAAGTAGCTCGCCTTGGCGGCCAGCGACTCCGCCCGCGTCTCGAAGCCGTACTCGCGCAGTGCGTACTCGAAGTGGGCGAGCAGCGGCAGCATCGCCACCGATGACCCGGCGGGTGCGGCGGCGGCCGGCTCGCGGGCCGCGGCGAACATCTCCTCGTGCGAGCCGTACCACTTCGCACAGAGGAATGTCACCGCCATGAGGTGGGCCTCGAAGTTGTACGGGTCGCGCTTGACCGATTCGCCCATCGTCGCGAGGAATTCGTCGCGCTGCCGGCGGCCGTCGGCCAGCATCGAGGTCATTCGGGTCACCCACGGGTAGGGATCGTCGGGGTTGAGCTCCACCGCCCGCTGGCTGGCCTCGGCCGCCAGGGCGGAGAGCCGGTGGAACTGCTGGAACTGCTCCGGGCTGGTGTTGCGGGCCGACGCGTAGCCCCGGGCCTCGCCGGCCCGGTCCATCAGCGCCTCAGCCTGGAGGATGGCGACCGTCGGGTCGTCCGGCACCGCGGCTTGCCACGCGTCCAGCCACTCCGGGGACTCTCCGGCGGTGCCGCCCAGCACCGTGAGCCGCCGACCCCGCAGCTCCCAGTCCGGGCCGGTGGCCCGGATCAGATCCCGGGCGGCGACCCAGTCACCCGCGAGCGCCCGGTCGCGCGCGACGCGCAATGCCAGGTCGGCCTGGGCGTAGTCGGTGTCTGGACGGGGCGGCTTGCGGGAGAGCCCGAACATCCGGCGATCATAAGATCGACCCAACCACACCGTCCACCCCGTCCGGGCACCGTCGCGCCGCAAACTGGGCAACCGCTCGGACCAACCTGGGTACTTCTGCTGATTCAGGGCTTCGGCTCGTCTTCGTACGCTGCGGCACACGGCCGACGCCGTCGAACGGAGTGGCGAGATGACGACGCCCTGGCAGATCAGTCACGACCTGATGCGCACCAAGGAGACCGAACGGGGCCGGGGGGCGCGGGACGCCTCGCATCTGGCGGAATGGCGCCTGCGCCGTCTCCCGCGGGCCCGACGGGGCATCGCCGCGCTCGACGCCCTGGTCCGACGCATTCTGTCTATCGTGGACAGACGGGCCACGGGGACCCTGGTCAGGCCAGCCGATCAATGAAACTGCGTAGGTAGGCGTCCACCTCGTTGCGGGCGTAGCCGCGCAGTCGGACGGGGAACCCGGGGTCGTTCAGCTCCGCCCGCACCGCCGTTCGCAGGGCCGGATCGGCTGACGCCAACGCCGTCCGGACGCGCTTGAGCATCGCGTCCACCTCGGCGGTGTCATAGCCGCGGAGCACGACGGCGAATCCCTTGTGGTCGCCCACCCCGCCAGTATGGCGGTCCGAGATCCGACAGCGCCATGTCGCGCCGCCACGGGCCCCCGCGCCAAGATCATGCCGATGCCCGCGATGCGCGACCAACCCCTGGCCCGGTCCGACTGAGCCCCCCGGCGCGTAGGATGGGCGGGCCGAGGGCCACCGGCCCACGTGTGGATGCTGCCCAGCCGGGTGGGAGTGTCGAGTGGCCCAGTTGCGCCGGCCGTTGGTGCCCGACGGTCCTCGGGCCGTGTTCTATGCCCGGCTGCACGCGCTCCACGCCGACGCCGGCTGGCCCAGCATGCGGGAGCTGCAAAGGCTGACCCGTACCGAACGGCGTCCGTCGGGAATCAACCCGACGACCGTGCACGATGCGTTCTCGGCGCCGCGGCTGGCGAAGTGGGAGGTCGTCGCGGCGATCGTCGAACGGCTCAACGGTGACGTCGAGGAGTTCGCCGAGCTGTGGCGGGCGGCTCACCGGGCGGAGTCCGATGTGACGTCCGGGGTCGTCGCCGACCGCTGGGCGGCACCGAGCGAGTTGCCGCCCGACGTGTTCGGCTTCGTCGGTCGCTCCGAGGATCTGTCCCAGTTGGACAAACTGTGCGCCGGCGCTGGGTCGGCGGCGTCGGGCGCGGGTTCGCCGGTCATGATCTCGGTGCTG
>Ga0307415_100001523_pt1 | contig 11116 bp, 13 predicted proteins | sample DK1Cmetagenome_FD_204524 | JGI IMG/M metagenome (GOLD analysis project Ga0307415, IMG submission 204524) | Maize rhizosphere microbial communities from greenhouse at UC Davis, California, United States - DK15-C-2 | ecosystem: Host-associated > Plants > Roots > Rhizosphere > Soil | place: USA...
AGCCCGTGATCGCGACCTGCTCGAGCCCGTAGCGTTCCGCCAGGTACCCGAAGGCCTCGTGGCTGGTGACGATCTCATGGCGCTCGCAGTGCGCCAACCCCGTCCGGTACTCGCCGTCGAGGTCTCGCAGCCGTGCCTGTAAGCGCGCCGCGGCGTCGGGCTCGTGGAGAGCCTGCCCGATCCGCCCGACGATCTTCGCGTAGCGAAGCGGGTCGAGCCACACGTGGGGATCGCCGTCGGGACGCAAGTCGAGACCGGGGGTGTCGAGCAGGCGCAGAACGTTCTTGCCGGTGCCCGCCGCGTCCTCGAGTTGGGGCTGGAAGCCGTCGCCGAGGAGGAGGACGAGATCCGCCTCCCGGATCGCCGCGACATCCTGCGGAGAGACCTCGAGGTCGTGCGGCTCCGCCCCGGCCGGAGTGAGGTTCTCGACGTCTACGGCGCCGTTCCCGACCTCTTCGGCGGCGTACGCGAGCGGATAGAAGCTCGCTACCACGGTCTCCTTCGCCGGAGACGCCGCGGAGCCACCTCCGCAGCCCGCCGCGCAGACGAGGAGCATCTCAGAAATGAGAATGAGTATCAATCTCATAAGGAGCTATCATAGTGGTCGATGTCGCGCGGACAAGACTCAGAACGGGCGCTCTTCGAGCGACTGCTGGGAACGGGCGTCCGCCCCACGAAGCAGCGGCTGCTCGTGCTCGAGACGCTTGCGGCGGAGCCTCACGACGCGACCGCTCAGGAGATCCACGCGCGCCTGCGGGAGCGAGGCGAAAAGGTCGGGCTGGCGACGGTCTACCGTGCGCTCGCGGTGCTACGGGAGCGTGACGTCGTGGACGAGCTGGCTCACCGCACCGGCGAGAGCTGCTACCGGCTCTGCAGCCCCGGCCATCATCACCATCTCGTCTGCTCTCGCTGCCATCGCGTCGAGGAGCTCGAGGGCTGTGAGATCGACACCTGGGTCACGGAGGCCTCCAAGACCCACGGCTTTCGGCCGGCCTCGCATACGGTGGAGGTCGTCGGCCTCTGCGCCGACTGCCTGGCGGCTTAGCCGACCGACTCGCGGGCGCGCGGGGCGGGAAGCGGCGTCAGTACCGGCTCGAGTTGGTCGCGCAGGTGCTCGAATGCGGGCGGGAGCGACAGGCGCTCGCCGAGGCGCTCGAGCGGCTCGTCCGTCGTGAACCCCGGGCCGATCGTGGCGATCTCGAATAAGACGCCGCTCGGCTCTCGGAAGTAGATCGAGCGGAAATAGAAGCGGTCGATGACGGGAGTCGGGAAGCCGCCGGCTTCGAGCACTTGTTGCCGCCAGGCCTCGTGCTCTTCCTGCGGCGAGGCCCAGGCAACGTGATGAACCGTCCCTGCACCCCCGATGCCGGGTTCGCGGGCCTGGTCGTAGGTGTAGAAGGAGCCGCGCTCCTCGCCGCGGAGCTCGTAGGCTCCCTCGTCGGCCGGCTTGAAGCCGAGACCTTCCTCGAGGAATCGCCGGCTCGCTTCGGGCTCAGCGCTGTAAGCGCGAACTGCGTCGAAGCCCTGGAGGGCGACCTCGGCCGGGATCTCCGGATGCTCGGCGATCAAGGCGGTGTCGTCCGTCTCGGCCACGGCGAGCTCGAGATTCAGGCCTTCGAAGTCGGAGAAGCGCAGGCGCCCTGGCTCGCGAGCAGCCGCGACTCCTTCCTTCCGCAGACGCCCCTCCCAGAAGTCGAGTGCGTCCTCGGAGGCGACGCGCCAGACGATCCGATGCACCATGCCCGCGCCGGCCCGGCCGCGACGGGCGCCGGGATACTCGAAGAAGGTGATGTCCGAGCCCGGGCTGCCCAGCTCGTCCGCGTAGAAGAGGTGGTAGACCGTCGGGTCGTCCTGATTGACGGTCTTCTTGACGAGGCGAAGCCCCAGCAGCCGAGCGTAGAAGTCGACGTTCCGTGGAGCGTCCGCCGTGATCGCCGTGATGTGGTGGATGCCTTCGAGTCGCATTCGTTTCTCCACCGTACCCGCTATACCTCGACCTGTGCACGGTGCCCGACTACGCAGCGCGTTTTGGTTCGCCGTGGTCATCGGCGCCTACGTGGGTGCTGCGGAACTCGGCATTAACCTCGATGTCGCCCACGGGGTCATCACCCCGGTCTGGGCGCCCTCGGGCATCGCGCTTGCGGCGCTCCTCATCCTTGGCCCGCGCTACTGGCCGGCCGTCGCCGTGGGCGCGTTCGTCGCCAATGTGACGAGCGACTCATCGGCGGGAGTGGCCGCGGGGATCGCGGTCGGCAACACGCTGGAGGCGGTCGTCGGCGCCGCCCTCCTGCGCCGGTTCGGCTTCCGCCCAGAGCTCGACCGCGTTCGCTCCGTCATTGCCCTGACCGTGTGGGGTGCGCTCGTGAGCACCTCGATCGCGGCCACCAACGGAGTCACCATTCTGACTCTCGCCGACCAGAGGCAGGACCCCTACGGGACGGCCTGGGTCCTCTGGTGGTTCGGCGACGCCGTCGGCGACCTCATGGTGGCGCCCCTCCTCCTCGTCCTCTCCGCGTGGCGGCCCGCCCGCCTGACCACTGCCCAACTGGTCGAAGGGACGGCGCTGCTCGCGGCCCTCGCGGGAGCGAGCGTGCTCGTCTTCGTCGCCGGCGCGTGGCGCTACCCCTACCTCCTGTTTCCCCCTCTGCTCTGGGCGGCGATTCGCTTCAAATCGGTCGGCGCTGCGACTGCCTCGTTCGTCGTCGGTGCGATCGGGACGTGGGGAGCCGTGGCGGGGAACGTCCCGTTCGGCTCCGAGACGGCGACGGAGCGTGTCCAGATCGCGCAAGCCCTCTTCGCGCTCATCGCGGTCAGCCTGCTCGTCGTCGGCGCGACCTTGGAGGAGAGGGAAGCCGGGAGTTCCGCGCTCGCCACGACCGCCTCACGTCTGAGCGAAGCGCAGGCACTGGCACACATCGGCAGCTGGGAGTGGGATATCCGGCGCGACGCCGTGACCTGGTCGGACGAGCTCTACCGGATCTTCGGCAGGGAACCGGACTCAGGCTCCGTCGACTACGCGTCCTATCTCGAACGGCTCCACCCGGCCGATCGGGCCTTCGTCAACTCGACGGTGCAGCGCGCCATCGCAGAGCGGCGGCCTTTCGCGTTCGAACATCGCATCGTTCGCCCGGACGGAACGGAACGTGTCGTCTCGAGCCGCGGGCAGGTGATCGTCGAGGACGACGAGCTCGTCGCCATGCTCGGCACCGCTCAAGACGTCACAGAGCAGCGCCAGGCGGAGCGCTTACGTGAGGACATCCTGTCCGCGGTTTCCCACGAGCTCCGCACGCCGCTCACAGCGGTGCTCGGCTTTGCCGTCACCCTGGAGCAGCGCCGGAACGAGCTGTCCGATCAGGAGCTCGGCCGCATCCTGGCCGAGCTGGTTGCTGCGGCACGCCGGCTCGAGCGCTTGCTCGTCGACTTGCTCGACGTCGAGCGCCTGCGGCGCGGCGCGGTGGAGATCAGCCGTGAAAGGGTCGACGTGCTCGAGCTCGTCGAGCGGACCGTCGCGGCTTGCGAGCTCAATGGACGGCGGCTCGACATCAGCGGCGGTCCCGTGACGGCCGAGATCGACGGCGCGAAAATGGAGCGCATCGTCGAGAACCTGGTCTTGAACGCGGTCAAGCACACGCCTGAGGAGGGCTCTATCCACGTGCGTCTCGATGCTCTCGAGGACGATCTCATGCTGGCCGTCGAGGACGAGGGGCCCGGGATTGCGAATGAGCACAAGGAGGACGTGTTCGAGATCTTCAATCGCGGAGCGAAGGTGCTCTCGGCGACGCCGGGGGCCGGAATCGGCCTCGCGCTCGTCTCACGCTTCGCCGAGGCTCACGGGGGCCGCAGCTGGGTGGAGGATCGGCCCGGCGGGGGCGCCTCCTTCCGCGTGCTGCTGCCGGGCTGCGTCGTCGGCTAGCCGCTCGCGGCCGCCGGCTCGGCGCCTGTTTGCACGAGGTCCTCACGCTTCAGCACGAACAGGGTCGCCACCGCGGACAGCACCGCGAATCCGACGCCCGCCCAGAAGGCGTAGCTGTAACCAGAGGTGACCGCCTGAGCCCGCTGCTCGCCCGAGGCAAGCAGGTTGTCCGTATGCGTGGTTGCGATCGTGGTCAGGATCGCGAGTCCCAGGGCGCCTCCAATCTGCTGTGAGGTGTTAATCAGACCCGACGCGAGTCCGGCGTCCTGCCCGGTGACGCCTGCGAGGGCGGCGATCGAGACCGGCACGAACGAGAAGCCGAGCCCGACGCCGATGAGCAGGAAGCCCGGGAGGAGGTCGGAAACGTATGAGCCGTTCACCGAGACCTGGGTGAAGTAGAGCTGCCCGGCACCGAGCAGGAGCAACCCGGTGACCAGCACGGGCTTCACTCCGAGACGCGTGACCAGCGCTTGGGCTAGGCCGGAGGCGGCGACGGCGACCAGCGCGACGGCGAGGTAGCCGACGCCGGTCTTCAGGGCGGAGAAGCCGAGCACCTCCTGCATGTAGAGCGAGAGCAGGAAGAACATCCCGAACACCATCGTTCCGAGGCCAAAACCGATCACGTTCGCCCCCGTCGGCGTTCGCCTGCGGAAGAAGCTGAGGGGGACGAGCGGCGAGCGCGAGCGCTTCTCGATGAGGATGAATGCCGCCATGAGGATGGCTGAACCGATGAGCACGCCGATTGTCCGTGGGGAGCTCCAGCCGAGGTTGGTCGACTGCGTCAGGCCGTAGACGAGGAGCATGAGGCTCGCGGTGACCGTGACCGCCCCGGCCGCGTCGAAGTGTCGGGTCATCCCCTCCGAGTGGCTCTCGCGTACGAAGATCGGCACCAAGAAGAGAGCGGCAACCCCGATGGGCACGTTGACAAAGAAGATCCATTCCCAGCCCGCGAACTCGGTGAGCACGCCGCCGGCGAGGACGCCGATCGCGGCGCCGGAGCCGGCGATGGCGCCGAGGATCCCGAGCGCCTTGTTGCGCTCGGAGCCCTCACGGAAGGTGACGGAGACGATTGAGAAAACGGAGGGCGAGAGGATCGCGCCGGCGAGCCCCTGCAGCGCGCGGAAAGCGATCAACATGCCCGAGGAGGTAGCGAGGCCGCACGCGAGCGAGAAGAGTGCGAAGGCCCCGAGACCGACCATGAAGAGCCAGCGCCTGCCGAGGAGGTCTCCAACTCGCCCGCCGAGGAGCAGAAAGCCGCCGAACGTGAGCGCGTAGCCGCTGATGACCCACTGGAGGTTCTCGGGAGCGAAATTGAGCTCTGTCTGAATCGACGGAAGTGCGACGTTCACGATCGAGACGTCGAGAACGACCATCAGGTAGGCGACGCCGAGGACGGCGAGCGCCTTCCAGCGCTGCGGGTCTTCATGCGGCGACATGTAGCTCCTCTCTCACGTGGCTGATGCCATGGTGCAACGAATAGGACGCCTGCGCATTCCGGCTAGCTGCGTTTTGCGGTTCGGGTTATCCGTACTTCAGCGGCGAGGCGCCCACGGGCCCACGCCGCCGAGGCGCTCCACCGTGATCCGCGTGACGAAGCCGGGAGGCGGATCGGGCATGGGCGGGAAGACCGCATCCGGCCCGATGTAGGTGCGCGCGAGCCTTTGCAGGAGCTCAGGCGCGCCTCCCTCCTGAATTCGACCGCGGCCGTGGACGACCAGGTACTCCTGCAGACCGAGCTCGTTCGTCCCCTTCGCCTCGATCGAGAGTGCCACGCGCGGGTCGCGCTCGACGTTGCGCACCTTCTGCCGGGTTCCGAGGTGGCCGGAGACGATCTCGTCACCTTCGAGCCCCACCCACACGCAGCTGACTTGGGGGCTCCCGTCCGGGTTCAGCGTGACGAGATGGGCGAGCCGATCCGACTCGAGCACCTCGCGCGCCTCCGGCGGGATCTCCACACGCCGCAGGCTATCGACTCAGGAACGAGGATCGGTCTCCCGCGCGATCTCCGCCTCGGCGGGGTGCTTGCGCACAACCAGAAACCGGTCGGCTCGTCTTACCACGCTCTCGATAGCCGGGATTTCGTGCCCCGCGACGATGGCGAACTGCGCACCGTCCATACGAACGCTTTCGTATTCCTCGCGCGTAAGCGTGATCTTCTCGACACACTCTGTGTCTCCGCACTCGCACAAGAAATCAATCGCCTCGGTCGGCCCGGGTTGAACGACCTCCTCGACCCGCTCGTTGACCGAGCGAAACATGGCCTCGTTCCGCGCGAGACGCTCGCCTCGGTCGGTCATGAGTCGTGCTTCTCCACTTGTTCGAACCGCTCCTCACTACGAAGGACGACCTCACCGTCGACACGGGCATGCCCGGGGACGATGACGAACACGTCCGAGTTCTCGTGCAGGTCCGCGTATTCGCTCAACTCAAGTCGGACGGTAGCGAGGCAGCCGTCGTCTGCACACTCGCACAGGAACGGGATCCTCTGGTTCGGCCCCGCTCGCTCTTCGACCAGGTCGCGCAGGCGATTGTTCGCGTCGTTGAACCGATACTGGTTCTCGGCGCACCGTTCTTCTCGGCCAGCCATGCATCCTCAAATACCAGGGCGTGAAGATCCGAAAACTTGGTGAGTGGACCGGCTACTGGTTCCATTTGTCGGCGGTCGACTTGCCGTGGCGCCAGGACTTCGTCCGCGGTTCTGCGACCGGCGGCGGCTTGACGGCCATCTCACCCTGGGAACGGCGCGCCGAAAAGCTCTTGCCGAACCTGTGCATTCGTGTGAAGAACCTATTCATCGCCCTAGCCTACGAGTTCGAGTCGCTGCCGTGAGGATCCTCGCCGATCGTTCAAACCCCGCTGACGCGGTCGCCGTTACTTCAAGCGCTGGCGCGAGTGCGTGGGTCGAGCGCATCTCGGAGGCCGTCGGCGATGAAGTTCGCACAAAGCACCAAGGTTGCGATGGCGAGGCTGGGCGCGACGATGACCATGGGATGAACGACGTAGGCCGCCCGGCCGTCCTGGGCGATCGAGCCCCACGATGCCGTTGGGGGATTGATTCCGAGCCCGATGAAGGAGAGAAACGCCTCGCCGAGGACGACGGCCGGCAGGTCCAGGAAAACTGCGATGACGAGAACGCCGAGCGAGTTCGGCAGCAGGTGCCGGAGGAGGATCCGGTGCCAACGAGCTCCGATAGCCCGCGCGGCATTGACGTAGTCGTTCTGCTTCAGCGTGACGACCTGCCCTCGGACGATCCGGGCTGTCGTCGGCCAGCTCGCGACCGTGAGCGCCGCGACCATCGTTCAGAATGTCGCCGTTCCGTTCGGGGAGGATCTGCGTCGTGATGATGGCGAACGGAAGGTAGGGAAGCCCATAGAGCGCGTCGAGGAGCCGCATCAAGACCGTGTCCACTAGACCTCCGAGGAAGCCTGCGATCGAGCCGTACACGAGGCCGATCACCAGGATGGCGAGCGTACCTGCGAACCCGATCGCGATCGAGATGCCTCCACCGACCGCTACCCGTGTGAAGAGATCTCGGCCAAACTTGTCCGTCCCGAACGGATGGTCCCAGCTTGCCGGCAGGCACGACTGGCCAAAATCGACCGCGTTCGGGTCATAATGGCCATCAGTACCATGAGACGATAACGACCCTGACGATAGGCTGATCCTGAAGTGAAAGTCCAGTGATCCTCCCAGACGAAAAAGATTCGATCGGGCTTGCGGTTGGCCTCGTAAACACCTGGGACGTGCTCCACGACCCGCCCGAGGTGATGAGGGACGTCGACATCCTGCGCGTGCTCCTGCGCTGGTTCGAGCTCGATTCTGCTGCCGCCGCGGCATCCGAGCGCGACCTTCCTTCGGTGCGGCGCGTGCGCGACCGGCTACGGCAGGCCTTCGACGCCGGGTCGGAGGACGAGGCGGTCAGAGTTCTGAACGCACTCGCACGGGATGCACAGGCCGTTCCGCAGCTCGAGGGAGAAGAGGGCGCCTGGACGTTCGGCTACGGAGCGGGTCGGCGAACGCTCGCCCAGGAGGTGGCGGGACGCGCGTCGATCGCCCTCCTCGGTGTCATTGAGGGAAAAGGCTGGGACCGGTTCGGCCTCTGCGCGGCCGCACCCTGTTGCTGCGTCTACGTCGACCGCTCCCGGAACCGGAGCAGACGGTACTGCTGCGAGCTCTGCGCCGACCGTGCAGCACAGGCGGCCCTGCGGAGAAGGCGCCGCGAAGCCGCTGTCTAGACTGCCGCTCCTTTGAGCTTCGGGATGATCTCGCGGCCGTAAGTGGCGAGCGTTTCCTCCTGGCCGTGCGTCATCAGGTAGATGTTGAAGTGGTCGACGCCGACCGCCTCGAGCTCTCGCAGCTTCGCACGCACCTGATCGATCGAGCCGATGACGCCGAAGCGGTCGCAGATCTCATCGGTGACGAACTCCCCGTGGGCCGCCCCCTCGCGGCTGTGATCCTTATAGTCGTAGAACTTCCGCGCCTTCACGTACTCGGTCAGCTCCTTGGGGATCTCTGAGTTCTCGCCGTAGCGCTCGATCAGGTCCATGACGTGGTTGGAGACCATCGCCGGGAACCAGCGCACGGCCTCGCGGGCGTCGCCGATGTCGTCGGTGACCATGCTCGGGGCGCAGACGAGGCATTCGAGCTCGTCCGGGTCGCGTCCCGCCTCCACGGCCGCGGCGTGGGCCTGCTCCATGATCCACTGGATGATCACGGGGTCGGCGAGCTGGATGATTACGCCGTCACCGATCCGGCCGGCGACCGCCAACGCCTTCGGCCCGTAGGCGGCGATGTACATCGGGATCTTCGGCCGGTTCTTGGCCCACTCGAGCTCGAGCTCCTTGCCGTTCCACTCGACCGGCCTCCCGTTCATCAGGTCCTTGATCATCCGGCAGGAGGCCTCGAACTCGGCCATCTTCACGGGCTGTTGCCCGATCACGCGCCGGGCCGAGTCCCCGCGGCCGATCCCCAGCACCGCGCGTCCGTCGGAGATCGCGTGCAGCGTCGCGTAGGCGCTGGCCGTCACTGTGGGCTCGCGCGTCCCAGGGTTCGTGACGCAGTGCCCGAACTTCAGCTTGTCGGTGTTGACGGCGAGCAGTGTGAGGAGCGGATACGCGTCGTGCCAGAGGATGTGGGAGTCGTAGGTCCAGCCGTAGTCGAAGCCATGTTCCTCCGCGAGCTGCATGAGCTCGACGAAGCGCGTATGCGGCGGGTCCGGCAGGACGGTAACGCCGAACGTCAGCATCGGGCCTCCTGGTAGGTGGACCGATTCTATTCGGCGCCGTCGGCGACCGAGCGGATGATTTGCACGAGATCCGACTTGGGGATCCTGCGGGAGAGCCGGAGCCAGTCGTGGGTCGAGGGGCTGGTCGGCTCGGACATGAGCACCTCGATCACCCTGACGCCCTTGCTGTTGAGGATCGCCGCCTGGTTGCGCCCGATCAGGCGCCCGCGAAAGACAACGGCAACATCTGCGTCGGGAATGTCGCCGCCGAGCGGCCCGCGGCGGGTATCGACTTCGAAGCCGGCGTCCTCGAGCAAAGCGCTCACCTCGGGCTGCCGGGCGGCCAGCAGCAGGATCCGTTTCTGGCCGTTGACCCCCATGCGGGAATGGTTCCCGCCCGAGGGGCGTTGAAAGCGCTTAGCCGTGGGTACTTTTGGGGGTATGAAACCTGAGACGCTCGACCATGTGGCTCTGTGGGTGGGCGATCGCGACACCCTTGCCGACTTTCTCGTCGACCGGTTGGGCATGCATGTGATCGAGCGGACCGACAACTTCACCCTGGTCGGCGCCGATGCCCGTCGGGGCAAGTTGACTCTTTTCGCAGCTGAAGGCGATCGAGAGCCCGGCGTCCTCGCTCGTATCGGCCTGCGGGTGTTCGATCTCGAAGAGGCTCTGGCCGAGCTGCCGCCCGACGTCGCCGTCGAGCGCCCCACACCAGGGCGCGCTGCGTTCAGAGCGCCTGAAGGGCTGTCGCTCGCGCTCGTTGAGGCGGAAGGCGGCGTCGCCTACGACCTCGACCATGTCGCCTTCACTGTCGCGGATCCCGAGCGGACTTTCGCGGAGCTCGCCGAGCTCGGCTTCGAGCCGGAGGACGGCCGCCTGAGAGTGGGGGACGCCTACGTCGAGCTGGAGCGGGGCGAGGTCGAGGTTTCCGAACGTCCGCTGCTGAACCACTTGGGCTTGAAAGTGGACTCGGCAGACGAGCACATCAAGGAGGCCGAGCGGCGTGGGCTCGAGATCGCCGACGTCGTGGACGCTCCCAACACGTACGCCGTCTTCGTCTGGGGCCCGGACGGCATCAAGCTCGAATACGTCGAGCACAAGCCGAGCTTCTCCCTGGTCTAGCCTCCGAAGGGGAACGCCCCCTCGCGCAGCACAAAAGTTGCTTGTGTTTCACACGCACAAAGTCGATCCCGGCGGCTCAGCAGGGAAATCGACACGCTGCGGGGCCTCTACTGTGAAACACAAGCGCGGTCGGCATGCCTGATCTTGTCGTCGCCGGTGCCGGCATGGCGGGGCTCGTCGCGGCTGCGCGCGCCCGCGAGCTCGGGGCCGACGTGGTCGTCTACGAGAAGGGCGACCGGCCGGGGGGCTCGATGCTGCTCTCGAGCGGCGTCGTCTGGCGCTACCGCGACTGGGAGCGCTTCCGGGAGGAATGCCCCGGCGGCGAGCCCCAGCTGCAGCGCCTCGTGTGGGAGCGCCTCGACGACGACCTGGCCTGGCTCGAGTCTCGGGGTGCTGCGGTCGTCGGCCGGGAGACCGGCAATCCGCTCACGACCGGCCTTCGGCTCGATCCTGGGAAGCTGACCGAAACCCTCGCCGGCCATGCAGGCGAGGTTCGGCTGGGGGAGCCCTTGACGGAGCTGCCAAAGAGTGTGCCGGTGATCCTGGCGACCGGAGGTTTTCAGGGAAGCACCGACCTGGTTCGCCGGCACATCACCTCCGAGGCGCCGAGCCTCGTCTTGCGCGCGAACCCCTGGAGCGCCGGTGACGGCCTTCGTCTCGCGCTCCGAAGCGGCGCCGCGCTGTCATCCGGGCTGGACGAGTTCTATGGACGGAATCTCGCGGCTGGGCCACAGATCTCACCGGGCGACTTCGTCCCTCTGGCCCAGGTGTATGCCAAGTACGCCAGGGTCGAGAACCTTCACGGCGAGCACTACGAGCCGCGCACCTGGTCGGAGATCGACGTCGTCCAGTGG
>Ga0307415_100001525_pt1 | contig 11110 bp, 17 predicted proteins | sample DK1Cmetagenome_FD_204524 | JGI IMG/M metagenome (GOLD analysis project Ga0307415, IMG submission 204524) | Maize rhizosphere microbial communities from greenhouse at UC Davis, California, United States - DK15-C-2 | ecosystem: Host-associated > Plants > Roots > Rhizosphere > Soil | place: USA...
CGACGGCACCGGGCGCACCGACCTCGCGAGCGGCATCGCGTTCCTCGACCACATGCTCGATCAGGTGGGCCGGCACGCCCTCTTCGACCTCGCCGTCATGGCGAAGGGCGATCTGCACATCGACGCCCATCACACGGTCGAGGACATCGGCATCACGCTCGGCCAGGCGGTGAAACGCGCGCTCGGCGAGAAAAAGGGCATCCGCCGATATGGCCACGCCTATGTTCCGCTCGACGAGGCGTTGTCGCGCGTCGTGCTCGATCTTTCGGGACGTCCCGGGCTCGAGTTCCACGTGCCGTTCACGCGCGCGCTCGTCGGCACGTTCGACGTCGACCTGATCCACGAATTCTTCCAGGGCTTCGCCAATCACGCGCTGTGCACGCTGCACGTCGACAACCTGCGCGGCGTCAACGCGCATCATCAGGCCGAGACGGTGTTCAAGGCCTTCGCGCGCGCGCTGCGGATGGCGTGCGAGCGCGACCCGCGCGCCGCGTTCGACGTGCCGTCGACGAAGGGCGCGCTTTGACCTGATGTCCATCGCCGTCGTCGATTACGGAACCGGCAACCTGCGCTCGGTCGCCAAGGCGCTCGCGCACGTCGCGCCCGACGCCGACGTCACGGTGAGCAGCGATGCCGCCGTCATTCGCGCTGCCTCGCACGTGGTGCTGCCCGGGCAGAGCGCGATGCCCGATACGATGGCGAGCCTCGACGCGAGCGGCCTGCGCAGCGTCGTGCTCGACTGCCTGCGCGATCGCCTGTTCCTCGGCGTCTGCCTCGGGCTGCAGATGCTGTTCGAGACGAGCGAGGAAGGCCCGACGCGGGGCCTCGGTGCGCTTCCCGGGCGCGTCGAGAAGTTCCGCGACGAGGCGATGACGCTGCCATCGGGCGAGCGGCTCAAGGTTCCGCACATGGGGTGGAGCCCCGTGCGGCAGACGCGGGCACATCCGTTGTGGGCGGGGATCGACGACGGCGCGCGATTCTATTTCGCGCACAGCTACTACCCGGTGCCCGCGGACGCGGCGCTGACGGCGGCGACCGCCGCATATCCGGTGCCGTTTACTTGCGCCATAGCGAGGGCTAATATCTTCGCCGTCCAGTTCCACCCGGAAAAAAGCCAACGCGCCGGCCTGCGGCTGCTCGCGAACTTCGTTGGCTGGGACGGGTCGTCCTAGCCTTCCGCGCCCTCCGCGTCTCCCACGGCACTCTCGCCGCGCCTCGTTCATCCACGCAGTTCCGCTGCCATGCAGATCATCCCCGCGATCGACATCAAGGACGGGCATTGCGTGCGCCTGAAGCAGGGCGACATGCAGGCCGCAACGGTTTTTTCCGAGGACCCGGCCGCGATTGCCCGGCATTGGCTCGAACTCGGCGCGCAGCGCCTGCACATCGTCGACCTGAACGGTGCTGTCGCCGGCCGGCCGAAGAACGAGCTCGCGATCCGCGAGGTCGTGAGCGTGATCGGCGACGAGATTCCGGTGCAGCTCGGCGGCGGCATCCGCGACCTCGACACGATCGAGCGCTACCTCGACGACGGCATCGGCTACGTGATCATCGGCACCGCGGCCGTCAAGAACCCGGGATTCCTGCACGACGCGTGCTACGCGTTCCCCGGCCACATCATCGTCGGGCTCGACGCGCGCGACGGCAAGGTCGCCACCGACGGCTGGTCGAAGATGACCGGCCACGACGTCGTCGATCTCGCGAAGAAGTTCGAGGACTACGGCGTCGAGGCGATCGTCTATACCGACATCGGCCGCGACGGCATGCTGACCGGCGTCAACGTCGAGGCTACGGTGAAGCTCGCGCGCGAGCTCAGGACGCCGGTGATCGCGAGCGGCGGCATCGCATCGCTTGCGGACATCCACCAGCTCGTGCCGCACGCGAGCGATGGAATCATCGGCGCGATCGCGGGCCGGGCGCTCTACGAAGGCAAGCTCGACTTCAGGGAAGCGCTCAAGGCGGCCAAGGGCGCCTCTTAGCGGACCGTGCTCGCAAAGCGCATTATTCCCTGTCTCGACATCGCGGACGGCCGCGTCGTCAAGGGCGTCAACTTCGTCAACCTCCGCGACGCGGGCGATCCGGTCGAGACGGCGCGCCGCTACGACGAGCAGGGCGCGGACGAGCTCACGTTCCTCGACATCCGCGCGAGCGTCGAAAAGCGCGGGCTGCTCTACGACATGGTGAATGCCGTCGCCGACCAGGTGTTCATTCCGCTGACGGTGGGCGGTGGCGTCGAATCGGTCGACGACGTGCGCGCGCTGCTCAACGCCGGCGCGGACAAGGTGAGCATCAACACCGCGGGCATTCTCGATCCGGACCTCGTCGGCGAGGCGTCGGCGCGTTTCGGCGCGCAGTGCATCGTCGCGGCGATCGACGCGAAGAAGTGCGCGGTCGACCAGTGGCAGGTCTACATCCACGGCGGGCGCACGCCAACCGGAATCGACGTCGTCGCATGGGCAACCGAAGCGACGGAGCGTGGCGCGGGCGAGATCCTGCTGACGAGCATGGATCGTGACGGCGCGCGAAAGGGTTTCGACCTGCGGCTGACGCGGGCGGTCGTCGACGCGGTGGACGTGCCGGTCATCGCATCGGGCGGCGTCGGCTCGCTGCAGGATCTCGTCGACGGCATCACCGTCGGCGGTGCGGATGCGGTGCTGGCGGCGTCGATCTTCCATTACGGCGAGTTCACGATCCCGCAGGCGAAGGCGGTGATGCGCGCAGCGGGACTGACCGTCCGATGAGCACCGCGGGCGAGCGAAGCGAGCCAAGGCCCGAAGGGGGCGTCGCGGTGCGATTCGCAGAGGCCGACACGTTGCCGCTGCACTCCTTGGCACCGTGCAAGGAGGCCGAGCGATGAGCACCGACTGGCTCGCCGCAGTCCGCTTCGACGGCAACGGTCTCGTCCCGGCGATTGCCCAGGATGCCGCGACGCATCGCGTGCTGACGCTCGCATGGATGAATCGCGAGGCGCTCACCCGCACGCGCGACACGCGCGAGGCGCATTACTGGTCGCGCTCGCGAGCATCGCTCTGGCGCAAGGGGGAGACGTCGGGGCACGTCCAGCGCGTGCGCGAGATCCGCCTCGATTGCGACGCCGATGCGATTCTGCTGCTGGTGGAACCGCAGGGCGGCATCGCGTGCCACACCGGACGCGAGCGCTGCTTCTATCGCCGGCTCGATCACGACGAATGGCACGTCGTCGAGCCGGTGCTCGAAGACCCGGCCACGGTCTACAACCATGAGTGAGCCGGATCCGGACCACGTGCTGGCGCGCCTCGCGGCGACGATCGAGCGCCGGAAGGGGGCCGAGCCGGGCACCTCCTACGTCGCATCGCTGTTCGCGAAGGGTGACGACGCCGTGCTGAAGAAGATCGGCGAGGAGGCGACCGAGACGGTCATGGCCGCGAAGGACGGTGATAAGATTCGACTGGTCGGCGAAGTGGCCGACCTGTGGTTTCACTGCCTCGTCCTGCTCGCTCGCCACGGCCTCGGGCCAGCCGACGTGCTGTGCGAGCTGGCGCGCCGGGAAGGGGTCTCCGGCCACGCCGAAAAAGCGTCCCGCACCTGATTCCGCGGGGTTCGACAAAACCCGCGAGCGAACCATCGCCATGGCGAACGACTCGAACTGCATCTTCTGCAAGATCGTGAGCGGCGAGGTGCCGAGCCGGAAGGTCTACGAGGACGACGACATCCTGGCGTTCCACGACATCCAGCCGCTTGCGCCGGTGCATTTCATGCTGATCCCGAAGCGGCACGTGGGATCGCTGTACGACGTGACCGACGCGGACGCGCCGGCGCTCGGGCGCATCCTGACGCTCGCCGGACGGCTCGCGCGCGAGCAGGGAGCGGGCGACGGCTTTCGGACCGTGATCAACACCGGGCGCGTCGGCCGCCAGGACGTGAAGCACGTCCACGTGCACGTGCTCGGCGGCCCCGAGCCGCTCGGGCCGATGCTGCCGCGGGCGTAGCATCGGGCGGCCACGACGATTATTCGGAGGGAACGATGGGTGGATTGAGCATCTGGCATTGGGCGATCGTGCTGCTGGTCGTGGTCCTGATCTTCGGCACGAAGAAGCTGCGCAATATCGGCCAGGACCTGGGCGGCGCGGTCAAGGGCTTCAAGGAAGGCATGAAATCGAGCGAAGCCGAGACGCCGGCCGGGTCCGGCGAGCCGCCGTCGCAGGTGACAGGGCGGACGATCGACGCCGAAGTGCGCAAGGAGCCGTCCCCGAAAGTCTGACCGGCGCCGCGCCCTCGCGCGGCGGCCTCCCGGGGACCCGGAAACGCGCGCCCACGCGCATGCGTCGCTGACCTCATGTTCGACATCGGCTTCTCCGAGCTCGTCGTCATCGGCGTGGTGGCGCTCGTCGTCATCGGGCCCGAGCGGCTGCCGAAGACCGCGCGAACCGTCGGTCACCTGTTCGGCCGTCTGCAGCGCTACGTGAACGACGTCAAGGCCGACATCAACCGCGAAATGGAGCTCGACGAACTGCGCAAGCTGAAAAGCGAGATGCAGGGCGCGGCGCGTGAATTCGAGCAGTCGGTGACGAGCGCCGCCAGCGAGGTGCAGGCGGGTGTTCGCAACGTCGAGCGCGATCTGAACGAGGCCGCCGCCACGCCTGCCGCCGTGAGTGCGCCTGCCGCGCCCGCCCCCGAGGGCGCTCCCGCCGCGCCACCGGCGCACGAAGGCGAATCGTCGCGCCAGGCGGCGCTGCCCGGATTCGACAAGATTTGAGCGAGCTCGACGACAAGCAGGAATCGTTCATGTCGCATCTGGTCGAGCTGCGCAGCCGGCTGATGCGCTCGATCGCCGCGGTGTTCGTCATCCTGGTCGTGTTGTTCCCGTTCGCGAAGGACATCTACGCGCTGCTCGCCCAGCCGCTGCTGCGCGTGCTGCCGCAGGGATCGACGATGATCGCCACCGACGTCACCGGCACGTTCCTGGTGCCGCTCAAGGTGACGCTGATGGCGGCGTTCCTGATCGCGCTTCCGTACGTGCTGTGGCAGGCGTGGGCGTTCGTCGCGCCGGGCCTCTACCAGCACGAGAAGCGGCTGGTGATGCCGGTGGTCGTGTCGAGCTGCCTGTTCTTCGCGCTCGGCATGAGCTTCGCCTATTTCTTCGTGTTTCCCGTCGCGTTCGGCTTCTTCGCCGGCTACACGCCGGTCGGCGTGCAGATGATGACGGACATCGACAAGTACCTGTCGTTCGTGCTGACGATGTTCATCGCGTTCGGCCTGACGTTCGAGACGCCGGTCGTCGTCGTCGTGCTGGTGCGGATGCGTGTCGTCTCGCTCGAGAAGCTCAAGTCGATGCGGCCGTACGTGATCGTCGGCGCGTTCGTCATCGGCGCCATTTTTACGCCGCCCGACGTGATTTCGCAGATGCTTCTCGCGATCCCGCTGTGGCTGCTGTACGAGCTCGGCCTGCAGCTCGCGCGGTTCGTCAGCGTGCCCGCCGCGGAGGCGGGCGAAGAGCGTACGGAGCCCGCGAACTAGGGCCTGTGAACAGGCCTTGGGCTACAGTGTCGGCCGCTTCGCGATCACGACGTCGACGTCCAGCGGCTTGCCGTCGCGCACCACCTTGATCCGCGCGCTCGACCCCGGCGTCAGCTCGGCGATGCGCGCGAGCAATTGCGGCACGTCCGGCGTGGGCTTCCCGGCAATCTCGACCACGACGTCTCGCACCTGAATGCCCGCGCGGTCTGCGGGGCCGTCCCGCTGCAGTGCGCGGACGAGCACGCCGTCGGTCCGCGCAAGCGCGAGCGCCTGCGCGGCCTCGCGCGTGATTGCCTGCGGCTCGACGCCGAGCCAGCCGCGCGTGACGGTGCCGTCCTTGATGATCTGTGCAAGCACGGTGCGCGCAAGCGAGACCGGAATCGCGAAGCCGATGCCCATCGACCCGCCCGACTGCGAAAAGATCGTGCTGTTGATGCCGATCAGGTTGCCCGTCGTATCGACGAGCGCGCCGCCGGAATTGCCGGGATTGATCGCGGCGTCGGTCTGGATGAAATCCTCGAAGCGGTTGATGCCGAGGTGATTGCGGCCGAGCGCCGAGACGATGCCGAGCGTGACGGTGTTGCCGAAGCCGAACGGATTGCCGATCGCGAGCACGACGTCGCCCACCTGCAGGTGGTCGGTGGTGCCGAACGTTATCGTCGGCAGGTCCTGCCCTTCGGTCTTCAGCACTGCGAGGTCGGATTCGGGATCGACGCCCTTGATCCGCGCGGACAACTCGCGCCCATCGGCCAGCACGACCTCGATGTCGTCGGCGCCCTCGATGACATGGTGATTCGTGAGCACGTAGCCGTCGGGCGACACGATGACGCCGGAGCCCAGGCTGGTGGCGCGGCGCGCCGGCGCCCGCTCGGCGAGGTCGGGGAAATACCGGCGCAGGATCGCGTCGTCGAGCAGCGGATTGCGCGAGCGCACCGCCTTGCTCGTATAGATGTTCACGACCGCCGGCATCGCCTTTTTCGCAGCGTCGGCATACGTGAGCGCGGCGGTCGCGCCGGTGGACGGCGCCTCGGCTTCGCGCAGCACGACGACGCCACCGTTCTTGCCGGCGATGCGCGGCAGGAGGTCGGGGCGAAGCGTGGCGACGACGAACAGCGCTGCGAGACACAGCGTGCACGCCTGCGCGAACAACAGCCAGAACTTTCGCAGCACGGGGACGTTCGAGCCGGGGAAGCGAACCATTATAGGCGGGGCGCGTGCCCCGAATCCGCAACGGGCGACCGGGGTTCTTGCAATGATCGTACCGGTGCGCTCGATGCGCCAAGCCACTGTTTTCCCGGCGCAATTCGGCCGCGATCCAGCGCCGGGCTTCAAAGCGCTGTCGCAAATCCCGTATAATTCGAAGGTTTTGCAACGCGGCTTTTCGAAAAAATCGGGCGCGAAAGGCGGGAATGGCGACAGAAGCAGTAGTCAACAAGGACAAGCGGCGCTTTCTGATCGGCGCCACGTCGATCGTCGGCGGCCTGGGCGCCGTCGCAGTCGCGGTTCCCTTCGTGATGTCGTTGTGGCCGAGCGAGCGGGCGAAGGCCGCCGGCGCTCCGATCGAGGTCGACGTCAGCAAGATCGAGCCCGGGCAGAAAATCAACGTCGAATGGCGCGGCAAGGTGTGCTGGCTCGTGAACCGCACGCAGGCCATGCTATCCACGCTGCCGAAGCTCGACGATCGCGTCGCCGACCCCAAGTCGAACGCCCCGCAGCAACCGGACTACTGCAAGAACGAGACGCGCTCCATCAAGCCGGAACTGTGGGTGGCGGTTGGCATCTGCACGCACCTCGGGTGCTCGCCGACGTTCCGTCCCGAGCTCGGCCCCGCCGACCTGGGCGCCGACTGGCTGGGCGGCTTCTTCTGTCCTTGCCATCAATCGAAGTTCGACCTCGCCGGACGCGTGTTCAAGAGCGTTCCCGCGCCGACGAACCTCGTGATTCCGCCGCACAAATACCTGTCCGATACGCGCGTCGTCATCGGCGAAGACACCAAGGCGTAGCGGGCACCGTCCGCGCGTTTCGCACTACCCGGCGGCCCTCGGAGCCTCGCACATGAGCAAGCTATTGACCTGGATCGACGACCGTTTTCCGCTGACTGCGCTGTGGAACAGCCAGTGGGGGAAGTACGTCGCGCCGAAGAACTTCAACTTCTGGTACTACTTCGGATCGCTCGCCGCGTTCGTGCTCGTGCTGCAGATCGTGACCGGCATCTGGCTCACGATGAACTACAAGCCCGACGCGACGAAGGCGTTCGAGTCGGTCGAGTACATCATGCGCGACGTGCAGTGGGGGTGGCTGATCCGCTACATGCACTCCACCGGTGCGTCGATGTTCTTCGTCGTCGTGTATCTGCACATGTTCCGGGGCCTGATGTACGGCAGCTACCGCAAGCCGCGCGAGCTCACGTGGATCTTCGGCTGCCTGATCTACCTGGCCCTGATGGCCGAGGCGTTCTTCGGCTACCTGCTCCCGTGGGGCCAGATGTCGTACTGGGGCGCGCAGGTGATCGTGAACCTGTTCTCGACGATCCCGATCGTCGGCGAGGACCTTGCTCTGTGGATCCGCGGCGATTACACGATCTCGGACATCACGCTGAACCGCTTCTTCGCCTTTCACGTCATCGCGCTGCCGCTCGTGCTGCTCGGCCTCGTCGCCGCGCACCTGATGGCGCTGCACGAGACCGGCTCCAACAATCCCGACGGCATCGAGATCAAGAAGCAGCCGAAGGATCCCGCCTCGGGCCTGCCGCTCGACGGCATCTATTCGCATCCGTACTACACGGTGAAGGACATCGTCGGCGTCATCGTCTTCCTCGTCGTGTTCTCGATCATCGTGTTCTTCCTGCCGGAGATGGGCGGCTACTTCATCGAGGCCAACAACTTCATCCCGGCGAACCCGCTGCAGACGCCGGAGCACATCGCGCCGGTGTGGTACTTCACGCCGTATTACGCGATGCTGCGGGCGGTACCGTCGTTCCTCGACACGCAGGTGTGGGGCGTGATCGTCATGGGCGTTTCGGTGCTGATCTTCTTCGCGCTGCCGTGGCTCGACCGCTCGCCGGTCAAGTCGATCCGGTACAAGGGACCGCTGTACAAGGGATGGCTGGCCGCGTTCGTCGTCGCGTTCCTGATCCTCGGCTATCTCGGCGTCGTGCCGGTGACGGTGTGGGGCCAGTTCGCCGACGGCTTCCCGCTCTACGGCGCCGACAAGGCAACCGTCGTCGCGCGCGTGCTCACCGTCGTGTACTTCCTGTTCTTCCTGCTGATGCCCTGGTACACGGCGCGCGACAGGACGAAGCCGGTGCCGGCGCGGGTGGTATGGAAATGACGACGAGAGCAATCGCGTGGGTTCTCGCAGCACTGCTGGCCGGCACGGCCGGGTTCGCGTCGGCCGCGGGCGACGCCGACGTCCGCCTGTCGCCCGCGCCGGTGAATCGCCTCGACGAAGAATCGCTGCAGCGGGGCGCGCGCAACTTCGTCAACTACTGCCTGTCGTGCCACACGGCAAAGTACATGCGCTACAACCGGCTCACCGACCTGGGCCTCACCGAGGCGCAGATCACGGGCAACCTGATGTTCGCGAGCGACAAGATCGGCTCGACGATGACGGTCGCGATGACCGAGAAAGACGCCAAGGCCTGGTTCGGCGCCTCGCCGCCCGACCTGTCGGTCGAGTCGCGCATTCGCGGCCGCGACTGGCTCTATAACTATCTGCTCGGCTTCTACCGCGACGACAAGTCGGCGACCGGCTGGAACAACATCGTGTTTCCGAACGTCGGCATGCCGCACGTGCTGTGGCAGCTCTCCGGCGTCAACAAGCTCGTCCAGACCGAGTACGAAGACCACGAGAAAGCCACGGCCGCGGCCATCGCCATCAAGGGCCTGTCCGCCGTCGAGCCGCTGCAGGGCCACAAGTACGCCGTCCTGCAGTCGGTGGCCGACGTCCCGGGCTCGATGACACGCGTGCAGTACGAGGCGTTCGTGGCGGATCTCGTCAACTACATGGACTACATGGCCGAGCCGGTCAAGAACAGGCGAATTCATCTCGGCATTCTCGTGCTCCTGTTCCTCGGCGTGCTGTTCGTCTTCGCCTACGCCCTGAAGCGCGAATACTGGAAAGATCTGCACTAGCGCCGAAGACTCGAATGCGGGTCAGAGATGCATTTCGCGAAATGCATCTCTGACCCGCATTGCCTTCGGTTCCCCAGGAGAGATACGACAATGATGACCCTTTATTCCGGCACGACCGATCCATTCAGCCAGCGATGCCGCATCGTGCTGCACGAGAAGGGCATGGATTTCCAGATCATCGACGTGGACCTCGACCACAAGCCCGAGGACCTCGCGGTGATGAATCCGTACAACCAGGTGCCCGTGCTGGTCGAGCGCGACCTCGTGCTGCATGAAGCGAACATCATCAACGAGTACATCGACGAGCGGTTTCCGCATCCGCAGCTGATGCCGGCCGATCCGGTGATGCGGGCTCGCGCGCGCCTTTTCCTGCACCGCTTCGAGAAGGAGCTGTTCGTCCACATCGACGCGTTCGAAGGCGGCAACCAGAAGCACATCGAAAAGGCGCGCGGGCTCGTTCGCGACGCGCTGATGCAGATCGCGCCGGTGTTCGCCAAGCACAAGCACATGCTCGGCGAGGATTACTCGATGCTCGACGTGGCGATCACGCCGCTTTTGTGGCGGCTCGACTACTACGGAATCCAGATGCCGAAGCAGGCCGCGCCGCTCATGAAATATGCGGAGCGGCTGTTCGCCCGGCCGGCGTTCTCGGAAGCGCTCACGTCCGCCGAGCGAGGGATGCGGAAATAGCGGCCGGCCGCGCGTTTCGTCGCGCGGCATCGTGGCAGCCGCAGCCGCCTGCGCGGGGCGTCAAACGTCGTTGACCGCGTCGGTCGCGACCCATCAGCCGTGGACCCCGCCGGGCAGCATCTGCCCGACGTCTTCGCCCGGTAGCGGCCGTCGAACACGCCGCGGATCGCGCCGCGCTTGCGGAGATCGGGCCGCAGCGTCCCGTCCTTGGCGGCTTCACCTACCCGCGCCTTGCCGTCCGGCTGCTGCATCGTCGCGACGACTTTCTGCATGAAATCGCCGTCGATGTAGGCGAACATGTTGTAGCAGTAGAGCGCACCGTCGCGGATCGCCGTGGCCGATGCGCGCCATCGAGATCGCCGTGATCGGCGGTCAGCACGACGATGGCGCGCGCCGACAGGCCGAGACGTCGAGCTCGTCGAGCAACGGAACGATGTTGCGATCGACGTCGCGGAGGCAATTGAGGTAGTAATCGTATCGCTTCGCATAGAGCGGGTCAGCCGGCTCGGGCCGGATGTTGCCCAGAATGTCGGGGCTCTGGACGCGCTCTCCCGCGCGATCGGTGTCGAGGAACATGATGTCGTGCCGATTGGCGACTTTCCCTTGTATGCCGTGTAGTAGCCGGCGTCGCGCAGCATGTCACCCACTGTCGGCAACTCCGTCGACATGCTGCTGATCCATGGAAAGTTCGTGTTGTCGAACGTCTTCGTGTGCTGGATGTGCCGGCCGGTGTAGAGCACCGAGCGCGAAGGCGTGCAGACGCACGAGTTGATCTGGTGATTGACGAAAAC
>Ga0307415_100001526_pt1 | contig 11108 bp, 10 predicted proteins | sample DK1Cmetagenome_FD_204524 | JGI IMG/M metagenome (GOLD analysis project Ga0307415, IMG submission 204524) | Maize rhizosphere microbial communities from greenhouse at UC Davis, California, United States - DK15-C-2 | ecosystem: Host-associated > Plants > Roots > Rhizosphere > Soil | place: USA...
CGCTCGGCAGCGCGATCGCCTCGTCGAGCGCGTTGGTGTGCAGGCTCTGGGTGCCGCCGAAGACCGCCGCCATCGCCTCGATCGTCGTCCGCACGACGTTGTTGTAGGGGTCCTGCGCGGTCAGCGTCCAGCCCGAGGTCTGGCAGTGCGTGCGCAGCATCGAGCTCTTCGCCTCCTTCGGTGCGAACTCGGACATGATCCGGTGCCAGAGCAGTCGCGCCGCCCGGAGCTTGGCGATCTCGAGGTAGAAATTCATGCCGATCGCCCAGAAGAAGCTGAGCCGGCCGGCGAAGGCGTCGACATCGAGCCCCTTCGCGATCGCGGTGCGGACGTACTCGCGGCCGTCGGCGAGCGTCAGCGCGAGCTCGAGCGTCTGGTTCGCTCCGGCCTCCTGGATGTGGTAGCCGGAGATCGAGATCGAGTTGAACCTCGGCATGTGCGAGGCCGTGTAGGCGATGATGTCGCCGACGATGCGCATGCTCGGCGCCGGCGGATAGATGTAGGTGTTCCTGACCATGAACTCTTTCAGGATGTCGTTCTGGATCGTTCCTGAAAGCTGGTCCTGGGCGACGCCCTGCTCCTCGGCGGCGACGATGTAGCCCGCGAGCACAGGGAGCACGGCGCCGTTCATCGTCATCGACACGCTCACCTTGTCGAGCGGGATGGCGTCGAACAGGATCTTCATGTCCTCGACCGAGTCGATCGCGACGCCGGCCTTGCCGACGTCACCGACGACGCGCGGATGGTCGCTGTCGTAGCCGCGATGGGTCGCGAGGTCGAAGGCGACGCTGACGCCCTGGCCGCCGCCGGCGAGCGCCTTGCGATAGAAATCGTTCGACGCCTCGGCGGTCGAGAACCCGGCGTACTGGCGGATCGTCCAAGGCCGCACCGTGTACATCGTCGCCTGCGGGCCGCGCACGTACGGCGGCAAGCCCGGCAGCGTGTTGGTCGCCGGCAGGCCGGCGAGATCGGCCGCGGTGTAGAGGGGCTTGACGACGATGCCGTCCGGCGTTCGCCAGGCGAGCGCGTCGAGATCGCCGCCCGGCGCCGAGCGCGCCGCGGCGGCGCGCCATGCGGCGAGCGCTTCGGGGTCGTCGGCGGAGGGCGGTTTGGCAGGCATGCTGTCGGAGTCCTCGCCGATTATCGCGGCGCCGCAGCGACAATCGCGGCCATGCCGCGCCCTGCCGTCAGCCTCGTCGCCATCGTCGCCCGCGACGGCGGCATCGGCCACCGCGGCGGCCTGCTCGTGCGTCTTCCCGAGGACCTGCGCCGCTTCCAGCAGATCACGCTCGGCGCGCCGATCGTCATGGGCAGGAAGACCTGGCAATCGATCGGCCGCGCGCTGCCGGGACGCCGCAACATCGTCGTCACGCGCGATCCGGGCCTGCGCGCGAAAGGCGCCGAGACGGCGGCTTCGCTCGACGACGCGCTCGCGCTCGCCGGCGACGTGCCGGTCGTCCACGTGATCGGCGGCGCCGAGATCTACGCGCAGGCGCTGCCGCTCGCCGACGAGCTGCAGCTCACCGAGGTCGACGCCGAGTTCCCTGCCGACACCTTCTTCCCGGCGTGGGATCGACGCCGGTTTGTACGAACCGCGCACGAGCGGCACGAGACCGCCGAGGGATTGCGCTACGCGTTTGCAACGTACAAGAGACTTCCGCAGGGAGAGTGAGATGTCGCAGCACGGTTTTCATGTCCACGGTCCGCACGACCACGCTCTCGAGCACGGGGGGCACGCCGAGCCGCACGGCATGGCCGGCCACCTCGCCGTCGCGACGGCGCTCATCGCCACGATCGGCGCGCTGTTCGCGTACATGGGCGGGCTGACGCAGGCCAACGCGGGCCTCTACAAGAACGAGTCGGCGATCAAGAAGACCGAGGCGTCGAATCAGTGGAACTACTACCAGGCCAAGAGCAGCAAGCAGAACCTCGCCGAGCTCGCCGTCGAGTTGGCGCCGGAATCGCGCCGCGGGTTCTACGGCGACGAGATCAAGCGCTACAAGGGGGAAAAGGAGGCGATCAAGAAGGACGCGGAGAAGTTCGAGGCCGAGTCGGCCGAATGGAGCAAGCGCAGCGACGAAGAGATCCACCAGCACCACCGCTGGGCACAGGCGACGACGGCCCTGCAGATCTCGATCGCGATCGCGGCGATCGCGCTGCTCACCAGGAGCCGCCGGCTCCAGTACGTCGTCTACGGCCTGGCGGTGCTCGGCGGCGCGGTCGGCGCCCTCGCCTGGCTGCACATTTGACGCGCGCGTCGGTCGCTCGCCGGCGTCAGCGCGTCGGCAGCTTGTCGAGCTCGCGCCGCAGCTCGGCGATCTCGATCTGCTTGCGCGCGATCTCGGATCGCATGTTGGCGACGCGATCGAGGTAGGTCTGCAGGTTGGCCTCGTCCTTGCGCCGCTCGGGCTCGCCGCCGTTGAACGCCACCTCGAGCGCCGAGAGCTTGCGCTCCTCGCTTCGCAAGCGGTCCTCGAGATCGCGACGGACGTTGCTGGCGCGCTCGCGCAACGCGGTGTTCTCGGCAGGCATCTTGGCGTCGACGGCGGGAGCCGCCGGCACCGGGGTCGCCCCCGAGGCCGCTTTGCCCGGCGAGCGGATCACGGTCACGTTCGCGTTCTCGACCCGCTTGCAGTGGAGCTTCTCGGCTTCGCTCGCCGAGATCGTGTTGTTGTAGTCGTTGCCGGGGCAGCGGTAGAGGACGCCGCCTTCGGCCGTCTGCGGCCACGCCGGCGACACGAACACCGCGAGCGCGGTGCACAGGAACGGGATGCGCAGGCTCATGGACGGTCTTCCTCGGCTCACCGGCCCCGACGACCGGCGTTCGCGATCGATTCTCGCCCACCTGTTCCGCTTCGGCAGCTACGTTCGTCCGGACGGCGCCGCCGTTCGCGGCATCGTCCGGCGCCGGCTCGGCCGCCCCGCCTACTTGTCGTCGATCCCGAGCTCCTGGATCTTGCGGGTGATCGTGTTGCGGCCGATGCCGAGCTTGAGCGCCGCCTCGATGCGACGGCCGCGCGTCGTTTCGAGCGCGGAGCGAATGAGCTGCGCCTCGAATTCACGCGTCAGGGTGTCCCAGACCATCGGCTCGCCGGCTTGCAGCAGCTCGCGCGCGCGACGCTCGAGCGCGCCGAGCCAGCTGCCGCCGGCGTCGTCGCCACGCCGCGCCGTGCCGCCGCTGCGCTCGGGCACCGCGGCGACCGCGGGCGCGACGACGGCCTCGCGCTGCGCGGATGCCGATGCGTGCGCCGCGGTCTCGCCGCCGCCATCGTTGGCCGCGTGACCGTTCGCAGCGGCCGCGACCGGGCTGCTGCGCGCCTGCAGCTCGGGGGGCAGGTCGTCGGCATCGACGAGCTGCGCCGGCGCCATCACCGTCAGCCAGTGACAGATGTTCTCGAGCTGGCGGACGTTGCCGGGAAAGTCGAAGGCGACGAGCCGGTCGATCGCCGCATCGGTCAGCCGCTTGCCCTCGACGCCGAGCTCGCGCGCGCTCTTCTGCAGGAAAAAGCGCGCCAGCGGCGCGATGTCCTCGCTGCGCTCGCGCAGCGCCGGCAGGCGCAGACGAATGACGTTGAGACGATGGAACAGGTCCTCGCGGAACGCGCCAGCCTTGACGCGCTGCTCGAGGTCCTGGTGCGTCGCCGCGATGACGCGCACGTTGCTCTTCATCGGGTTGTGGCCGCCGACACGGTAGAACTGGCCGTCGGCGAGGACGCGCAGGAGCCGCGTCTGCAGGTCGAACGGCATGTCGCCGATCTCGTCGAGGAAGAGCGTGCCGCCGTCGGCCTGCTCGAAGCGGCCGCGGCGCGTCGTCTGCGCGCCGGTGAAGGCGCCGCGCTCGTGACCGAACAGCTCCGACTCGAGCAGGTCCTTCGGGATCGCTGCCGTGTTGATCGCGACGAACGGACCGCTCGCGCGCGGGCTGTGCTTGTGCAACGCGTTGGCGACCAGCTCCTTGCCCGATCCCGACTCGCCGGTGATGAGGACGGTGACGATGCTCTGGCTGAGGCGGCCGATGGCGCGGAAGACGTCCTGCATCGCCGGCGCCTGGCCCAGGATCTCGGGCACCTGCGCCGCCGGCACGTCTCCCGCACCCTCGTGCAGGCTCTCCTCGACGGCGCGGCGGATCAGGTCGACCGCCTTCGGCACGTCGAACGGCTTGGGTAGGTAGTCGAAGGCGCCGCCCTGAAACGCGCTGACCGCGCTGTCGAGGTCCGAGTACGCGGTCATGATGATGACGGGCAGGTCGCGGTGCTTGGCCTTGATCGTGTTGAGGAGGTCGATGCCCGATCCGCCCGGCATGCGGATGTCGGAAACCAGCACCTGCGGCTCGTCGTCCTCGAGCGCGGCGAGGACGTCGCGCGAGTTGGTGAAGCTGCGCACCGCGAACTCCTCGCGGGTCAGCGCCTTCTCGAGGACGAAGCGGATCGATTGGTCGTCGTCGACGATCCAGATAGGTTTCATCCGCCCTCGATTCGTCGCGCCGGCGGCATCAGCTCAGCGGAATGACGATCTTGAAGACCGTCCGCCCTGGTTCGCTCTCGAACTCGACCGTGCCATGGTGCTGCTGGATGAATGTTCTCGCAAGCGTGAGTCCGAGCCCGGAGCCGCCGTCGCGACCCGAGACCAGCGGAAAGAAGATCCTGTCCCGCAGTGCCTCCGGAACGCCCGGCCCGTTGTCCTCGACATGCAATTCCAGTGCCAGACGATAACGGTGCTTGCCGAGCGTCACCTGGCGAACGACGCGGGTGCGCAGGACGATCCTCGCGCCACCCTGCTCGATCCTCTCGGCCAGCGCCTCGGCGGCATTGCGGACGATGTTGAGCAGCGCCTGGATGAGCTGCTCGCGATCGCCGCTGAACTCGGGGATCGAGGTGTCGTAGTCGCGCACCGTCGTCAGGCCGCGCGGGAACTCGGCGAGGATCAGCGCGCGGACGCGCTCGCAGACCTCGTGGATGTTCACCGTGCCGACGACATGGGGCTTGCGGTGCGGCGCCAGCAGGCGATCGACGAGCAGCTGCAACCGGTCGGCCTCCTTGATGATCACCTGCGTGTATTCGGTCAAGGTGCGCTGCTCGATCTCCATCTCGAGCAGCTGCGCCGCGCCGCGAATGCCGCCGAGCGGGTTCTTGATCTCGTGGGCGAGGTTCCTGATCAGCTCGCGCGTCGCTTCGGCCTGCTCGAGGGCGCGCTCCTCGCGCTCGTGGCGATGCTGCTGCTCGATCTCGACCATCTCGAAGACCACGTTGCGCGAGCCGTCGATCTGGTTGACCGTGACGTGCACCGGCAACGACTCGCCCGTGCTCGACGACGGGCGCTTGAGCGCGGCCTCGAGACGGCTGGTCGAGAACGCGTTGTTGCTGACCGCGGCGACCGTCTCGCGCAGCGCCTGCGGCTCGACGAACCAGTCGAAGAAGAGGCTCTTCGACATGCTCCGGCGCGACAGGCCGAGAACGTTCTCGAACGAGGAATTGGCGAATTCGCACTCGCCTTCGGGTGTCACGACCGCGACCATCGTCGCGAGCAGGTCGAGCGCGGCGTGGCCGGCCGCGTGGCCTGCTGGCGGCGTCGGCGAGGCGGGCGCGGCCGGCGCGATCACTGGCTCGGCGACGGCGGCAGCTTTTGGATCTCGCGGCGGAGAGCGGCGATGTCGATCTGCTTGCGCTCGATCGCGGAGCGCATCTCGGAAACGCGGTCGAGATACTTCTGGAAGTTCTTCTCCTCGCCACGCCGCTCGGGCTGGCCGCCGTTGTATTCCTTCTCCATCGCGGCGAGCTTGACCTCCTCAGTCCGCAGCTCGCCTTCGAGAATGCGCCGGGCGTCGCTGTCGCGCGCGCGCTGGGCGACAGGGTCGACGCGGAGGCCGGACGCGGCCGCCGACGTCGTCGACGGCGCCGCCCCCGCGCGCGGCCGGGTCGACTGGATGACCGTCACCGGCGCGCCCTCGACCTTGCGGCAGCCGAGCTTCTCCGCTTCCCTCGCCGAGATCGTGTTGCGATAGTCGTTGCCGGGGCAGCGGTACAGGACGCTGGAGTCGACCAAGTCGGCTGCGCCCGCCGCCGTCGCTGCGCACGCCAGGATCGCGGCGACCAGGAGAGGGGTTGGGTTGTGCAGGCTCATGCGGGTCTCCAGGCCTCGTCAACGCCCGGCCGCGCCGCCGCGCCGACAGGCTTGCCCATTCTCGCGCAGCCGCACGCCGCCACAAGCACCGCAACCGGACGGAAGTCGCGCTCGCCGCAAAGACAAGGGGACGGCACCGCCGTCCCCGCCTCCCTGCAGCGAAGCGTCCTTACAACGCGTAGTACATGTCGAACTCGACCGGATGGGTCGTCATGCGGAAGCGCGTGACTTCCTGCATCTTGAGCTCGATGTAGGCGTCGATCAGGCCGTCGGTGAAGACGCCGCCCTTGGTGAGGAAGGCGCGGCCCTTGTCGAGGTAGTCGAGCGCCTGGTCGAGGCTCGAGCACACGGTCGGGATCTTCGCGTCCTCTTCCGGCGGCAGGTGGTACAGGTCCTTGCTGGCCGCCTCGCCCGGGTGGATCTTGTTCTCGACGCCGTCGAGACCGGCCATGAGCATGGCGGCGAACGCGAAGTACGGATTGGCCTGCGGGTCCGGGAAGCGGACCTCGATCCGGCGCCCCTTGGGGTTGGCGACGTACGGGATCCGCACCGACGCCGACCGGTTGCGCGAGCTGTAGGCGAGCTTGACGGGAGCCTCGAAGCCCGGGACCAGGCGCTTGTAGCTGTTGGTGCCCGGGTTCGTGATCGCGTTCAGCGAGCGCGCGTGCTTGATGATGCCGCCGATGTAGAAGAGCGCGAACTCCGACAGGCCCGCGTAGCCGTCGCCAGCGAACAGGTTCTTGCCGCCCTTCCAGACCGACTGGTGCACGTGCATGCCGGAGCCGTTGTCGCCGACGATGGGCTTCGGCATGAAGGTCGCCGTCTTGCCGTACGAGTTGGCGACGTTCTGGATCACGTACTTCTGCAGCTGCAGCCAGTCGGCGCGCTCGACCAAGGTCGAGAACTTGGTGCCGATCTCCATCTGGCCGGCGGTGCCGACTTCGTGGTGGTGGACCTCGACCGGAACGCCGAGCGACTCGAGGATCAGGCACATCTCGGAGCGCAGGTCCTGGAAGGAATCGACCGGCGGCGTCGGGAAGTAGCCGCCCTTGACGGTCGGCCGGTAGCCGCTGTTGCCGTGCTCGTACTCCTTGCCCGTGTTCCACGCCGCTTCCTCGGACTCGATCTTGCAGAACGAGCCCGACATGTCGACGTTCCAGCGCACGCTGTCGAAGACGAAGAATTCCGGCTCGGGGCCGAAGTAGGCGGCGTCGCCGAGACCCGACGCCTTCATGTAGGCCTCGGCGCGCCTGGCGAGCGAGCGCGGGTCGCGCTCGTACGGCTTGCCGTCGCCCGGCTCGAGGACGTCGCAGGTCAGGATCAGCGTCGGCTCTTCGTAGAACGGGTCGATGTTGGCCGTGTTGGGGTCGGGCATGAGCAGCATGTCCGACGCCTCGATGCCCTTCCAGCCGGCGATCGACGAGCCGTCGAAGGCGTGGCCGGCGGTGAACTTCTCCTCGTTGAAGGCCGAGATCGGCACCGTGACGTGTTGCTCCTTGCCGCGGGTGTCGGTGAAGCGGAAGTCGACGAACTTGGCTTCGCTGTCCTTCACCATGCTCATCACGTCTGCGACGGTCTTGGCCATCAATGCATCTCCCTGGCGGCTTGCGTTCGAATGTGGGGGGTTGCGAATCGGAAGAGCCGGCACTCGCAGCCCCAAAATCGCGCACGGAATTTAGCAGAAAGCATGCCAGTCTCTTCCCGGGGCCGGACGCCGCTACGGTGCGCCCCCGCGCACCGCAAACGCGCACGAGCGCGCGTTCAGCGCACCAACTCGGGGCCGAGCTGGCCGCCCTGCCGCAGGACCCCGTCGCGCAGGCGGGCATAGGCGGCATCGAGCAGCGCGGCCTCGCCCTTGACGCCGAGCTCGATGTGGCGGCCCCACTCGGGATGGTCGACGCTCGGCAGGCTGAACACCTTGATGCCGCGGAACTCGGCCTCGACCGCTTCCATGAGCGGGGTCAGCGCCGCCTCCATCGCGCCGAAGACGATCACCGAGCGCTCGAGCATCGCCGGCGCGACATGAAGGTGGCGAAAGTGCGTGTCGAGGACCCACTCGATCATCGGCCAGGCCATCACCGGAAAGCCCGGCACGAAGAAGACGCCGCCCGCGCCCGAGCGCACGGCGAAGCCGGCGATCTTGTTGTACGGGTTCGGGATGATCTCGGCGCCGGCCGGGAACACCGCCATGTTGAGGCGGTGCCGGTTGTCCTCGCGCTCGGGATCGAAGATCGTGCCTTGCTCGCGTGCAACGTCCTTCATCCGCTCGATCACGAACGCCTTCGCCTCGGGATGCAGCTCGAGCGGGACGCCGAGCGCCGCCGCCGCGCACTGGCGGGTGTGATCGTCGGGCGTCGCGCCGATGCCGCCGCACGAGAAGACGAGGTCGCCGCTCGCGAACGCGTCGCGCAAGTCGGCGGTGATCCGTGCCGGGTCGTCGCCGACGTAGCGCGCCCAGGCGAGCGCCAGGCCGCGCGCGGCGAGCAGCTCGATCACCTTGGGCAGATGCTTGTCGGCGCGCTTGCCCGAGAGGATCTCGTCGCCGACGATGACGAGGCCGACGTTCATCCGACGAATCCCCTCGGCTTCCCGAGCAACGGCGGATCGGGGCTCGCGTCGCTGCGCAGCGGCGCGGACGAACCGGCGCTCTGCGCCTCGGCCGCGCGCAATCGCTGCAGCCTAGCGAGCAGGTAGTGCGCGAACCAGAGCGACGAGAACGCGAACACCAGCGTGTAGAGCCAGATGGCGACGACGATCAGGAGCGGTGCCAGGACGAGCGCGAGCGCGCTCACCGCCCAGAGCAGCGAAGGAGCGGCGCCGAGCATGCCGCACGCGATGCCCATGCCGAGCAGCGGCCAGCGTTCCTCGGCGAGCAGCCGCAGCCGCTCGGCCCGGCTGGCGTGGTCGGCGAGGACGTCGTGCGCGAACACGCGGTACGTGAGCCAGCCCCAGATCAGCGGCGGCAGCAGCAGGACGAGCGGCGGAACGAACCAGAACGGAATGCTGATGACGAGCGCCGCCAGCGCGACCGCGGTGCAGCCGAGCGAGACGCCGAGCCCGGCCCAGAAGCTCGCGCCGTGGCGTCGCTCGAGATGCGGAAAGCGCCGCGCCGCGACCAGCCGAACGATCGCCGGCGTCATCAGCAAGGCGGCGACGAGCAGCGAGACGACGACGAACGCCGGCACCGCGAGCGCGACGACGACGAGCGGTGCGAGGACGCTCGCCCAGCCGCCGCCGCCGATCGATCGCAGCCACGCGAACATCGGCTCGAGCAGCGCGGCGTCCGCGAGCGCTGCGCGCACGCCGGCGACCGCCGGCTCCCAGAAAAAGTAGCCGAGCGCGGCGGCGGCGCCGCCGACCAGCGCCAGCGGCAGCAGCGACAGCGCGATCACCCTCGGGTGCAGGCAGTACGCGGCGGCACGCCAGAACGAATCGAGCAGCTCGCGCGTCATCGCCGAAGAGTGTAAGAGCGTGCCACTTCGTCACGGTTTCGCCGAGGACGGCGGCCGCGGCGCGCGAGATCGCGCAATGCGCCAGCGGGGCGCTGCCTAGAATTTGAGCATGTCCGTGCACTCTCCGACCCTTCTGGTCGCGTTCGCGATCGCCATCGTGCTCGCGAGCGTCGTCTCGATCGCGATCGGGCACAAGGAAAAAGGGCGTCGCGGCGCTCGCTGGTGGCTGGTCGCGAATGCGCTGCTCACCGCCGGCCTCATCGTCCAGGCGCTGAGCGAGCCGGGCGACATCGCCGCGCCGATCGCCGCCCTGCTCGCGCTGCAGTGGCCGATCTTCACCCTCGCCGGCATCCGCCGCTTCTACGCGCGCGGCGGCAGCCGCGACGCGGAATGGTCGGACCGCGCGGCGCTGGCCGTCGCGATCGGCGCCGCGGTCGCGACCTGGGTCGAACCGATCGCGATCGCCAGCTACGCCAAGGTGTACGCAGTCGGCGCCTTCGGCCTGACGCTGTACGCGGCGTCGGCGGTGGCGCGGCTCGAAGACTTCGCGACCAGCTCGACGCTCAGGACGCTGCGGCTGGGGCTGGTCACCGGCGCCCTCGCGCAAGGCGCGTGGCTGGCAGCCATCGGCGCCTATCTCGGCCCGCTCGTCTCGATTGCCGACGGCGCCCTCGGCGCGATGCTCGCGACCGCCGCGATCGCGTTGCTGATGACCCAGCTCTCGCCGGTGATGAGCCTCGAGCGGCGCATCGCCCACCTCCTCACCTCGCAGCGAAAGCTCCGCAACCTCGTCGACGTCGACGCGCTCACGCGCTTGCCGAACCGGCGCCACTTCCACGAGCTCGCCGAGCGCGCCATCGAGACGGCGCGCGACGCGGCGACGCTGATCGTGTTCGACGTCGATCGCCTGAAGAAGATCAACGAGCTGCTCGGCCACGCGACCGGCGACGAGGCGCTGCGCCAGATCGGCACCGCGCTGCGCGAGACGCTGCGTCGGCGCGACGTCGCCGGCCGCCTCGGCGGCGACGAATTCGCCGTCGTCCTGCCGCGCACGCGCCTGGCCGACTCGGCGATCGTCGTCTCGCGCATCGTCGCCCGCCTCGACGATCGCCAGGTCGCCCCGCGCATCGCCCGCGTCGTGCTCAACGTCGGCTCGATCCAGTTCAAGCCCAACGAGACGGTCGGCGACGCGTTGCGACGCGCCGACGCCGAGCTCGTCGGCAAACGCGATGCGGCGCGCCGGGCCGAGGCCGCCGGTGCGCCCGCCCCGGATGCGCTGCAGGACGCCGACAGCGCCGAAGCCGATTCGATGCACCCCGACGCGCCCACGCCGTCGGCGCTGATGAGCCTGATCCCGGTCGGCGAGATCAAGGTCGCCCCGGCGCGCTAGCGCGAAGCTCGCTGTCCGCCGGCGCGAACCTCGTTCGCGCCGAGAATGCTCGGAGCCGACCGTCCAGCGCGATGCCCGACCTGCCGCTCGCCACCATCGTCGCCGCGGCGCTCGTCGTCGCCCTCGCCTACGCCGTGTTCGGCATC
>Ga0307415_100001528_pt1 | contig 11100 bp, 6 predicted proteins | sample DK1Cmetagenome_FD_204524 | JGI IMG/M metagenome (GOLD analysis project Ga0307415, IMG submission 204524) | Maize rhizosphere microbial communities from greenhouse at UC Davis, California, United States - DK15-C-2 | ecosystem: Host-associated > Plants > Roots > Rhizosphere > Soil | place: USA...
CCGCGCCGCCGCCGCCCCCGCCGCGCCGCCCCGCGACCCGCGAGGACCCGGCGCGACCCGAGGCGGTGTGGGCCGGGCTCTGGGCCGACCTGGGCGAGCCCGGCCGCCGGGCCGGCGAGGGTGGCGCCGGGGCGGTCGGCGACGACGGCGACGACCTGATGGCCGTGGCCAACGCGGTCCAGGCCCGCCGCCGGGTCAGGCTGCTGCGCCGCTGACCCGGTCAGCCCGCGTACAGGGCGTCGATCCGCTCGGCGTACTTGGCGTGGACGATGCGGCGGCGGAGCTTGAGGGTCGGGGTGAGCTCCTCGCTCTCGGCGGTCCACTCGACCGGCAGGACCTCGAACCGCTTGATCTGCTCGATCCTGGAGAGGCGCTGGTTGGCGGCGTCCACGGCCAGCTGCACCTCGGCCAGCGCCTCCTCCGAGGCGGCCAGGGCGGCCAGGTCGCCGGGCAGGCCCTTGCCGGTCGCCCAGGCCGGGGCCAGCTCGTGGTCGAGCACGATGAGGGCGACCACGTACGGCCGGTCGTCGCCGTAGACGAGGGCCTGGCCGATCAGCGGGTGCTCCTTGAGCAGCCCCTCGATGTTGGCCGGCGACAGGTTCTTGCCGCTGGAGGTGATGATCAGCTCTTTCTTGCGGTCGATGATCTTGAGGTAGCCGTCGCCGTCCAGCTCGCCCACGTCGCCGGTGTGCAGCCAGCCCTCGGGGTCGATCAGGGCGGCCGTGGCCTCGGGCTGCCTGAAGTACCCGGGGGTGTTGATCGGCCCCCTGACCAGCACCTCGCCGTCGTCGGCGAGGCGCACCTCGATCCCGGCCAGGGCCGGGCCGACGGTGCCGATCTTGACCCTGCCCGGGCGGTTGCCGGTGGCCACCGCGGTGGTCTCGGTCATCCCGTACACCTCGACCAGCGGCAGCCCGAGGGCGGCGAAGAACTCGGCCACGTCCACGGCCAGCGGCGAGGCCGCGCTCGAGGCGAAGCGGCACTGGTCGAGCCCGATGGCGTGGCGGACCTTGGCCAGCACCAGCCGCTCGAGCACGGCGTGCCGGGCCCGCAGCCCGAACGGCACCGCCTCTCCGCGCTGGGTGCGGCGGACCACCTCCAGGCCGGTCTCCAGCGCCCGCTGGGCGATCTTGCGCCTGCGCTCGCTCTCCTCGGCGGCCAGCTTGGCCTGGATGCCGGCCCGCACCTTCTCCCACACCCTCGGCACGCCGAAGAACAGCGTCGGCCGGGCCTCGCGCACGTACTCGACCGCCTGGGTGGGCTCGGGGCAGAACCAGACGTGGGACCGCCGGGTCAGCGGCCCGTAGATGGACAGAACCCGCTCGGCGATGTGGGCCAGGGGCAGGTACGAGACCGAGCTGCCCCCCTGGGGCAGGCCGTTCAGGCGGTCCAGGGCGGTGACCTGGTAGAGGATGTTGTGGTGGGTCAGGAGCACGCCCTTGGGCGGCCCGGTGGTGCCGGAGGTGTAGAGCAGGGTGGCGTTGTCCTCGGGACCGACCCGGCCGCGCAGCTCCTCGAAGCCGGCCCGGTTCTTGGCCAGGGCGTCGCGGCCCCGCCGGACCAGCTCGTCCCAGCCCAGCACGCCGGGCCCCTCGGCATCCTCGGCGCCGTCCAGCAGCACCACGTGCTGGAGCGCCGGCAGGTCCTCGCGCAGCTCCTGCCAGCGCTTGAGCATGTCGCGGTCCTCGAGCACGGCCACCTTGGCCTCGCAGTGGCCGGCCACGTACCGGATCTGCTCGGGGGCCAGCGAGAAGTAGAAGCTCGTCGGGGTGGCCCCGGCGTGGACGGCGGCCTGGTCGGCCAGGACGTGCTCGGGCCGGTTGGTGGCCATGATGGCCACGAAGTCGCCCTTGGCCACCCCCAGGCCGGCCAGGCCCATGGCCACCTCGGCGACCCGCTCGGCGTACCCGCGCCACGACAGCGTCTGCCAGACCCCGTCGCGCTTCCAGGACATGGCCGGCGCGTCCCCGTCGCCGGCCGCGTGCTCGGCCAGCAGGTCGCACAGGGTGCGGCCGCTGACCTCCTGCTCGATCTGCCGGCGCTCGACCTGCACCGCGTCCTCGCTCATGGCGACCCACCCTCGGCTCGGAGAGGCTGCTCGCTGGCGAGCATAGGTAGCGCGACCGGGCAGGTAAAGGCCCGCGCGGCCGTGAGCGACTCGTTGGCGGGCCCGGGCAGGCTGGGTGGTGTCCAGCGACGCCCCCAGGAGGAGGTGCCGATGTCCCGGGTCCCCCACGCCCGTTACCTGGCCGCCCTGGACTATGCGCGCCGCGGCCTGCCGGTCGTCCCCCTGCACCACGCGGTGCGCAGCCGGCGGACGGCGGCGGTCGGCTGCTCCTGCGGGGAGCCGGCCTGCGCCAGGATCGGCGCCCACCCGTTGCCCTCCCACGGGGCCGCCGACGCCACCACCGACCCCATCCGGCTCACCTGGTGGTGGCGGCGCTTCCCCGAGGCGAACGTCGGCCTGGCCACCGGGGCCAGCTTCGACGCCCTGATCGTGCGCGGCTCGGCCGGCGACAGCGCCCGCTGGGCGGTGATCGCCGAGGCCCTCCGGGCCGCCGGCCCGCTGGTGCGGACCGGCGGCGACACCTGGCACTTCCTCTTCGCCCCGGCGGGCCTGGCCAGCCAGCGCCCGTGGGGGCTGGCCAGGGTCGAATGGCGGGGCTGGGGTGGCTGGGTGGTGGCCCCACCCAGCCACCACGCCGGCGGGGCCGTGGCCGCCTGGGTGCGTGACCTGGACGCCCGGCTGCCCGAGCTGCCGGCGGCCATCTCCGAGCGCCTGGAGCAGGTCGGCCCGGCCGAGCCCCTCACCCACCTCATCTACGCCCAAGCACGCGACTAGGTATTTATCGGCATGCCGTATAGACTCCCGCGGAAGGCAAACGATCCCAGGTCGGCGTGGTGGTAGGCACGATCGACTTCTTCCTCCTTGGCCCGCTGGAAGCCCGCCAGCGTGAGCGCCCCCTGCGGCTCGGCAGCATCAAGCACCGCATGCTGCTGGCCAAGCTGCTGCTCCATCCCAACCAGGTCGTCTCCACCGAGGAGCTGATCGTGGCCGTCTGGGGCGAGGAGCCCCCACCCACGGTCAAGCAGTCCCTCCAGAACCACGTCGCCGCCCTGCGCAAGGCCATCGAGGCCGGCAACGGCGAGGGCCCGCCCCGGACCCTGGTCACCCGCGACCCCGGCTACCTGCTCCGGGTCGACCCCGAGCGCCTCGACCTGCACCGCTTCCAGCGCCTTGACCGCGAGGGCCGCGAGGCCCTGGCCGCCGGGGACCCGGCCAGGGCGGCCGACCTGCTCCGCCAGGCCCTGGCCCTGTGGCGCGGCCCGGCCCTGGCCGACGTGGCCGCCTCGGCCGACGTCGCCTGGCCGGAGCTGGTCGGGGTCGAGGAGCTCCAGGTCGCCTCCACCGAGGCCCGCATCGAGGCCGAGCTGGCCCTCGGCCGCCACCACGAGCTGGTGGCCGAGCTGGAGGCGCTGGTCCGGCTGTACCCGCTGCGCGAGCACCTCCACGGCCAGCTGATGCTGGCCCTCTACCGCTCGGGCCGCCAGGCCGACGCCCTGGCCGCCTACCGGGCGGCCCGCCGGGTCCTGGTCGACGAGCTGGGGATCGAGCCCAGCGTCGGCCTGCAGCGCCTGGAGCAGGCCATCCTGGCCCAGGACCCGGCCCTGGAGCTGCTGGTCCCGTCCCGCCCGGCCGGTCCCGAGGCCGACGACGGCCCCCCGGCGGCCGACCACGGCAACGGCGGCGGGCCGGCCACCGACGGCGGCGGCAGCGTCGAGCGCAAGCTGGTGTCGGTGCTGTTCGCCGAGATCGACGAGCCGCTCGGCGAGGCCACCGAGCGCGACCCCGAGGACGTCTCCAGCATGCTCGACCGCCACCTGGACCGGGTCCGGGCCGAGATCGAGAGCTTCGGCGGCACCGTCGAGCACGCCATCGGCGGCATCACCATGGCCACCTTCGGCGTCCCCCAGACCCGCGAGGACGATCCCGAGCGGGCCGTCCGGGCCGCCCTGGCCATCCGCGACGCCCTCGTCGGGGAGCAAGGCGGGCGCGAGGGCGGCGGCCCCGACGACCGGGCTGAGGTCGAGGCGCGGATCGCCGTGACCACCGGGGAGGCGCTGGTCACCGACGGGGTGCGGGTCGCGGGCGACCCGGTGGCCACCTGCGCCCGGCTCCAGCAGGCCGCCCCCAGCGGGACGGTGCTGGTGTCGGAGGCGACCGGCCGGGCCACCGAGCGCTCCATCAGCTACGGCCCGGCCAGCCTGATCGCCCTGGCCGGGCGGGCCCGGCCGATGAGCGTCTGGAGCGCGCTGGAGCCGCGCAACCGGACCGGGATGGACGCCTTGGCCGCCGGGCCGGTGCCGCTGGTCGGCCGCGACCGCGAGCTGGGCCAGCTGCTGGAGGCGTTCCGGCAGGCCCAGGCCGAGCGCCGCCCCCGCCTGGTCACCCTGCTGGGCCCGCCCGGCATCGGCAAGAGCCGGCTGGTGGCCGAGCTCGGCCGGGCCCTGGACGCCGACAGCGACCTGGTCACCTGGCGCCAGGGGCGCTCCTCACCCTGGGACGAGGGCCGCTCCTCCCCCGCCGGCGGCGGGGTCACCTACTGGGCCCTGGCCGAGATCGTCAAGGCCGAGGCCGGCATCCTGGAGACCGATACCGCCGACCGGGTCCGCCGCCGCCTGTCCCGGGTGGTCGCCCACGCCACGGCCGACGACCCGGGCGCCACCGGGTGGGTCACCGGGCACCTGCGCGGCCTGGTCGGCCAGGGCGACGGCGCCCCGGTCCAGCCCGGCCGGCGCGAGGAGGCGTTCACCGCCTGGCGGCGCTTCCTCTACGGCCTGGCCGCCCGCCGGCCGCTGGTGCTGGTCCTGGAGGACCTGCACTGGGCCGACAACGCCCTGCTCGACTTCGTCCAGGAGCTGCTGGAGCCGACCGGGCAGGCGACCCTGGACCGGCACGGGCAGCCGCTGCGCCCCCGGACCCCGCCGGCGGCCCCGCTGCTGGTCGTGGCCACCGCCCGCAAGGAGCTGCTGGCCCGTCGGCCGGAATGGGGCGGCGACGGCTCGGCGGTGGCCATCGAGCTGGACCCGCTGTCCGAGGCCGACACCGGCAACCTGCTCGAGAGCCTGCTGTCGGCCTCCCGGCTGCCCACCGGGGTCGGCCCGGCCCTGGTGGCCGCCACCGGCGGCAACCCGCTGTTCGCCGAGGAGTACGTGCGCATGGTGCGCGACCACCCGATGCCCGGGCCGGAGGCGTCGGGGCTGCCGCTGCCCGAGACCGTCCATGCCATCATCGCCGCCCGCCTGGACGCCCTGCCGGCCGAGGAGAAGGCGGCCCTCCAGGACCTCTCGGTGCTCGGCCAGGTCGGCTGGGTGGGCGCCCTGGCGGCGGTCAGCGGGCGCAGCCGGGCCGGGGCCGAGGCCTGCCTGGAGCGCCTGGCGGCCCGCGAGTTCCTGTACCGGGCCGGGCGACCGTCGATGGCCGGCGAGCGCGAGTACGGCTTCCGCCACGTGCTGGTCTGCGAGGTCGCCTACGGCCAGATCCCCCGGCTGGAGCGGGCCGACAAGCACCGCCGGGCCGCGGCCTGGCTGGAGTCGCTGGCCACCGAGCGCTCGGAGCTGCTGGCCCACCACTACGGGCGGGCCCTGGAGCTGGCCCGGGCGGCCGGGCAGCCGACCGGCGACCTGGTCGACCGGGCCCGGTTGGCCCTGCGCGAGGCCGGCGACCGGGTCACCGGCCTGGGCGCGCACGTCACCGCGGCCCGCTACTACACCGCGGCCCTGGCCATCTGGCCGCCCGACGACCCGGAGGGGCCGGGGCTGGAGCTGCGGGCCGGCGAGGCGCGCCTGCTGGGCGAGGGCAGTGGCGAGGACCTGCTCACCAAGGCCAGGGACGGCCTACTGGCCAGAGGCGACCGGGAGCGGGCGGCCGAGGCCGAGGCCCGGCTGGGCCAGCTGGCCTACACCAGGGGCCATGCGCGGTCCTCGCACATGGACCGGGCGCTGGCCCTGGTCGCCGACGCGCCCGCCTCGCCGAGCAAGGCCACGGTGCTGAGCTGCTGCATGACCCACCTGATGGCGGCCGACCGGCACGTCGAGGCGCTGAAGGTCGCCCGCCAGGTCCAGACCATGGCCCGGTCCCTGGGGACCCGCGAGGTGGAGGCGGCCGCCCTCGGCACCATCGGGGCGGCCCGGGTCAGCCTCGGCGACCCGGCCGGCGTGGCCGACCTGGAGCGCTGCATCGAGCTCTGCGAGGCCGAGGGCTCCTCCAGCACCGTCCCCTGGCGCAGCAACCTGGCCGAGGTCCACGCGACCCTGGGCGACCTGGGGCGCTGCCTGGCCGCCAGGCGGGCGGCCTGGGAGGCGGCCGAGCGCTTCGGGTCGGCTCGCTGGCTGCACTGGCTGGAGCTGGAGCGGGCCGCCGAGCACTACTGGACCGGCCGCTGGGACCGGGCCGTGCAGGTGGCCGACTCGGCCACGACCGAGGCCGGCGACGGGGCCCGCCACTTCCTGGAGGGCGAGTGCCGCATCTGGCGTGGTCGCATCCGGCTGGCTCGGGGCGAGGTCGCCGCCGCCCTGGAGGACGTCGAGCGCGCCATCGAGCTGGCGCGGGAGTCGGGTGACCGCCAGAACCTGGACCCGGCCCTCGCCTTCGGGGCCAGGGCGCTGCTGGCCGCCGGCAGCCCGGCCGGCGCCGGCAAGCTGCTCGACGAGCTGCTGGCCACCCTCGGCGGCGGACAGCTCAAGCCCGACCTGGGCGTCGACCTGCCGGTCGGTCTGGTCGAGCTGGGCCGTCCGGTCGAGGCCCTGGACGACGTCCTGCCCTCGCGCTGGCTGGACGCGGCCCGCGCCTTCGCCTGCGGCGACCCCGGCCGGGCGGCCAGGATCTACGCCGAGATCGGCAGCCGCCCCGACGAGGCCGCCGCCCGCCTGGCCGCGGCCGGCCAGGTGCTCCCGTCCCGTCCCGCCGAGGGCCGGATCGAGCTGGAGCGGGCCATCGCCTTCTTCCGCGAGGCCGGCGCCACCGCCTCCCTGGAGCAGGCCAAGGAGCTGCTGTTCGCGCTGACTTGACAGGACCTGGGAATAGAGAGAGTTTTCTCTCGTCCCCGAACCGGCAAGGAGTAGCCTAGCCGTCATGGTGCCCGCCAGACCCAGGGAACGGATCCTCACCACGGCCATCGCCCTGTTCTCCGCCGAGGGCATCGGCGCGGTCGGGGTCAACCGCATCATCGGCCAGGCCGACGTGGCCCCGATGACGCTCTACCGGCAGTTCGGCGGCAAGGACGCGCTGGTCGCGGCCGCCGTGGAGCAGTGGAGCATCCAGTGGCTGCACCGGCTGTCGGAAGCCATGGACCGCCGCGGTGACGACCCCTCCGACCGCTTCGACGGCCTCTGGGACGAGCTGGAGGCGTGGTTCGCCGCCGACGACTTCCGCGGGTCGTTCGTGGCCAACGCCGCCACCGAGCTCCGCGGCGAGGCCGACCACCCCGCCCAGGCCCGGATCGCCCAGCACCGCCAGGCCCTCCGCCAGCTCCTCGAGGACCTGGCCAAGGCCGCCGGCGCCTACGACCCGGCCGTCCTCGCCGCCCAGCTCCAGGTCCTGGTCGACGGCGCCATCTCCGCCGCCTCGGTCGACCGCGACCCCGCCGCGCCCCGCGGCGCCCGCGCCCTCGCCAAGGCCGCCATCACCCGCGCCTCCGCGGACTAGCCACCTGGCTCTGCTAGGGGCGTGGCCAGCCGACCCGCCTTCCCCTGGGTCGGCTGGCCCGCGTTCGGGCGGCCCCTTCACCCGCGAGCGGATGCCTCCAGGGCGATCTGGGTGAGCTCGCGGGCGTGACGGGCCGCTCCGGGGTGGCGGTCGATCAGGGCGCCGGCCATGGCCCCCTCGACCAGGGTCAGGAGCTGGCCGGCGAGGGCGTGGGGGTCGCCGGCGCCGGACGAGCGGGCCAGGTCCTCGAGCAGGCGGCGGGTCGCCTGGCGGTGGCGGACGAGGGCGGCGTTGGCGGCCGGGCCGCGGCCATCGGGCGGGGCGACCACGGCGGCGGCCACCGCCGACCCGGCGAAGTCGTCGGCGGCGAACCACTCCTCGAGCACGTCCCACAGCGCCAGCAGGGCCGACCCTGGCGGGTAGTCCCGCCGAGCTAGCTCTTCGGCCAGCCAGGCGAGCCACCGCTCGCTCGACCGCTCCAGCTCCGCCGCTGCCGGATCCACGCTCCTCATGGTGCCTTCTGCCCTGCTAAACGCTGATGAGACCAATCGTACCCCTCCTCTCCATCCACTACAGACGGGCGAGCTGTTCCGAACAAGATGACTAGTTACTCTTGACTAGTGATAACGTTCTCTCTCATTATGCACACTCAAGACGGTCATGTCGGCGAGAAGGAGGCAACATGCGTCGACTGGCAATCCGACCGACCCTGTCAGCCCGGTTCCTGCGGGTCATGCTCGTGCTCGGATCGGCCTTGCTGCTCGCTGCCCTCGCGGCCACGCCTGCCTCCGCGCACACCGAGAAGCAGGCCGGCCGCTACAGCTTTGTCGTCGGCTTCGGCACCGAGCCCGCCTACGCCGGCCAGCCCAACAGCATGCAGGTGATCATCAGCCGGGACGGCAAGCCCGCGACCGACCTGGGCGACCAGCTCGACGGCCTGATGGGCCACGCCTACTACGGCGACAAGGTCGACCCCAAGTTCGAGAACGCCATGATGCCGCTGGAGGCCCACTTCGGCGACGGCTGGGGCACGCCGGGCGACTACCGGTCGTTCTTCGTGCCGAGCCAGGCCGGCACCTACACCTTCGTCCTCGAGGGCAAGCTCGGCAACCAGAAGGTCAACCTGGCCGTCCCCAGCGGGCCCAAGACCTTCGGCGACGTCAACGACCCGGCCAAGGCCTCCTTCCCGGCGGTCAAGGACCCGACCAGCGCCGAGCTGGCCCAGCGCCTGGACCGCGAGGCGACCCGGCTGAACGGGACCGTGGTGGCGGCCGCGGAGGCCCAGCGGGCCGCCGAGGACACCGCCGGCCAGGCCAGGATGCTGGCCCTGGGCGGGATCCTGATCGGCATCGTCGGGCTGGTCGTGGCCGCCCTGGCCTGGGGGCGCCGGACCGCGACCCCGGCCGCTCGCCCCGACCCCGACGTCGCCCTGACCGGCGCCGGCAAGGTCTGACGGTCCGATGCGACGCCGTGGGCGGCTCGCCGCGCTCGCTGCTCCCCTGGCAGGGCTGTGGCTCCTGGCCACCGGTCCGGCGGCGGCCGCCCACGGCGTCCTCGAGTCCAGCGAGCCGGCCGGCGGAAGCTCCCTGGAGCGGGCGCCGGCGGCGGTGACGCTCCGCTTCAGCGAGCGACCCGACCCCGGGCTGTCGACGGTGCGGGTCCTCGACAGCGGCGGGCGGGCGGTGGCCGGCGGGCCCGCCCGCCCGGTCGCCGGCCGGCCGCTGGAGCTTCGCGTCCCCCTGGCCGAGCTGCCGGCCGGGGGCTACACGGTGTCCTGGCGGATCGTCTCGGCGGTCGACGGCCATCGCACCGACGGCCTCTTCGGGTTCGGCGTGGGCGCGGCCGGCGCCCCCCAGCTGGCGGCGTCGCAGGCGGTGGCCGCGTCCCGGACCGGCCCGGCCCTGAGCCCGCTGGCCGTCGCCGGCCGCTGGGCCTGGTACTGGGGGCTCACCCTCCTGGTCGGCGCGGCCGCCACCGGCCTCCTGGTCTTCGGCGGCCGCCTCCCCGGCCGCCCGGCCCTCCTGCTGGGCTCGGCCCTGGCCGCCGCGACCGCCGGCCTGGTCGCCATGACCGCCGCCGCCTCCGCCGCCGCCGCCGTCCCCCTGCGCGACCTCCTGGCCTCCACAACCGGCCACTGGCTCCTCTGGCGGGCCGCCACCCTGGCCGCCGCCCTCGCCGCCACCTGGTGGTTCCTCTCCCGCCCAACCCCCCCACTCCCCCTCCTGACCCCCTCGCCCGCGAACGGCCCGGCTCGGGCTGTCCACATCCCTCCGGGGAGCGCCGCGGTTCCGGCTGGCCGCACCCTCTTGGTGGAGGCCGCCGCCCCGGCGATCTCCGTGGCGGAACCCACGGCCGTGGCTGTCCACTCCCCCCTGGCGGTGGCGGCTGCCCGTACCCGCCGGGTGTCGCTGGCGGCGATCGGGGCGGCGGGGGGAGCGGGGATGCTGGCGCATGCGCTGGCCGGGCATGCGGCGGCGCCGTCGTCGGTGCGAGTCCTCAACCTGGTGGCGCAGTGGGCCCATCTGCTGGCCGTGGGGGTCTGGATCGGCGGGCTGGTCTGGCTGCTGGCGGCGCTGTGGGCGCGGGTCGCGCCCTGGTCGATCCGGCAGGTGGTGGTGCGCTTCTCCAAGCTGGCCGGGATCAGCCTGGCCGTGGTGGTGGTGACCGGCGTGGCCCGGAGCGTCGACGAGGTGGGCGGCTGGGGGCGGCTGGCCGACTCCGGGTTCGGACGGGCCCTCGACCTCAAGCTGCTGCTGTTCGCCGGGCTGGTGGCGCTGGGGGCGCGCAACCACTACCGGCTGGTGCCGCTGGTCCGGACAGGGCCGCGGCGGCGGGCCGCGACCCGGCTGCGGCGGAGTGTGGGGGCCGAGCTCGGGCTGGCGGCGGGGGTGCTGGCCGCGGCCGCGCTGCTCAGCCAGCTGGCCCCTGGAGCCCCCCCGGCGGGGGCGGCCCGGCCCGGGTCGGCGGTCGCGCCGGCCCTGGAGGCGAGCGGGGCCGACTGGGCCACCACGGTGCGGGTGACCCTCACCGCGACCCCGGGAGCCGCCGGCCCCAACCGGTTCAGCGTCACCGTGGCCGACTTCGACAGCGGCAGCGTCCTGCCCGCCGAGCGCGTCGAGCTGACCGGCACGCCCGAGTCCCACCCCGAGGTCGGCACCGCCCGCCTCGAGCTGGCCGAGTCCCCGGACGGCCGCTGGCTCGGCCGGGGGCGCCTGCTCTCCCTGGCTGGACGATGGCGCCTCACCGCCACCGTCCAGCGCCCCAGCGGCGGCATCACCGTGCCGCTGACCGTCGACGTCCCACCCCCCAACTCCCTCCTGACCAGCACAGATCCACCCAGGACCGGAATACCGCCCCTTCCACACCCGCCCCCTATGAATGAGAGATACCAG
>Ga0307415_100001530_pt1 | contig 11099 bp, 12 predicted proteins | sample DK1Cmetagenome_FD_204524 | JGI IMG/M metagenome (GOLD analysis project Ga0307415, IMG submission 204524) | Maize rhizosphere microbial communities from greenhouse at UC Davis, California, United States - DK15-C-2 | ecosystem: Host-associated > Plants > Roots > Rhizosphere > Soil | place: USA...
CGGGCGTCCCGCTCGACACGGGCGCAGGTGGCTTCGAGTACGGCGCTTGGCTCTTCTGGCGCTTCCTGACCGAGAAGGTCTTCTCGGGCGACCCGACGATCATCCGCGAGGTCTGGGAGCGGGCCGACGGCGGGCCCTCGCCGGCCTACGGCGACCTGTACTCCTTCCAGGCCGTGAGGCGGGCACTCGCATCGCATGGCCTCGACTTCCGCAGCACCTTCGCGCAGTTCGGCTGGACGAACGACCTGCGCGATTACGAGGAAGCAGACCTCGGGTATCCGGTTGCGCCGCTCGCATCGACGTTCAACTTCGGCCCCTTCCTGCACTCAACGGGTTGGAAGGCGCCGAGACTGGCCCACCTCTCCACGCGCTTCTACCGCTTCCGCCCGCATGCGATCGGCTCTGTAGAGAAGCTGCGCATCCGCGTCGACCTTCCCGGGCGGGCGACGAATTCCGCGGCGACCGCGATCGTCTATGCGAAAGGCGGCCCGAAGGAGATCCATCCCGTCGGGCTCGACGGCGGGGGCAACGGCCACGTCACCCTCAAGTTCGGGAGCTCGGAGGTCTGGAAGATCGATCTCGTCCTGTCGAACGGAAGCCTGCGCTTCGACTGCGCGCCGAAGGACTTCCCGGCGACGGTCTACTCCTGCGGTGGGTTTCCGAAGGACGACGGCCGCGCATACCGCTTCCGCGCCCGCCTGGGCTAACCGCCCCTAGAGCCTCTCGTCGCTCTTGACGAGCTCGAGCAGGCTCTCGTGCTCCTCGCGGCAGGCCGGGCACCCTTCCAGATGCGCCCGCAGCCCGGGAACGGCCGCGTCGGCGTCCTTGCCGGAGACCTCGAGGTCGACGTAGCGGTCGAGCACTTCGAAGCAGGCGTCGCAGCCGATCTCCGGGCCTGCCGGCCCGAGCAGGCGGCCGAGCAGCTCGTTCGTGTTCGGGTCTTTCATCAGTCCGTCTCCTCCAGGTGCGCGCGCAGCTTGGCGCGCGCGTCGTGCAGCGTCTTGTACAGGGCGCCCCTCGTCGTCGACAAGCGTTCGGCGAGAACGTCGATGGGGACGCCGTTCACGGCGAGCGCAACGAGCACGCGCCGCTGGTGGGGCGTGAGGACGTCGTCCATCGCCGCGGCGATCTTCCCAAGACGCTCACGGACCTCGACGTCTTCGTCGGGGCCCGGCGATAGGGCCTGGAACGAGCCGAGGGCGTCGGGCTCGAACGGGAGCTCGCGGTCGCGCCAGGTCTGCCTCCGCACCTTCACTGCGGCCTCGTAGAGCGCGAACTTGTAGGCCCACGTCGTCAGTTTGCTCAGGCCGCGGAAGTCGTCGAGCCGCCGGAGGACTGCGAGGAGCGCGTCATCGGCGGCTTCCATGGCGATCGAATCCGCGTCCGCGCCGCGGAGCCTTCCGCGGCGGCGGTTCACCTCGAAGCGCGCCGCCCGCAGAAGAAGCGCGTGCAGGCGGGCGCACGCGTCGTCGTACGCCCGCCCGCTGCCTTTCAAGCCCTGCAGCAGTTCCTGAGACTCGGGGTCGAGGGTGGTGCCGGGTGCGACGGAAGTGGCCCGCATGACCCCCTCAACCGTAGTCGTTACGGGGGTCACGCGGCCTCCCTCGGCTCGAGGGGGGCCAGGATGCGGACGGCGAGCTCCGGCGGGCAGCCTTGCTCGACCAGCTCGATCAGCTGGTGCAGGTCGTACCGCGCGTCGCGTGCGATGCGGTCAGCAACCGGACGGGAGAAGCCCGAAAGGACGAGCTGCTCACGTCGCCAGCGGTTCACTTCCGCGCCGGCCGGCTCCAGGGTCGAGAGCGTTCGCACGTCAGTCCTCAGGCGGCTCGGTGGGCAGGCTTGGTGGATGTGGCCTGCTTCGGGGCCGGCACGGTGCGATAAGCCCAAGCCAGGCGCCCGAGCGCGAGTGCGGCAAGGAACAGGCCGAAGTCGCGAAGCGCGATGTCGTAATACTCAGGCGGATTGTTCGTCAGCAGGTTCACCACGATGCCGCCGAGCCACGCCGCGACGACGAAGCCTCCGATCCACGGCGCCACCAGAACGAGCAGGCCGGCCGCTATCTCGACGACTCCGACGAAGTACATGAAGTCCTGCGCGCTCCCCGGGACGATGTCGTCGATCCAGGGCGCAAGGTACTGCGTCCAGTCCACCGTCCAGTTGAAGAACTTGTCGAGCCCGAACAGGATCGGTGCGACGACGAAGCCGATGCGGAGCAACATGAACACCTGGTAGCCAGGGTCATTGCGGCGAGTGTCGTTTGCGGGTGTAAAGGTCAATTCGCCACCTCCTTCGACTTCTTGGTGGCGTGCGCGAACGGGTTCTTACCTCGTTCGCACTCCCGCCCCCGGCTAGCCGGGGGCGGCTCCTCCAGTGTTAGCCCGGTTCCGCGAGCAGGCCGAGAGGGTCTGTACCCTCGGTTGCGAACTGAAGGATGAGGCACCACGGCCTCCAAGAGCCAATGGACACGCAGCAGCCCACGGAAAACCTTCCCGCGCACGTCCGCACCGCGCTCGAGCCGAGCCCAAGGGGAGCGCAGCTTCGGCGGCGCGTCATCGCGGTCGCAGGCTTCGGGCTCCTCGTCACCGGCTTCCTCCTCGCGATCGGCCTGTGGGAGCTCGTTGTGCTCCTCGTCCTGGCCGCTGGGGCCGGCGCGGCGATACTCGCGGTGAAGTCCAGGATCCGAGGGCGGAGCCGGGCCGATGCGTTTCGGGGAGCGAGAGCCGCCGCCCGCCGGCCGGTCGACGGCCTCCGCACCCGGAAGACCGAGCGAAAGACCGAACGGGAGAAGCGATCACGGGAGCGCGACCGGGGCAAGGAGGCAGGCCGCCTCAACGCACGCGGGGTCGAGCTGCGGCGACAGGGCGATGCGACTGCGGCCGTCGAGGCCCACCGCGCCGCCCTCGAGATCGCACACTCAGCCGGCGATCCGAGCACCGAGGCGATGACCCTGAACAACCTCGCCCTCGCGCTTGCCCATACCGGCGACGAGCGCGCGGCGATCGACCACTTCGACGCCTCCGTCGCCCTCCTCCGCGAGATCAACGACGAGCATCACGAAGGCCAGGTGCTCGCGAACCTCGGCTTCCTCCACGGCCGAAGCGGACGCCAGGAACAGGCGGTCTACTGCCTCGAGGCCGCGCTCGACCGGCTCGAGCCCGATTCGCGGGCCTTCCGCCACGTGCAGGAACAGCTGCGCCGCGCCAGTTAGCCGACCGGCGGGTCGGTAAGTCACGCCTCTAGGGCAGTCCGCCCCGCGCCACCCGCGAGACGAATCTCCCGCTGTCCCGAATCCGCCGCTCGAGGGTGTCGAAGTCGACGTGGACGATCCCGAAGCGGTAGCTGTAGCCATGCGGCCACTCGAAGTTGTCGAGGAGTGACCAGACGAAATAGCCGCGAAGCGGCAGCCCTCGCTCGATTGCCGTAAGCGCCGCCTCGAAATGACGCTCGAAATAGCTGACCCGCTCTGGGTCGCTCGTCGGGTCGGCGGTGTCGAGCGGGTAGGCGGCGCCGTTCTCGGTCACGTAGAGCGGAAGGTTGCCCGTACGCGACGACGCGAACTCGAGCACTTCTACGAGGCCTGGGGGATAGACCTCCCATCCCATCTCGGTCTCTTCCCCGCCGGCGGGCGCGAGCGGGGGAAGGAGAGGCGAGCGAACGAGGTGGCGGCAGTAGTAGTTGACGCCGAGGAAATCGAGTGGGCTCGCGATGAGGTCGAGGTCGCCTTCTCGCACCTCGTCGCGGCGCCAGCCTGCCTCACACACGGCCTCTTCCGGGTAGCCGCGCCCGACGATCGGGTCGAGATACCAGCGGTTGAGCCTGTCATGCGCGAGAATCGCCGCTTCCTGGTCGAGCATGTGCGCCGTGGCCGGATGCTTCGGGTGGAAGTTGAGGACGATGCCGACCTCGACACTCGGTGCCGAGGTCCGGATCGCTTCGGTCGCGAGCCCGTGAGCGAGAAGCAGGTGATGCGCGGCCGCGAGGGCCGCCTCCGGCTCTACGCGGCCGGGAGCATGAGTGCCGATGCCGTAGCCGAGCTCCGCGACGACGTACGGCTCGTTGATCGTCGCAAAATGGCCGACGCGGTCGCCTAGACGTGCGGCCACGACTTCGGCGTAGCGGGCGAACGCCTCTGCGGTCGCGCGCACTGGCCAGCCGCCGGCATCCTCGAGAGCGTGTGGGAGGTCCCAGTGGTAGAGGGTCGCGTAGGGCTCGATCCCGTTCGCCAGGAGCTCGTCGACGAGGCGGTCGTAGAAGTCGAGGCCTGCCTGGTTGACTTCGCCGGAACCGTCCGGCACAACCCGCGGCCAGGCGATCGAGAAGCGGTAGGCATCGAGGCCGATCTCCGCCATGAGCGCAACGTCCTCGCGAAAGCGGTGGTAGTGGTCACAGGCGACGTCTCCGGTGTCGCCGTTCCAGACGCGCCCGGGTGTATGCGCGAATCGATCCCAGATGCTCTCGCCGCGCCCGTCCGCCTTCACCGCGCCTTCGACCTGGTACGACGCCGTCGCGGCTCCCCAGACGAAGGCGGCAGGAAAGCGGCGCCCCCCGACCGGCTCCTGGACGCGCTCCGGGCGAACCGTGGGCCGGCTCATCCCTTGACCGCCCCCTCGAGAATGCCGCCGACGATCTGCTTGCCGAGCAGCGCGAACACGACCAGGACGGGCACCGTGCCGATGAGCGTCCCGGCGAGAATGATGGAGCGGTCGGGCACGTACCCCTGCCCCAGGCTGTTGAGTGCGACCTGCACGGTCGGGTTCTGGCTCGAGAGCGCGATGATCGGCCAGAAAAAGTCGTTCCATGCCGTCAGGAACGTCAGCATGCCGAGGACGGCCATCGCCGGGCGCGCGGCCGGCAGCACGATGGAGCGGAAGATCCGGAACGTGGACGCGCCGTCGACGACCGCCGCCTCGATGATCTCGGTCGGAAGCGCCCGGATCAGGTATTGGCGCATGAACACGACGCCGAAGGCGCTGACGAGCGTCGGCAGGATCACGGCCTGCAGATGGTTCACCCAGCCGAGCTTGGCGACGAGGATGAAGAGGGGGACGACGCCCAGCTGCGCCGGCACCATCATCGTCGCGAGCACGATCACGAGCAGGACCGTGCTGCCGCGGAAGCGGAGCTTGGCGAACGCGAACCCCGCGAGCGTGCAGAAGAAAACGGTGCCGAGCGCGATCGCCCCGGAAACGACGAGGGAGTTCAGGAGCGCCTTGAACATGTCGACCTGGTCGAGCGCCTCGCGGATGTTCGAGAAGAGATTCCCGCCGGGCGTCAGCGGCGGCGGCGTCTTCGAGATGTCCGCGTTCGTGCGCGACGCGGCGACGACGGTCCAGTAGAGCGGGAGGATCGCGAAGACCGTCACCAGTGCCAGGACCGCGTACGTGAGCGGGCCGCCGCGGCGCTCGCCGACAGACTTGCCGAAGAACCGGCGCGTTCTCGGAACGGCGATCACGCCTCTCGCGCCTTCCGCCCCAACGTGAACGCGCTCCGGCCACGCGAGGCGAGGAGCGCATTGACCGCGACGGCCACGATGATGATGAGGAACATGGTCCAAGCCGTTGCCGCGGCGCGGCCGAGCTGGAAGTTGAACCAGCCCTGTTCGTAGAGGAGGAGTCCGAGCGTCTGGTACTGGTGATCGGCTCCCCCGGAGTGGCCGCCGGCGCCACCGAACAGAAGGGGCTCTCCGAAAAGCTGCGTGGCCCCGATGGTGGAGATGACGATCGTGAAGACGATCGTCGGCCAGATCCCGGGAATGGTCACATGCCGGAGCTGGTGCCAACGCGTCGCGCCATCCACCTCAGCCGCCTCGTACAGATCCTTCGGCACGGCCTGCATCGCGGCGAGGTAGATGAGCGCGTTGTAACCGGTCCAGCGCCAAGTGACGATGGCTGAGATCGCGATCTGCGACGTCCAGTTCCCGCTCTCCCAGTCGATGTGGTCGATGCCGAAGAAGCCGAGGAACCAGTTGACGAGGCCGAAGTCGCGGCCGAAGAGCATCGCGAAGACGATCGTCGCGGCGGCCACGGAGGTCGCATACGGCATGAGGAGGGAAACGCGCCAGAACGTCGATCCGCGCAGCTTGGAGTCGAGCAGGTGAGCGAGCCCGAGCGCCATGAGGAGCTGCGGGACGGTGGAGATGACGCCGATCGTGAACGTGTTCACGACGGCGTTCCAGAAACGGTCGTCGTGCAGGAGGCGCGTGTAGTTGTCGAGCCCCACCCACTCCATCTCGTCCGTGTTCTGAAGCGTCACGCTGTGCAAAGACACCCAGGCGGTGTAGATGAGCGGGAAGAGCCCGAAGGCGATGAAGAGGAGGAAGAACGGGGAGACGTACGCGTACGGCGACAGACGTTGGTCGAGCTTCGTCCGCCGCATGCGCCAGGAGCGCGGGGCCACCGGCTCCGCGCGAAGGGCGAGTGCTCCGCCGATCTCGGTGTCGGTGCTGGTCTTCGCCACGATCGGTGCCTACGGGGGCGTCCGGCGGCTCCCGACCATACAGCCGGGAGCCGCCGGTGAGGAGGTCAGTGCCGCCCGCGGTGGATCATCCGATGGCGCTCTCGATGTCGTCCATCGTCTTCTGCCAGGCAGTGTCAGGATCCTCGCCCTGCTGGTCGACTCGCAAGAGGCCGTTCGAGATCGTGTCTTTGATCACGCCGTCCTTCGGCCCGAGGACCGCGACGGTGAGGTTGTCGGCCGACTCCTTGAAGAGCTCGCCGACCGGCGCGTTCGAGAAGTACTCGTCGGTCGCCGCCGCCACGGCGTCGTCGTCGGCCGCGGTCGAGCTCGACGGGAAGTGCTGGGCCTGCGTCCACATCTTCACCTGCTGCTCGGGCGCAGTCAGCCATTTGATCAGCTCGTACGCCTCCTGCTGGTGCTCGCTCGCGGAGGGGATGGAGAGGTAGGAGCCACCCCAGTTGCCTCCGCCCCCGGGAATGGGAGCAACGTCCCACTTACCCGAGCTCGCATCGCCGGCCTGGCCCTTGATGTAGCCGATCATCCAAGCGGGGCACGCGATCGTTGCGAAGCGGCCGTTCGCGAACGCCTGGTTCCACGGCTGGTCGAACTGCTTCAGCTTTGCGGTGAGCCCGGCCTGAATCGCCTGGACGGCGAGGTCCCACGCGTCCTTGACGGCTGGGTTCGAGTCGTAGATCGGGTTGCCGTCCTCGTCGTAGTACTGGGACTCGGACTGGCCGATGATGGCGTTGTAGTAGCCCGAGGCGCTGTCCATGAAGGCAGAGTTGTCCGGCGCCTTGGCGGCGTACTGCTTGCCGACTTCGATGAAGTCGGGCCACGTCTCCCACATGGAGGCGAGCTCTTCGCGATCCGTCGGCAGACCGGCTTGCTTGAAGAGATCCGTCCGGTAGCAGATGGCAAGCGGGCCCGTGTCCGTGCCCAGACCGACGACCGCGCCGTCCGGGCTCGTTGCCGCTTCCCACTTCCACGGGAAGAACGTGCTCTCGAGGTCGTCGGCGCCGAGATCGCGGAGGTCGGCGAACTTGTCCGCCTGGGTCTGAGTCACCTCGGCGATACGGGCCACCTCGATCCCCTGGACGTCTGAGAGTCCGGCGCCGGCCGCGAGGTGGGTCTGCAGGGCCTGGTAGTAATCCTGCTCGAACTCGATGCTCGTTTCCTTGATCGTGACGTTCGGGTGGACCGTCATGTACTCGTCGTAGAGACCCGCCTCCTTGTAACCGAACGTGCCGAAGAGGCCGACCGTGAGCGTCACCTTTTCGTTGCTCGCTGCCGCAGTCTCCGACCCGCCGGAGGCCGCGTCCTCGCCTCCGCACCCGAGGCCCACCAGCACCAGGCTGGCCGCCACCACGAGCAGGGGCATGAGACGCGCCCAGGGGAATGACGCCTTGCATGGCTTCAGCATTTGAACCTCCTCGAGGAATCCGCTCGGGAGCCTCTCGGCTCCGCCGCTCGAAGCGCCCTATCCGATGTAAGCGCTTTCATTGGAAGCGCTTACATTACACTGCAAGCAGGAACGTGTAAAGGAGGCCGAGATCACGAAGGCGACACGACATTCGGACGGCGGCCGGTCGCTCCCCACGATCGCCGAAGTCGCGCGGCTCGCAACCGTCTCGACCGCGACAGTGTCGCGAGTCGTGAACGGGTCGCCCAACGTGCGGCCGGCCACTCGCGAGGCAGTCCTGGACGCAATCGAGCAGCTCCGTTACACACCCAACCGAGCGGCACGGACCCTGGTGACGCGCCGAACCGACACGATCGCCCTCGTGGTCTCCGAGTCGGAGACGCGAGTGTTCTCCGACCCGTTCTTCCCGAGCATCGTTCGGGGCGTCTCGACCGCGCTCGCACAAACGGAGCTCCAGCTTCTCCTCCTCATGGCGCGCGACGACCGGGAGCACGCGAAGGTCGAGCGCTACGTGCGGCAGGGGCACGTCGACGGCGTCATTCTCATGTCGCTCCACGGCGACGACCCGCTTCCGAAGAGCCTTCCTCGCCTCGGAGTTCCGACGGTGCTCGTCGGCAGGCCGAGGAGGGACGAGCGGCTCCCATGGGTGGATGCCGATAACCGCGGCGGCGCCCGAGCCGCGACGGCGTACCTGCTGGCCGACGGAAGGAAGAAAGTCGCAACGATCACGGGGCCTCTTGACATGACCGTCGGGGTCGACCGCTTCGAGGGCTACCGGGAGGCGGTGCGCGAAACGGGAGGCCGGGTCCGGCAGCGGCTCGTGGTCAACGGCGACTTCGGTAAGGAGTCCGGCGCGCGAGCCATGCGGGAACTGACCGCGCGGGCACCGGACCTGGACGCCGTCTTTGTCGCGAATGACCCCATGGCGATGGGCGCCCTCGAAGCGCTGCGCTCTCTGGGACGCGGCGTCCCCGAGGACGTCGCGGTGATCGGCTTCGACGACATCGCAGACGCAGCTTTCACCGATCCTCCGCTCACGACCGTCAGACAGCCGCTTGAGGAGATGACGAAAGCCCTGGCCGAGATACTGCTCCGGCGCATCGAGGGGCTCGGGGAGGAAGACGAGTCGGCCGTCTGTGCGACCCAACTCGTCATACGCGCCTCGACCTAGGAGCGTTCGCGGTCTGATCCGATTTCCAGACCTGCGTAAGATCCGAACTCGGATGAGGGATTCGGAGCGGACACCGAAGGTGGCCTGAGAGGTTGAAGATCAGGGCTGCTGTCCTCGAGGAGTTCTGTCAACCACTCGAGGTCCAAGAGATCGATCTCGCCGAGCCGAAGTCCGGAGAAGTGCTCGTCCGGCTGACCGCCTGCGGGGTCTGCCATACCGATCTCTACACCGCCTCCGGGGCTGATCCCTCCGGCTACGCGCCCACCGTGCTCGGCCACGAGGGCGCCGGGATCGTGGAGAGGCTGGGCCGGGACGTCACATCCGTCGCGCCGGGCGACCAGGTCGTGACGCTTTTCTCGCCCCAGTGCCGGGAGTGCATCCATTGCCTCAGCGACCGCACGAACCTCTGTCTGGCGATCCGGGACATGCAGCGCAAGGGGTTCCTCCCGGACGGGACGACCCGGCTCGGACGCGGCAGCGAGCCGATCCGCCACTTCATGGGGACGTCGACGTTCGCGGAGTACACCGTGATGCCGGAGATCGCGCTTGCGAAGGTCAATCCAGAGGCGCCGCCGGAAAACGCCTGCCTCTTTGCCTGCGGCCTCTCGACGGGCCTCGGCGCCGCGATGAACACGGCCAAAGTGGAGGCCGGCGCGACCTGCGTCGTCTTCGGTGCGGGCATGGTCGGGCTGGGCGCAGTCGCAGGGTGCAGGCTCCAGGGCGCCGAGCGCATCGTCTGCGTGGACCTTTCGCCGGGAAGGCTCGAGCTCGCGACAGCCCAGGGCGCCACCGACACGCTGGTCGGCGGCCCAGACGTCGTCGAGCGGATTCTCGAGATGACCGGCGGCTTCGGAGCCGACTACACATTTGAGGCGACGGGCAACGTCGACGTGATGCGCCAGGCCGTCGAATCTGCCCGAATGGGCTGGGGACTCTGCACCGTGGCGGGCGTTGCCGGGAAGGGCGAGGTGCTCGAGGTCGTCCCCCGCTTTCTGATCACCGGCCGGCGGGTCGCGGGCTCGTCGTTCGGCGGCGTGAAAGGCCGCGATCAGGTGCCGGAGTACGTCGAGCGCGCGCTGGCCGGCGACATCGACGTCGCCGCATTCGTGTCCCATCGGATCACGCTCGACGAAGTCAACCGCGGCTTCGAGCTTATGGAGGCCCAGGACGGGATCAGAAGCGTGATCGAGTTCGCATGATCGTCGAGCGCGTCGAGCATCCCGAATGGCTTTCCAACGCCTACCTCGTCGCCGAGGGCCCCGGCGGACACGGCATCTTCATCGACAGCAACGGCCTGACGGAGACTCTGGAGGAGCGCGCGGAACGGGACGGCATCACGATCACGCACGTCCTCTGCACGCACAGCCATCCGGATCACGTCGTCGCGATCGAGGAGCTCGCCGCACGGCACGGCGTGCCGCTGCTCGCGGAGTCGCAGTTCGCCGACGGCGACGAGGTCGCAAGCGGTGGGCTCCGCATCCGCGCCCTCTACACGCCAGGCCACTGCGAGGACCACGTCGCATTCCTCGTCGACCAGAGCCACTGTTTCACCGCCGACGTGCTCTTCCGCGGTACCGTCGGCGGAACCTCGGCACCGGACGGCGACCTCGCCAAGCTGAAGCACTCGATTCTCGACGTCCTCCTCGGCCTCAACGACGAGACCCGGGTCTTCCCCGGCCACAAGGAGGAGACCACCGTTGGAGCGGAGCGTCGCTCGAACCCCTTCATCCGCGCGTGGCTCGACGGCGAAGGGCTCGTCAGCGAGCCCTGCCGCGTGAATGGGGAGGAGGCGACGCTGCTTCTCTGGGCGCCCGACTACGACGGAGGCAACAAAGCGCTCGTAAGGCTGAGCTCGGGCCTGGAGACGATCGTCGGTGGCTCGCGCGTCGAGCGGCACTGACCCCGGGCGGCTATCAAACCGAAGGGCCACGTTCTACCCTCCAGGTGCCACCATCCGAGGAGGAATCATGCGCCGCACTTCGCTCGTCGTCGCCGTCCTCGTCGCCGCGCTCGCGCTCAGCGCGACCGCCGCCGCCGAGATCAACTCGTTCG
>Ga0307415_100001531_pt1 | contig 11097 bp, 9 predicted proteins | sample DK1Cmetagenome_FD_204524 | JGI IMG/M metagenome (GOLD analysis project Ga0307415, IMG submission 204524) | Maize rhizosphere microbial communities from greenhouse at UC Davis, California, United States - DK15-C-2 | ecosystem: Host-associated > Plants > Roots > Rhizosphere > Soil | place: USA...
GCCGCCCGCTCGCTTCCCGGGCGTCTTCGCCGCGGCCCCTCCCTTCGCGCCGGCGTGCGGCTGCGTCTGTATCGCCATTGTCCGATGAGTGAGATGTGAACGGTTTGCGGCCCGGCCGTCAGAGAATCGGCGCCGACCGGCGCCGCGCCGCCTCGACGGCGCGCGGACGGTCGGCGTTCTGCGACCGCTCCTGCGCGTCCATCACCGCGACGGCGGCCATGTTGACGATCTCCGGCACGTCCGCGCCCTGCTCCAGGACGTGGACCGGACGCCGCATTCCGACGAGAATCGGGCCGATCGCCGTCGCGCCGCCGAGGTGGTTCAGCAGCTTGTAGGCGATGTTGCCGGCGCTCAGGTTCGGAAAGATGAGCACGTTCGCCGGCTCCTTCAACGCGCTGAACGGGTACGTCTCGGCCAGCGTCTCCGCGTCGAGGGCCGTGTCGGCCTGCATCTCGCCGTCCACGACGAGCGACGGATCCCGCTCTCGCAGGAGCTGGACCGCGCGCGCGACCTTCTCGGCGTCGGGGTGGCGCACCGAGCCGAAGTTGGAGAAGGAGAGCATGGCGATGCGGGGGTCTATTCCGAACGTCCGCACGATGCGCCCCGCGGCGTAGGCGATCTGCGCCAGCTGCTCCGCCGTCGGGTCGATGTTGACCGTGGTGTCGCCGCAGAAGATCAGGTGCTTCTCGAAGACGAGCATGTACATCCCGCTCACGATCCCGGCCTTCGGGTGGGCGCCGATCACTTGGAGCGCCGGCCGGATCGTCTCGGGGTAGTGCGAGTTGACCCCGCCGACGAGGGCGTCGGCGTGGCCGCAGGCGACCATGCAGCAGCCGAAGTAGTTGCCGTTGTGCAGCAGCTGCTGCGCTTCCCCGACGCTCAGCCCCTTGCGCTGACGGCCCGTCCACAGGTAACGCACGTACTCCTCGCGCATCGGCGAGCTCGCGGGGTCCTCGATCTGGATCTCGTCGAGCGCGATCCCCGCCTGGCGCGCGATCCCCTCGATCGTCTCGCGGTTGCCGAGCAGGGTCGGGAGGGCGATCCCCTCGTCCACCAGGATCTGGGCGGCGCGGATGATCTTCGGCTCCTCGCCATCCGGGAAGACGACGCGCTTCGGGTCGCGCACGGCGCGGTTGATGATCCCGCGCATGATCCCCTTGGCCCTGCCGAGGCGCGCCTCGAGCGTCTCGCGGTACTGCTCGACGTCCACGAACTCGCGCGCCACGCCGCTCGCCACCGCCGCCCACGCGACCGCCGGCGCGACCCAGAGGAGGACGCGCGGGTCGAACGGGAAGGGGATGACGTAGTCGCGGCCGAAGCGCACGGTCTTGAGGCCGTACAGACGGGCCAGCGACTCCGGCACGTCCTGCTTGGCGAGGAGGGCGAGGGCGCGCGTCGCCGCCATCTTCATCTCCTCGTTCACCTCGGTCGCCCGCGCGTCGAGCGCGCCGCGGAAAATGAACGGGAAGCCGAGGACGTTGTTGACCTGGTTCGGGTAGTCGCTGCGGCCGGTGGCGATGATCGCGTCGCCGCGCACCTTGCGCACCTCGGCGGGGAGTATCTCGGGGACGGGGTTGGCGAGAGCGAAGATCACCGGGTCGGGGGCCATCGCAGCCACCATCTCCTTCGTCACCGCGTTCGCCACCGAGAGTCCGACGAAGACGTCTGCTCCGACGAGGGCGTCGCCGATGGTCCGGGCGGCGGTGCGGTTGCAGAAGCGGGCCTTGTAGGGGTCCATGTCGCCAGGCCGCCCCTCGTAGATCACCCCCTCGCGGTCGCACATCAGGATGCGCTCGCGTCGCACGCCCAGCCGCACGTAGTGCTCGGCGGTCGAGATGGCGGCCGCCCCGGCGCCCGAGAAGACGACCGTGACCTGGTCGATCGGCTTGCCGACGATCTCGAGGGCGTTGAGCAGCGCCGCGCCGGAGATGATCGCCGTCCCGTGCTGGTCGTCGTGGAAGACCGGGATCTTCATCGTCTTCCGCAGCGTCTCCTCGATGTAGAAGCAGTCCGGGGCGCGGATGTCCTCGAGGTTGATGCCGCCGACCGTGGGCTCGAGCAGCTGGCAGAAGCGGATGACGTCGTCCGGGTTCTCCGACCCGACCTCGAGGTCGAACACGTCGAGGTCCGCGAACTGCTTGAAGAGGTTTCCCTTGCCCTCCATCACTGGCTTCCCGGCGAGCGCCCCGATGTTGCCGAGGCCGAGCACCGCGGTGCCGTTCGTGACGACGGCGACGAGGTTGCCCTTCGCCGTGTACTTGTAGACGTCCTCGGGGTTCGCCTTGATCTCGAGGCACGGCTCGGCGACGCCGGGCGAGTAGGCGAGCGAGAGCTCGCGCTGGTTGGTGAGCGGCTTGGTGGGGACGACGGCGATCTTCCCCGGGCGGCCGCGGGCGTGGTACTCGAGTGCGTCGTGACGTTTCATCCGGCGAAAGCTAGCGCCGGCGTGGCGGGGCGGAGAGGGGCGTCGGCGCCCGTTACGGCTCGATGTCGGCGTCCTGCTGGAGGAGCCAGCGCAGCGTCTGCCCGTCGGCCGCCGAGGGGACGGCGACGGCGGGGGCGGCGTGCATGAGGTCCGTCGCCGAAGCGCTGTGCGAGCCGATGCCGAGGACGTGCCCGATCTCGTGGGCGACGACGCGGCGGAACTGGGACTCGTCGGTGGCCAGCCCGCGGTACACGGCGACGTCCATCTTCACGTGTCCCGGCCCCCCGGCGAGCAGGGGGAGCACGGCGAAGCGCCCCGCCGCGAAGTCCGGGCAGGCGAAGGTGACGCCCACCTCCGGCGCCGGCGGCGCGCAGTCGGCCGTGCCGACGATGCGCGCCGCCTCGCCGTAGTGCACGACGACGTCGGCCTGCGCGGGGTCGGCGACGAGTGTGATCGCCGCCTCGTGGCCGCGCAGCGTGCCCGCCCACCCCGAGGCGGCGGCGAGGACGGCGGCGCGCAGGTCGCTGCCGGCCGGCGCGGCGGCCGGGTCCACGAAGACGCGGATCATGGTCCCAACCGGCCAGTGGTAGAGGAAGCGCCGCTGGGCGCCCGACTCATCGATCGCCGCGCCGTGCGGGTCGTAGCCGGGCGCGCGCTCCAGCGGCGTCGTCGGCGAGTCGCCGCCGCACGCCGCGAGCGCGAGGAGGGCCAACGCCGCGGCGAGACGCGTCGCCGGCCGGCGGTCGGTGCGGAGGCGGGGGAGAGCCATCGAAGCAGGTGGGGAAGGGACGCCCCAATGTAGCCGCGAATGCGACCGGTCGCACGCGCCGAAGGAGCCTTCGCTGACCGAACCCGAACAGCCCTGCCCTTCGTCCGTCGGCCAGTCAGGGTTATTCTTCTTCCGTGTCCCGCCCGCTCCCGCGCTTCCGCTTCGTCACGGTCGTTCTCGCCGCCCTGCAGCTGTTGCTGCCGGGCCTTGCCTCGCTCGCCGACGCGCGCGCCGAGCGCGAGGGCCGGTCGCCGGGCGCGACGGCGCACCTCGAGCCGGTTGGCGGCGAGCACTGCCCGGCGATCCACGCCGACGACTGCGCGCTCTGCCAGTTCCTGACGGCGGCGCGCGACCGCGCCCCTCGAGCGCCAGCGGTCACCGTCGCGTCGCTCGACGGCGTCGCGCCGTCGCCGGCGGTCGCCCGCGCGCCGGGCGCCGTGACGCCCGGCGCGCTCCTCCCTCGCGCTCCTCCCACGACGTGATCCCGCGGCGCGGCCCACGCGCCGCGCCCGGCTCGACCCCTCCGTGCCCCGGAGAGCGCCCCGTCGTGGCGGCGCCCGCGGCCGGAGCCGCACACACCCCAGGGAGCAGGTCACCATGCAGGCAATCCACGCGTCGCGTCGCGCGCGCGCGCTGGCCGCGTCGTTCCGCGGCCGCCCGCCGTCGCGGCTCGCGCTGCTGTTTCTCTCGGTCGCGGCGCTCGCCGGATCTCCGGCGGCCGCCGCAGCGCTTCCCCCCTTCGGCCCGCCGATCATCGGTCGGGTGCAGGACGAGGCCGGCCAGGGGCTGCCCAACGCGGACGTCATCGTCACGGAAGTCGGTCGCACGACCAACACCGACGGCGACGGCCGCTTCTCCATCCGCTCGCTGCCGCCGGGCGTCTACCACCTCACGACGCTCCTCATCGGTTACAGGCCGGCGCACGTCGTCGTCACCCTCCCCGATTCGGGCCCCGACATCGAGATCACCGTCACGATGCAGCGCAGCACGGTGCGGCTGCAGAGCGTTCAGGTGACGGCGACGCCCACCGGCACCGACCCGCTCACGATCACCCAATCAACCGTCGAGCTGTCGGGGAAGGAGCTGAGCCGCAACGTCGGCGGCAGCGTCGCCCAGACGCTCGCCAACGAGCCCGGACTCGCGATGCGCTACAACGGACCCGCCGCCAACGTCCCCGTGATTCGCGGGCTGACCGGCGAGCGGATCCTCGTGCTCCAGGACGGCGAGCGGGCCGGAGACCTTTCCTCTGCCTCGGCCGACCACGCGCTATCGGTAGACCCGCTGAACGCGCAGCGGATCGAGGTCGTCCGCGGCCCGGCGTCGCTGCTCTACGGCAACAACGCCCTGGGCGGCGTCGTCAACGTCATCTCGAGCGACATCCCGACGTCGGTCCCCGGTCATCTCCAGGGCTACGTGGCCGGGCAAGCAGAATCGGTGAACCCGGGCGGGGCCGGCTCGGCGGGCCTCACGGTCCCGATCGGCGAGCGTTTCGTCGCAAGCGGCCGGCTCAGCGCGCGCTCGACCGGCGACTACCACATCGGCGGCGGCGGGCGCCAGCCCGGCACCTTCTCGCGCAACCGGGGCGCGGTGGGCGGCGCCGGCTTCGTCACCGACCGCGTGACGGGAGGGTTGGCGTATCGCGGCGGGAGCTTCGAGTACGGCCTGCCGGCGCCGGCCGGGGACCCGGAAGCGGGCGGGCACATCGACGGGAAGCGCAACGAGCTGCTGGCTCGCACGGACCTCAACCTCGGCGCCTTCGGCGTCCAGGCGGTCCGTCTCAATGGTACCCTCCAGTGGTACGACCACGACGAGGTCGAGCGCGATGGCGAGGTCGGGACCAGCTTCTCGCTGCGGACGCAGACGGCGAACGCGACGGCGCGCACGGCGTTCTGGGGTACGACCGGCGCGGTCGGGCTCTCGGGGCTGTTCAAGCAGTACGCGGCCGAGGGAGAGGAGGCGCTGACGCCGGCGGCGAACAGCGCCAACGGGGGCATCTTCCTCTACGAGGAGATCCCGGTCGGCGGACCCGCGGCGCGCCTCGCCCCGGAAGGGCGGCGCCCGCACCTGCAGCTCGGCCTGCGCTACGACGTCTACCGCGTCTCCACCGAGGCGGGCGCCGAGAAGTTCGGGCCGGGCCGCACGGCGAGGTTCGACAACGCTTCCGGCTCACTCGGGCTCAACGTGCCGCTCGGACAGGTTCTCACATTCAGCGCGAGCGCCGCGCGGGCCTTCCGCGCACCGACGGTGGAGGAGCTCTACTCCAACGCCTTCCACGCCGCCGTCGGGACGTTCGACGTCGGCAACCCGGACCTTCGCGCCGAGACGAACAACGGCGTGGACGCGATCCTCCGCGCCCAGTCGGGCAAGACCTCGGCCCAGCTGTCGGCCTACTACAACCGGATCGACCGCTATATCTCGCCCAACATCGTACGCGACACGACGCTCGCCGGCGAGGGCGGGGAGCCGGACAACACGGTCCCACTGAACGTCTTTACCCAGCGCGACGCGACGCTGCGCGGGGTCGAGGGCCAGATCGAGTCCGAGGTCGCCCCACACCTCGTCGTCGGCGTCGTCGGCGACGTCGTGCGCGCCGACTTCGTCTCCGGCGGGCCGCTGCCCTTCATCCCCGCCGGCCGGCTCGGCGGCTCGCTGCGCTGGGACGACGGGCGGTTCTTCGCCGGTGGCGACGTGCGGCGCGGGTTCGCCCAGGACCGCGTCTCGCAGACCGGCTGCGCGTCGGCCGATGAGGTCGTGGTCGGTCCGGCCGGCGAGCTGCCCCCCGAGCCCGCGACGGGCGCTCCGTGCGTGGACGTCCGCACGCCCGCCTACACGGTCGTCAACCTGAGCGCCGGCGTGAACCTCATCGTCGGCGGCTACGTCCACTCGCTCACCCTGCGCGCCGACAACGTCGGCGACGCGCGCTACTTCGACGCCTCGAGCCGGATCAAGAGCTTCACGGCGAATCCGGGGCGGAACCTGAGCGCGGTATACCGGGTGCTGTTCTAGGGATGGAGATGTTGGGGAAGAGGGCCGCGGGCAGAGCGCGGGTGTGGGTGTCGGGTGCCGAGTGCTACGGGCCTCGCCCCAACACCCAGCACCCAACAGCTTCGAAGGGCCCCAGTCCCCTCCGTTCCCCGGCCCCTACGCCCAGGCCTCTCACTGGCCCCGCGCGAATCCCTTCAGCAGCTCCAGCATCCGCCGGTCGGTCGTCTCGGCGTCGTCGAGCTTCGGCGTCTCGATCACCTTCGGGACGGCGGCGAACCGCTCGTCGGTCATGATGCGCCGGAACGGCTCGGCGCCGATCGCCCCCTCGCCGATCAGCTCGTGGCGGTCCTTGCGCGAGCCGAAGGGGACCTTCGAGTCGTTGAGGTGCATCATGCGCAGCCGGTGGAAGCCCAGCGTGTCGCCAAAGCGCGCCCAGACGCCGTCGTAATCGTTCACGAGGTCGTAGCCGGCGGCGAAGACGTGGGCCGTGTCCACGCAGACCCCGACGCGCTCGCGCAGTGCCGCGGGGATGCGGTCGATCAACTCGGCCATCTCGTCGAACGTTGCGCCGAGCACCGTGCCCTGGCCGGCCGTCGTCTCGATGAGGAGCATGGTGTCGCCGGGCGCCGCCTCGAGGCCGGCGGCGATCGCGTCCGCATTCCGCGCCAGTCCGGCCCCGCGCTCGTCCATGAAGTTGCCCGGGTGCGAGACGAGATACTGGAGACCCAACGCGGCGCATCGCCGCAGCTCGGCGACGAACGACTCGAGCGACCGCGCCCGCAGGACGGGGTCGGGCGAGGCGAGGTTGATCAGGTAGCTGTCGTGGGCGGTCGCGACGCGGACGTCCGCCTCGGCGACCGCTCGCACGAAGGTCTCGCACTCGTCCCCCTCGCACTCCCGCTCGGCCCAGCGGTTCGCCTGCTTCGTGAAGATCTGCATCGCCGTCGCGCCGATCGCGCGCGCCCGCGGCGGCGCGGTGCACGTCCCGCCGGCGATTGAGACGTGGGCGCCGAGGAGGAGGAGGTCGGGTGCGGTCATGCCAAAATCTACGCCGACGACGTACCTGGACTGCAGTATGCGGTTCACGGTTGGCGGTGCACGGTCGATGCTAGAGGCATCGCGGCGACCGTGCACCGTTTTCCCCGGACCGTGAACCGTCGACTGCTCTTCTCGTCCGCCGCGCGACAAGCGCTCTAGTCGAATTCGCTCGACCGGCCCCGCAGCCGAAGCCCACAGCGCGGGCAGTGCAGGTCTGCCTCCTCGGCGAGCGCGTAGTCGAACGGGCGGCCGCAGGCGCAGGCCGCGTCGAGCGAGTCGGTGCCGCAGACGAGGCAGAAGCGGTCCTCCGCCTCGTAGGCGCGGAAGCGGCCGCAGGTGAGGCAGCGCTTCGTCGTCGCCGCGGTCACCGTGCCGCCCTCCGCAGCCACTCCAGGGGGTCCACGGCGACGCCCCGGCCGCGCCGGATCTCGAAGTGGAGGTGTGCCTCGAGGTCCGGGTCCGCGGCGCCGACGGCGCCCACCGTCTGTCCCTTCCGCACGTTCTGGCCGCGGCGCACTTCGGTCCGGCTGAGCGACCCGTAAACCGAGTAGTCGCCGCCGCCGTGCTGGACGATGACCGTCAGGCCATAGGTGCCGATCGGCTCGGCGACCACCACCTCGCCGGCGCTGATCGCCCGCACGGGCGTTCCCGACGCCGCGGCGATGCCGATCCCGTTCCAGCGCGTCGTCGTGTTGTTCGGGTTCACGACGCGCCCGAAGCGGTAGAGGATCGTCCCGTCCACCGGCCAGTCGAGGCGGCCGAGGTCGCGCGTCGTGAGGGTGCTGGCGCTCGCCGCCGCCGGAGCATCGCGGCGCGCCTCGGCCCGCCGCCGGGCCGCCTCGAACGAGCTGATGACGGACGACAGGCGCGCTTCACTGCGCTCGATCCGCGCGATGCGCGCGGCGAGCGCCTTCGTCTGCGCGCGCGTCTGGCGGAGACTGACCTGGCGCTGGCTCTCGAGCGCCCGCAGGCGCTCTTCTTCTTCCTGCTTCTCGAGCCGGCTGCGCTCGATGTCGGCCTGGAGGCGGACGAGCGTCGCTCGCTCGCCGGCGATCCGGTCGCGGAGCTGCTCGACGCGCTTGACGAGGGCGCGGTCGCGCAGCGTGAGCAGGTGGAGGTACTTGTAGCGCGCGACGAGGGCGCCGAAGCTCTCCGCCGAGAGCAGCGCCTCGTACGAATAGAGCGGACCGCGCTTGTAGATGTCCACGAGCCGCCGCCGCAGGATGCGCTGCTTCGTCCCGATCTCCTGTTGCGCCGTCTGCAGGCTCTCGTTCGTCGTCCCGACCTGCTCGGCGATGTAGCCGAGCTGCGCGTCGAGGGACTTCACGGCGCGCGCGGTCGCGTCGGCCTGCCGGTCCAGGTTGGAGACCTCCTCGGCCAGGCTGTGGACGCTCCCCTGGAGCTCGCTCATTCGCTTGCGAAGCTGCTCGCGCTCGCGGCGGATCCGCTCCAGCTCTTCCCGCTGCTCGCGGATGCGGTCGACAGTCGTCTGCGCGCCCAGCGAGGGCGTGAGCACGGCGAGCAGCACGATCCAGAGCGCGAAGTAGAGTGAGCGTGGGGCGCGGCGCGCCAAGGGAGCGAGCCCGAGGCGCTGGGGACTCCCTGCCCGCTCCACGCTCCACGCTCGCTTCCCGCGCGGGAGGTGCATCGCGCCCATCACACCTTCCTCAGGTGTCTGCCGACCGACACCGCACTGCCGAGCAGACCGATGAGGGCGCCGGAGAGCACGCCGACGAGTGCCGTCTGGGCGCCGAAGAAGGTCGTCTCGATGAAGTAGCGGCTGATCGTCGCGCTCGCGGCCCACGTGAGAAGCAGGGCAAGCGTCCCGCCGAGCACACCCTTGAGGAAGCCCTCGATGAGGAAGGGGAGGCGGACGAACCAGTCGGTCGCGCCGACGAGGCGCATGATGCTGATCTCGCGGCTGCGCGCGAGCACCGCCATGCGGATCGTCGTGCCGATGATGATGATGGCGACCGCGGCGAAGGCGAGGCCGAGGATGAGCCCCGCCGCCGTGGCGATGTTGCGCAGCCGGTAGAGCTTCGCGACCCACTCCTCGCCGTAGCGCACGTCGTCCACGAAGGCGTAGGTCTCGAGGCGCTCGGCGACCGCCTTGGCGTTCGCCGGGTCGCGGAAGCCGTCCTTGAGGCGCAGCTCGAGGGACGCCGGCAGGAAGGTGCCGTCGAAGACGTCGCTGAACTCGCCCAGCTCGCGGCGCGCGCGTTCCAGCGCCTGGTCCTTCGTCACGAGGTCCACGCGGGCGACCTGCGGGATCTTCTCGATCGGCTCCATCGCCGCGACGACCGTCTCGGTCGCCGTGCCGTCGGTGATGAAGGCACGGATCTCGACCCGCTCCTCGACCTGCTCGAGCGAGCGACGGAGGTTGACGGCGACGAGGCCGAAGAGGCCGAACGCGAACAGCGAAAAGGCGATCGTCGTCACGCTCAGCACGCTGAGCAGCGGGGCTCGCCGGAACCCGATGAGGACCTCCCGGGCGGCGAGTCTCATCGCCACTCCTGCGCCGTCTTGGCGGCGTCGGTCGCGGAGTCGTAGACGAGCTGGCCGCGGTTGATCTCGAGCGTCCGGTAGTCGCTGCGGCGGATCAGGTCCATGTCGTGGGTGGCCATCATGACCGCCGTGCCGGCGGCGTTGATCTCGCGCAGCAGCTGGAAGATGCCGCGCGTCGCGCGGTCGTCGAGGTTGCCCGTCGGCTCGTCGGCGACGAGCACCACGGGGTCGTTGGCGAGGGCGCGGGCGATCGCCACCCGCTGCTGCTCGCCGCCCGACAGCTCGCGCGGAAACGCGGTCGCCTTCGACGCGAGGCCGACGCGCATGAGGAGCGACGCCACCTTGCCGGGGATCGCCGCCGCCGGGGCGCCGGTGACCTCGAGCGCAAAGGCGACGTTCGCCTCCGCGCTGCGGTCCTCGAGCAGGCGGAAGTCCTGGAAGACGATGCCGAGCTTGCGGCGCAGGTGCGGGATCTCCGAGCGGCGGATGCCGATCGAGTTCACCCCGCTCACGCGCACCTCGCCGCGCGTCGGGCGCTCCTCCATGAAGACGAGCTTGAGGATCGTGCTCTTGCCGGCGCCGCTCGGGCCGGTGAGGAAGACGAACTCGCCCTTCCGCACGTGGAAGGAGACGTTGGAGAGCGCGACGCCGGAGCGTGCGTACTCCTTCATGACGTTCGTGAAGAGGACCATGCTGACGACTCGACTGGTGATGCGGACGGACGAACGGGCGGGGACGTCGCGGCGGTGGGGCCCGCTCAGCGGGCGCCGGACGGTCGGGATGCGGCGGGGCGCTCGGCGGTGACCTCGAGCCCGTCCTCCCCCTCGCGGGAGAGGGAGCGCCAGCTCGAGGTGGCGGTCACGGTGTCCACGACGGCCTTGAGCAGGCCGATGAGGATCGGGCCGAGGAGGATGCCGGCGAGGCCGAAGGTGTAGACGCCGGTCACGAGGCCGACGAACATCCAGTAGAAGTTGAGCACCCGCGACCGGTCGGCGGCCAGCTTCGGGCGCAGGTACATCGAGATGAAGATCGTGTTGAGCAGGGTGCCGATGGCGATCATCAGCCCCGCCTGCACGGGCGCGTCGCGGAAGATCAGCAGCCAAGCCGCCACCGGGACGTAGATCGTCCACGAGCCGACGATCGGGAAGAACCCGATGACGAAGGAGAGGATGGCGAGCACGCCGGCGAGGGGGACGCCGAAGCTCGCGTTGAGCGCCCAGATCACTGCGGACTTGAGCGCCTGCGTGAGGAGCGTCGCGTAGATCGCGCCGTAGAGCACGCCGCGCACGTTCGTCTCGAGCGCGCCGGCGAGCTCGGCGTAGCGCGGCGGGATCTTGCTGCGGATGTAGGCGGCGACGCGGTCCGCGTCGGTGAA
>Ga0307415_100001532_pt1 | contig 11097 bp, 8 predicted proteins | sample DK1Cmetagenome_FD_204524 | JGI IMG/M metagenome (GOLD analysis project Ga0307415, IMG submission 204524) | Maize rhizosphere microbial communities from greenhouse at UC Davis, California, United States - DK15-C-2 | ecosystem: Host-associated > Plants > Roots > Rhizosphere > Soil | place: USA...
AGTACCCGCGGTACCCGCTGCGCGCGAGCGCCTCGACCTGCCGCCGGACCGGCACGTCCCCCGTGCCGGTGAGCACGTAGCGGCGGTCGTTCCCCACGGGGACCGAGTCCTTCAGGTGCGTGTGCCGAATCCAGCGCTCGAGCTGCCGTACGGTATCCTCCGGCGCTTCGTGCCCCGTGACGTACGTGTGGTGCGCGTCCCAAAGCAGCGCGGCCGCAGGGGAGTCCGTGCGTTGGAGGATCTCGAGGAGTGACGGCGAGTCGGTGAAGTCGCCGTGGGACTCGATCAGGACCGTGACGTTCCTCTCCCGCGCGTGCTCGGCGAGCTCGCGCAGCCCCGCGGCGATGTGTGCGAGCATGGCCTCACGCGGCACGCCCGGCACGTACTCGTTCCCGAACACGCGCACGTACGGCGCGCCGAGCGCCTGCGCGAGGTCGATGAAGCGACGGGCCTCGTCGAGCTGGGCGGCGCGATCGGCCGGGTCCGTCGCGTGCATGTTGGCGGAGCTGCCGAGGCAGACGACGCTCAGGCCCCGCTCGGCGAGCTGCCGCTTCGATTCCTCGAGGCTCGCCGGCGCGAACTCGGGGCGCTTGGTGAGGTCCATCTCGCCCTGCAGCCCCCGCAGCTCGATGGCGGCGTAGCCGTGCGCGGCGGCGAAGTCGAGCACCTGCTGCCAATCCCACCGCGGGCAGCCGAGGGTTGAGAAGCCGAGTGGAAGGCGCCGCGCAGCGGCGCCTCCCCCCGCACCCGCGCACCCGGCAGCGAGGATGGCGGCGGAGGACTGCAGGAATTCGCGGCGAGAGGTCACAGCGGAGAGTCGCTCCATCACAGGTTGCGACGCTTCATCTCGCCGACCGCGTAGTCGGCGGCCCGCGCGGTGAGGGCCATGTAGGTGATGGACGGGTTGACGCACGACGAGCTGGCCATGCAGGCGCCGTCGGTGACGAAGAGGTTCGGGACGTCGTGCGCCTGATTGTGCGCGTTGAGCACCGACGTCTTTGGGTCTCGTCCCATGCGCACCGTCCCCATCTCGTGCACGCTGAATCCCATGGGGGCGTCGTCGTCGTACGTCTGGACGTCCGCGCAGCCCGCGGCCTCCAGCATCTCGGCCGCCTGGGTCTTCACGTCTTCGCGGAGCGCCGTCTCGTTGTCGCTCCACGACCAGTGAATGCGCGGGACCGGGATCCCCCACTGGTCCTTCCGCGTCGGGTCGAGGTCCACGTAGTTCTCGTGGCGCGGCAGGCATTCGCAGTATCCCTGCATGGTCATGCGCCATTCCGCCGGCTCCCGCAGGCGCTGCTTGAGCTCCGCTCCCAGTCCGGGCATCGAGGCGCCGCGGTTCCACCCAGAGCGACTCGCACCGGCCTGGATGCCGTAGCCGCGGAGGAAGCCGACTCTTTCGTCCACCTTCGCGCCGAGGTTGCGGAAGCGTGGGACGTACGTGCCCGTCGGCCTTCGGCCGTAGACGTACTGGTCCTCGAGGCCGGGGACGACGCCGCGCGCCCCCGCCTTGGAGAGGTGATCCATCAGGTTGTGGCCCACCGCGCCGCTCGAGTTGGCGAGCCCGTTCGGGAAGCGCGCGCTCTTCGAGTTGAGCAGAATCTGCGCGGTGCCGATTGTCGAGGCGTTGAGGAAGATGAGCCGCCCGTAGTACTCGCGCGCCTGCTTCGTCTTCGCATCGACCACGCGCACGCCCACGGCGCGGTCCGTCCGCTCGTCGTACAGCACGCTCTCGGCGATGACATCGGTCACGATGCTGAGCCGCCCCGTCCTCTGCGCGGCGGGAAGCGTGGCGCTCAGGCTGCTGAAGTAGCCGCCGAACGAGCATCCGCGCTGGCACTGGTCACGCGCCTGGCAGGGCCCCCGCCCGTCGAGCGCCTCCGTCAGGTTCGCGACGCGCATGATCGTCATGCGCCGCGCCGGGAAGGCGCGCTCGATCCCCTGCTTCACGAATTGCTCGGCGCAGTTCATCTCCCACGGCGGGAGGAACTCGCCGTCGGGCAGGTGCGGAAGGCCAAGCCTCTCGCCGGCAATGCCGACGAACCGCTCCACATAGCTGTACCAGGGCGCGATGTCCGCATACCGGATGGGCCAATCGACGCCGTGTCCGTCGCGCAGGTTCGCCTCGAAATCGAGGTCGCTCCACCGCAAGCAGACCCGCCCCCAGAGGAGGCTGCGGCCGCCGAGGTGATAGCCGCGGATCCAGCGGAAGTCCTGCCCGCCGCCCTCGCTGATGTAAGGGTGCTCGCGGTCGTTGACGAAGAAGTGCTGCGTCGCCTCGCCGAACGCGTAGTTCTTGCTCTGGATCGGGTAGTCGCGCTCGTACAGCTGCCGGTCGCCCAGGCCGCGATGCGCGAACTCCCACGGCTGCAACCACTCGGTGACGTAGTCCTTGCCGTGCTCCACGTACCGCCCGCGTTCGAGCACGAGAGTACGCAGTCCTTTCTCGCAGAGCTCCTTCGCGGCCCAGCCACCTGTGATGCCGGAGCCCACGACGATCGCGTCGTGCGGTTCGTTCCGCCGTGGCGACATCTCAACGAGGAGCGCGTGCGGTGAGCGTGTTCACACGGCCCACGTGCGGCCGATCCGCGTGAGGGGGACGCATCCTTCGAAGCGGCCCGGGACCTGGGCGTGGCGCAGCTCGCGCGTGGCGCCGATCTCGGAGGTGTAGTATCCGAGGAGCGTGAGCTCTTTCATCATGCGAAAGAACGGCGCCTCGCGCCGGCCGGGCGCCGCTCGCTGCACACTATCGGGCTTCAGCTCGGCCAGCGCCTTCGTGTCCGCCGCCCCGCGCTCGGTCTCCTTGGCCGGGTCGGGGACGGGGCGCGGGGCGGGGGCGGCGAACGCCTCCCGGTCGAGCTGATCGAGCACCGCGCGCTGCTCTTCCGCGCCGCATCGCAGGAAGGCGCGGCCGCAGCCGCGCCGAGCGCGCGCGTCCACCTCCGCAAGACCGGCCAGGAAGCGCTGCCGCTCCCCGTCCGGGTAGTACTCCGCGAGCATCGTGTCGATGAATCGGTGCACGCCCGCGCCGCGGGCGCCTGGCGTATCGGTCTCGGGGAGGATGCGCTCGGCGATGGTGGCAACCAGCTCCGCTTGCTCCGTGGTGAGCGCACGGGGCGCCCACGCGCTGCCCGCGGCGCGGCGCGACTCACACCCGGCGAGCACGCCGGCGATGGCCGGCGCGGAGAGGGCGCCGCCCAGGAGCAGGGCGGTGCGGCGCAACGCCTCGCGCCGATCGATCGCGTCGTCTGAGGGTCGTGGCATAGCCGGGCCGATTTCCTGTCCTCTCCCTTCTGGCGAACCTCCGACAAATACTTGATCGCTCAATGCCAGCGAAGTAAAGCCCGGCAGTGCGGCGCACCTCGCCCATCTGCCGCGGCCCCGTGCCCTCACTGTCCCGGATACGCCGAAAACCCGCCGAGCCGGACCGGGAGCCGCCGTGCCCCCCACGTGCCCGGCCGGGCTTCGAACACCCCGGCGCACGCGGCTCCACATGACTGGCAGCGCCCTTCCGAAGTCAGCTTCCACTCCGAGAGCACGTACCAGTCGCGCCCGATCAGTGTCTCGCCGCAGCCGTGGCAGTAGGTGCTTCCGCCCTCGCGGTCGTGCGTGTTCCCCGTATAGGCGTAGCGGACGCCGTTCCGGATCGCGATCCGCCGGGCTCGGGTCAGTGTGGCCGGGGGCGTGTGCGGCCGGTCCAGCAGCTTGTAGTCGGGGTGGAAGGCGGTGAAGTGCATCGGCACGTCGGGGCCGAGATGCTCCACGACCCACTGCGTCATCCGCTCCAGCTCCTCGTCCGAGTCGTTCTCACCCGGGATCAGCAGCGTGGTGATCTCCAGCCACACGTTGGTCTCGTGCCGGATGTACTTCAGCGTCTCGAGCACGGGCTCCAGCCGGGCTGCGCTTACGTCGTGGTAGAAGCGCTCGGTGAACGCCTTGAGGTCCACGTTCGCCGCGTCCATGTGCCGGTAGAACTCGGCGCGCGGCTCGGCGCACACGTACCCGGCCGTGACCGCCACGCTCTGGATGCCCCGGTCGCGGCACGCCTGCGCGACGTCGATGGCGTACTCGTGGAAGATCACCGGGTCGTTGTAGGTGAACGCGACGCTGCGGCACCCTAGCTCCTCGGCAGCCCGGGCAATGCCATCGGGCGAGGCATGGTCCGCCAGCGTGTCCATCTCCCGCGACTTACTGATGTCCCAGTTGTGGCAAAACTTGCACGCCAGATTGCACCCGGCCGTGCCGAACGACAAGACGGGAGTGCCGGGGAGAAAGTGGTTCAGCGGCTTCTTCTCGATCGGGTCCACGCAGTAGCCGCTGGACCGACCGTAGGTGGTGAGGACGATCCGGCCCCCCTGGTTGGCGCGCACGAAGCAGAGCCCCCGCTGACCCTCGCGCAGCTTGCAGGCGCGCGGGCAGACGTCGCACTGCACGCGCCCGTCCTCCAGCACGTGCCAGTAGCGGGTGGGGACGGTGCTGTGCAGGGCGGGGGAGAGTGTCTCGAGGTCCATGGAAACCGCTCGCACGTCGAAGACTGTACTGAATAAAGAAGTCCTTGGGGCCACAAGGGAGGTGGGTGGTCTCGGCCCTCGGTTGCGAACTTCTGGCTCTCAGTGAACGGCGGCGCTCGGCTCTCGGCCCTCGGCTCTCGGCTGGGGCGGGAGGGGCAGGAGGACGGCCCTCAAGCCGAAGTCTTCCTAATTACCGCCCTAGCCGAGAGCCGAGAGCTGACAGCCGAGAGCTGAAGTTCATAGAGAGCCGAGCGCCGCCGTTCTACCACCCCTCCAGCTCGTCGATCGTCCTCGGCCAGTCCCGCTTAAGGAGCCGCGACAACGCGCGGTCGGCGAGCAGCCGCCCGCCCGTCTGGCAGCGCGCGCAGTAGTTGGTCTCGTTGTCGGCGTAGCGGATGCGTTGGATCGGCGTGCCGCACGCCGGACACGGCTTGCCGAAGCGGCCGTGCACCGCCATCTCCTCGTGGAACGCCGTCACGGTCTCCGGAAAGCCGTCCCCCACGGCACGGCGCAACCGGGCGGTCCACTCGTCGAGCGTCGCCCGCGTTGCCGCGTGCAGCCGGGCGATCTCGTCGTCCGCGAGGCGACTCGTGAGCGCGAGCGGCGAGAGGCGCGCGGCGTGGAGGATCTCGTCCGAGTAAGCGTTGCCGATGCCGCTGAACAGTCGCGGGTCGGTGAGCGCGCGCTTGAGCGTGTGGTTCTCCGAGCGGAGCCGCGCGGCGAAGGCGGCGAGCGGCGCCTCGAGCACCTCCAACCCGCCGCGGTCGAACGCCGCCAGCGCCGGCTCGCCGACGACGAGGTGCATCGACGCGCGACGCGTGGTGCCGGCCTCGCTGAGGAACAGCGTGCCGTCGGCGAACTCCAGCGCCGCCAGCGCCAGCTTGCCAGGGAGCTTCTTGCCCGGCGGGCGCCAGCGAAGACGCCCGGCGATCATCAGGTGGATGACGAGGAAGCGGTCTGGCTCGAACGCGAGTACAATGCGCTTGCCGATCCGCCGCGCCCCGGCGACGCGCGCGCCCTCCAGCTCCGAGACCGGCGGCATGACGGAGCGCAGCACGAACGGGTTCAGCACCCGCACACGCTCGACGCGGCGGCCGAGCACGTGCGCCTGGAGCCGCTCGAGGTAGACGACGACGTCGGGGAGCTCGGGCATGACGAGCGAGGGACGAGGGACGAGGGACGGGGGACGAGGGCTGCGGACGCTCGTCCCTCGTCCCTGTTATTCGTCCCTACCCCTGCTTGCCAGCCCGGATCCGCAGGTGCCACATTCGCCCGCCGAGTGCGGCGCACGCCGCGCGGCGGCCGGAACTCACCGGAGGAGCGTTGATGCCACGATCACGTGAGGCGGGTTTGCCCGGGGCGCGGATGACGAAGTATCAGGCGCTTCTGCTGGTGGCGTTCCTTGGCGCCTGGACGTGGGCCGCCATCGACCCGGTCTTCAGGAAGGATTGGCTGCTGGAGAATGTGCTGGTGTTCATCTTCGTGCCGATCCTCCTGTTGACGGGAGTCTACTTCAGGCTGTCGAGCGTGTCGTACACGCTGATCACCCTCTTCATGGTGTTGCACGTCGTCGGCTCTCACTACACCTACGAGCGGGTGCCCTTCGGGAACACGCTGCAGCGCTGGACTGGCGCCGACCGCAACATGTACGACCGGTTAGTCCACTTTTCATTCGGCTTGTTGCTGGCGTATCCGATCCGCGAGATGTTCACGCGCGTCGCCAAGGCCAGAGGCTTCTGGGGCTTCTTCCTGCCGTTCGACGTGACGATGTCCTTCTCGGCGATCTACGAGATCATCGAATGGCAAAGCGCAAAGGATGCGTCGGCGGCCGGGATCGCATTTCTCGGAGCGCAAGGCGACATTTGGGACGCCCAGAAGGACATGACGATGGCGGGCCTCGGCGCGCTCATCGCGATGACGGTGACCTTCTTGATCCGCGCCCGCTACGATCGGTCGCTGTGGAAGGAGATGCGAGACAGCTTTCGGATCCCGACAGGCGACAAGCCGTCGGGCGAGGATGAGCTGCGGGAGTTGATTGAGGACAGCTCTCGGCTATGAGCCCTCGGCTCTCGGCTGGGGCGGTGAAGGGCAGGACCCCCTCGGCATCGGGCACGTCCTCCTGACGCCGAGGGGGTCCTCACACCGCCCCAGCCGAGAGCCGAGGGCCGAGCGCCGAGAGCCGCAGTTATCTGTCCTTCACCTTCGCCCACGAGTCGCGCAGCGTCACCGTGCGGTTGAAGACGAGGGCGCCGCCCTGGGAGTCGATCGGGTCGCTCATGAAGTAGCCTGTGCGCTCGAACTGGTAGCGCGAGCCGACCGGGTCACGCGCCACGCTCGGCTCGATCTTCGCGCCGCGCACGGTGACGAGCGAGTCCGGGTTGAGGTAGGCCATGAAGCCGCCCCCCTCACCTCCCCCCGCTCCGTCCGAGCCCGCCCCGCGCCCCGACCCTGCGGGCGGGGCAGGCTGCGCGTCGGGACTCGCCCCGCCCGGGGCGTCGGGACTCGCCCCGCGCGCAGCATCGGGGTCGGGGACGGTGAACAGCCGGTCGTAGAGCCTCACCTCGCAGTCGAGCGCCTCGGCCGCCGACACCCAGTGGATGGTCCCCTGCACCTTGCGCCCGTCCGGCGCGTCGCCGCCGCGCGTCGCCGGGTCGTAGGTGCAGCGCAGCTCGACGATCTCGCCCGACGCGCCCTTCACGACGTCCGTGCACGTAATGAAGTAGCCATAGCGCAGCCGCACCTCGCGGCCCGGCGCCAGCCGGAAGAACTTCTTCGGCGGGTCCTCCATGAAGTCGTCGCGGTCGATGTAGAGCTCCCGCGAGAACGGCACCGTGCGCGACCCGGTCTTCGGCACGTCGTGCGGGTAGTACGAGGCCTCCAGCTGCTCGACCTGCCCCTCCGGGTAGTTCGTGAGCACGACCTTGAGCGGCTTCAGCACGCACAGCACGCGCGGCACGCGCATGTTGAGGTCGTCGCGTACGTGGTGCTCGAACGTCGCCAGCTCGACCCGCGCGTCCTTGCGCGCCACGCCGATCGCGTCGCAGAAGGCGCGGATCGCCTCCGGCGTGACGCCGCGGCGCCGGAGCCCCGCCAGCGTCGGCATGCGCGGGTCGTCCCAGCCACTCACGCGCCCCTCGTTCACGAGGCGCAGCAGCTTCCGCTTGCTGACCACCGTGTACTCGAGCTCCAGCCGCGCGAACTCGACCTGCGTCGGCGGATACTCGAACCCCACCTCGTGCACGAGCCAGTCGTAGATGTCGCGGTTGTCCTTGAACTCGAGCGTGCAGAGCGAGCGCGTGATCCCCTCGATCGCGTCCGACAGCCCGTGGGCGAAGTCGTAGAGCGGGTAGATGCACCAGGCGTCGCCGCGCCGGTAGTGCGTCGCGTGCCGGATGCGCAGCAGGAGCGGGTCGCGCATGATCATGTTCGGGTGCGCCATGTCGATCTTGGCGCGCAGCACGTGCGCCCCGTCGGGGAACTCGCCAGCCCGCATCCGCCGCAGTAGGTCGAGGTTCTCGTCCATCGAGCGGTCCCGGTACGGACTCTCGCGCCCGGGTGTCGTGACCGTGCCCCGCCCCTCGCGGATCTCCTCCTCGCTCTGCGAGTCCACGTACGCCTTGCCCTTCTTCACCAGGCGCTCGGCGAATTCGTAGAGCTTCTCGAAGTAGTCGCTCGCGTACCGCTCCTCGTCCCACTCGAACCCGAGCCACTGCACGTCCCGCTTGATCGCCTCGACGTACTTGATGTCCTCGGTGAACGGGTTCGTGTCGTCGAAGCGCAAGTTGCACCGGCCGCCGAACTCCTCGGCGATGCCGAAGTTGAGGCAGATGGACTTGGCGTGGCCGATGTGCAGGAAGCCGTTCGGCTCGGGCGGGAAGCGCGTCGCGACCGGGCGGCCGAAGCGGTTGGTCGCGACGTCGTCGGCGACCAATTCTCGAATGAAGTCCTTCCGGGGTGCGGCGGTGTCGGGCATGGCGACGGTCAGCGTGATGAGGGGTCCGCCGGAATTTACACCGCGCCCGCGGCCCAGACGGGTTCGCGCCACCCCGGGGTTGTCAGGACGCGACTGGGACGACCCGTCGTAGCGGCGCACCGCCTCCGACGAGTGCCCGCCACAGCTTCTCGCTCCCGCGAGTCCGCGCCTTTCGCAAAGGACGCCGGCGCCTTATTGTCGGGCTCGGTGGACGCTGCCCCGCGACGTCGCGCCCGACGTCAACACCCCGAGTGCCACGCACATCACGCACATCGCGACGAGGATGACGACCGTCACCGAGCGCGCTCTGATCGCCGTCGCCGCCCTCCTCCTCTCCGCCTGCGCGCCGGAGCCAACCCTCCCCGTCGGGGCCATGCGCTTCGACCCGCCCGAGCGCTTCCGGACGCTGTGGGCCGAGACGGAGGCGTGCTCCGGGAAGCAGCGCCCGTTCTCCGCCGTCAGCTGGTATCAGGTGCCGGGCATGTGGGAGGTGACGATGTACGACGGCAGACAGGTGGCGGCGTTCTACGACCTCCGCCGTGACATCGTGGTCATCGCGGGCGCCTACATGACCAGCGACCCGCTCATCCGCCACGAGTCGCTGCATGCGATCCTCGATCGGCCCGGCCACCCCGTCGAGTTCGATCTCTGCAATCTCCGGCTCAACGAATCACAGCTCGCCAGCTGACCCGCGCGTCGCGGTAAGATCGGCATCAGAGCGGCAGAAAGCGAACTCTACTGTTGGCCTGGGACCTGCATAGGGACCGCCGCGTGCTCCGGCCCCGCGACCCCCACACAGCCAATCCTCACACCGCCTCCCCGCGCGCGCCTGGTCGTCCCGGCCGCCTCGGCCGCCCCGGCAGTCCGCCCGTGCGCTGGTTGTTCCGCGAGATCCTGGTGCGCGTGATGGTGGTCTGTGGCCGCCTCCTCCAGCTGTTCGGCGCCAGTGGCGGCGCGGTCGCCGCCTTCGCGCTCATCGTGCTCGCCGTGGCCGGGCTCCTCATTGCCGCACCGGACGGGCGCTCGTCCGCCCAGCCGTGACCGGCCTCGCCCCGCCGCTCCGCCGCTAGTCCGAGCCGGTGCTCCTGGCGTTCGATCCCGACCCGCTGGGGCCCAACGTCAACAGTGTTCGCCGCCGGGACGCGGGCACTCGTGGCGCTCGGAATCGCTGAGGGCGATGCGCCAGGCAGCGCCGGCATCACATCGCGGTAGTGTCCGCCGGCACGCGCTCGGCGGCGAGGCGCGAGCGACTCGCGCCCGCCGCTTCGCGATTCCTGCGGCGGAGCAGTCGGTCGCCGCTACCGAACGTCCAGCCGGCGATCTCTCCAGGGCCCATTCGGCAGACGCCGGCGCGGACGGGCTGCCGGGCGCCTACCCCGCACACGTGCCACACGCACGAGGAGCGGGCCGATGGGTATCGGGGCCTCTCCTCCAAGTAGCCGTGGGGCAAGAAGTTGGCTGGTGGTCCGTGCCGTCGGACCGGCGTGAGTAGTCAGATAGACAACAGCCGAGCCCGGTTTCGCTGCCGGGTGACCTTCGCGGGCGGCGGTGCGAAGTCGCGCCGCCGCCCGCCTTCCCGCGTGACGAGCGTCCTCCAGCACGATCATGACCATCCCCGACGAGCACGTCGAGTCGGCGCGCGCCGCCGGCCTGCGCTACGTGACCGACGCGATGCCCGGCATTCGCCGTCGGCGCCGGGGGCGCGGGTTTGCCTACCTCGGCCCGGACGACCGACCGGTCACTGACCCGGCTGAGCTCGACCGGATCCGCAAGCTGGCGATCCCGCCGCGGTGGACCGACGTCTGGATCTGCCCGGCCGCGACCGGCCATCTGCAGGTCACGGCGCGCGACGCGAAGGGACGCAAGCAGTACCGCTACCACGCGCGCTACCGCGACGTTCGGGACGAGACGAAGTTCGGCCGCATGCTCGCGTTCAGCGAGATCCTCCACGTGATCCGCGAGCGCGTCGAGCGCGACATTGCGCTGCCGGAGCTCTCGCGCGACAAGGTGCTCGCCACCGTCGTCTGGCTGCTCGAGCGGACGCTGATCCGGGTCGGGAGCGACGAGTACGCGCGCACGAACGGGTCGTTCGGCCTGACCACGCTCCGCCGCCGCCACGTGGCCGTCTCGGGTGCGAAGCTGCGCTTCGAGTTCCGGGGCAAGAGCGGGATCGCGCACTCGGTCGCCGTCACCGACCGACGGATCTCGCGCGTCGTCCAGCGCTGTCAGGAGCTGCCGGGGCAGGAGCTCTTCCAGTACCTCGGCGACGACGGACGGCGGCAGACGGTCGACGCCGACGACATCAACGAGTACCTGCGGCGGATCACCGGGCGCGACGTGACGGCGAAGGACTTCCGGACGTGGGCCGGCACCATGCTCGCCGCCACCGCACTTCGCGAGATCGGTCCGGGCGAATCCGAGAAGCAGGCGAAGGCGAACATCGTCCGCGCCATCGACCAGGTGGCGAAGCGGCTCGGCAACACCCGCGCGGTGTGCCGCAAGTACTACGTGCACCCCGCGGTGATCGACGCCTACCTCGAAGGGTTCGTGCTGCCGCCGGTTCCGCCGTTCGGGCCGGGCGGCGGCGGGCGCCGCGAGAGCGGTGCGCCGACC
>Ga0307415_100001534_pt1 | contig 11094 bp, 8 predicted proteins | sample DK1Cmetagenome_FD_204524 | JGI IMG/M metagenome (GOLD analysis project Ga0307415, IMG submission 204524) | Maize rhizosphere microbial communities from greenhouse at UC Davis, California, United States - DK15-C-2 | ecosystem: Host-associated > Plants > Roots > Rhizosphere > Soil | place: USA...
GAGATGCGAGAGCGGCAATCCTCGAAGGACCGTCATGCTCGCGTCGAACTCCGCAGCTGTTTCACCGGGAAAGCCCACGATGACGTCCGACCCGATCGACGCGTGCGGCATCAGATCGACAATGCGTTCAACGAGCGCCGTGTAGAAGGCGGCTGTATAGGGCCTCCGCATGGCGCTGAGCATCGTGTCGGCGCCGTGCTGCAACGGCAGATGAAAGTGCGGCGCGATTCGCGGTGAGCCGGCGGCAAGCGAAACAACGTCGGGAGTGCAGTCCATCGGCTCGAGCGAACTGACGCGAAACAGAACATCATCTGGCCACGCGTCGAGGTGCTCGAGCAAAGCGAGCAGCGACGACCGCGGAGAAGTATCACGCCCGTACGAGCCCAGGTGCACGCCGGTCAGCGCGATTTCCTTGTAGCCTGCCCTGACCGCCCGCTCCACGTCGCGGATGATCTCGTCCACCGGTTTCGACTGCCCGCGCCCGCGCGTCGACGGAATGATGCAGTAGGCGCAGCGTTCGTCACACCCCGTCTGCACGCGCAAGGTGAAGGCGGTCCGTCCGGCGACACCCGGTGCGAGCACGCTGCCGCAGGGACCGTCACCGCCGCTGAATCGCTCGGCGGTTGAACGGCCCGCTTCCCGCGCGACCACCTCGGCGACGGCATCCTTGGCGGTGTTTGGAACGACCTGAACGACATTCGGCAGACCCGCCAGCTCTCCGGGGACGCGCGTTGCGTAACAGCCGGTCACGATCACACGGACCGACGGATTGCTGCGAACGATCCGGCGGATCGTCTGGCGTGCGCCCTGGTCAGCGGTCGCGGTGACGGAGCATGTGTTGACGACGAGGACGTCCGCCCGGTCGGCGGACACCGCGGTGCCGCCGCGGGCGAGCAACTGGCCTTCCAGCGCCAGCGAATCGGCCTGATTGACCCGGCAGCCGAACGTGACGATCGCGTACTTCACGAACCGGCCTGGGCGCCGGAGCCCTGGCGAAGGTGGGCGAGCGCCTTTCTGCCGATGTCATGGCGCATCTGCATCCCGTCGAACCGGATGTGCGCCGCGGCACGATAAGCGATCTCGATCGCTTCGCGATGTGACGGCCCACGCCCCACCACGGTGAGGACTCGTCCGCCGGATGTCACGACCCGGCCGTCACGCCGGGCGGTGCCGGCGTGGAACACCATCGCGCCCGGCACGCCGGCTGCCTCGTCAAGTCCCGCGATTGGCTGGCCGTTTTCTGAGCTCTCCGGATAACCGCGCGACGCGAGGACCACGCCGACGTGGGGCTCATCGCGGAAGCGCGCGGGCCGCGAAGGCAGCGCGCCTGTGGCGGCAGCGCCAAGCAGCCACGAGAGATCCTCGTCCAGCATCGGCAGTACGACCTGCGCTTCCGGATCACCGAAACGGACGTTGAACTCGATCACCTTCGGACCGTCCGCGGTCAGCATCAAACCGACATACAGGAAGCCGCGATACGGATGTCCTTCCGCTTCCATACCGGCAAGAACAGGTTGGACGACCTCGTCCAGGACACGGCGTTCGACCTCCGGCGTGAGCAGCGGACTTGGCGAGAACGCTCCCATGCCCCCGGTGTTCGGACCACGGTCGTCATCGAAGATGCGTTTGTGATCCTGGGCCGACGAGAGCGGCACGAATGCGGCGCCGTCGGCGAGCACGAAATAGGACGCCTCGTCGCCAGTGAGGAATTCCTCGAACACGATGCGCTCGCCGGCGTTGCCGAACGTTCGATCGATCATCGCACTGCTCACTGCAGCTTCAGCAGCGGCGCGATCCTCGGCGATCACGACACCTTTGCCGGCGGCCAGACCGTCGGCCTTCACCACCATCGGGAATCCGAACTCCCCGGATCGGACGACCGCCATCGCATCGGCGGCAGAATCGCAGACGCGGAAGCGCGCCGTCGGCACGCGGTGCCGCTCCATGAACGCTTTTGCGAACGATTTGCTCGACTCGAGGGCCGCGGCGGCACGAGACGGACCGACGATCGGCCTGCCGGCCGCTGTGAAGAGATCGGCAACTCCCAGACTGAGCGGCAGTTCAGGACCGACCAGGGTGAGATCGACGTCTTGTTTTTCCGCGAGCGCCAGCAGTTGGTCGGGCTTCGTCAGGTCACCGGGAAGGCAGCGGGCCACAGCGGCGATTCCCGGGTTCCCGGGGGCACAAAGGACGGCGGAAACGTCACGCTCACGCGCCAGCTTCCACGCCATCGCATGCTCGCGCGCGCCGGATCCGAGGATCAGAACCTTCATGGGAAGGCTAACTGTATGACGGGCAGGGAGTTCGGGTGAAGCAGACGATGTGTGCAGGTTGTCGCCACCAATCCCGACTATTTCGTTGACGTGGCGGTATGTTGCGCCCTAGAATCCGCGCCTGCCTGTGCTAGCCTAGCATATTCGCCACTTTTCGAGCGTTTTGGCAGGGACACACTAGGCCGGTGAGGGGGTGTTACAGGCGTGGCTGAGGTGAAGATTCAGGAGGGCGAGTCGATCGAGAGCGCACTCCGACGCTTCAAGCGCAAGGTTCAGCAGGAAGACATCATCAAGGACATCAAGAAGCATTCTTTCTATCTGAAACCAGGGGACAAGCGTCGGGCCAAACAGGCGCTGGCGCGGAAGCGTAACCGCAAGAAACTCCGAAGAGAAACGGAGTAAGCACGACGCGGGATCGACGAGCTCACGAGGTGGCGACCGATGGAGTTCCAGGACAAGGCCTTACGGTGTGTGGACTGCGGGTCCGAATTTATCTGGACGGCCGGCGAACAGCTGTTCTTTGCCGACAAGCAGTTCAAGAACGAGCCGAAGCGTTGCAAGACGTGTAAGGCCAAACGGGCGAACAGAGCCAGCGCCGGACCGGCGCCGCGCGAACGGGTGGAAACACAAACCTCGTGCTCGGCATGCGGTAAGGACACCACGGTTCCGTTCCGTCCCACTCAGGGTCGTCCGGTGTTCTGCAAAGAGTGCTTCCAACAGCGGAAGTTTGCAGGCGCCGGCGGCGTCTGACACCATCGTTCGCAACCATATTTCCTACGTCGCGAAGGGCCAGACGCGAGTCTGGCCCTTTGTGTCTGTATGTTAAAATCTCAATCTTTTAGGCCATTTCAATCGAGGTTGTAATGCAGATCGACGAACGGCAAGCCGGCGACGTGACGATTCTGGACGTCAAGGGCAAATTGACGCTCGGCGAGGGCGACGAGATCCTGAAGGACAAGATCAATAGCCTCGTGCTGCAGGGGCGCAAGAAGCTCGTACTCAATCTCGCGGAGGTCCCGTACATCGACAGCGCGGGGCTGGGCGAGATCGTCCGCACATATACGACGGTGAGCCGGCAGGGTGGCAGTCTCAAGCTGCTCAGCCTGACGAAGCGAATCACCGACCTTCTCGCCATCACCAAGCTGCTGACCGTGTTCGAAACCTACGACAACGAGGCCGACGCGGTACGGAGCTTCTCATCGGCCAACGTCTGACGGACGGCCCGTGGTGATGGCTTCCGCGACGCCGTCGCCTGGCGGGTCACCGCGCGTATCCTCGCGGCCCCGTTCGACGGCAGTCCTGCTGCTGATTTCCCTGCGGCCGGAGCAGTGGACCAAGAACCTGATCGTGTTTGCCGGGGCACTCTTCGGCGGACAACTGACAAGCGCGCCGGCGCTCGGCGCAGCAACCGGTGCGTTCCTGATCTTCTGTGCGCTGTCGGGGGCGGTGTACCTCTTCAACGACGTCGCCGACCGGGCCGCCGATCAACGGCATCCGCTGAAGCGCGAACGTCCGATCGCCTCGGGTGAACTGTCGCCGGGTCTCGCGGCGACCGCCGGCGTGATTCTCGGGTTGACCGGAGTGGGCGCGGCGTTCGCGATTCGGCCGCTGCTTGGCATCGTCGCGGCGGCATACCTCGCGCTTCTATTCCTCTATTCGTTCGTCTTGAAACACCTCGTGATCATCGATGCGCTGACGATCGCCGCGGGCTTCGTGCTGCGCGCGGCCGCCGGCGCGATCGCCGTCGCGGTGCCAATCAGCCACTGGCTGCTGGTCTGCACGACGCTGCTGGCGCTGTTTCTTTCCTTTAGTAAACGCCGGCACGAGCTCACGCTGCTGGCCGACGGCGCCATCGACCACCGGCCGATCCTCAACGAGTACAGCCCGTACCTGCTCGACCAGATGATCGCGGTCGTGACCGCTTCGACGCTCGTCGCTTACGCCCTCTACGCCACCAGCGCCGAAACAGCGCAGCGGCTGGGCACGACACGGCTGGGCCTGACGATCCCGTTTGTGCTCTACGGAATCTTTCGATATCTGTATCTCGTGCACCAGAAAAAGGGCGGTGGAAGCCCGACGGCACTCCTGGTCACGGACGGACCGCTTCTGGCCTGCGTCGGCTTGTGGAGTCTTGCCGTTGCGGTAATCCTGTACACCCCCCTTGGACGCTGATGCGCGGGGGCTTTTTTACACCACACTGATGGCAATGGATCACAACCCCTCTGGCAGGCGGCCGCATTACCACCGTGGTCGTCGTGGAACCGACCGGCGCGGCAGCGACCGGCGCACCCCACAGCAGTCCGCCGAACAGGGGGGACGGCCCTCCGCCGAACAGGTGGACGTCGAGCAGATCATGCGGGAAATCCGGAACCGGATCTCTCAGCGCCACGGAATCGAGCTCTCAACGCAGCAGATTCAGGATCTCGCGGCGCGCCGCCTCGAAGCCATCCTCGAGCCGCGTAACATCAATCCGACACTACTGGAGCAGTTGCGCAAGGGCGCCGCCGCGCCCCCTGACCCGATGCCCCCCGCCAACGACACGGCCGATTCATTCGCCGACGACGCCATCTATGCGGGGAGTCCGGCTGTACGCTTCTTTCGCCGGCTTTTTAATCCGCTGTTGAAGCTGCTGTTCGATCCGGCACCGATCGTCAGTGCATTGCAGGCGCAGGGCCGGCTCAATCGCGCCGCGGCCACGCGGGCCGCCGAGCTCGAACGCCGCCAGACAGAATGGAACGCCCTCCATTACCAGATCCTGCAGCGGCTCGTCACAGAGGTGTCGCGCGCCAGCGTCGAGATGCAGGCGCTCAGTCAGCGCGCCGAGGCGTTGGCCGCGCGCGTTGATTTCAACGATCGGCGTGTCCGCGTGCTCGAAAACGCGCCGCCACCGGCACGCAGCCCGCGTCCTCAGGAGCCGGCTCCGGCGGCAGCGGCGGCGCCGGCAACAACGACCGCTCCGCCAGAAGCAGTACACACAACCAACAGCAGTGCGCCCGCAGCGGACGCGCCGAGGAGACGTCGGCGCCGGCGACGGGGCCGGCGGGGTTCGATGGCAGGTACGGACTCGAGCGCCACTGCGGTACTGGCGAACGCCGCAGTACCTGATGACGTCCCGGATCTCGACGAAGGCGACGACGACGAAATACAGGAGGAAAGTCCGGCCAGGGAATCCGCAGCGGAGCCGGTCGCAGACCGCATCCTCGCCGATACAGCTCCCTCGGTAGAACCGTCCATTCTGCCCGTACCGTCGTTACCGGAGCCACCGGCGCTACCCTCACCAGGACCTGCCCCCGAACCGTTACCCGTTGATGCGGTGCCCGAGCGGAACTCTGCCCCGCCGGCAGACGAATCGACCCCTGCTACGCCGGCGCAATCTGCTGATCCGAATACGCCGGAGCACTAGGAGATCAGGTGAAGTTCGCGTTCGTCACGGCACGGTACGGGGCCGACATCACGGCGGGTCCAGACCATGCCTGCCGCCTACTGGCTGAACAGGTCAGCAGCCGTCACGACGTAGACGTGCTGACCACCTGCGCCAGGAACCCGCAGACATGGAAAAACGAATACTCCGAAGGGACGGACCGCGTCCGCGGCGCGCTGGTGCGCCGTTTCGCGGTCAGCCAGGCGAAAGACGAACATGCCTTCGACCAGTTTTCCGCGCGCGTCATGGTGGGCCCGCGGTCGCGCGCGGACGAACTGGAGTGGCTGCGCCGGGCGGGTCCCTGGTCGGCGGGCCTGATCGACTTCCTTCGACGTCAGCACAAGTCCTACGACGTGCTGGTGTTTTTCTCGCTCTGCAGTCCGGTGACGGTGGCGGCGGCGACGCTGGCGCCCGAACGGACCATCATCTTCCCGTATCTGCAGCTCCAGCCGGCACTGCGTTTCGACGTCGGCGCGGAGATCCTTTCTGCTGTTCGCGGGGTTGCTCTGATCTCGGGCGCGGAGCGGCATCTGCTCCGCTCGTATCTACGCGTCACACCGCAGCACGACGAGGTCGTCGGCATCGGGATCGACCCGTCGCCTGAGCAGTCGTATCCCCGTCATCAACAGGATCCAGCAGACGTTGTTGTCGACGACGAGGCGGCGGTCGCCGGCAATGAAGACGACGTGCCGGCGTCGTACCTGGAGGGGCGCGGCGTGCCATTCCGGCGCCGGCACCGGCTGTACGGCCCGTTTGCGCTGTACAGCGGCCGTGTCGAGCCAAACAACGGCTGCGAAGAGATGCTCGACTATTTCGACACGTTTGCCGCGTCCGACGGCGACACCTCTCTGGCACTGATGGGCGTCAAAATGATGCATGTGCCGGAGGAGTCGTACATCAGGCTCGCTGGCGTGCTTCCCGAGCGTCAACGGATGATCGCCTGCGAAGCGGCCGACGTCACGATCGCGCCGTCGGCCGACGACCTGGTGGCGCAACCGCTTCTCGAAAGCCTCGCCGTGGGGACGCCGGTGCTCGCCTGCGCGCGCAACTGTGCCGCCGTCGAGCACTGCCGACGGAGCAATGCGGGCCTGTACTATTCCAACCGGGGCGAGTTCGTGGAAGCGCTGCGACTGATGATGACCGACAACCGCCTTCGTAGCCGGCTCGGCGAGAACGGCCGGACCTACGTCCGTCAGAATTTCCGCTGGGACGCCGTGCTCGGCCGGTTCGATCGGCTGGTCTCGAGGGCCAGAGCGAAGTAACCCTTATTCGCGCGTCAGTTCGGCGGCCGGGAACGGCCGCGTCTTGGCCGGGCGATCGTCATCCACCGCGGTGCTGGATTTCTTCCGCCGGGTGCCGATCTCATATCGCTTGATCATTTCGTTCAGCGTCGTCGGTTTGATCTTCAGCAGTTCTGCGGCGCGCTTCTGCACCCCTCCGGCCGCTTCGAGCGTTGATTCGATCAGGCGTTTCTCGACGTTCGTGATCACGTCCTTGAAGGAAATCCCTTCCGGCGGCACCGCGAACTTCGGAATGTGGAAGGGCGGCGCCGATCGGATGTGGTCGGGAATCAGATCGAGGTCGAACCGCGGCTTCACGCTCAACACGACGGCCCGTTCGATGACGTTCTCGAGCTCCCGCACGTTGCCCGGCCAGTCGTAGTCGGTCAGCACGTCGAGTGCCTCTGGGGTGATCTCGACGCCGTGCTTGTTGTTTTCCTCGCCGTACTTGGCGAGGAAGTGCTGCGTCAGCAGCGGGATGTCTTCCTTCCGATGTCGGAGCGGCGGCAGGACGATGTTGATGACGTGGAGCCGGTAGAACAGATCTTCACGGAACCGGCCTTCCTCGACCATCTGGCGAAGGTCGCAGTTGGTCGCGGCAATGATCCGGACGTCGACCTTGATCGTGTCCATGCCGCCCAGGCGCATGAACTCGCGCTCCTGCATGACACGCAGGAGCTTGGCCTGGGTCTCGGGAGGAATGTTGCCGATCTCATCGAAGAAGATGCTCCCCTTGTCAGCGAGATCGCACAGCCCCTTCTTTGGATTGATTGCACCGGTAAAGGCGCCCTTGACGTGGCCGAAGAGCGTGGACTCGAGCAGATCCGATGGCAGGTTGCCCGAGTTGACCGTCACGAACCCGCGCTCGGCTCGCGGCGAGTTCGAGTGAATCGCGCGCGCGACCAGCTCCTTGCCGGTCCCGCTCTCACCACTCACCAGAATCGTCGAGCGGCTCGGCGCCGCCTGGATGATCAGATCGAAGACCTGCTTCATCCGTGAACTGCCGCCGATGATCCCTGAAAACCGCCGGGACTGCGCCTGCAGCGTCTGTTTCAGCGCCGTGTTCTCGGCCACCAGCTGCCGGCGCTCGACGGCGTTGCGTACGACGACCAGCACCTCGTCGTTCTTGAACGGCTTCGTGATGTAGTCGAACGCCCCGAGCTTCATCGCCGCGATGGCGGTCTCGACGCTTGCAAAGGCGGTGATCATCAGCACCGGCAGGTCGTCGTCCAGCTTCCGCAGCTCCTGCAGCGTGGCGATCCCGTCGATCCCCGGCATCATCACGTCGACGATTGCGGCGTCGAACGGGATGGTCTTGGCCAGCTCCAGCCCTTCTTCGCCGCTGGAGGCCAGCCGTACCTGATAGCCCTCGCGCGTCAGCAGCGCCTCCAGGATCTCGCGCATGATCTCCTCGTCGTCGACGACGAGGAGCGATGCCGACCGTCGGATCGTGGAAGCAGCAGTGGCCATCACGTGCGCGGCAGGGCCGCGAGCGGCCGCGGGCGAACCAGCCCCGGCAGCGTGACTGTAAACCGGGTCCCTTGACCGACCGCGCTGTCGCAGTCGATCGCGCCGTCGTGCTCGCGCACGATGCCGTAGGTGATCGACAAACCAAGGCCGGTTCCCTGGCCGATGGCTTTGGTCGTGAAGAAGGGATCGTAGATGCGCGCGATGTATTCGCTGGGGATGCCCGAGCCGGTATCCGCCACTTCGACGATCGCGCGATCGCCTTCGACGCGGCTCGCAATCGTCAGCCAGCCGCCACGCGGCATCGCGTCCTTCGCGTTCAGGAACAGATTCAGGAACACCTGCTGCAGCTTGTGCTCCATGCCCACGACGAGGATGGCACTCAGGGACAGCTCGCGGCGTACCTTCACGCGGTGGAGCTCGAACTGGTGCTCGAGCAGGCTCAGCACGTCGTTGACCACCACGTTCAGATCCACAGCGCTCCGCTCGCCAGCGCTCGCGGCGGTCGGGCGCGCCAGCGTCAACAGTCCGTTGACGATCTTTGCCGCACGGAACGTCTGGCGTTCGATCTTCTCGAGGAGGCGGGTACGCGGGTCATCGGGGTCGGCACCTTCGAGCAGCATCTGCGTGAAACTCGAGATGCCGGTCAGCGGCGTGTTGACCTCGTGGGCGACGCCGGCGGCAAGCAGACCAATCGAGGCCATCTTTTCTGAAATCTGCAGCTGCTCTTCGAGCCGCACGCGCGCGGTGATGTCTTCGAGGATGACGATCGTGCCGACGGTCACCGTGGTGTCGCCCGCGGCAGCCCGGAGCGGCGCCACGGCGGCGTTGACAATCAACGAACGGTCGTCTCCGCCGGCGCGAGACTGAATCGGCACGCGCGACAGGGTCGTTCCGCCCGGCGTGTCGCGGCGCGCGGCGCGGAGCGCGTCGACGAATGGCGCGTCGAAGACGTGTTCCAGGCGCCGGCCGACGGCCTCGGCGCTGGGAAGCCCGTAGACACGCTCCAGCGCCTGGTTCCACCGCACGATGGTGTCGTTGAGATCGAGCACGAGCAGCCCGTCGGCGAGCGATTCGAGGATGTTCTCGTTGAATGCCCGCATCCGATCGAGCTCTCCCGCTTTGGTGTGCAGCTGACGGTAGAGCCGCGCGTTTTCCAGCGCCGTCGCGATCTGTCCGGCAACGGCGCCGAGCAGCGCCATGTCCTCGCTGCTGAGCGGCTCGCCCGTCTCCCTCCGGCCCAACGCCAGCACCGCAATCGTGCTGTCCTTGGCGGCGCAGGGGATGAAGTAATAGAGGCCCGCGTCGCGCCAGAACTCGATCTCTTCGGCTGGGAACCGGCCGACCGCCATCGGATCGTCCAGCACCACGGGGTGGCCTTCGCACAGGCGGGCACCCATGCGCGACCGTGCCGGGAGGGCGGGCGGATAGTCGGTGCCGAAGCCCGACGCCCGGAACGCGGTGAAGTGCGGCGCCGCTTCGTCTTCCAGCATCAATGCCATCCGATCGATCAGCAGCGTCTCGACGATGCGCCCGATGAGACGGTCCGCAAGACGGTTCAGATCGAGATCGCTGTTCAGATCGCGCGCGAAGGCGCCAAGGGCACGGCGATAGTCGTAGCGGTCGCGGTAAAACGCCCGGTCGAGCGCGTTCTGGACGAATGTTTTGACCGGCGGCGCCAGCAGCACGGCCACCAGCGTGGCAAAGAACGCAATCACCCATTGATTGGCGCCGTTGCCGCTCACTGATACGCGCTGCACGGCGCCGAGCAGCGCCGCGTAAATGAGGACGATGGCGGACACCGCGGCGGCGTAGACGAGCGCCCGCTTCACGATCACCTCGATGTCCATGAGGCGATAGCGAACGATGGCCGAGGCGTAGGCCAGCGGGATCAGGCCGAGCGGGATCGCGGACAGCTTCATCGGGACCGACGGCTCGACACCGAGCGCCCACGGCAGCGCGTAGCCGAATGCAAACGGAGCTGCTCCTAATGCCGTGCCCCATGCAATCCAGCGTAATTGCCGGCGTGCGGTCACCGTCGCCACCTGCGACATTGCGCGCCAGAGGCCGGCCAGCCCGCCGAGTAAACAGAGCGCCAGATAGAGCAGCTCGATCCGGTCGACGACGAGCACGGCATCGCTCGGCCCGCGGCCGATCGCAAACACCCGGGCGATGCCGAGGACCACCGCCGGCACGTACGCGGCGACGATCACCGCCCGCCCCAGCTGCCCGCCCGACCAACGGCGCGGGCGCTCGGGGAACACGACGGTGAAATGCAGAAACAGCGGCGGCAGGACGAGAATCGAAATGGCGTCGGCCCAGTAGAACACCCAGTCGAGACGATCCAGACGGCCGCTGAACGAGAACGTGAACACGCCGAAGAAGGCCACCGCGATCCAGAAGAAATGGAGCGTCGCCGGATCCCTGGGACGGCGCAGCCTGACAGCCCCCCCAACCAGCAGCGTGAATATGCCGACCGCCGCCAGCACGAAATACAGCACCCCGTCACCGCCCGGCACCGGCGCCAGCCGTACGTCCACCGGCTGGCTGGTCTCCAGCCGGACGACGGAGTAGCGAAGCGTCGTGGCGCGATCGGCGCGATGCAGCGCCTTGACGACGTCGTCCACCTTGAAGACAGGAACGTTGTCGATCG
>Ga0307415_100001537_pt1 | contig 11087 bp, 9 predicted proteins | sample DK1Cmetagenome_FD_204524 | JGI IMG/M metagenome (GOLD analysis project Ga0307415, IMG submission 204524) | Maize rhizosphere microbial communities from greenhouse at UC Davis, California, United States - DK15-C-2 | ecosystem: Host-associated > Plants > Roots > Rhizosphere > Soil | place: USA...
GTGGCCACCTGACTATGGCCGCTGTTGCCGCCATCGCTCTGGCGGCAGCGTTGCTGGTCACCTCACCGGTGGCCGCGCAGAGTGCGTCCAGCTCATCGGTCGCCGCCATCGAGCGGCGCATGGCTGAGCTGGCCAACCAATCCCGGGCCGCGGTGGGGGCACGACCGGTGGCGGTGGATGTCAAGTTCGCCGCCGCCTCGCGGGGCTGGTCGTGCCAGATGGCCCGGACCAAAAACTTTGCCCACGACCCCAACTTCGCCGCCGGCGGCGCCCTGGCTGAGATCATCGCCGCCCGCAGCGGCGCCGACGGTGATGTCGGCGCCCAGTTACACCAGCAGTTCCTGGACTCGTCAGCCCATCGGGAGATCCTGCTCAACCCGGCCTATACTCGGGTAGGTATCGGGGTGTGCGTCCTGAATGGGTACTGGGTGACCGAACGGTTCGGTACCGGCACGGCGGTCGCCGCCCCGGCGTCGACCACCCCCACGCCCACGCCCACGACCTCCGCGGCCACGGTCCGGTCCACGCCCACGACCACTCCGTCAACGATGCGGCCCATCCCGACGACCACCGGGCGGGTCCAGCCCATGCCACGCCGTGCCGGCCTGGTCCGCCACCCGCTGCCCAGCTCCGTCCAGGGGTCGCCGGAAGGCTCGGGCGAGATCGGCGTCAAGCAAGCCGGATCCGGAGCGCTGCCCTTCACCGGCACCTTACTCACGCTGCCATTGTTGCTGCTCGGCTTGGCCCTGGTGCTCGGCGGTGTGCTGGCCCTACGACTTGGCCGCCTCCGCCACCGCCCGGCGCATCTGCGACGCTAGCAACTCCAAAGGGATGCTGTGTCCGTGCCGTCCACCATGAAACCTCGTCAGCCATCTGACTGCTCTAGTGACGGGGTTGCGAAGGACGGCGGCCCCGACGGGAGCTGGGGCCGCCCGTCCGGTAAGCACGTCAGCCGCCGACGAGGCCGCCGCATTCCACGACCTGGCGGAAGCCGTCGACCGCCCGCCGGACTTGCTTGTCGGGGTCCTTGACGAGCTCGGCGACCAACTCGCCGGCCTTGCCGCCGGGCGGATTGTACCCGAGCGACATCTCGATGCTGGGGCGGTCGCCGCGGATTGCGCTTCCACGCCCTCATGACCAGATGGTGCCTGCCTGTCTCGGAGCCGCTGTCGAAGACCGGCGACAATGTTGGGATGGCTCAGGCCGGCAGCGGCCCGCCCTTCTCGCGTGAACCGGGCCAGCAAGGCCGGCTCCTGCGCGTAGGGGTGACCGAGCATCCTGATCGCCATGTGCGCTGCCGCACGCGGTCGCGGGGGGCCAATACACCTGCCCAATCCCCCCGGCCCTCAGCATGGCGCCCGAGCGCATAGCGTTCACACAGCATGCGTCCTTGGCCACCAACCGTGCTCTGCATCGAGTCGTGTGGACACGATGGAGCAGGCATGCGCCCTGCTGCTTGTTAGCCAGGCTCCGCGGTTCGACCGAGCTCAGCGCCAAGCGTGACCGGGGTGCATGTGTCTGCTGCCTGGTGGACAGTTCGATCGTAACCGCCGCTCACCGCCCAGCGGCGTACCCGCAGTACATCGCGCAGCATGCCCACAGCGTCGACCACCAGCTGGACCTTGCTGCCATCGCGCTCCTCAGCCCGGACCGGGACCTCGCTGACGGCCAAGCCGAGCCGACGGGCCAGGAATAGCACCTCGGCGTCGAAGGCGAACCCGTCCAGTCGAGCGCGGCCGAACACCTCCAGCGCGGCGTAGCGTCGAAAGCCCTTCAAGCCGCACTGGGTGTCACCAAACGGCAGGCCGAGCAGCGCCTGGATGGCCCGGTTGAACAGCCGGCTGGCCAACCGGCGGCCCGGTGGGCCGGTGGCCCAACCGACCGGCCGCGAGCCGATGGCCACCGGAGTATCGGCGAGCGCGGCCGTCACCCTGGCCACTTCCCGTGGCCCATAGGAACCATCGGCGTCAGTGAACACGATCAACTCACCCTCGGCCTCGAGCACACCGGCGCGCACGCCAAAGCCCTTGCCATGATTCGGCTGGCTCCGGATGACCCGAACCCGGTGGTCCCGTGCCGCGACGGCGCGGGCGACGGCGAAGGTCTGGTCGGTCGAGCCGTCATCGACGATCAGGACCTCGACCGCCCCGGGTTCTTGCGACAGCTGGGCGAGGTAGGCGGCCAGCGTCTGGGGCAGACGCTCGGCCTCGTTATAGCAGGGGAAGATCAAGCTGAGCGCCGTTCTTCTGGTCGGCCTGGGCGCCGCCGCCGTGCCATGACCGTCGGGTATCGGCTGCGGGACGGTCAGCCGCTCCAATCCAGGCGCTACCTCGGCCACGGCGCTCAGGTCCTCCACTCCTCGCCATCGATCGGCATCGCCGAGCGGGTGAACGATCGGCGAGGGCGGTCACCTGGGCCGCCCTCGCCGATCCTTTCGTTCGTCGCCTACTTCACCTGCACACCACCCTCGTGCCGGCTATGCGCGGCGGCGCCAACGTCCGGCGAACACGCTCGCTGTACCCAGCCCGAGCAGGGCGAGGGCCCCGAACAGCATCGGCAGGGATGCAGCACCCGTGAAGGGCAGCGCGCCACCACCGGGCCGGGTGGACGACACGCCCCCGACAACCGCCGAGGTGCTCGTCGCCCCTGAGGTGCTCGTCGCTCCGCTGGTGGTGGTGGGCTTGACGGTGGTGGTCGTCGCTCCGCCGGTGGGGGTCGCCGCGCTGCTGGCGGTCGCCCCCGAGGTGGTGGTCGCCCCCGAGGTGGTGGTCGCTCCGCTGGTGGTGGTGGTGGGCTTGACGGTGGTGGTCGTCGCTCCGCTGGTGGTGGTCGTCGCTCCGCTGGTGGTGGTCGTCGCTCCGCTGGTGGTGGTCGTCGCTCCGCTGGTGGTGGTGGGCTTGACGGTGGTGGTCGTCGCTCCGCTGGTGGTCGTGGGCTTGACGGTGGTGGTCGTCGCTCCGCTGGTGGTCGTCGCTCCGCTGGTGGTGGTCGCCCCCGAGGTGGTGGTCGCCCCCGAGGTGGTGGTCGCCCCCGAGGTGGTGGTCGCTCCGCTGGTGGTGGTGGTGGGCTTGACGGTGGTGGTCGTCGCCCCGCTGGTGGTCGTGGCCGGTGGGCAGGTCCAGACGACGTAGTTGGAGACGTCCTTGGATAGGGTGATCTGCCCCGAGGTGGTGTCGAACTGGGCGGACACGACCACCGCGCCCTTACCGGACTTCACCGTCACGAAGTCGATGGGCGCCTCGGCCGAGAACGAGATCGTCGTCCCCAGGTTCCCTTCGACCGTGGGACCCGCCACAGGCGACGCGCACGAGACATTGGGGTTGTCGACCGTCAAGACCTTGTCCGGGTCGCCCTGGTTGGCAAGTGCGAGCCCCGAAACGCTCAGCCCGGCGAGTACCACCACCGCAATGACGAGCAGGCGGGCCGCCTTCGGGCTCCCGAGGCGTACATGCTTGGCCATCGATTCCTACCCTTCGCTCTGCGTGGCGACCTGCCGGTCCCCGCGCCTCCTATTAGGACAAACAAGACAGCCGCCCTCTCCGCCCTCGGGGAAGGACGCGAACAGCGCAGGCCAACTGGTCGTGAACTGGCCGTAGCGGCTGCTGACCGGACGGTTTGAAGCTGTAGAGCTGTCTGGAGCAGCGACCTCAGGGGGTTGAAACGTGGGGGAAGGGCAGCAGGAGGCGCTGCTGGTGGGTGGTGGGGGACCTCCTCAGAGACAGCCGGCGGTGCCGGGCGGCATCACTACAATGCAGGTGTTCCCGACTAAGGAAGCGTCGGCGCCATCTGTTGCGTTACACGCTCTTCCTCGCTGTCCGACTGAGCTTGGGAGTTCCACGCTGGAACCACCTATACCGGTCGGACCACTCCGGCCATCAGCAACAAGACGACGGCCGTTGCCAATATGGCGGCGGTCTCGCCAACAGCCGCCCATGTCGAATTGCTCTGGTGCGGGCTGCGCGCTGGCATGCCGAGGCGGTGGCGGGTGAAGGCCTTGCGAAGTGACGGCCAGGTGGTGCCCAGCTGGGTGGCGGCGGCGTTGACGCTGCCGAGTTGCTCGGCCAGCGCGTAGGCCCGTTCGGCTTGGGCGCGGTCGGTGAGAAAGCGGTTGGGCTGCCAGCCCACCCGCCGCTCGGGCATGGGCAGCTCCCACTGGGTCCAGGCGGCCTTGAGGACCTCGCGGTGGATGCCGAGCTGCTTTGCGGCCTGCCGCAGCCCGACCTCGCCGGCTAGGGCGTGGGTCTGCTCGGCCAGGTCACGGCGTTGCCGGTAGGCGCTGGGCTCGGGGAAGGTGTTGCCCCGCAGGCGGCTTCGCTCGGCCGGCAGGGTGCCGCCGAAGATGCCGTGATCGGCGTCGATCCCGCCGGCGGCGTTGACGGCCAGGTCGCGGCACTGGTCACGGACCTGGCAGCCTGAACAGATGGCCTTGGCCTCCGCCGCCTTGGTCTGCTCGCCGGATTCGGGGAAGAACCCCTCAGGGTCCAGGTCGCGGCAGGCGGCCTGATCCAGCCATGCTTGCCGACCGCCATCCTCGATCACCGCCACCGGCTGTCCGGCCCGCTCGGCCTGGCTGGTGTGGCGGTGGGCGGTCCGCAGCGGCCCCAGCACTTGGCGGACCCGGCCCTCGCGCACGCCGACCAGGCGGGCGACGTCGGCGAACGCAAGCCGTTGTCCGCCCTGGACCTCCCACAGCCGCCAGAGCTGCTCAATCCGCTCGGCATTGGTCAGTTTCCCGCTGCGCAGCGCGCCAAGGGTGTCACGGACGTAGTGCTCGCTGACGCCGACCTGGCGGGCGACGTCGGCCGGGTCGAGCGGCCGGCCACTGGTGATCTCTCGGTCGCGGTAGAGCTGCTCGATCTGCTCCAGCGGCTGGCCCGCTGGACGGCTGTCCTCTAGTTGGGGTCGGCCACCGTCGGCGTAAGCAGCCTGCAACGCGGCGAGCTGCTCGGTGGTTGGGCGGCCGTGGCTGACCGGCTCGACCCGCAGGCTTCCCAGGCGTGGGTCGGTCTGCTGGCCGGCGCGGAGTGTGTGTAGCCATTGGCGGGTGACCGTGGCGGTGGTACCGACCTCCCGAGCCAGCCCCGCCGGGTCAAGCCGTTGGTCGCCCGGCAGCTCCCGGGCCAGGTAGGCGGCGGTGATCTGGTCGCCGACCAGCCGGGTCCGCAGCTCGGAGAGCTCCGGGTCGCGCTGGCGGTGGGCGCGCAGCACCCGCACCAGGTCGGCGGCGAACCCAGGCGCAACACTTACCTCGGCTGCCAGCTGGGTTGGGTCGACGGGCCGGGCGTGGTCGACCTCGCGGTCAAGCCAGATGTAGGCGACCCGCTCCCACGCCGGCCGCGGGTCGGCCGGACGCTCCTGTTCGGGCTGGTCGGTGGGGATGGCAGCGGAATACGAGTCCGTAGTCATCGGCGGCCCCCTTTCCGCTCCACCCACACGGTCCGCTCACCCGCCGCTCGGCCCTGTTGGCGCAGCCGCTGGCGCTGCAGGCGGTTGAAGATCCGTTCGGTCTTGCGGCCCAGCCGCCGCTCGGCCCGAGCGGCCCGCCGCTGGCCACGATGCTCGGCGCGGTCGCGGCGGGCTTGCTCGCGCGGGTGGTAGTAGGGGCGAAGCCGGATCGGGGTCGGGCGCAGGTGCCCGTACAGCAGCACCCCCTCCCCCGGTCGGAGTCGCCGGAGGTCCTCCACCGGCAGCAACGGCCGATACGAGGTCGACTCGTTCATGGAGTGGCGGCCGTCGGAGCCCATCGAGCGGTTGCGCTCGGTCAGGGCGCGGTCGCCGATCAGCTTCGCTCCGAGCTCCAGGGCTGAGAGGTCGGCCAGGCCGGACAGGAACAGCTTGGCCCGGTGGTTGTTCAGGATCGTGGAGGCCTTGGGGCCGTACCTGGCTTCCAGCTGGCTCTTGTCATGCCACACCGTGACCAGCTGAATGCCCTGCCCGCGGGCGGTGGTGGCCAACACGTCCAGGTCACTCAGGGCGGCGCAGTTGCCGGCCTCGTCCAGAAACAGCCCCAGGCGGGGCGAGAGCATGCCGTCAGGGGCCAGGGCGGCCTTTTCTTGGGCGGCGGCCACGACTTGCTGGGTGATGGTCTCGAACAGTGGACGCAGGAGGCGTTGCTGGTGGGCGGGGGCGTACAGGTAGATGGTGTTGTCGCCCTCCAGGAAGCTGTCCAGATCCAGGTCGTGGCCGTCGGTGGAGGCAGCCACCCGCTGGTCGCCGTAGACGTGCAGGACCTCCTCGGCCGTCGCATACAGCGAATCCACGGCCCGGTCGGTGCGGGTCTGGGACGACGCCCAAGCGTCGATCGCCGGCTGCACCCCGCTGGCCTCCAGGATGCTGGTGATCTCGGGGTCCTCGCGGTTGTCCAGCCAATGCAGCACCTCGGGCATGCCAAGGCCCTTGGTGGCGGCGGCGAACAGGACCGGGGCGAGGAACTTGGTGCCCATGGTCTTCCAGAACCGGTGGTCAGGGCGTTGCTCCTCGGTCGGGGTCTGCTCGATGGCGTTGGCCAGCATCAATGCGGTCTGTTGGGCGCCCGCCCAGGTCCCACAGGAGGCCAGCGGGGTCCAGCGGGCAGCTTGGACGCCGGCGGCGCCCAGCGGGTCAATCACCACCACCTGGCCCAGTCGGGCGCGGTGGGCCAGCGTGGCCCGCAGCAGATCCGGCTTCACCGAGGTTGCCAGCAGCGGCCCTGACCACTCCAGGACCGCGGGGATGACCAGGCCGGTGGTCTTCCAGCTGCCGGTAGGACCGAACACCAGCACCGAGTGGCAGTCCTCGGCCGCCAGCAAACGGCCCAACGTGCCCGGAGTACGGCCCAGGATGACCCGGCCCGGCTCGGGCTCGCCCACGGTCAGCAGCCGCAGCTCCCGGCCTCCCGCCCAGGTGGCAGCATGCTTGGCCGACCGTTCGTAGCCGGGACGGTGACCGGCCGCTCGGCCGGGTAGGTGCCGCAGGACTGCGGCGGTCCCGCCGGACAGGCCGCCGACCACCCCGGCGAAGGCGGCGTACATGCCGGCCGGGCCCGGCAGCGGCCCACGCACCTCGGCCGGCCAGGCCAGGGCCGGGTCACTCCAATGCTGGGGCAGACTCCAGAGGACGTGGGCGACGTCGGCCGGGGAGACCTCCAGCCAGGTCTGCCCAAAGGCCAGGCCGGCGGCCTGGCCAGTGGCCCACACCAGCGCGCTGGCGCCGACGGTGGCGCCCAGCCCTACGGCCAGGAGCTGATCGCCCGGGCTGGTGAACGGCGGGGCGTCCGGCGGCCGATGCCCACCAGGCGGCAGCGGAGGCCAAGCGTCACCCAACATCCGAGCCACCCCCCGACGACAGCTCGTCACGATGCACGCGGTTCGATCGTTCAGCGGCAAGCAGTGCGCGGTATTCGTCGTCGTGCGCCGCGATCAGGGCCTGCAGCGCGCTGCGGCGGTCGCGGTCGGTGGTTCGAGCCGCCTGGCACTGGCAGTCCTTGCAGCTGCTGGACAGCTTGCCGCTGCGGGATCGGTAGAAGTCGCTGGTGGGCTTCGCCCGGCCACAACCTGAGCAGCGCTTGCTCATGGGCTGGGAGTCGGGCACGCCGAAGTTGCTACGCTCGTCGCGCATCTGGGAGTGGTCCTTTCAGGTGCATCTCCGCTCCCGGCGCAGGTCAGATCTGCGCCGGGAGCCCCAACCAACTGAGACGAGGGCTATGGCGGGACGCCTGCTGGCGGCATGCTGCTCATCCGGCCTTCTCCGCTAGGAGCTGCTCCAGGGCCGCGAGAGGGATGAGGATGCGCCGCCGAATACGAATGGCAGGCAGCTCATGGCAGCGGACCGCGTCGTAGATGGCGTCCTTGGAGACGCCCAGAGCGGCAGCGGCCTCGGTCACACTCAGCGCCAAGCGCTCGACACTCATCAATCCCCTCCGCTCACAAAACGCCTCGCGAAGATCCGATCGCGAATCGGAAAGCTTTGGCTCAGGACACCAGCGGCCGGCACGAAGCAGAAGGTCCAGCGGCCAGTCCCGTTACCAGTCCGTGTGCCAGTCCCATGCAACTGGGTCGCAGCGGCGCGGTAACATCAGGCGAATGCCGCAGAAAGAGGAGAGCGGTCATGGCGCCTGTTCGGGCGTATGTCCCTAACATCCGCCTCCAAGAGCGCCGGGCTCGAGCACATCTAACCCAAGAAGCCGTCGCCGAGGAACTTGCTCGGCTCGCATGGATCCACCAGGGCATCAGGGCCGGCGTCAATGCCGACATGGTCGGAAAGTGGGAACGTGGCGAGAAGCGGCCGAGCAAGTTCTATCGGCGGCTGCTGTGTTTACTCTATGAGTGCTTGGCCGAGGAACTCGGTTGGTGGGAACCGGCTGAGAGCAGCGAACTGCGCCGCGTTGGTGGCCTGGTTGTCCCCCCGCCAGGCTTTGGCGGTCGCTGGCCAGAACGCCCTCTGCACGTCAGCGAAGCCACCGTCCACAACCTGGAGAGCGTCACGGCAGCCTATCGGCGCATGTACCACACGGTCGCCGCCCACGACCTCATCGACGACGTTGCCCAACACGCCCAGACGACCGCTGGCTTCTGGCGGCGCACCGCCGACCCCGAGCTTCGGCGTAGCTTGGCTGCTGCTGCCAGCGAGATCACGATGCTCGCCGGCCGCATGTCGTTCTTCGACCTCGGCCGGCCTTCCCAGGCCGAGCCGTACTACCACGACGCCCTAGAGGCTGCCCAAGACGCCGGGGACCGGCCGATGCAGGCCGTCGTGCTGGGCAACAAGAGCTTCCTGCCCCGCAGTCGCGGGGACTTCGCGTCCGCCCTGCAGCTCCTGGACCAGGCAAAGCGGCTCGTGCCCGACGACCCCGTGGTCCGGTCATGGGCGATGGCCCTGGAAGCGATGACCCAAGCCTGGGCGCAAGAGCCGACCCAGAGCCTGGCCACCCTAGAGGCCGCCGAGACCGTCCTCGACGCCGCCACGCCAGGGGCAGCGCCGGCCTGGTTCGACTACTACGACCGCCCACGGCTGGCCGGTTTCAAGGGCCAGGTCCACATCCGCCTGGCTCAGCCGGAAACTGCCCACACTGTGCTTGAGGAAGCCATGGGTGCGGTTGACCCGGACGCGGCCAAGCAGCGGGCCTGCTACCTGGCCGACCGGGCCACGGTCTGTGTCGATGAGGGCGAGGTCGACCAGGCGTGCCAGCTCGGCATCCAGGCACTCCAACTCCTGGGAGAGGTCGAGTACGAGACCGGCGTCCAGCGAGTCCGCGACCTGCGCGTTAAGCTGCGGCCCTGGCGAAACCATCCGGCCGTCGCCGACCTGACCGAGCAGCTGCTGTTGGTGTCGTAGCATCCCTGGCATGACCCACGAGGAGCTCCAACCGCAGCCGTTCATCCTGGTCCAAGGCCAGCGAGTCGGCCTGGGCGCCCTGCGCCGTGACCTCATCCCCACGTACCTGAAATGGCGCAGCGACCCTGAGGTCTTGCGGGGGACAGGAGAGGCCTCCCAGGTTCCCACCGACGAGGCGATGCAGGCCTGGTATGAGCAGGCCACCAGCCCCGGCAACCGAGATGTCCACTTCACCATCTACGACCTCGACGACCTGGCTCCAGTCGGTACCGCGGTACTGGTCCGGGTCAACCAGCACGCCGGCACCGCCGAGTTCGGCCTGACCATCGGCGAGCGGCGTAACCAGGGCCTCGGCACCGAAGCCACCAAGCTCGTCCTCGACTGGGCCTTCACGGTCATGGGCCTGCACAACATCTTGCTGGTGACCTTCTCATGGAACCTCCCCGCCATCCGGGCCTACAGCAAGGCAGGATTCCGGAAGATCGGCCGGCGGCGAGGAGCCGTTGTCACCTACGGTCAGCGCTACGACCAGGTGCTCATGGATGCCGTGGCCAATGAGTTCACCGAATCGGTCTTGGCCAAGCAAGCCCCGCCGAGAGCCACGCCTGGCCATCCCTAAGCAGTCGATGATGCTCGTAAGAAGTTTCTCTACATCCTCAAGGCCGGCCCTGCGGGCGGCCGCCTGCGGCGGCCGTCCTCGGCCGGCAGCACCTCTGCGGGTTCCGAGACCGAGCGTACGCTGCAGCCGAACCACCGCCGCATCAGCCTGACCTGCGCTTTTCGTCAATGGCAACTCAGAACTGGACTTCTCAACTCCCGAGGACGCGAAACTGTTCCTCGTCCGGTGCCCGGGCAGCGCAGCATTCAAGCGCCAATTGAACCGAGTCCTAATCAGTTCGGGAGTCAGAAAGGCTGCAGACCTCGCAAATACTTTCATATAGTATATGCTACCATCAAGAACCACGAGCAGATCGCGACACCATCCCGCAATTGCGAGGTATGGACGCTCGCTTGACGATAGATCAGTCCATTACTCGCTCAGCAGATGTAATACCTTCTTAAGGCACAAAAACGTTGACGTTATGCCATGGCGGCGAGAGAATCGCCCGCGTTGCAAGCGACCGGCCGACACCGTCGTCATAGGCCTTCGCAAAAGGGGGGGGCATGCCACAGGCTGCCTTGACCAGTCTCGCAGGCCCATCTAACTCGCGACCGCCAAGACGAATCCCACCGCATGCCCGCTCACCGCCCCTGCCGGGTCCGCGATGGCCGACACCTGAGGTCGTCCACCGCATGAACTGCACGGCCCTCCCCAGCAACGGGGAGCGCGAGCAAGAGCATGAGCAACAAACGGGGGAATCAATGAGAAGACTCGGCATCGTCGCCGTCTTGGCGACACTGCTGATGGCCTTCACGGCGTCAGCGGCGCTGGCTGTGGCGCCTACAGAGGTCATTCAGACCGGTGGCCTGCATGTCTGTGAGGGCACAGTCCTGGACGTCAGCCCAGAATCGACAGGCGCCGGGAAGTTTCTGACGGCAACCGGGGAGGTCTGCGGGGCCGGTCGGACCGCAACGGCCACGCTGTCGGCGACCGCGACTGCCACGGTCGGCTGCGTGACCCGAGGTGGCGGCACGCCCTCGGGGCTGGAAGAGGTCGCAACGGCGACCACCGCCTCCGAGCAATTCCCGACGCGGCAAGGACGGGGCAGCTTCGACGTCAGCACCGAGCCGCTCAGTGTTGAAGACTTCGCCTTCGAGTGCCCGAGCGCGCAACA
>Ga0307415_100001539_pt1 | contig 11086 bp, 4 predicted proteins | sample DK1Cmetagenome_FD_204524 | JGI IMG/M metagenome (GOLD analysis project Ga0307415, IMG submission 204524) | Maize rhizosphere microbial communities from greenhouse at UC Davis, California, United States - DK15-C-2 | ecosystem: Host-associated > Plants > Roots > Rhizosphere > Soil | place: USA...
AGTCTAGACTTGTCATCTCCATGTCCTCGCCCTCCCTGCACGCCGCGGCCCTCGCCCGGCTCGAGTTCATCGGCCGCACCCCGGAGCTGCGCGTGCTCGAGGACGCCTGGCGACGCCGCGAGTCGACGTTCATCCCGATCTACGGCCGGCGCCGGATCGGCAAGAGCGAGCTGATCCTGCACTTCCTGCGCGGCAAGCAGGCCATCTACCACGTCGGCAAGGTCGCGCCGGCCGCGCTGCAGCTGCGCGAATTTCTCGAGGCGTCGGCGGGCGCGCTCGGCGAGCCGCTGCTCGCGCAGCTGCCGGGGACCGACTGGCGCGCCACCCTCGAGGCGGTGGTCGGCCGCGCGCGGGACGGCAAGCTGGTGATCGTGCTCGACGAGTTCCAGTGGACGGCGGGGGCCAGCCCCGAGCTACCGTCGGTGCTGCAGGAGCTGTGGGATCGGCGGTGGAAGAAGTCCGGGCAGGTGATGCTCATCCTGTGCGGCTCGTTCATCGGCTTCATGGAGCGCGAGGTGCTCGGTCGCAAGAGCCCGCTGTTCGGGCGGCGCACCGCACAGATCCACCTGCAGCCGTTCGATTACCGGGAGGCGTCGCTGTTTCACCCGGGCTGGTCGCTCGCCAACCGCGCGCGCGCTTACTTCGTGTGCGGCGGCGTGCCGATGTACCTGAAGGCGTTCGTCGGCCACCGCTCGGTCGAGAGCAACATCGAGGACAACCTGCTGACCGAGTTCTCGCCGATGTTCCGCGAGCCGGAGTTCCTCTTGCGCGAGGAGCTCCGCGAGGTCGAGAGCTACCACGCGATCCTGCACGCGATCGCCGCCGGCCATACCGCGATGGGCGCGATCGCGCAGGCGAGCGGCCTTCCCGTCCGCAGCCTGCCGTACTACCTCGATCGGCTCGTCGCGCTCGGTTACGTCGGGCGCCGCCACGCGCTGACCGGCGGCCGCTCCAACACGCGGCAGGTCCGGTTCCTGCTCGACGATCCGCTGCTCCGGTTCTGGTTCCGCTTCGTGTTCCCGCACCGCAGCTTCATCCAGAAACTGGGGCCGGCACGCTCGTACGCGGAGCTGATCCGGCCGCAGCTCGATGCTTACTTCGGCAGCTGCTTCGAGCGACTGTGCCGGGAGGCGCTGCCGAACCTCCACGCGCGCGAGGGGATCGGCCCGGGTGCGCAGATCGGGCAGTACTGGGACAAGCGCGTGCAGATCGACGTCGTCGGGGTCCGCAGCGATGACTGGATCGAGCTCGGCGAGTGCAAGTGGGGCGCGGTCACCTCGGTGCCCCGAGTCCTCGCCGAGCTCGAGGCCAAGGCGCTCGCGTTCCCGAATCCGCGCAACGCGACGATCGGTCGCCGCGTGTTCGTACGCGCCATCCCCGCGGCGGCGCGGCGGCGCGCGGATCCCGGCGTACCGGTGCGGTGGCACTCGCTCGAGGATCTCTACGAGGCCTAGACGATGCCCCGTCGTCGCTGACACTCATCGCTGACACTCATCGCTGCCAATGGCGCGTCGCGCCGACCGCGAGGCGTTCCGCCCCAGCGCGCGAGAGCGCGCGGCACCAGATGTGCGCTCGGCGTTCGCCCACACCACCCGACCATGCGATCGGCGGTTCCCTCACCGATCAGTCAGCCCTCTAACGCCTTGACCCCGACGGGAGCCCAGATGGAACGTAGCCGTTACATGAAGCTCGAGATCAACGGGAAGGTCCGCGAGGTCGATGCGCCTCCGGACATGCCTCTGCTCTGGGTGCTGCGCGACATCGTCGGCCTCACCGGCACCAAGTTCGGCTGCGGCATGGCCCAGTGCGGCGCGTGCACGGTCCACCTCGACGGCAAGCCCGTCCGCGCCTGCGTCACGCCCGTGTCCAGCGTCGGCGCCCGCAAGGTGACGACGATCGAGGGCATCTCCGCCGACGGCTCGCACCCCGTACAGCGCGCGTGGGCCGAGGCCGACGTCGTGCAGTGCGGCTACTGCCAGTCCGGCCAGATCATGACCGCGTGCGCGCTGGTCGAGCAGAACCAGAACCCGACCGACGACGACATCGACGCCGCCATGTCCGGCAACATCTGCCGCTGCGGCACCTACCAGCGCGTGCGCGAGGCGATCCACCTCGCGTCCCGCCTGAAGCGAGGTGGCAAGTGAAGGTCTCTCGCCGAGGGTTCATCCAGGGCGGCGCCGCTGCGGCGGCCGGCCTCGTCATCGGGTTCCACGTCCCCGAGTCGCGCGCCGCGGCCGCGGCCCAGCCCAAGCCGGCCGCGCTGCCGACCAACGCGTTCCTGCGGATCGGCCCCGACGACTCGGTCACCGTGCTGATCGCCCACTCCGAGATGGGGCAGGGCATCTGGACCGGCCTCGCGATGCTGATCGCCGAGGAGCTCGAGTGCGACTGGTCGAAGGTCCGCTCGGAGCACGCGCCCGCCGCGCCGGTGTACTCGCACACCGGGTTCGGCATGCAGATGACCGGCGGCTCCACGAGCACGCACAGCGAGTTCGAGCGCTACCGCACCGTCGGCGCGCAGGCCCGCGACATGCTGGTCCGCGCCGCGGCGGCCCGCCTCAAGGTCGCGCCCGGCGCCTGCAAGGTCGACAAGGGCGTGATCTCGAGCGGCGGCAAGTCGCTCCGGTTCGGCGAGGTCGCCCAGGAGGCGATGACGCTCGCGCCGCCCGCGAAGGTGAAGCTCAAGGCGCCCAAGGAGTGGAAGATCATCGGCACGCGCGTCCGCCGGATCGACACGCCCGCCAAGATCACCGGCCAGGCGCAGTTCGGCATGGACATCCAGATCCCCGGGCTCCGCACCGCCGTGATCGCGCGCCCGCCGGCGTTCGGCGCCAAGCTGGTCAAGTTCGACGGCTCGGCCGCGCTGAAGGTCCCCGGCGTCGAGCAGGTCGTGCCCGCCGGCAACGGCGTCGCCGTGGTGGCCAAGCACTACTGGGCCGCCAAGCTCGGCCGCGACGCGCTCACCGTCGACTGGAGCACGCCCGAGGGCGGCGGCGTGGACACGCCGAAGCTCCTCGCCGAGTACCGCGAGCTGGCGCAGCGGCCCGGCCTGACCGTCGCCGACAAGGGCAAGGTCGACGCGGCGCTCGGCAAGGCCAAGACGCGCCTCACGTCCGTCTACGACGTGCCGTTCCTCGCGCACGCGCCGATGGAGCCGCTCAACTGCACCGTGAAGATCGACGGCGACAAGGTCGAGATCTGGACCGGCACGCAGATGCAGACCGTCGATCAGATGGTGGCGGCCAAGATCGCCGGCACCTCGCCCGACAAGGTCACGCTCCACACGCCGTTCCTCGGCGGCGGCTTCGGGCGCCGCGCGACGCCCACGTCCGACTTCGTGTCCGAGGCAGTGCTCGTCGCCAAGGCCGCGAAGGTCCCCATCAAGACGGTGTGGACGCGCGAGGATGACATCCACGGCGGCTACTACCGGCCCGCGTACGTCCACCGCATCCAGGCCGGCGTCGACGAGGCCGGCTTCCCGATCGCGTGGGATCACGTCGTCGTCGGGCAGTCGATCGTGGCCGGCACGCCGTTCGAGGGCTTCCTGGTCAAGAACGGCATCGACGGCACCTCGATCGAGGGCCTCGCGGACTCGCCGTACATCGAGCGCACGGCCGATCGCCGCGTGACCCTGCACACCACGAAGTCGCCCGTCACCGTGCTGTGGTGGCGCTCCGTCGGCAACACGCACACCGCGTTCGCGATGGAGTGCATGGTCGACGAGCTCGCCCACGCCGCGAACAAGGATCCGCTCGAGTACCGGCTCGCCCTGCTCAAGGGCAGCCCCCGCCACGCCGCCGCGCTCAAGCTGGCCGCCGAGAAGGCCGGCTGGGGCAAGGCGCCGGCCGGCCGGGGCCTTGGGCTCGCGGTGCACGAGTCGTTCGGCTCGATCGTCGCCGAGTGCGCCGAGGTCTCCGTCGACAAGGGCCGGATCCGCGTCCACAACGTGACGTGCGCGGTCGACTGCGGCACCGCGGTCAACCCGCTCGGCGTCGAGGCGCAGATCCAGGGCAGCGTGGCGTTCGGCCTGACCGCCGCGCTCCACGGCAAGCTGACGCTCAAGGGCGGCGCGGTCCAGGAGAGCAACTTCCACGACTACCCGATCCTCCGCATGCACGAGATGCCGAAGGTCGCGGTCCACATCATGCCGAGCACCGCCAAGATGGGCGGCATCGGCGAGCCGGCCACGGCGCCCATCGCGCCCGCCGTCGCCAACGCCGTCTTCGCCCTGACGAAGCAGCGCCTGCGCACGCTGCCGTTGCGGCTGCCCTAGCGCGCCGAGCGCCACGAGGTCCCCCATGCGATCGCTCCTCTCCATTAGCTTGCTCGCCACAGCGACCCTCGCCGCGTGCTCCGGCTCCAACAAGGGCGGCACGACGACCGGCGGCGGCGGCGACGACACCGGCTCCCAACCCAAGCCAGACCGCGCCGCGGGCCTGGCCGCGTTCGAGACGGTGCGCGCCGTGTTCCAGCACCCGCGCTGCCAGAACTGCCACCCCGCCGGCGACTCGCCGCTCCAGGGTGACGAGGGCCGCGCGCACAACCAGAACGTCCTCCGCGGCGCCAAGGGCGAGGGCATGGTCGGCGCCCAGTGCACGACCTGCCACGGCCCCGCGAACCCGCCCGACTCCTACGGCCGCAACATGCCGCCCGGCAACGTCAAGGGCTGGCACATGCCCCCGCCCGACATGAAGATGGTCTTCGTCGGGATGTCTCCTCGCGCGCTCTGCGAGCAGACGAAGGATCCCGCCCGCAACGGCGGCAAGGACATGGCCGCGCTCCGCACCCACCTCGACGATCCGCTCGTCGTCTGGGGCTGGACGCCCGGCAACGGCCGCGCCCCCGTCCCGACGCCGCGCGCGACGTTCCTGACCGCGTTCGAGACGTGGGCCGCCGCCGGCGCGCCCTGCCCCGAGTAGCCCGCGCCTCGGCTGTGTCCGAGCGCCACCGGCGCGGCAGCTCGGCGCGAAAGTTTCTGGATGCGGCCGCATGCTCGCGGGCAGGCTGCTGAGAAACTCGAGTCGAGAATCGACGCGAGGGGCTCATGACGGCGAAGCGCACGGGCAAGAAGCCCACGGGCAAGAAGCCCACGGGCAAGAAGCCCACGAAGCTCATAAAGGGCAGTCCGAAGAAAGTCGCGACATCGTCGCGACCCTCTCCGAAGGCGCTGGCCGAGCGCGCCGCGCAGGCGCTCTCGCGAGCCTCGCGTGAGCCCAGCGCGCTCGAGGTGTCGACGCTCGTGCGCGACCTCGGATCGATGATCGAGGTGGCTCGCAAGCAGGTGGCGGTCGCCGCGAACGCCGCGCTCACGACGCTGTACTGGCAGATGGGGCACCGGGTTCGGACCGAGGTCCTCGACGGGCAGCGCGCGGAGTACGGCGCGCAAATTGTCGCCGCAGTGGGGCGACAATTGGAGACCCGTTACGGGCGCGGGTTCGGAGAGAAGAACCTCCGGCGCATGGTCCAGTTCGCCACGGTCTTCCCCGAGGCCTCAATTGTCGCCGCGCTGCGGCGACAATTGACCTGGGCCCACTTCAAGCTGCTCATTCCGCTGAAGGACTCCTTGAAGCGCGAGTTCTACGCGGAGATGTGCCGCGTCGAGGGATGGTCGACGCGCGCGCTGGCGCAGAAGATCGACGGCATGCTCTTCGAGCGCACAGCGCTCTCCAAAAAGCCGGAGTCGCTCATCCGCAAGGAGCTCTCAGCGCTGCGCGAGAAGGGCGAGCTCACACCGGCGCTCGTGTTTCAAGACCCGTACATGCTCGACTTCCTCGAGCTCGCCGACACCTACAGCGAGAAGGATCTCGAGGCTGCGATCCTCCGCGAGATCGAGCGCTTCCTGCTCGAGCTCGGGGCCGGCTTTGCGTTCGTCGAGCGGCAGAAGCGCATCACGCTCGACGGCGACGACTACTACATCGACCTGCTGTTCTTTCACCGGCGCATGCAGAGGCTTGTCGCCTTCGAGCTGAAGATCGGCGACTTCAAGCCTGCGGACGCCGGCCAGATGGAGCTGTACCTGCGATGGCTCGATCGGCACGAGCGCGAGCCCTCCGAGCAGGCCCCGCTCGGCATCATCTTGTGCGCGGGCAAGAAGCGCGAGACGGTGGAGTACTTGGATCTCGGCGCGCGCGGCATTCACGTCGCCGAGTACCTGACGGAGCTGCCTCCGCGCGAGGTGCTCGAAGATCGCCTTCACCGCGCGATCGAAGCGGCGCGGAACCGGCTGGTCCTCGGTGCTGGTGTCGATCTCGATGTGGCTCCGCTTGCTCCGACGTCGAAGCCGCCCGATCCGAAGCCGAAGCGCAAGGGGCGGCGGAAGTGACCACCGCGCGCTTGCCCATCATCTCGCCTTCCTCTGCCCGAGGACGCTGTCCCGTGTCCGTGTCCGTGTCCAGTGGCGGGCTGGACATGTTCAGAGACGGCGGATGGGCACGTCCAGCGCGTCCGCTGCGGTCGATCGCCGATTACGGCCGGTAGCTCCGGCGCCTCGAGGCGTTGTCACAACTCAGGGCGGCGCCGGCGAATCACGCAGCCTCCGTGGCGTTCGCTCGTCGGTGTCTGACGACGCGGCTCGTGTCGCGTCGTCAGGGGCTCGCGGCTTGCACATCGACCAGGCGAGCCGGCGCCGGCCGGGAACAACGCCACACGGACAACGTCATGGCCCGCCCGCCGCCGAAGCCCCGCCCGGACAGCCCCGAGCCCGCCAGCGTCGACACGCATGGCGAGACGATCGCGATGGGCGTCGGCCGGTCGACTCGGCGCGCCGATGCCAACGCGGTCACCATCGCGCCGCCGCGTCTGAGTGAGACCGTCACCGCGCTCGGCTCTCGCGAGCACCTGCCGGCCTGGCTGACGCTGGGCACCACCGTCACGTCGAGCGAGCCAGATGCGTCTGCGTCGGCCGCGTCCGCGTCGGCCGCGTCCGAGCCGGGCGGCCGGCTCGGCCAGTACGAGCTGATCCGCCAGCTCGGGCGCGGGGGGATGGGGACGGTCTACCTGGCGCGCGATCTGCGGCTGGGCCGGCTGGTCGCGATCAAGCTGCTGGTGCCGCTCGACTCTTACGACCAGGCGCGGTTCCTCGCCGAGGCCCGCGTCACGGCGCGCTTCAACCACGAGAACATCGTGGTGATCCACGACGTCGGGGAGCACGACACGCAGCCGTACATGGTGTTCGAGTACGTCGCCGGTCAGACCCTGCGGGCGTGGCTCGACGCGCGGGTCGGGCGGCGCGGCGCCGGCTCCCCGCTGCTCGAGCCGCGGCTGGCCGCCGCGCTGATGGTCCCGGTGGTGCGGGCGCTCGCCTACGCCCACGCCATGGGGATCGTGCACCGCGACCTCAAGCCGGCGAACATCATGCTGACCGACGCGGGGACCATCAAGGTGCTCGACTTCGGCATCGCCAAGCTGCTCGGGAGCTCCGACGGCTCGAGCGCCGGGCTGCGCATCCCTGCGATCGCCGAGCCCGGGGCGATCATGGGCACGCTGCCCTATATGTCGCCCGAGCAGCTCGAGGGCGAGGCCGTCGATCATCGGACCGATCTCTGGGCGGTGGGGATCATGCTCTACGAGATGGTCACCGGGACCCACCCGCTGATCCACGAGAGCGCCCAGCTCCAGCGCGCCCTGCTCGACCTCGCCTCGCTCGAGCTGCCGATGCCCGGTGTGGGCGAGCGCCGCGAGGGACTCGGCCCGCTCGCCGGGATCATCGATCGCTGCCTGCTCAAGGACCGGGCGCACCGCACCCGCGACGCCCACGTCCTCCTGCAAGAGCTCGAGGCGCTGTCCGATGGCGGGCGCGCCGCGATCCTGGGCCACGACGGCAACCCGTTCGCGGGGCTCGCGCCGTTCCAGGAGGCCGACGCTGATCGGTTCTACGGCCGCGCGCGGGAGGTCGGCGCGGTGCTGGCGCGGCTGCGCAGCAGCCCGCTGGTCGCGCTCGCGGGCCCGTCGGGCGTGGGCAAGTCGTCGCTCGTGCGTGCGGGCGTCATCCCGCAGCTCAAGGGCTCGGGCGAGGGCTGGGACGCGCTCATCCTCCGGCCCGGTCGGAGCCCGCTCGCGGCGCTGTCGGCGATCCAGGTCGAGCTGGCGCGCGAGGTCACCGATCCGGCCGCTCGCGAAGGCAGGCCCGGCGGCGGCGGCGGTGGGGCGCCGCCCGCCCGCGCGTACGGCGATCTGCGCGGGGCGCCCGGCCAGCTCGGGGCTGCCCTGCGCGCGTGGGCCCACCGCACGCGGCGGCGCGTGCTGGTGTTCGTCGATCAGTTCGAGGAGCTGTACACGCTGTGCGCCGATCCGGACGAGCGGGCCGCGTTCCTGGCCTGCCTCGACGGAGTGGCCGACGACGCCAGCTCGCCGTTGCGCGTGCTCCTGTCGATCCGCTCGGACTTCCTCGATCGCCTCGCCGGGCATCGGCACCTGGCCGGCGCGATCGGCCACGGCCTGATGCTGGTGCCGCCGCTCGACCGCGAGGGGCTACGCGACGCGCTGGTCCGCCCCGTCGAGGCGGCGGACTGCCGGTACGAGGCCGCCGCGATCATCGACGACATGCTCGCGGCGGTGGCCGCCGCGCCCGCCAGCCTGCCGCTGCTCCAGTTCGCGGCGGCCCGGCTGTGGACCGAGCGTGATCGCGACCGCCGGCTGCTCACCCGGGCCAGCTACGAGGCGATGGGCGGGATCGCGGGGACGCTCGCCGGGCACGCCGACCACGTCCTGGACGCCATCCCTGCCCGCGAGCGGGTGCTCGTGCGTGCCATCTTCGAGCGCCTCGTCACGCCCGAGCGGACCCGCGCGGTGGTGAGCCTCGACGAGCTCCGCGAGCTCCCCGGCGACCCCGATGACATCGAGCGCCTGGTCCACCGGCTGGTCGACGCCCGGCTGCTGGTCATCGAGGCCGGCGCCGGCGAAGCCCGCGCGGTCGAGCTGGTGCACGAGTCGCTGATCGAGCGCTGGCCCACGCTGGTCGGCTGGCTCGATGAGAACAAGGACGACGCGGCGATGCTCGCCCGGCTGCGCGGCGCGGCGCGCGATTGGGAGCGGAGCGGCCGCGCGGCGGGGCTCTTGTGGACCGGCGAGGTCGCGAGCGAGGCGCACGCCTGGCAGCACCGCTACCGGGGCAAGCTGGCGCTGGTCGAGCAGCGTTACCTCGCGGCGATACGCGCGGCGGCTGACCGCGCGCGCCGGGTGCGGCGGCGGTTGTTCGGCGGGGGCCTGGCGACGGCGGTCCTGATCGCGCTCGTCATGGCCCGGCTGGCCTGGAAGCAGACCGTGGCCCGCGAGGAGGCGATCACGCTGGCTGGTCAGGCGGCGGAGGAGGCGACCCGCGCGCGGGATGCCACCCGGATGGCCGCGGTGCGAGCGCTGCCCGGGGATCCCACGACCCAGCTGGCGCTGTTGCGCGAGATCGAGGATCTCCGCGCACCACCTCCCGGAGCAGCCCAGGAGGCCAAACGCCTGCTGTACGCCGGCGTCGCGTCCGTGGTCTTGCCCCATCCCGAGCGGGTCTGGTCGGCGGCGTTCAGCCCGGACGGCCAGCGCATCGTATCGGCGGCCGGTGACAAGACGGTGCGGGTGTGGCGCGCGGACGGGAGCGGCGAGCCGCTGGTGCTGCGCGGCCATACCGGCTTCGTCAAATCGGTGTCCTTCAGCCCGGACGGTCAGCGCATCGTGTCTGCGTCTGGTGACCGGACAGTACGGGTGTGGAACGCCGACGGGACCGGTACGCCGATGATCCTGCGCGGCCACGAAGCAGTGGTCATGTCAGCGGCGTTCAGCCCGGACGGCCAGCGCATCGTATCCGCGTCTCTGGACAAGACAGTACGAGTGTGGAGTGTGCATGGAGGTGGAGCACCTCTGATCCTGCGCGGCCATGACGAGGCGGTCGGCCAGGCGGCGTTCAGTCCGGACGGCAGACGGATCGTGTCGGCGTCCTGGGACAAGACCGTGCGAATCTGGAGCTCCGACGGAGGCGGTGCACCGCTGATCTTGCGGGGCCACGTCGAAGGTGTGGAGACGGCGGCGTTCAGTCCGGACGGTCGCCACATCGTGTCTGCATCACATGACAGGACCGTGCGGGTATGGAGCGCGGACGGCGCCGGCGAGCCCCTGATCCTGCGCGGTCACGACCAGAACGTCGTGTCGGCCGCGTTCAGCCCGGACGGCCGGCGCATCGTGTCCGCGTCTCTGGACAAGACGGTACGGATCTGGAGCGCTGACGGGGGCGACGCGCGCCTGGTCCTGCGCGGCCACGGCCACCTCGTGAGGTCGGCCGCGTTCAGCCCGGACGGTCAGTACGTCGTATCTGCATCTCTGGACAAGTCGGTGCGCGTGTGGCGCGCGGCCGAGCACGGCGATCCGCTGGTCTTGCGCGGTCACGCGGAGGCGGTCAGCTCGGCCGCGTTCAGCCCGGATGGCCGGCGCATCGTGTCCGCGTCTCATGACCGGACGGTGCGCGTGTGGAACGCCGACGGGCAGGGCGAACCCTTGATCCTGCGCGGTCACCGCGAAGCGGTCGTATCGGCCGCGTTCAGCTCAGATGGCCGACGCATCGTATCCGCGTCCAACGACAAGACCGTGCGGGTGTGGAACGCCGATGGGAGCGGTGAGGCGCTGGTGCTGCGTGGACATGGCGATTTTGTCCTCGGCGCGGCGTTCAGTCCGGACGGTCGGCGCATCGTGTCCGCGTCCCGGGACAAGACGGTGCGCGTGTGGAGTGCCGACGGACGCGGCGAGCCGTTGGTCCTGCGTGGTCACGACAGCGATGTCAATTCGGCGGTGTTCAGCCCTGACGGCCAGCACATCGCATCCGCATCTGGTGACGAGACCGTACGCGTGTGGAGCGCCGATGGGCGCGGTGAGCCGCTGATCCTGCGCGGTCATGTCAACGAGGTCAATTCGGCAACATTTGGCTCGGATGGCCGGCGCATCGTTTCAGCATCTGCGGATAACACGGTGCGGGTATGGAGCGCGGATGGTCGCGGCGAGCCGCTGGTACTGCGCCACGCCGCCGAGGCGACCTGGGCAGAGCTCAGCTCCAATGGCCAGCGCATCGTTTCGGCATCTACAGACCACATGCTCCGCGTCTGGCGAGCCG